>Ga0181556_1005039_pt1 | contig 10468 bp, 12 predicted proteins | sample 011ome_14_FD_148651 | JGI IMG/M metagenome (GOLD analysis project Ga0181556, IMG submission 148651) | Coastal salt marsh microbial communities from the Groves Creek Marsh, Skidaway Island, Georgia - 011505AT metaG (spades assembly) | ecosystem: Environmental > Aquatic > Marine > Intertidal zone... | reverse complement strand
TTTGCACCCGTATGGTTACAGCGGCTTAATGCCAAGACGCTCGATCGCTATGAGATGAAAGGGCAGGGCGATGCGCAAGACACCAGAGCAGTCACACTGGCGTCTGGATGCTGTATGTGGATTCGTCGCCACGCTCTGGATCGGGCCGGTGGTTTCGATGAGTCTTATTTTTTGTATTTTGAGGACTACGATTTGTCGATGAGGCTGGCGCAAATCGGCGAGGTGATTGAGTGTCGGGCGGTGAGCATTGTTCACCATGGGGGTGATGCGGCGCGGAAGGGTTGGCGACATATTCACTGGTTTACTGTGGGCGCCATTCGCTTTTTCCGGCGCTGGGGATGGCGTTGGTTCGGTTAAACCCCGCGCCGTGAGATACTGTCGTGATGAGTGGAAGTGACGAAAGCGTGGCAGGCGCACTTGATTTTGCATCAGACGCGGTACTGGAGCGTGAAGCGGCCCGCCGGTACCTTCTGTCCAGTTTTGGGCTGGTGCCCCTGATCAGTCGCTATGACCCGGTGGGAGCAAGGCCCGCTAACCGGCTTACGGTGCCTGTTGTCGACACCGGCAGCGAGGGCCGCGATCACGGGGCGGCGCCTGTGGGTAATAAGATCAGCCGCGGCGAGGGTGAGATGCAGGGCGATGCATTGCGTGCTCTGCTCCGGAACGACAGTGGTGCGAGGCCTTCCCCTGCCAACGATGAGCGCGATGCGGACGGCAGTGACTCTCCAGCGGTAATGCCGAATCGATCCGAGCAGCGACTGTCTTTGTTAATTGTGGTCACCGATGACGTGCTGTGGATAGAACAGCTGGAGGATCACCTGTTGAGAAAAGAGCAGCTCCATTTAATCGCTGCGATGGGGCGCGCTATTCGCGGACCCTCAGTTAACTGTGAACATCAACAGTTCGATTGGCCGCCGGATGGCGCCCTCAAGCTGGCGCAAGCGGATGGCTTGCAAGAGATGCTTTCAGGCTTCCTCCAACGCATGGCGACCGATCACCGATCCCAGCTGGTGGTTCAGTTGGGATCGATTGACGTCCTGCCAGCATTGGATCTTGCGGTACATTGCATTCCCTCAAGCCTGGCAATGTTGCAGGATCCCTCGACAAAGCGCACGGCCTGGTCGATCCTGAAATCGCTGGTGGCCTCTCGCTAACAAACTATGCAGTTAACCGCGCTGAATCCCGCGCTGGCGGAGGCGACATTGGGTGGACTCTACGCCGAGGGTGCAGGGCCATCACTGAGTTTCCTCGTGAGTTTACTGGCGCGGCCCGCGTGTCGCGCATGGAGCATGACCGATCAGGAGAGTCCGCTGGGCGCTATTTGGTATCAGTGTGTAGACGACAAAGCGGAGTTATTGGATTTGCGCATCTGTCCAGCGCTACGGCGATCTGGGCATGGCAGAGCGCTCCTCAGGGAAAGCTTGCGTTTTATAGGACAGGGTGGCTCGCGCGCAGTGACCCTCGAGGTAAGAGAATCCAATACCGCCGCTAAATCGCTCTACGCGGCAGCGGGTTTTACGATCGTGGGCCGGCGTCGCAACTATTATCCACTGACGACTGGTGAGCGAGAGGACGCAATCCTGATGTCTTTGACGCTGCAAGAGGGGGAATTGGCATGAATATCGTCGAGACGGACTACTGGTGCTTGATGTTGCCCCCCGAATGGTCAGCAGAGCAGGAAGACGGTGTCATCAGAATTATCGATCAGGACGGCATTGGCGAGCTGGCACTCACGACGCTGGTGCAAGAATCAGGCGCGTCAGGTACCAACTCCGTATCGGCTCTGGCGGAGCTGGTGGCCGCCGAGTCACCAGAGGTGACCGAGTGGGCGCCTGCCCGCTGCGGGGCTTTTTCAGGTTTCGAGGGTCGATGCGAGGAGGACGCGACCCAGATCCGGGAGTGGTACCTCGCCCATGGGGAGGCATTGCTTTACATCACCTACGTATGTGAACTCGCCGACGCGGGCATGGATGACGCGGCAGTTGACGAGATTTTGGGGACGCTGGTAGCAGGGGATGCGATTTCCCAGCACTGAGCGGGGCCCGTCAGATTAACTTTGGAGGCGGTGGTTTAAGAGACGGTCCCGGTAACTCGAACGCGTTTGCTTCCCACCGCTTTGACTTCAGTTTGGGCTTTGCGCGAGATTGAGAGATCGATCTGGTTCTTGAGGGCGATTAAGCAGCCCGTGACCAAAAACGCACCCGGGGGCAAAATCGCCACCAGGAAAGGGAAGTCCACAGCAAATATCTCCCAGCGCCACGCCGCGGCCTCTGGGCCAAACAGTAGCTGCATGTCAGCGAACAGGGCCCCCGTGCCCAAGAGCTCTCTGATGGCACCCAAAAGCACCAGCACCAGCCCGAACCCCATCCCCATGATTAAGCCGTCGTAGACTGCCGCAGGCAGGGGGTTTTTCCTAGCGAAGGCATCTGCGCGGCCTAGAATAATACAGTTGGTTGTGATGAGTGGCAGGAAGATGCCGAGGATTTGGTATAGCTCGTAGCTGAAAGCCTGCATGAGCAGCTCGGTGATGGTCACGGCGGCCGCAATGATCATCACGAAAACGGGTAACCGGATAGTTTCCGAAACGATATTTCTTATCATCGATACGACGGTATTTGAAACCACGAGCACGAACAGCGTCGCCGCGGCGAGACCCAGTGCGTTTACGGTAGACGCCGTCACAGCGAGCAGCGGGCAAAGCCCCAGCAACTGCACCAACGCGGGGTTGTTCTTCCACAGTCCGTTCAGGGTGAGCTGGCGATAAGACGGGTGATTCATGGGTTAGCAACCGGAGTTTCAAACAGAAATGCGTTGTGGAGTTCAGCGTACTCCAAAGCACGGCGGGTCGCGACAACGACCGCTCGCGGCGTGACGGTGGCGCCAGTGAATTGGTCGAAGGCACCCCCATCTTTGACGACGGTCCAGTCACTGATGGCCGGATTTTGCAGGCTACGGTCGTTAAAGCCCAGAATCCATCGGGACTTGCGCAGATCCACTTTGTCCCCCAGCCCGGGCGTCTCTTTATGCGCGACCACGCGGACACCGGCGATTGACCCGTCGCTATGGACGCCGACCAGCGCCCGAATGTCACCGCTGTAACCATCCCGCGCGGTGGCAGGTAAAATGACACCGATGACGCGATCACCTTGCCGCACGCGATACCCCTGACGGTTCTGACGCAAGCCCAGTAGCGGCGTTTCGGCTTCGAGCACAAAAGTATCGTCCACCAATTCGTTGTCGTGGGTATCGGCCGGAAATATCTCCATCAGCTGTCGCGCCTCGGCCCTCCGCACGGCCAATTCGATTTGTGCTTGCGTGCCGAGATAGGTCCATCCGATCGCCAGCGAGGTGATGGCTGCAAAAAGCGCCAGCACAGTCCCGCCAAGACCGATCGAGGTCAGCCACTTCATGGATTCATTTTCCGCGTGCCGTACACCGTGGGTTGCGTGTAGTGATCGATAAAGGGCGCACAAAAATTCAAAATGAGCACAGCAAAAGCGACGGCATCGGGATAGTTTCCCAGCGTTCGAATCAGGTACACCAGTACGCCAATCAAAGCGCCGAAAATGAGTCGCCCCCGATTGGACACGGCCGAGCTCACGGGGTCAGTAATGATGAAGAAGGCGGCAAACATGGAGGCACCGCTGAACAAATGAAACAGAGCGCTACCGCCGCTGCTTGAACTGCCACCGTCGAAGCCCATCAGTGCGCACAGGCCGAGTGCGGCCAGCATTGCCAGCGGCGCATGCCAGGTAAAAATCTTGCGGTACAGAAGCCATAGCCCGCCCAACAGGAATGCCAGATTCACTTCAACCCAGCCCAAGCCTCCCCAGCCAGACAGCTCGGGTCGACTCATCATCAGATCGGCGAACAGCAGGCCTGTATTCTGTCGCAGAAGATCCAGCGGTGTCGCTCCCGTCATGGCGTCAATGCTGCTGGGGAGAAAGACCCGTTGCATGGCCTCGCCCAAGCCGGGAGTCGCTACAAGATCACGGGGTAATGCCCAACTACTCATTTGTATCGGAAACGAAATTAGCAGCACCACGTACCCGACCATGGCGGGGTTAAAAGGGTTATAGCCCAACCCGCCAAACACCTGCTTACCCAGCAATACCGCCGTTAAAACGCCGATCACAATAAGCCACCACGGGGCGTAAGGGGGCAGGGCGATGCACAGCAGTGTCGAAGTCACCAGCACGCTGAGATCTGCGATGGCCGTCTTGGGGTTACGACCACGCAACGCCACCACGCCGTACTCTGCGGCCAGTGCCACGGAGCCACCCAGAACCAAATTGATCAAAGTACCCGGGCCAAAAAACCACGTCATCACGAGAATGCCGGGCGCGGTCGCCAGCAAGACATCCCGCATTACCGAGGAGACGTTTTGACGGCCCGCTGTATGGGGTGAAGTCACCCGCAGTAAACTCATGGAGCGGCGTCCTGCTGTGCTTTTTTGGCCTTCGCGCGCTCTATTGCGGCTTGCACCGGATCAACGCCGTCGCTCTCCGCCTGCTGCTGTGCCGCAGCCTTGCGCGCAGCCCGCTTCGCCTCCCGGGCGGCCGCTTCCTCCTCCAGTCGCTGCTCTCGCGCTTCAAAGCGCGCTCGTGAATTATCCGACCGCTTTCGCTCCTGCTCACTGTCGCGTATCTGGCCTTTGGCAGCGCGATAGTACTGCACCAGCGGAATGTGGCTTGGACAGACATAAGCACAGGCGCCGCATTCGATGCAGTCGAAGAGCCGATGGGCGGCCAGCTGTTCTTGATCTTTGGCGCGGGCATACCAATAGAGCTGTTGTGGGAGTAACGAAGCTGGGCAGGCCTCAGCGCAGTGACCGCAGCGGATGCAGGGTTGGGGTTCCTCGGGTAGCGGTAACTCCGACTCGGTTGGCGCCAGCAGACAATTGGTGATTTTAGTCACCGGCGCGTCTAGATTAGAGACTGCAAAACCCATCATGGGCCCGCCATGGATGACCCGCTGTTGGCCCTCCGGCGCCCATCCCACCGCTCGCAGCAAGTGCGCGATGGGGGTTCCTAAGCATGCGAGCGTGTTACAGGGCTGCGACAACGCCTCGCCAGTGAGGGTAACAATGCGATGCGTCAGGGGTTTGCCCTCAATGATCGCTTGCTGCACCGCCACGGCCGTGCCGGGGTTCAGGCAAACAATGCCGATGTCAGCGGGGATGCCTCCCGAGGGGACCTGCATGCCCGTGAGAATCTCAATCACTTGCTTCTCGCCACCTGAGGGGTACTTGGTGGGGAAACTGGCAACTTCGATCGGCGCATCAATCTGATCAACCGCGGCTTGCACGCAGGCAATGGCCTCGGGTTTGTTGTCCTCGATACCGATCAGGATCGAATCGGCGCCCAGAATGTGCGCCAGGATGGTTGTCCCTTCAATCAATTGGTCGGCGTAACGCTGCATCAAGGTGTCGTCGGCCGTGATGTAGGGTTCGCACTCGGTGCCGTTGATCAGGAGCAGCTCGATGGGCCGTTGGGGCCCGGGGGTTAATTTCACGGCGGTGGGAAAGCCGGCCCCACCCATGCCGGCGATGCCCGCATTGCGCACCTGCTCTGCCAGTATGGCGGGTTCGCAGTCGCGCCAGTGGGGTATGCCCTCAAACGCAACCCATTGATCCTGTCCGTCGGTCTCTAGTTCAATACAGATATCCTCGAGGCCCGAGGCATGAGCAATAGGTCTTCGCTCGATGGCACGCACCGTTCCCGAGGTGGGAGCATGTACCGGCACACTCATCACGCCGCTTGCCTCGGCTAACACCTGCCCGCCCAGAACAGACTCTCCAACGTTGATGACGGGCCGCGCAGGACCACCGAGATGCTGATTCAAAGGAAGCACCAAGCTCGGCGGTAACGCAAGCGGTTGCAGTTTTCCCGGTTGAGAAAGCGCTTTGCGTTCCGGGGGGTGAATACCCCCATGAATAGTATGTATTGCTCTCATGCTGCGGTTCGCGTGGCCGCGTCCGTCGCGATCACCTCTATCGGGCGCAAGCGGTCCTCGGGAAGTGGCCAATGCCAAAACCCAATACCTTGTTTTCTCGGGATCAGGTCGATGCAGTCCACCGGGCATGGCTCCAAACACAGATCGCAACCGGTGCACTCGTCGGCAATCACGGTATGCATGACCTTAGCGGCACCCAAAATAGCGTCGACTGGGCAGGCCTGAATGCATTTGGTGCATCCGATACACTCCGCCTCTCGGATCCAGGCGACGACGGGCTCTTTCTCCACACCGTGCTCGGCGTCGAGTGGCTGAGGTTCCACGTCGAGGAGATCGGCCAACGCTTGAATGGTCTCCTCTCCACCCGGGGGACATTTGTTGATGGCGTCCCCTTCTGCGATTGCCTCGGAGTAGGGGCGACAGCCGGGATAGCCGCACTGGCCGCATTGGGTTTGGGGGAGCAGCGCGTTGATCTGTTCGCTGATGGGGTTACCCTCCACTCTGAAACGAATCGCCGCGTAGCCGAGCAAAGCGCCGAAAACGCTGCCGAGCAACAGCAGTGCCGCCAGGGCGGCAAAAAGCGGTTCAGTTGCCAGCCAACCCACCATCAGATCAGGCCCGCAAACCCCATAAAAGCGAGCGATGCCAGCCCGGCCGTAATCATGCCGATCGCGGCACCTTGAAACGGTTCCGGGACATCAGCCACGGCCAAACGCTCGCGCATCGCTGCAAACAGCACCAATACCAGCGAAAATCCCAGCGCCGCGCCTAATCCATAAAACAACGACTCGATAAAATTGTGCGCCTGATTGATGTTCAGCAAGGCCACGCCGAGTACCGCGCAGTTAGTGGTAATGAGGGGCAAAAACACGCCGAGCACTCTGTGTAGCAGCGGGCTTGTTTTGCGAACCACCATCTCGGTGAACTGCACCACCACCGCGATCACCAGAATGAAGCTGATGGTGCGCAGATAAGCGAGATCCAGCGGTATCAGCAGATAGTTGTAGGTGAGATAACTACAGACCGACGCTAGGGTCAGTACGAACGTGGTCGCGACCGACATCCCCATAGCCGTCTCTAACTTGTTGGAGACACCCATAAAGGGGCACAGACCGAGAAACTGCACCAATACAAAATTATTGACCAAGACCGCACCCACCAGTAGCAGCGCGATATCACTCAGCATGTTATCCCCCGCGGTGAAACGATCGACTCAATCCCGCAATAGTAGGCAATATATCAGGTGTCTGGCAGGAAGTATGTGTCTGCTCAGCCCCGACTTTTGCTCGCTTCGACCATCGCCGCCACCACCTCTGCATCGACGCGCTGCAACAGCGGCTCAAAGGGAGCCAATGCGTGATCGGTCAATGGCGCCTGAAGTGCGGTCCAGTCCAGGGAGGTCTGTAAAAAAGCTTCTGATTTTTCTGCCATGGCCGGTAACACCGGTTTGAGATAGGTGGCCAGCACCCGAAACAGATTGATCCCCACCGAGCATACCGCCTGCACCTGTTCAGCTTGCGTCTCGTCCTTGGCCATTACCCAGGGCTTTTGCTCGTCAATGTACTGATTGGCGCGATCCGCAAGCGCGATAATGTCGCGCATGGCGCGGTTGAATTCCCGCGTCTCATAGAGCGTGGCGATGGCACTGCCCGCGTCAATAAAAGACTGCACCAAGGCAGGTTCCGCACATTCACTGCTCAGTGTGTTGTCGAACTTCTTGCGCAGGAAACCGGCGCAACGACTGGCGATATTGACCACCTTGCCAATGAGATCCGCATTGACGCGTTGTACAAAATCGTCAAGGTTGAGGTCAATGTCGTCCACGCCGCTGGAGAGCTTGGCGGCGAAATAATAACGGATGTACTCCGGGTCCAAATGCTTAAGGTAGGTTTCTGCAAGGATGAAGGTGCCGCGGCTTTTCGACATTTTGACACCATTCACGGTCAGAAAACCGTGTGCATAAACCGCCGAGGGTTGCCGGAGGCCCGCGCTGTCGAGCATGGCGGGCCAGAACAACCCGTGGAAATTGACGATGTCTTTGCCGATGAAGTGATAGAGCTCAGTGTCTCCACCGGGCAACCAATAACTGTCAAAGTCATCTCCTGTGCGCTCGCACAGGACTTGATGGCTGGCGATATAGCCGATGGGTGCATCGAGCCAGACATAAAAGTATTTGCCGGGATGGCCAGGGATCTCAAACCCGAAATACGGGGCATCTCGACTGATATCCCAATCCTGTAAGCCTGCGTCGAGCCATTCCCTGAGCTTGTTGGCGATCGGTCGCTGCAACTGATCGCTGTCGATCCAATCGGCCAACAGTTTTTCAAAGTGCGTCAGTGCAAAAAACAAGTGGTTGGAGGCTTTGTCCACCGGTTTGGCGCCCGAAAGGGCCGATACGGGATCGATCAGATCCGCGGGGGCGTAGGTGGCGCCACACGCTTCGCAGTTATCTCCGTACTGATCGGTAGCCTGACATTTTGGGCAAGTACCCTTGATGAACCGGTCAGCCAAAAACAGTCCCTTTTCGGGATCAAAGGCTTGAATGATTTCTCGAATCGCAATGTGCCCCCCAGCTTCCAAGCGCTTGAAGATGGTTTCGGACCAATGCTGGTTCTCGGGAGAGTGGGTCGAGTGATACTGGTCGAATTGAATCAGGAAACCCGCGGAATCTTGTTCGTGTTGTGCCTTGATAGTCGCGATGTGATCCTCGGGCGTGCGCCCGGCGGCTTCGGCGGACAACATAATGGCTGTGCCGTGCGCGTCGTCGGCACAGACATAGCGACAGTGATTGCCCATTGAGCGCTGAAACCGGACCCATATATCGGTTTGTGTCTGCTCCAGCATATGCCCGAGGTGCAGCGGCGCATTGGCATAGGGTAACGCCGAAGTCACCAGTATTTGTCTTGGGGCGCCATTCATGGTCGTCGGGGTCATCTAGGGAAAGGCGCGCAGTCTACCGGATTTTCCATGAATTCGCTGTGCGCGAGTGATCGGCTACCGGTGTCCAGAGAGTATACTCTCGCGTCACAGCGAGACGAGGAGCGCGAGGTGTCAGCCTCTCACCAAGTAGTAGCGATTGCTTCTGGCAAGGGCGGCGTGGGTAAGTCCACGGTAACGACGAATTTGGCCGTGGCACTCAGCCAACAGGGTCTGTCGGTGGGGTTGCTCGATGCCGATATTTACGGCCCCAGCCAGCAACTACTGCTGGGTGTGCCCGAGAGCACCACACCCGATCAGCAAGACGGCGAATTCTTGCTACCAGTCAAAGCCCATGGTCTTAACACGATGTCGATGGGCTACTTGGCGTCCGCCCGCACACCCATGGTGTGGCGGGGGCCCATGGCCAGCTCTGCAATGAGTCAGCTACTTGAGAAAACCTTGTGGGGAGACATCGATATTCTGCTGGTGGATATGCCCCCGGGTACCGGCGATATCCAGTTGACGCTGGCTCAACGCGCTACGCTTTCCGGCGCGGTGATTGTTACCACGCCACAGGACATTGCCTTGCTGGATGCACGTAAGGGCATAGAAATGTTTGAGAAGGTCGAAGTGCCGGTCCTGGGATTGATAGAAAACATGGCGGCCTTCGTGTGCGCCGAATGCGGTCATACCGAAGCCCTTTTTGGCGAAGCAGGCGGGGTACGCCTGGCCGAGCAATACGGTGTGCCCCTGTTGGGTCAAGTGCCGCTGGCTTCTGCGATTCGCGCGTATTCCGATCAGGGGCTTCCGATCGTAGCTGCGGAACCCGAGGGTGCAGTGGCCGCCGTTTATCAGGCGGCGGCACGCCAATTAATGGAGACGCTTGCGGCGCAAACCCCGGCAGCCGCGCCAACGATCAGTATCAGTGACTGAGAGCAGTGACCGCTTTAACCGTGGAGCGAGGAGTGAAAAGTGAGCATTAAATCAGACCGATGGATCCGCAAAATGGCTGAAGAGGCGGGCATGATCGAACCCTTTGCGCCGGATCAGGTGCGGATGGAGGGTGATCGCAGGCTGATTTCCTATGGCACCTCGAGTTATGGTTACGACGTCCGGTGTTCTCGGGAATTCAAAGTCTTTACCAACATCCACTCTGCGACTGTGGACCCCAAGCGCTTCGACGAGGACAGTTTTGTGCATGTTGAGGGCGACGTCTGCGTGATTCCACCGAACTCCTTTGCGTTAGCCTGCACCGTTGAGTATTTCCGTATTCCGCGCAATGTCCTGACCATTTGTCTTGGGAAGTCCACCTATGCGCGCTGCGGCATCATCGTCAATGTCACCCCGCTGGAACCCGAGTGGGAGGGCCATGTGACGCTGGAGTTTTCAAATACGACCACCTTACCGGCAAAAATCTATGCCAACGAAGGCGTTGCCCAGATGCTGTTTTTCGAATCCGATGAGGTGTGCGAGACGAGCTATGCCGACCGGGGAGGCAAGTATCAGGGGCAGCGTGGGGTAACCTTGCCGCGGGCATGAAGCAACCCCTGCGCGACACTTGATATCGACCTTTAGTAAAGTAGCGTCGCCTGCC
>Ga0181556_1005037_pt1 | contig 10469 bp, 7 predicted proteins | sample 011ome_14_FD_148651 | JGI IMG/M metagenome (GOLD analysis project Ga0181556, IMG submission 148651) | Coastal salt marsh microbial communities from the Groves Creek Marsh, Skidaway Island, Georgia - 011505AT metaG (spades assembly) | ecosystem: Environmental > Aquatic > Marine > Intertidal zone >... | reverse complement strand
TTTGTATAGCGTGTTAAATGCTTTGCTCTTTGCGTGTATTTAAACGGTGTTTTTGTTTAAAAACAACACACACGATGATATAGCAGTGATGCGATGCTACGAGTGAAGGGTTCAGTCTCTCTCTCTCTCTCTGTGAAAGCCGGAGGACGTGGAAGCGTTGGATGTTTTGCGGTAAACGGATGTCACTTTTGATCGTCTGAGGCCCGAAGACCCTAAACTGAAGCTTTTGGAAAGAGGACGGACTCCATTCTTTTTTCTCCGGAGCGTCACTTCGCGAAGAACGCGCAAAAGTGCGAGGCGTGTGCGCGAACGTATTGTTTATATACGACTTCTTCGCTTTGTTGTTCGAGCGTTCTCTTTGAATAATTCGTCTCCGAGGAGGGAGAACGCGCGTTCTCGAGTGAAACGTCTTTTCCAACGCACACACGCCGAGAAGAAAACAGTCTCTCGGATCTCGCATGTGATTTCATACTACTACTTTACTCATAATTTTAAACGCGAAGCGAGAAGAGTGTACTAATAATGAGCAGCAGACGAAGAAAGAATCCACATCCGAAAAGAGCGGTGAACGCGAGGACGGTTTTGAAGGGAGAGGAAGAAGAACCTTTGGTGTTGTGTTCGAGGATTCCTGACGAGGATGATGATCTCGAGGCAAATCAGATACAAAAAGAAGAAGAAGAAGGAGAAGACGAAGAAGACGAAGAAGACGAAGAAGAGATAACTGTTAGGAAAGGAGCGAAGAGAAAGAGAGGGCACGAGTGCGATTTTTGCGAGAAGGTGTTTCGATATCCATCACAGTTGGCCAGACACAGGCGTACGCACACGAAGGAGAAACCGTACGAATGTGATGTCTGCGATAAAGCTTTTCGTCAATCTTGTTATTTGAAAATCCACATGCGTATTCACACGAACGAGAAACCGTTCGAATGTGATGTGTGCGAGAAACGTTTTCGTGAATCTGGTAATTTGAAAGTCCACATGCGTATTCACACGAACGAGAAACCGTACGAGTGCCATGTGTGCGAGAAGCGTTTTCGTCAATTGAGTAGTTTAAAATACCACATGCGTACTCAACATTAGCTCTCTTTCATAGTCCTCTGTAAATATACACATGTACATCACATACTCAACGAATCAAACGAACTTTTACTCGCATTGTCGTCGCGTCTTCGCGTCTCGCAACGAGAACAGAGTAAAGAGAGGGCAGAGACACCTCATTTTTAGGGGTGTAAAAATCGTCACTTTCGCGCGCAGGTATTCGCTTGAAACAGAGCACGCGAGGACGAAAAGTAGCAGCAACGGGAGAACAAACAAAAGACTTTAAAGGGCTTTGTGAACAACACTTGAGCATCCTCGACGAAAGAGAACGAGAGAGAGAAAGAGATACAAAGAATGCGAAGATCCTGCGTGGGCGTTTTGGCGGATTCTTCAAAACGGCGCGACGCCGGTGCGCCGGCGGTGTGCTTAGGCGTGCCGTTTCGAGAGCGAGACGACGGGAGTTGGGAGGACGACCACGAGGACGACGAAAACGAGAAAGCGAAAATGAACGCGTTGGGAAGGAGGAGGAACGGAGATGAAAATGTCGGGTGGAAATTCGCCTGCGTAGGGTACGGAAGCGCCAAGAGTCTCTCGCAAAGCGAGAGGAGGAAAGCATTTGAAGAAGAAGAAGAAGAAGAAGAGTTACCTCGATGTCGCGGGTTGGAGATTCTAGTGAGCGAACGCGTCCTGAACAAGAACGATGACGACGACGACGCGGAAACTAATAACGGAGATCAAAGAAGAAGAGAAGAGCGACGGCGACGAGGCGTAACGGATGCGAAAGAGGATAAAGACGATTTTATCGTCGCTTTGCGCGAGAAACCAGACGAAAACGAGATCGATAGAAAGAGAAACAGAACGACGACGAGCGGTAGTAGTAAAAGCGCTTCTTCGTCCGAAAAAGAAGAAAGCGGTGTCTTCGCGGGACGCCAACGCCGCCTCTTCCCGCCCCCGCACGGGACGCCGACGCCCTCGTCGTCGTCCTCCTCCTCGCGAGAAAGAGAAAGAAAAATCGACGCCGAGCATAAACTCCCTCCCGAGCTCAAAACCTTCAAACAAAGGTTCTACATGCAATCGAAGTTGATTTGGACGCGAATGGAGAAACACGCCAAGTACGTCTATTCCGGCGCCTTCGCGAAAGATTTGTAATAATATAAAGCAACACCCAAAAGCATCCTCAGAAATACCACACACACACACACGTACACGTATGTTTTCCTCCTCTTATTCAGAGAGAAAGAGTAAAAGTGGCGTTCGAGTCGTCGAGAACGATGCACTTCGTGCTCAGGACGAAACGCTTATGCATACTTTCAAGAACAAAGTGTCCATTCGAATCGGAAACGAAGCCGTCGACGGGTTCCTTTCGTTCACTTCCGAGCGCGTACTGTTCTCTCGAGAAGACGACGATAAAGAAGAAACGTCGTGGAAAGCGTTCCAAATATACTTCAAAAGCGTTTGCGTGCACGCGATAGAGTCGTTGGTGGTGCACGCGTCCCCGGAGGAGGAAAAGAAGGAGGGAAAGAAGGTTGGGGAGAAGTGTTTGTATTTGCAAGTGGAGGGCGAGTTGGATCCTTTAATTGTACGGAACGCCATCGAACGAAGCGACGAGGACGAGGAAGACGACTCGTTCGAGGAACCGGCGACGGAAGTGCGGATTTTTCCATTGTTGTCAGATGACGAAGAAGGTAAAGAAGAAGAAGAAGAAGAGAGAATGGTATTAGAGGAGATGTTTGAACGCATGAACGAGTGCGCTACGTTAAATCCGGACACGGAGGACGAGAACGAGAACGACGAGAACGACGATCCGATGTTTTTCGGCGCAAATGGGATGGTTACCGCGGAGACGTTGTCGTTTCTCGAGGAGGAGTATTTTACGAGCGAGAAGGCGATACGAGAAGCCGGGTTCGGGGAGAAGTTGGATGAGTTCGAGAGGAAGTTGGTGATAAGCGAGGAGGATCGGATGAGGTTTGAAGATGCCGAAGAATAGATGTGCTCATAGATTTGCTCTTTTACTATCTAAAATGTACTGTTATTATAAAACTACTTCTTCTATTCTATGTGCGACGACCGATGCGCGTACGCGCTCACTTCGCCGTTAGCGGCGCCAACGAAGACGTCTCGGTCCGATCCAGTTTTGAAACACGCCGCGGTAAATATTCGCTCAGACGGAGAATTGTGTTTCTTCTTCTCATCATCATCGTGGTCGTCCCGTAACTCTAAATCGCGGAAGTCGTTTTCGTCTCTCAAAACTCCAGCTTCTTTACCCACGCGGAAAACGTTTTGTGCGAATCCAGATAAGACGATGTTCTTCTCGCCGTCAACGTTCACGCGCAACGAGGTATTTGCCGAAACGAGGGCATTTGCAAAACTCGACGTCGTCGTGGTATCTGCGGCAGCGACGATTCTCCCTCGCATTCTCGTTTCTAACGCGCAACACTGACCAGAATCGTCAACGGCGACGATAAATCCGAGCGCGTCGCCTAAGCCGTCGCCCAACGGCGCAAACGCAATCGATCTCGCGGCGATATTTCTTCGACTCGCGACGCTCTGTTTCCACACCGATTTCAAAGCAGACGAACGCGTATCGAATGCTTTGACGACGCCCGAATCGTGCGCAGACACGATAATGTGGCACTGTGGATCTACGAGTACGTCGTTCGCACCGTCGCCGGAAAATTCGTTCGTACCGAACACGCTGACTTCAACGCGTTTCTCGATGTCGCGAAGCGCAATCGCGCCGTTGGCGTGGGAAGTAACCGCACGGCCTTGTTCAGTCGACATCGAGGGAACTTTAATAGCGGTTATTGGTGTCAAATTGGTTAAACTAACGCGGTCGACAGACCCGTACTCGCCGTTATACGCAAAAAGATTGCCATTGGATGTGGAATACAACGCAATCGGGAGACGGCGCGCGTCAGAGGCGACAACGCTTTGTCGCAACACCGCTAAATTTGTAATCGTCGACGATGACGCTGGGACAGCACGAATGGTATGTCCGTTCTTCATATCGATGATGCGTACAAATCCGTCCGAACCAGTTGAATACGCGACGTTCGAATCTGCAAAACATTCCAACGCAGTCACCGCGCCGTTGTGCGTCCTCCTCGACCATTTCTTCACCACGTGCGAACCGTCAGCACCATCACCATCCGAAGGTTTCGGCGCCCTAAAGTTTCCTAGAACGACAGATTCGATCTGCTTATCGAGAGAAGTGTCAATTCCGTGCGCGTCGCTGAATGAACGTTCCAGCATGTTATTACTTGGCGACGCGGCTCTTCGTGAAGGCGAATCGTTCAACTTCAGCGCCTCGATGCCATTCGTGGCGGCGTCTTCTTCATCATCGTCTCCGACAAATAAATAATCGTCTGCTCTCCTCGAAACGAGACGGATAGTATCGATAACACTCGCGCGAATATCCATTGGTATTGGCGTGACCATTTCGTCCTCATCGTTGTTGTCGTCGTCGTCGTCGTTATCTTCTGTCGTCGTTCCTAAATTCTCGTACTCTAGTTGAGAAATCATCGATTGGCTTTTTCTATTCGTCTTCCGCTTGGCACCGACAGCGCCATCGTCTTTCCATCGCCTCCAAGCCTCGCGCCTCCTCTTTGCATGCACATCACCGAAGATTCTCTTCGGCGTCTGCCCAAACTCGTTAATCTGCGTTTCCAAACTCATCTGTTCGTCGATCGATGCCGCGTCGTCTACGTTAATCTCGCCTTCGTACGTTAAAGGGTGGAAAGAGTTCATTTTGTTTTTACAATCGTTCTGGAACACGCCAAAGATTAAATCAATCCACTCGTGTAAATGAACACTCGTGGTTTCGGATTCTAACGCTTTTCGGTTGATCGATGTAAATCGAACGGGGTCGTTTTTTGCCCATTGAGGTAAAACCACATCGTCGATTTTCGAGTGGGGCGCGGACGCGCGGTGGCCGAGATTGAGTTTCAAGTTGTTTCGAAGAAACTTCCGGGAACATTCCGGTATGTAAAACTCCGGTATGAGTTCTTTTAAATCCGCGTTGTTGTTTAAACACGACGACCACGTCTCCGATATAGATTTAAACAAGCGATCGGGCTTATCGAAAGATCCGTTTTGCAACTTTAAATTGTGCTTCGGCGCGCATCGAAGGAGGTAGAAGAGGACGTAACCCGGCGCAGAGTAATGGGTTCCGTATAAGAACGGTTTTTGAGAGTGCTGATTTCGCTTCTGCATGTCTTCCATGTGTTTCATTCGCTCTTGGAAGTATTTCAATCGCTCTGGATTCAACGCGCCAATAGGTTTCGATAAATCGCGGTACACCGAGGCGTCGGAGACGTCGATGTTCGCACTATTACTGCTGTGTTTATCTGAATCGAAACCGTTATTACTGTCATTCTCACCACCGTACTCTTTCAAAATCCAAGGGAAAACGAAATACTGCGCCACGTCGTGAAATGAGCGACCGGAGAGTGCGTTCAAATACATCAGGTATTCAAAGTTTGACACGTCGCCGATTTTCCACGCGTTCGTGACTTTCGAAATTGCCTCGACGTTTGTCGGGTCCAAGAATCTCGACAGAGTTGTCGTTTCGCTTTCACTCTCGTCGATTTCGTTCTTTAAAAGCGCCTCTATTACAGCTTCTCGCGCGGATTCAGAACGAAACGCGAATAAAACACTCGAACCGCGCATCATCGTCGATTTCGATTTATTGCTAACATCGTCGTCATCGCTCACTTCGTAAAACACCTCCACAGCAACTGGTCTCGACGCGTACCGCCTGCGAGCGACCGCGACGACGTCTTTCAAAGCCACCCAATTCGCTATATTTTTCTTCGCTTTGCTATCTCTCACAATCAAAGGTTGAAAATACAAATGCGCATCCGTCACTCGAACTCTCCCGGCTCTTCTCACCAACGGCGAAATCTTCGCCGCGGGTGCATCAAATCGACTCGTCTCCCCTTTCACCCTCAGATTCTTCTCATCGAATCGTAAATTACCTTCCCTTTGCCGAGATAAAAACGCCAGCTGTTCGCACTTTGTCTGCCTGTTTTTCTGCTTCGAAATGTTCAACAGCTTATTCGCCGGCGTTCGCAACCGCTGCTCGATGCTCTCCTCCCCGTCTTCCTCTTCTTCCATCGTAATTCTCCAAACGATCGTTTCATCTCGCACGATTTCTCTCCTCTCGTTCCCACAGATCAAAACTGCTTTCGCCGTCGAAATATCCACGGCATTCCGTTCCACTCTCGACGCGTCAATCGAAGGTCCAATCGCGTCTTCGTATTTGATTTTCACAATTTTTGCTTCTTTTCCTTCAACTCGTTCGCTCCTTTTCGTTCCTCCCGGGGATTCCCCGAACACTTGTGCCAGTGCACTCGTTCTCGTTCTCGTCGTCCTCGATCCAGGCTCTTTATCTTCGTCTTTCTCGGAGTCGTTTTTGGGTTCAAAGCACAGCGCGTGCGTGGTCATCCAAACCGTTCCTCGCGTTTTCCGTTCGTACGCGTTCGGGAGAGACACGCAAAGCAAAGAACAGTTTTGGACGACGGCGACGACGTCTTCGTGGTCCTCGAGGAAGAGGAACGAAAAGGAGGAAGAGGAGGTCATTTTCGCTATTATATCGTCGCAAAGATGATGAGACGTCGTCGTTCTCGCCGTGCCTCGTGCTGGCACATTTAGCAGAGAGAGTTCTCGTTGAAAGATTGGATTCGTTCGTTAAGAAAGTGAGGAAAAACAACTCTGAATAATCGACTTCTCGACGCAAAGAACATCATCATGGAAAAGGTGTTTGAAACGAACTCTGCGCGCGTAACACGAATAAAACGCGAGTATTAGTAGTATTAAACCTGGAACACCTTCATGCCTCTTCTCGCGGCGACTGACCCGGGACTTTGCATGCTCGCCAACGCCTCGAACACCGCTCGAACGGTGTTGTGCGGGTGATGACTCCCGTGCACTTTCGCCTTCAAATCTCTAATTCCAGCTAACTCACAAATAGCGTCGATGATATCGTTACACCGTCTCCCACTGCCGGAGTTACTCGGCATCATCTTCACTCTCGTTTTACCGCATTTTCCGTGCAATTCGTGAAAAATCGTGTGATTTTCAAACCGTTCGACAAAGGTCAGACTCCTCGCCGCTTTCTTGGTCGCTTTTTCAATCGCCGGGCCAACCTCGTTGGCTTTACCAGTCGCGAACCCAACGACGCCTCGACCGTTCCCGACGACCACCATGGCGGTAAAGTTCATCAATCCGCCCCCTTTCGTCACTTTACACGTCCTATTCACGTCGATGACTTTTTGTTTCAACGACTTCACCAGCGCCTCTCTCTCCCGATCCTCCTCGTCTTGAACGTTCGAAAAGACGCGCCCTTTCAACGCCTGATTCAACAAAAACCGTTTCTGTTTCGCCGGTGCTTCGTCGATCCTCCGTTTCATCGCCTCGTACTCTCGAATCGTCTCGTCGTCCATGAAATCTCTCGGGTCTTCCGCAGTCGCGCCGCGTTCGATGAACTCCAACGTTTCGCGCGGCGTCCAATCTTTCATCATTTTCCTCCCTGAATCGATGTCATCGATCGTCGATTGTGCATCTTCATCTTCGTCGTCGTCGCTGCTGGTATCTTTACCTCCTTTACCTCCTGAACCTCTCGCGTTCGTCCACATCTCGCTCGAGAAATCTCGCACTGAAATCACCCTCGGCGGAGGCGTCGATTTCACACTTTTGCTCGTCACGCTCATACCGTCATCATCATCTACAACAGTAACGACATCCTTTTCACTTTTTCGTCTCGATGAATCCCACGCGGTCCCCGTCCTCCAGTCGATATATCCGTCGTTCTTTCGCGCGTAATTCGTCCCGTGCATCGATCGCACATTCTCCCTAAAAACGTCCCTCTTCCTCGCGCGCGCGAATCCTACCCCGTCGCCGCTCGTACCGTCAACGAAAGAAACTGACGACGACGATGCATGAACTGCCGCCGCTGCCGCTGCTACTCTGTGCTTTTGAGAAAAAGAGGACGAGGACGCGAACGCGTTCGTGAGTGCTCGACGCATTTTTCGTGCGTGTTTTGTGAGGTTTTTCGTGAAAGCTTTTTCTTTGGAATGAATGAAACATTTGACTCAAAGAAACTATTATACGCTCTCTCCCTCTCTCTCACCGCGGAGAGGAGGAGGAAGAGGACAACGATTCTTTCTCCGCGTCGCTTTCGCTTTCTGCTACTACTGCTAGACTAATATCGCTAGTATTGGTATTGTTACTGTTGTTGTTTTTGTTCTCGTCGACGACGGCTGAAATGGCTTTGACGAGCTCGGAAGGCGCGTATCGTCCGTTGGCGGTTTTCTCTTTCTTCTTCTTTTTTAATTCGCTTTTGACGACGCGCACTTTATCCCGGGTTAACTCCGCGGCTTTTATCGCGTCGTCGTCGACGATGAACTGACCGCCGTCTGGGGTTAATATGTGCGTGACGTATTCGGAGACGTGGAAGTCGATGGCGTATTCGGTGTGTTTTCGGTTCAAGGCGTCGACGATGGCGAGGATGTAATCGGCGGCGGACATGCCGCTCGTTTCGCGGTCGACGGAACCGTTAAAGAGGAGGATCTTTGGGCAGTTTCGTTGGGCGATGGTTTCGCCGACGTTTCGGAGAATCAAGTTCGGGACGATTGAGGTGTATAAAGAGCCCATGCCGTAGATGATGGCGTCGGAGGTTTCGAGTTGTTTGAGCATGGTTTTGTTCGCTCTCGGGAAGATTTCACCGATTTCGTTCGAAGCAGAATCCGAGCCGTCGCCGGTGGCGTAGTAAATGCGCTTGATTGGTGAATCGAGCTTCTCGGAGGCGGTGACGGCTTTATCCACGTCCCAGACGGATAACGGGCGCAAAGTCAAATCTACCAAACGGCTTTGGATCAACTCGGAGGCGGAGGAGAGGTTGCCGTCGGCAAGCGCGTCGCGAACGCGCGCGTGACCGTCCGTAGATTGTGGTATCCCACCCCAAAACTCTTTCCCTTCGATTTCCGGGAACTCTCCGGATTCGATGATATCGGTCCAGAATTCTTTAGAGAAGACGCTCGGAACCTCTTGTCGTCCGTCCTCCACGTGGAACTGCTTGGTGAAACTTTTCTTATCCACGGACGGGTGCGAAATATCGTTTTGGCCTCGAAGAATCGTTCCGTCCGTTAACTCGGCGTTAATTGTCACGCGTTCGTTATCTTCACACTCGATGCACGGCACGACCATGGTTTCTCTCGGTAACTTGGAAACTCGCGCGTATAAAAAGATCGCCGCTTCCATGGACCGGAAAAACATGCGAGCTCCGGCGAAGAAAAAGTTACCTATGGATCCGTTCACGAACGCGAAACGTTCTTTGTGCGTGTTCGTGGTAACTTCCGTGTGAAAGTGAACCAAAAACCGTCGAATAATTGTCGCGTACGCGTTATCGATGCCGTCCCACAGCGGCGAATCGCCTTCTTGAATCTTGTACCATTCATTTTTCGCCAACTCTTCATCCGTCGGGTGTAATCGATGCGCTAATAACCCCTTCACCGCGATGGCTTCTCTCGTAGATTCGTCGGATAAACGCAAACACCGACTGCGAATGTCTCCTACGGCTGGTCCACCGGAAACTCGAATAATTTCCGAAGTCGACCCACCGTCGTCGGAAACCGGAAGCACGTGCGTGACCGAAGTCGTGTAATCTCTCAACGCGTCGCAGATGCCGTTCATAGCCGTCCCTCCAGAGAACACCAACAAAGACGACCCGGACGATGTCTTATTCTTTTTCCTTTTTATCTCCTTTCCCTTTTTCTTCTTTTTCTTCAAAGTCTCTCGTGATTCCTCGACGCAATCATCTCGTTCCGTTACACTCGTCGTCGCCGAAGAAGGTTTCGTCGACGTCGCTTCGCTCGCTTCAACATCACCATCATCATCTTCTTCGTCTTCGTCTCTCGCGACGACGCACGGATCGTCCTCGTCCTCGTCCTCGTCCGAATCGTCGTCCTCGTTCATGTCCACGTCGTTCAAATCCATCCAATCCGTGATCGCGTTCGTTCTCGTTCTCTTAGTACACTCCTTCCTTAGTGTGAGAGAAGCGTTGTGTGGTACAACGCGCGACGAAAACGAAGACCACGAGGACGCGCTTTTCGTCCTCGTCCTTCCTCCTCTTCTCGCGTTGTTTACTTTAAAAAAAGTGCGTAAAGTGTCTTTGTTGGTTTTCGCATTCGTTCGCATTCTCGTCGTCGTCGTCGCAAAACCGCCGCTGCTGCTCGTGAAAGAAGTCATCATCATCATCACGGAGAGAGAGAGAGAGATTATTCCAATTCCCAAGGGGACGGACAACAGAGACCAAAACGTGGTGATCCCTTACACGCCTCCTCCTTTCGTCTCTCTCGAACGCAGAAGTAATACTACCACGAACACAAACTCTCTTTTATCTCTCTCTCTCGCGCTCTGTAAACTACCACGAA
>Ga0181556_1005034_pt1 | contig 10473 bp, 8 predicted proteins | sample 011ome_14_FD_148651 | JGI IMG/M metagenome (GOLD analysis project Ga0181556, IMG submission 148651) | Coastal salt marsh microbial communities from the Groves Creek Marsh, Skidaway Island, Georgia - 011505AT metaG (spades assembly) | ecosystem: Environmental > Aquatic > Marine > Intertidal zone >... | reverse complement strand
TGGTACATTTCTTCGAGCTGCTTCTCCTTGGCGGCTTGGGCCTCTGCTTCGCGCTTTTCGTTTTCCTTCTTAGCGGCCTCTTCGGCCTCTTTCTTTTCCTTAAGACGCTGATCTTCGGCCTTCTTAGCTTCAGCCTTAGATGCCGCACGGTCTTCAGCCGCTTGGCGCGCCTGAGCCCGAGCATCATCAACAGCCTTGTTGGCTGCAATGAGATCATCAATCACAGGGTCAGCAGCTTCGGCCGTTTTCTGTGAAGCCGTGCCGAGACCTTCCGTCGACTTATCCTCAACCTTGTGCTCTTGAATAATAGCACCGGTCATGATGTCATCGCGGGCAGCCTCGTCTTCAGCCTTAGCTCGAGCCGTTTCAGTCTTACCCTTAGCAATCTCCTTCTCCAGCTCCTGACGACGCAGGTGCCGAGCCGCGACTGCATCGGGCTTTACAAATTCATCTTTAATAATATCATGCGCAGCTTCTCGAATGATAGCTGCCTTTTCTTCTGGAGTACCTTCAAGATCATCCAGATCCACCTCATCACGCATACGGGCAGCCACCTTATGAGGGGCAACTCCCGCGCGTCCAGCATCTCGCTCGATGCCGGCAGACGTAGCGGTTACAATAGCTTCATCTTCGATCCCGCTCTTGGCGAGGATCTTCCGGGTAATCCCAGCAGTCACAGCAGATGATGCCGCTTCCTTATTAGACTTACCTCGGATTCCTTCAAGGTTACCGCCCAAGCCCTTGAGGCTGGAGTCGGCCATTGCCGTCAGGCCCTTGAAGCCAACACGAAGAGCGGAGCCCAAGGTAACCGCACCAGCCACGCCCATGAGGCCGCGAAGAGCGACCTGGTCGAAGCTGCGGATCGAGGCCACCTGGCCCTTACCGTAGACCACGTTGTTAAGATCATCGATGTTCTGAGTGTTCATAAGGAAGGCACCCACGCCACCGACAACGCCGTCAGCAGAAGCACCAGCCAAGAAGGTCACCCAGTTATCGTACTCGTCCATGTTGTTCCAGGCGTACCGGAGCCGAGACGCAGTGGTCGCCAGCTCCTTGCCCTTACCGGCGGCCTTGAAGGCCTTGACCCCGGGGACAACAAAGTCACCCAGGACACGAGTCGGCAGAAGGCGACCGGCGGTAGCCAGCCCCTTAGCTGCCTTGTGGGTTGCAAGAGCGCGGTTCGTGAGAGAGCCAGCCTTAGCGGCGCCGCTCACGTACACACTCGCACCACCGGAAGGGATCGCCAGCAGAAGCGCCATGCCGACCTCACCGATGGTATCGGGATCATTAATAATAGTAGGAAGCATCTGCCCGAAGTTCTCAAGCATGCCGCCCCAGTCATCCGCCGAGGCGTGCTGCTGGAACTTGGCTTCCTTATAGAGACGGTTCATCCCGTAGATGAGCGCGTCTTGGTTCGTGAATCGAGACAGGTTATCCCGCTTCATCCCAGTAGCCTGAATAAGGTAGCGACCAGCCTCCGAAGAGTTCATCGCTTCCCAGGCGTTGTCCTGAGCTTCGGCAGTCCAAGTGGGATCAACCCGCTTGGTAACCATGTCAGAAATATCATCATAAGTAAAGAGCGACTGGAACGGGCTGCTGAGGGTATCGCCCCAGCTGCCTTCCTTGCTCGTATCTACTCCACGAGCCTCAGCAGCAGCGAGGAACTCGGGAGAGTTCGTCAGGCCGAGGATCTTAGCGACGTCGGAGTTCTGTCCTGCGTCGTGCATAAACTGGTTCCGGGCACGGAGATCCGTACCGAGGAAACCCCAGTGCTCGTCAGACGTCATAGAGCGCGCCTGCTCCCAGGCTCCTTCGTGGATCGACTCGACCCAGAAGTCATTGTTGGAAGCGTGACGCTCCGCTTCAGTAGCGACGTCAAGGCGGATCTTCTCCCAGGCCTCGATGTCTTCGCTAGCCCCGGAGGACATAGCCTTACCGAAAGCTTCCATCCGCTCGTTGAATTGGCGGAGGGCGCCGGTGCCGGAAGTCAAGCCGATGTTAGTCATTTCATCGGTGTAGCGGGCACCAGTAATAATACTATTATACTGACTAGCCGCATGGGCCTTGAGCTGAGCGTCAAGGTCCAGCTTTGCCTTCTCCTCGTCTACCGGCGCAATGCCGTTAGTGACGGGGTTCGGGACAGGATTAAATTGAGACATTATACTTTCCTTTTTGTTCTACCCACAACGGGGTGAAGTAAATAGAAAACCACGCCTCCTCGGTAGAGGAGACGCAGTTAGATTATTAGTCAATAGCGCCAATGAATCTGGCGGCGTCATGAATAATAGTGTTTTGATTATCGATCTTTACCGGCTTACCACTAAGTGTAGCGTGCCCGCCGATGATCGTTCCGACGTTTCCAGTCTTCCTCGGCCCACGCACAAAGGTACGGGGATCACCCTTAGTCCTGTCTTCGACCATGGTAGGCCCAAACAGAGGGATAGGAAGTCCAGTAACATTCTCTACAGGCCGTCCAATAAACTTCAGGTTATCTAGCGTATAGCTAATCTGAGTATCATAGCCCAGCTGAGTCTCTCGGAGACTATCCGGATCCACATCAGCTCGGAAGGACCTGTCAACATCTAGGTCGTAGGGACTGAGATGCTGAATAACTGCGTCGTTATCAGGGAACATCATAGTCATCAGCGCAAGCTTGGCGGCCCACTTAGGGGGATTGGTATCCCACATGGTGAACCCCTGCGCCTTAGCAATTTCCTGAGTCTTCTTCCAGAGTTCGTGATCTGGAGGCAAAGTACCAGCACGGATCTGCTCGGCAACATCTCGAACAGCCTGAGCGTCCTCTTCATCGATTGGCACACCAGCCTGCTTAAAGGTCGTGATCGTTTCATCGATCTGGTTACCAAATGCGAGACGTTCATTCTTAGTAGCTCTTCCGGTAACGAAGTTTCGGAAAGGAGCCGAGTGATCAGCGAGATGCCGTCGGTTGTTAGAGTCGGCCAACCACTGATGGGCAGCCTCTGTACTCTCACCGGCATCATGGATCGCCTGAACCTGCTGTGCGTAGAAGACGTCCCCAATCGAGCCGTCTCGATGGTTGAACATCCAATCCCACGTGCCTCCTGCGATGGAGCCAATAGTGGTTTTACTATACTCTGCATTAAAATCATCAAGACCCATCATGCCTTCCTGCATGGCTTCAGTAAAGTCGCCAGTGAAGGGAGTAGCGGGCTTCGTGCTCGAAAGACCATCTCCTGTGTACAACGAGGGGAGAGCAATAATCTCCGTTCGGACTACGTCCCCGTCTTCGTTACGGATAGGCTCAGCAGTGAACCCATCCAGGTGGAGCTGATTAGAGAGATCCAAAGCCGTCTGCGTTGTTGGTTCAGGATCTCTTAGCGTCCACTGTTGAGAGAGGTCGTCGTACTCAATAATCCCCGCCGCCTCTGCGGCAGCGGTAATACGCTGAGCGCCGACCTTGTCTCCGACAGAGCCGATCCGCTCATTAGCGACGTCAACATCAAGGTTGCGGTAATCTCCAAACGCATCAATAGGATTCCACCAAGAATTTCTAGCGCCTGCTTGAGCTTCACTGGTCCCGGGCTGGATAGAAAGAGCAGCACCGAAGAGAGTAGAAACCCCAGGTCCCCACGTCTCGACCGACTGAGTCTTCTTATCGTACTCCAGAGGAATACTACCTCGCTGAACAACGGCGCTTTCAAGGAGCTCACCAATTCTAGTTCGGTCACCCTTTTGGAAAGCCCTTGTCAGCTGGATGCGGAGATCATCAGAGAGTTTATAGGAAGCTCCAAGCTCTTTCTGGACTGCCTTAAGAACAGCATCAGCTGTTACACGGTCAGCGGCAGCTCCGGGGAAGATAGATCTAGCAACAGCTCCAGCGTGGATCGCCTCATCGAGGAAAGCCGAGCCAACTCGGTTGTCGTTGGGATAAGCCTCCGATCGGACCATGCTTTCCATGGTCTCGCTAACAATACTAGCGTGCGGTCCGGTAGGCGTATGAAATCCGTCTTCGTCAAGAGCGAGATAGGGGAGCATAGCTCCGATCTGAGCGTTGTTCACAGCTCTGGGATCGCCTACATCTGCAAGACTAAAAGAGATTCCGCCGTTGTCCTGATCCACGTTGACCTGCCAGGGTGTGTCCTCGGCAGCCGTAGACAGAATCAAAGCGAGGTGATCATGGCCGAGCTCAGGGTTATTAATATATTCCTGATAGGCCGAGACCCACTTATCAATCGCTTTAGCCCGAGCATCGGGGCCCTTCTGCCAAGTAGCCTGAGTGATAAAGTCAGTTCCCATCATACCAAAGGCTTGAGCCCTGGGATCGCCAGGATCAAACTTACCACCCGTGTTAAGATCAATAAGAGAAAGGCGAGGGGATTCCCCGCCCTTAGCGGCAGCCACAAAGGGATCATTTTTGACCCGCTTCTTAACTTCTTCATTGTCCGTAGACGGGCCATGCTTTTCCAGCTGGAACTTGGCTGCCTTGTCCTGCGCGTTCTGAGCCTGCTGTTTAGCAGCTCGGAACGTAGACATGCCAACCTTAACCTGATCTTCCAGGTACTTAGCAAACTCCTCCGAATCAGGGTCCATGCCGACAAATGCGGCAACCCCTTCGAAGTCCGTCGTAGCCACCGCATTCATCATCTCGGCGGCTTCATCGGTAGTCATAGTAGCGTCCAGCTGGAACGCACCAACGGAGACCTTTCCAAGGTAATCACCGAGGAGGGGCTGCCGCTGTCCGTACGTCATGGGACGCTGTCCATTATTAATCATGGCTCGCATTCCGGCGAAGCCGTCGGCAACGCGCGTGAAGCCAACCTCAGAATCCGTAGCGCTGACCCAATCCACCGAGGCAATCCGAGGGGACTGCTGGATGGCGGTCTTCTGCTTCAGGTCCTGGTCCGCGACCTCCATAGCCACAGCCTTGTTATAGGTGGGCTCGAGGGTACGCCTGAGAGTCTGGCTGAGCATGTCGGCATAGGGGCCTTCGAACTTGCCGGTCTCCTGATTATAGGATTCCCACAAGGCCGCGCCTCCCTCGCCGCTGTAAGAGGCCATAGAAGCGAGAGCAGTCTGCTCCCACTCCTCATACCCCACACTGGGCGGGAGCTCCATGTTGAGCCTCTCCAGGCCTCCTGAGGCCTCCCAGGCTCCAATCGTATGCTGAGCCGAAGCCGACACAGACTGCGCCCAGAGGGCGGCGTCGCCGAGCTGGGCAGACTTGATCTGCTCCGCCTTGGCGGTGTCCTTGCCGTGCTTCTTAAGGATCCCCTCGTAGAGCCGATCAGTGTTAGCCTGAGCGTCAGCAATAGGTACACCCATTGCAATCTGCTGCTCACGCGAACGCTGGGCCCAAGCGAGGTCCCCATTGAAGTCGAGGTTCTGAGCCGCGATGCGGTTGTTAGCAACTTCGCCTTCATACTGGGCGCGATACCGGTCGTTCAACCAGCCGCCCTTATATTCATTTTGAACATCCTGAATAGCCCTGAGCTTCGCCTCGTCGTTGAGGTAGTTGGGCGACTCAGGATTAGTCCACTCATCGCCGGACTGCATGGTAGCGATCTTCTTCTTCATCTCAGTGAGACGAGCGTCGTCGATCTGGTTACCGAGCTTCTCGGCTCCTGCCATAGTCTGGCTAATTCCCTGGACCACGTCCAGAGCGTTAACCAGCCCAGTGCTCACATTAAAGCTAGAGCTCTGGCCGACCTTGACAGTCGCAGTCTTGCCACTCATCGTAGCGCCCTTACCGGGCTGGACCTTCTGGCCCTGCACGCCGGCAGCTTCGCCTACGACATTCTCGAGGGGATTGCCTCCGAGACGGCCTGGCCCTTTGTCTTTCTTATAAGGGTTTCTCATGACGACAGCCCCTTATAACCGGAGGCCATGCCGAGACCGGCGCTAATGCCGCCGAAGATACCCTGAGTAATCGCACCGGACGAGCTAGGCTTAATGCCAACGTTACCGGGAATGAACGCAGCCGACTGGTCCGCGTCAATGCCACGGCTCTGCTGGTTCATCTGGTTCTCGAAGTTCTGTACGATAGCAGCTTCCTGCTCGTAGTTCTTCATACTAATTTGATAGTTCCTATCTCGCTCGGCCTGGAGGGCCTGACGTGAGAGGAGCTTAGCGGTGCCGCCTGAGGCGCCGCCCTGCTTGCCAATGATCTGCGAGGTCAGTGAAGCCTGAGCCGAACGGCTCTGCTGGTAGACCTGTTCACGAGCATCGGCTGTCATCTTCTGGTTTTGCCACTGAGCGTAAAACCTATTCGACAGAGCGGCGTCGTAGACCTTCTGATCCTGGATTCGCTTGTTGACGTTAGACTGAGCAATAGCTTCAGTCTGTCGGTCGTTGGCAAGCTGACCAAGGAAGTTGTTCTGCATGGTCTGATGCTTCTGCTGAAGGTACTGCGCTTCTTGCTGCTTCGCCTTCTGCATCCCGCCCATGATACCGCCAGCAACGCCGACGGCGGCCATTCCGGCCATCATAATACCCATAGTCAATACCTCATGTAATTGATTATTTCGTCGATTCTCTCATCCAGATCCTCAGTACGGACCCGGAGATGTGGAATTGATAAATATAGATTGAGAGCTTCAGCTGACCTATCGCGGAAATCCTCCGCCGACCAGGTGATACCGAGGGTATCCAACAGCGCTCGCTCTCGAACCATCTGCTTCTCAATAGAGGCAATCTGGCTGTCTCTGTCTCGTTCAAGTACTACCATCTTCTCAACGTCGGCAAAGCGTGCGGACATAGGCCACACCTTTACGATGACGTCTTCGAGGGATCGGTAGTCCTGAAAATGAGTCTCATAGTATCCTTGGGGGTTACCCTCCGCTGGCATCTTCTCGTCAATGGAGGGATCCCAGTGAATAGGCAGTCCCGCCTCGTGCATCATCCTCATAGTAAAGGATGTACCGGAGCGGGGTCCAACTCCCATCACGGCCCGGATCATCGTCCGAACCTCCGTTGCAACTTAGTGAGCGGAGACTCGGCAGGCTGCGACACGTTCTTATACTTGTCGTGAGCCAACCGAACAGCACCCGAAGCTGCGTCGCCTAGCAGCCAGATGCCGCGTTGCGAATCGTTCTTCATCATCTGCCAGGACTCGTCCAGCCTGCGTTGCTTGGCAGCTTCCACTGCCTTGTCAACGTCCACGCCGAGCGACTCCTCGAAGTACTGAACCGTAGCGGCCAGTGCATCAATTCTATCGTCATGCGACAGGGCCCCGCGCTCTCGGTAGAGGCGAGTCATCTGCCGCTGGGTCTCCTCCTGCTTGATAGAGCGGGGAGACATGACCAGGCGGTGGGCACCCATGACGGGCTCCATCGCGGCAAGGATACGTTCCTCCTTCTGGCCGAACACAGTGTAACCTTCGATACCAACCGGGCGGGGACACATTTCCCCGATGACCGGCCGGAGCAGGTTACCGAACATACCGTCACCGAAGTTCTCTTCGTAGCGGATCAGGTTCAGGTTAGGGTACTCGTTGACCACCTTAGCGATCTTCTTCAGGAAGGGAAGCTCATAGCCGCCCTCGTACCCAATACATTCATGAATAAAAATATAGCCGTTACCAGCTGAGGCCACCACCACAGCCGTCTCATCGCGACCACGACCTGAGGGGTCAATCGTCATGATGGTCTGCTGGTAGTTCTTGTACTCGTTGCTGATGTACATAGGCTCGGTAATGAAGTCGCCCTGCAGGCCGTAGGAGGTATACTCCTTGGTAGGCTTGCTAGACCACACGATCTTCTCAGGGTGCACGTCCTTGTCTAGATCCATCACGATCAGATCGGCCAGCCGCAGCGGGAACTTGTCCGCATCGGCGAGGCTGGTGTCAAGGTTATAGTGCAGAGAGTAGAGCGTAGGACCGACCTTAAGAAGTCGGCTCTGGAGCAGCTCGTCGTCGAAACGCTCGGGCTGCGTCGCCTTCCCAATACCCAGGCCTTCAGCTTGGAGCTCGTAGATGAACTCGTCGCAGTCCTGGATCTGTCCGAAGATGTCCGGGTCGGGCATCACGGCAGGGAACTTATGGCAAACGTAGGCTTCTCGCATCTTCTTATAGATAGACTCGGAGCTCTGGGGAGTACCCAGGATCCGGATGCCACCACCCACGTTTCGGATCTGTTCAATTTCCCACACCTTCTGCAGGAGTTTCTCTCGGGCCTCAGCCGTGTTGGCGTTGCCCTCGATCTCCACGTCATCCATGATGACCCAGTCGGCGTGACTACCCGTAATCTGACCGGAGATACCTCGTGCGAACACAGAGGCATCCTGCCCGATGCGAGTACGCGCTTCAACATTAAAACCGAACGCCGAGTCCTTGGTGTTAGGCCCGGGGATCAGGTGTGCCAGCTGAGGCACCAGCGCAATCGTGTTGCGAGTCATTGAGATAAACTCAGTAGACTTGTTACCCGTGGCCGACAGAACCATGACTACCGTATTGGGGTCACGGAGCAGGAGCCACGTGGTGAAGATCGACGTGAGTACAGACTTACCCGCACCACGTCCGGCCTGAAGCTGGAAGGACTCGGGGCCGTACTGCAGCCGATAGGCCATGGCATATTGGAGTCGCGTAGGCTCGCCCATGCCAAGATACTTCATGGCGACGTACAGGAAGTTCCTGAAGTCCATCACCATGTCAGGGTCCACGTTAGAGGGGATCAGCTCAGGGTTAATCCTAAGCCAGGGCCGCTCTTCGTCGGGGACCAGGATTGATCGGTCGTACATATAATCTCCTTGTTAAAAGCGGGAGCCCCCGGTAGGAGGCCCTCGCTATTAGTTACCAAACTTAAACGGCATGTCAATCTTATCCGCAGCCGCTTCAATAGCGTCTACGTCTAAGTTATCAACAGCCGCTTGATTATCCGTAATAACTCCGCGCACAACCTGATACAAACCAGGCGTGCACTTCTCAGGGTCCTTAAGATCGTTCATCAACGTATCGATAAGCGTATCGTTCAGCTCCTGAATCTTATTCTTTCTTGCCATGCATAGCTTCCTTTTTAGCGGCCCTTGCTTCTGCCGGCCTCACGCGAGGCAGCTGCTTCGGGTTAGGAGTCTTCTTTTTTTGACTTCTCAAGTAGGGTGATCCTTGTTTCATGGGAGAATATGGTATTGTTAATAGAGTGAATCTTTGAACGATTCGACTCAGTTTCCTTTACTACATTATCCAGTTTGTTTTCAATCGCCGGAATCTTCCACACCCTCATGAGCACAAAACCAACCATACCTGTAATCAAGTACAGGAAATATTCAATCATCACTTCCTCTTGCATCGTCTACCTCCCTCTGGCGATCGAAGACCCGCCAAGATAGAAGCCAACAGCGGCCAGCAAAGCAGCACGCAGCTCAGGCAGTACAACGATACCAGTAAGACGATCCCATCCGCCCGTGAAGATTCCGAGGAAGTCCCAAGGGGCTCGCTCGGACTCGACGAAGGTGGGCATTCCAATGAGCCCACCGATGAAGGGGGCGATAGCCACGACCCAGAGGACCGTGAAGACGAGCACCCGACGGCCGACATGAGAACCACGCTTAGCAGCGCGATCAGCGGAATCGTCAGCCACAGCTTGCTTCTGCAGCAGCATCTCGGTAGTCTTCTGCTGGTTCTCAATGGACGTAGCCATAAAACGAAAGATGAAGCCAGCAAGGCCACCACCCAACATACTGATAAGTTCCATACTCATCTAATAATCCAGTCTTTCTTAAAAGGTTTAAACCACCAGTCAGTCGTGTCTCGCATCTCCCAGCCATCATTAGTAAGACCAATCCAACCATCGGTGCCATACGTCGTTTGCACGAAGTTTAGCCACTGGTTAAAAGCCTCGCCATTAAAACCGGCGTGATCTAAAACACGAATCAAGTGCTTTTGGAAATCGCGCGTATCGCATCCAATTTCCACGGGGGGTTCTGGATCCCACTGACAAAACGCAGCGTGGAACCAGACGGCACCGTTTTCCTTTATGAGCTTATGATCGCCAGCCAGCCACATAATAGCAGCCGCAGACCAACAACCAAGCTCATTCCCCGCAATGGTTACCAACTTAGGGTAAGCATCGAATGCCCAGTAAAGCCGTAGACCGGCATAGGCACTTCCTCCGGGACTGTCAATCGTCAAGAGAATAATTCGACCACCGGCGTGTTCAACAACTCTTTCCCAAAGATAGGGATCGTAGTTCTCCACCATGCCTGTGTAATGAATAGACAGCGAATTAGTATCTTCTGACGTAACTTTAAACACTCCGCCGAAGGCTTTCGAAGAAAGCAAAGCAACGAAGGCAATAAGGATCAACTTCATATTGTCTCCAGTCTTGTATGTAAACTACTTGTTAAATTGTAAAAGAAGGGACCGGGGGACACAGCTGACCCCCGATCCCACTATGAGAAGTTCCGACGCTGCGTGTGCCCGTGCGTGGGCTGACAGCACTGCATGAAAAGCGTAACGTTTTGGCGTTCGCTCCACGACAGCTGCTACTGCAGCGGACGGTC
>Ga0181556_1005029_pt1 | contig 10482 bp, 10 predicted proteins | sample 011ome_14_FD_148651 | JGI IMG/M metagenome (GOLD analysis project Ga0181556, IMG submission 148651) | Coastal salt marsh microbial communities from the Groves Creek Marsh, Skidaway Island, Georgia - 011505AT metaG (spades assembly) | ecosystem: Environmental > Aquatic > Marine > Intertidal zone... | reverse complement strand
GCCGACCGCCATTGAAGCACGTTCAAAAGCCCGGATTTTATTGGTGTCCGGTGTTCACTGAACAGCGGACATGTCCACTCATCACCGAAATGGTCTGTTTTTAGCCAAAAGCGGAAATTTATGCTTCGCTCATTCGGCGTCTGCTCTAAGAGGTAAAGCGGACCTTTTTTGTAGGGAAATGATTAGCAACCAGTGCTCAGTTTCATCCCACTCGCTCCGCCAGTTTTTCCTATCTGTCAGAGCTAACCCGGTCCGGGATATTGTCATCTATGGACGCCCCTCTAATTGCAAATGGTTTTGACGGTCGGAAGCGGGTTGGGTTTGCAGTCACCTATCCGGCCTCTGGATGCGGCATATTGTTTGCCGCGGGCCCTGATGGAATCCGTGGACCGACGCTCAGTCAGAGCATCGAGCTCGAAACTCTGACAATGCCTCGGGTTTGGCCGATCCCGGTCACCCTGTTTCGCCATCAGATCATCATCACCCTCGCAACAGAGTTCGTTGCGCACTTCGTTATGCGGTCGTCGACGCCTCGCTTGCATGCCAATCAAACAGGGCGGCAGAGCCGTAAAGAACGGAATCACCTTAGCCCGGCGCAGCTTCCTGCGCACAACCGGACTGCCATCATGATTTTCAGCGTGAACCTGAAACACTGATTTTGCCAGATCCAGCCCAACTGTCATAATCTGCGTCATGGACGCCTCCTCTTTCTGGTTTATTCAACACGCTCCAGTATGGCTCATCGTGAAGCCGTGAGGGGCGTCCATACCATCAGAGCAAAGCGGCCAGAGGCTGACAATCTGCACCCGCAGCCTGAGCGGATGAAAAATCCGTTCCGTTATTTCAAACCTCTGCCCGAGATTATTCGTCCGGCGGTGATGATGTACATCCGCTAACTGCTATCGCTTCGCCAGGTTGAGGAATTGCTGTTGGATCGCGGTATCGGTATTTGCCACGAGACGCTGCGTTTCTGGTGGAACCGGTTCGGTCCGAGATTCGCCGCCGAGATTCGCCATTGAATTATGTTTTCCCCTGTTTTCTGCTAAACCATGGGAGGGTACGCTGTGTAAGTGACCCAGGGCTGGCTATGGGGACTTCGACGTATTTTCCCTCTCCCCAAATGGCGGCCCGGAAAAGTGGCGATTTCAAGGGGCGGAATGGATCTGGATATCCACAATTATTTCGAAGAAGAGGCAAGCGGCTATCGGCAACGGAGCGGCTCGTTTCTTTGGAACTGGCAGCGCTCCCGCGAAGCCGCCGCTACCAACGCCTTGATGGGGGACGTGAGGGGACATACGCTTCTCGATCTTGGCAGCGGCAGCGGCTATTACACGGAATTTTTCCTTAGGCGCGGCGCCCATCATGTCGTCGCCGTCGACTTTTCTCAGTCGATGATCAACACCCTTCCCACCGAGAACGTGACGGGCCATGTGGGGGACGCAGCCGCCTTCGACACCCCAGCCCGCTTTTCCCGCATCGTCTGCGCCGGGCTTCTGGAGTTCGTTCCCGACCCGAGCGCCGTCTTGGCGAACGCGCGCCGCTTGATCAATGACCGGGGACACCTGGTCTGTCTCGTACCGCCCGAGAACTGGGCGGGAAAACTCTATCGTGGGTTCCACAAGTCACACGGTTTCCGCATCAACCTGTTCAATGACGAAGACACGGCCGCTATTGCGCAGGCCACGGGTTGGCGGATCGACGCGCATCGCGCCATCTTTCCTTATACGCGTGTGTATCGGTTGTTTCCAATGCCGCTACAATGAAGGTTCTTTTTCTTACAAATGGGCTTGGACTTGGTAACTCGACGCGATGCCATGCCATCATACAACGGCTGTATGCGCGTGGCGCGTGCATCGAAGTGGTCACGTCAGGTAACGGGCTATGGTATTTTGAGGACAAACCGGAAGTTTCGGTTGTTCACGAAATCCAGTCTTTGGCATATGGGTCGAAGGATGGCGAAATCAGCATTGCCCGGACGTTCGCGTCCGTCGCGGGTATGGCTTCGACCCTTCGCGAAAACGCCCGACTTATAAGCTCCCTGCTGGACGACATCGCGCCCGATGTCGTGGTCTCGGATTCTGACTACAACTTTCTGCCGGTGAAACGCCGCCACATTCCCTTGGCGGCCCTGAACAATTCCGACGTGGTTTGGCATTCGTACTTCAAGTTTCCGGACCGCCCGTCATCGATCAGGGCCCAGTTCTTCGGGGTCGAGATGCTGGACTTCGGATTTCATCGGCTCATTCCGGATTTGGTCTTGAGCCCGACACTAGACAGGAACGTTCGGCAACCCGGCGGTAACATAAAACGCATTGGCCCGATCGTGCGGGCCGGCTACGATCCGAGCCACGTTCACAGCCCCGCGCAACGCGCGGCAGTGATGCTGAGCGGTTCGGTATTCGGAACCCCCGTCAACTTCTCGGATACATCCTACCCCGTGAAAATAGACGTAATCGGACGGACTGAGCCCGAGGACTGGGTGCAGAATCCGGAAGTTCGGTTCCATGGGAAAATCAAAGACACCTACCCCTTACTTGAAAAGGCCGACCTGGTTGTCGTGAACGGCGGCTTCAGCGCCGTCAGTGAAATGTTCTGGATGCGCAAGCCGCTAATCGTCGTGCCCGTGCCCAGACATGCCGAGCAATGGATCAACGCCCGAACGGTAAAACACTTGAATGTCGGCGAAATTGCGACACAGTCGAACTATGAAAGCGTCATGCTAAATGCCTTGGACCAATTAGACGTTTTCAAGGCGGCCTATGATCGACTCCCGCCCATCACCGATGGAGCGGAAGAAGCCGCAACCGCCATTATAGAGCTCGCGGAAAACAAAAACGGATGAAGACCGCTCTACAGTTCAGTAAATACGGCGGCATCGCGGTGGGCTCGGCGATGATCGACTATGCGGTATTTTCCATCCTGTACTTTGTGGGTGCGGGTGCCATGCCGTCGCAGATGGTTGCAAGGTTGTCCGGCGGAGCCTTCTCGTTCGTCCTGAACAAGTATTGGTGCTTCGAGGCCGCTTCCCGTCGCACGGTAGTTCGGGAAGGGCGCCGATTTCTAATGCTCTATGCCTTCAGCTATGGCCTGTCCCTAGGGGTTCTCTACAGCCTGAATGATAGGCTTAACGTTCCAGTATACCCGGCCAAGATACTGGCCGACGTGACGTGTTTCGTGATCAACTTCATCGTCATGAAGCGCTATGTATTCAGCGCGACCCGAGGGCTAAGAGACCGTGTCGGAGCCTTTCTCAAATCGCCCTAGGCTTAGATTCTTCTTCTCCATGGCTTCGAGAAAACGCTCGCTGTTCAAGAAATCAAATTCCTCTTTGCGCTGCGTCGTCAGGCTGTCGATCCGGGTCAACGCGTCGTCGACGAAACCCGGGTGGCACATTATTAACGAATTCATCCGGAGGCCCTGGGTGAAGCGATCAAACAGGTAGTCGTAGGGCTGCCGTCCGGCAAAATCATAAATCCCACTGAAACCACCGGTAACCGGCACACCGCGTGCACGCGCCTTCCGGACGAACGCGCCGCCGAACCAGCCGATCAGGAACGTGCGAAATGGGTGTACCCCGCGCCGTAGTATTACAGGCAAGGGCTCCCTGCACCCGCGCACGTAAGGGAGGTGCCCGGCGAGGCGCGCCTCGATGATATCTAAAATTTGCTCCCCGATCCCGGGCAACTGGTGCACGTGGTGATGACCGTCGATAAAGTCAGGCGGACGACCGAAGGTATCTTCAAAGAGACCCAATTGCCGGGAAACCTCCCCGGCGACTTCCTGCAAGTCGAGGCGCCCGAAAATCGCACTCTTCGCTAACGTGCCGAAATTCGGCAAGCGCCCGCCAACGGTCGTCGACGGCATGTCGCCCAGGGGCGGAAGATCGGTGAGAACGACATGGAGGCCAATGTCCACCTGCCCTTCAAATCTTGTCAAGGCTGCGACCGCGTCCGGAAAATGATCCGTCGTAGCCATGCAACTTACAGCGCTGAGGCGCCCCTTAGAAACCAATTCCAAAATACCTTCGCTAACGCCCGGCGTAAAACCGAAGTCGTCGGCGCAGAGAATGAACTTTTGGAATTGTCGGGCTTTCGCCATTCCTAGGGACCGTGTTCGATGGGTAGGCTGCTGACCAGGGCGCCGAAACTCAGCCGGCGGTCACGGTAAACATGGATCAGCGATTGGTTATAAGGGTGAATCAAGTTTTCCATTTCACTGACCCGGTAGTAGCGCGGCCGGTATGCGCCCGTCCTGTGCCCGTAAGCGACCTGGACGTAAAGACGATGAAGGTACTGTGATAAGGACATCCGCTTTTCCGCGATGGCGTGAAGAAAGTCCGCCGACCCGCTGGCGCGGAACAAAGCGTCGAGCTCCGCATCGGTCAGCCAGTCCAGCAGGCCCAAGGAGAAGACGATGTCGGCCCCAAAAGGCGGCAGATTAGAAACCCCGCAAACTTGATAGTGCACGTTGTCCGAGAAGCCCTTTTCGTCGGCCCGGGCTTTGGCACTTCCAATGGCCGTTTCGGCAATATCATAGCCGGTATAGGACGCCGCCCCTGCCGCAAGAAGGCCTTCGGTCAGCAAGCCCGAACCGCAACCGATTTCGACGACCTGCTTGCCCGCGACAAAAGGAGCTAGTAGACGGCCCGTTACTTCAATTCGAAAGCGCAATGAATTGCTAGACCAGTCGGCAATGGCCTCGAGGAAAGAGGCCTTTTGGGTCTTTTTCTCGTACCGGCCATTCTCCCAATGAAGGATTTTCTCTTCCCAGAATGTCTTCGGATCCACGTCCATGATTTCGATCCCGTTCACTGTTTCCACAAGGGCTGAAGGGTTACTGTCTTCGGGAATACCTGACGGGCGCTATGCTGAGGCGTACTCTTGTCAAAAACCTTGGCCGCAGGATCCATCGTATCTTGATAAAACAAGCGATACGCAAGCGCGGCATCGTAATTCCCGCCCGGCGGCGCATCGACCTTGAAATGCCAAGGCATCCGGCTGAACATGAAACGACCTAGAGGTGCCGTGATCAAAGGCCGGTCGAATGTTCCTTCGGGATTGGAGAACTCAAGCGTCAAATCCAGGAAACTCCAGTGGTCTATCGGATAGCCCGAATAACTCCGCCCCTGCCAAGAATACAGCGTTCCCGACAAAGCCTTATTGTCCTGCGTCCATTCCACCCAGAAACACAATCGCGTACGCCTGAAGGTATCGAGAACAATGGCTTCCGTTCTTCTTCCTTCCATATTTTGCCACACGATCCCGTCCTCGGCGGCCCCGTCACAGGCCTCACGGGCCTGCCTTTCCTGCGGAAAATGGTCGTAGCTGGTCCCAAGGGAGGTGTAGCAATTTCCATCCGCCAGCGCATATGAGAACAGCGTATAGGGACCGTCCGATGCAATCTGCGAAACGGCGCGAGCGGGAAAGGGCATCAGCTTCATGTGGCCGGCTAGCAACGCCTTGGCCTGTTGGGCCGAGGGACTTTCGACAACGGCGACGCAGGATGCTGGATCAAGCGTGAGCCCTTTCCCTATTGAGACTTCGATCGTCCGCGCTAGATAACTGATGTAATGATCTTGAAGAGAGCCATCGGGACCAATCATAAAGACACGCCGCTTTATGTCCTCATGATCGAAACCGGTATGGGCTTTGATAACACGAACAAGGTCTGACAATCGGGGCATTTGGCGGTTGTCTAGATCTAAGGCCGCCGGAATAGACCGGGCAAGGCTTTTGTAGTTTCCGACCGTCACCAGAACGACCCCAACAATGAGCGCCCCGCGTCCAAACGCTGATGGAAGGGGGCCTAGCCTCGAAATGTTGCGAAGGCCGGAAAATACGACCGCAGCGAAGAGCAAAGACATCGCCGGGGCGAGGAACATGTAATACCGATGTTGAAGAGCAAAGCCGCGCCCCAGCACAATAAAAACGATCCCGAAAATCAGAATAACGCCTAAGGCCAGAACGACCCGCTCAACGTCCCTTTCGGATTGATTCCGGCTTGGACTGAACCAATAGTGTCTGGCCGCCAAGCCCACTCTTGCCAGCAAGAGGGCCAAGAGAAATGCGCCGGCATAGGTCGCCAGGGAATTTGGGCTGGAAATACCACAGCTCTCGTTGAGGCATACCGGGTTGGTCGCATTCCGAAGAAAGTACTCGAGCGAATCGAACTTGGCCGATGTATAAAACGGGTTCGGCTCGTTCTCGCCCAAGATGAGAAGTCGAGTGTTGACGAATCCGCTCATCACCTCCGAGACCAGATAAGGTGAGAACGATAATACAAGAGCTCCCGCGGCGGCCACCGCTCGCCGCCAGTCCGGACGGCAAAACAAGACCATCGCCACGCTCATCGCGATCAACAGGGATAGATAGGAAACATGCGTCTGGATGGCGATTCCGATAAGAAAAAAAAGCCAGGGCAGCGTGCCTTTCTTTCCGAGCAGGTAATATATGAATAGCAAATAGCATAGGGCGGCCAGAGGCACGCCGAAGGCCGGATTGATGATCTGATAACCAGCCCCCAGAACGATGGGAGAAATTAGCCAGAAACCCAGTGCCGAGATACCTCCGGCATCGCCCCAAAGGCGGCGGGCCACCCAATACATGGCGACAGCGCCCGTTAAGGAAACAACAATCAGTAACCGGGTGACAAACAGCGGGTCTTGAGAAATAAGAGTTAGCAGGCCGAGAAGATAATAATAGGCCCCGCCTGGTGTTCTTGCGTAGAAGGTTCCGTTCAACTCGGCGCCCATTACCTGGAAGACGTCGGCCAGTTGGGTTGCACGCAGCATATCGCGATCGACCCAAACGCCGTATGCGGGATCGTTCATATAAGAGAGCACGGTTCCAAGGCCGATAAGGACGGGAGCGCTCAGGAGAATAAGCTCGAATTTCGTCAATTTAAGGGTGTTATTGGCCATTGACGTAGTTGTCTCCAAGCGATTCCTGCTACACGCAGGAAATGAATAGCAGATTCCGAACCTCGCGCGATAGGCAATACGTGGTCGATTGACCTGATCCCTGAGAACTGGACCGTGTGAAGTGAGAATTTTCCCGTAGTTGACTTTTCCGCCAGGAGGCAGCTCGATCAGGCGTCCTCGCCGAATGACGGCAACTAGCGGCGTGATGGCGCCGATGCCGGGAATTACTGAGAGTGGTTCGACTTAGTCTGGCAACAGCTACGGAGACTGGTTCGCGTTGGACTGACAGCACCTCGCCATTGGAACCGTGACGTGCGTATCAGGCCGCCAAGGGGGACCGTCCAAAGTGGGAGATCTGAGTATACTCCGTCCCTGCCGATGGCAATTGGTATCGCGTATCGAAAGCGAAGAACGAGCCTACCTGTTTGACAGCAATAATGATGTGTGGAGTTGTAAAATCTCCGGCCTCGGGGCGCGTCGAATGCCCTCAAACGATGGGAATCATCAAATCCGAGGCCATGTTGAAACATTGCAGTTTCGTTCGGTCCACTTGGCACACATTCCCGGCAATCATCCAATGCACCCCGGCTGCCTGGTCTCTGTGCAGCAATAAATGTCCGAGTTGGGTCAGGAACAGACATTTCCGATATCAGGGACCGATGTCCGACATTCGCCCGATACCGGACCCCGGTCCCTGACTCCATGAACCAACCGGATCGACCGGGCGGGTTTGCATAAAAAAGCCCCCGGCTCGAAGGCCGGGGGAATCAACAAGGCTACATCCTGCCTGCGGTCAGGATCTGCCCTAGCTCTTCAGCGCCTGCAGGATCCCGTCGATGCTGTCCTTGGCGTCTCCGAACAGCATGCGGTTGTTCTCCTTGTAGAACAGCGGGTTGTCGACGCCGGCATAGCCGCTCGCCATGGACCGCTTGAACACGATGGAGGTTTTCGCCTTCCAGACCTCCAGCACCGGCATGCCGGCGATGGGGCTGCTGGGGTCGTCCTGCGCGCCGGGATTGACGATGTCGTTGGCGCCGATGACGAGGACCACGTCCGTATCCGGGAAATCCTCGTTCAGTTCGTCCATTTCCAGCACGATGTCGTAGGGCACCTTGGCTTCGGCAAGCAGCACGTTCATGTGGCCCGGCAGGCGCCCGGCGACGGGATGAATGCCGAAGCGGACGTTCACGCCCTTGTCGCGCAGCAGCTTTGTGATCTCGCTCACCGATGTCTGCGCCTGAGCGACCGCCATGCCGTAGCCCGGCACGATGATGACCTCGTCCGCATCCAGCAGCATCGACGCCGTGTCGTCCACCGTCACCGGGACCACCTCGCCCTGCTCCGCATCGCCGGACGCGGCCGCGCCGCTGGTGGTGCCGAAGCCGCCCAGGATGACGCTGACGAAGCTGCGGTTCATCGCCTTGCACATGATGTAGCTGAGGATCGCACCGGACGAGCCGACCAGCGCGCCGACAACGATCAGCAGGTCGTTCGACAGCATGAAGCCGGTCGCCGCCGCGGCCCAGCCGGAATAGCTGTTCAGCATGGAGACAACGACGGGCATGTCGGCCCCGCCGATGGCCATCACCAGATGGATGCCGATCAGGAAGGCGATAACCGTCATGATCAGCAGCGGGGTCAGGCCCGCACTGTGATCGGCAGCGCCCAGGAATTCGACGCCGAGCCATATGGAAGCGACGATGCCCGCGAGGTTCAGCCAGTGACGCGCGGGCAGCAGCAGCGGCTTGCCCGACAGGCTGCCCTGCAGCTTGCCGAAGGCGATGACCGAGCCGGTAAACGTGATCGCGCCGATAAACACGCCGAGGAATATCTCGACCTCGTGGATGACCTTTTCGGCGCCCGTATAGGACGCGGTCGGATCGACATAGGTCGCGACGCCGACGAGGACGGCGGCAAGGCCGACGAAGCTGTGCAGGATGGCGACAAGCTGTGGCATCTGGGTCATCTCGACCTTCGATGCGGCATACATGCCGATGGCGCCGCCGACGACGACCGCGCCGATCAGGACCAGGTAGTTGTCGATCTGGGTCGACAGGACGGTCGCGAGGATCGCGATCGCCATGCCGACGATGCCGTAGATATTGCCGCGCCGCGCGGTTTCCTGGTTGCTCAGGCCGCCGAGGCTCAGAATGAAAAGAATGCTCGCCCCGATATAGGCGACCGTTGTGATACCTTCGCTCATAATGTGCTCCAGTTCCTAGCTTTTGCGGAACATGCGGAGCATGCGCTGGGTAACCAGAAACCCGCCCGCGATATTGATGGTGGCAATCAGGATGGCGATCGCCGCGAGGATCGTCACCAGGTTGGACGGGCTGGAGACCTGCAGCAGCGCGCCGATGACGATGATGCCGCTGATCGCGTTGGTGACGCTCATCAGCGGGGTGTGCAGCGCCGGCGTCACGTTCCAGATCACCTGGTAGCCGACAAAACATGCCAGCACGAACACGGTCAGGTGCTTCATGAAGTCAGGCGGCGCGACGGTGCCGAGCCCGGCGAGGACAAGCCCGCCGACGACCAGCGTGATCGCGGATTTCATGCCGACATTCTTCGGCGCGACCTCCTTGGGCGGCGCCTTGGCCGCTGCCGGTTGCGCGGGCTTGATCGCGGGCGTCTTCGGCGCGGGCGGCGGCCAGGTGACCTCTCCGTCCTTGACGACCGTGGCGCCGCGGATGACGTCGTCTTCCATGTTCACGTTGATATTGCCGTCTTTTTCCGGCGTCAGATCCGACAGCATGTGGGCGAGGTTGGTGCCGTAAAGCTGGCTCGACTGCGCGGCCATGCGGCTCGGCAGGTCGGTGTAGCCGATCAGCGTCACATCGTGTTTGACCGCGATTTCGCCCGGCACGGTGAGTTCGCAGTTACCGCCCTGTTCGGCGGCGAGATCGACGATGACCGAGCCCGGCTTCATGGATTCGACCATTTCGGCGGTGATCAGCTTCGGCGCGGGCTTGCCGGGGATCAGCGCCGTGGTGATGATGATATCGACGTCCTTCGCCTGTTCGGCGAACAGTTCCATTTCGGCCTTGATGAATTCGTCGCTCATCACCTTGGCGTAGCCGCCGCTGCCGGAGCCGTCTTCCTCGAATTCCATTTCCAGGAATTCGGCGCCCATGCTCTCGACCTGCTGCTTGACCTCGAGGCGCGTATCGAATGCGCGCACGATGGCGCCCATGCTGCGCGCCGCGCCGATGGCGGCGAGGCCCGCGACGCCGGCGCCGATGACCATGACCTTTGCCGGGGGCACCTTGCCCGCCGCCGTGATCTGGCCGGTAAAGAACCGTCCGAAATTGTTCGCGGCCTCTATCACCGCGCGGTAGCCGCCGATATTCGCCATCGACGACAGGGCATCCATTTTCTGCGCGCGGCTGATCCGCGGCACCGCGTCCATGGCGATGGCGGTGACCTTCGCGGCCTTGAGCTTTTCCAGCAGGTCAGGGTTCTGCGCGGGCCAGATGAAGCTGATCAGCGTCGTCCCGTCATGCATCAGCTCGGTCTCGTCCACGCCCAGCGCCGGATGCGCCTCGGGCTGGCGGACCTTGAGC
>Ga0181556_1005012_pt1 | contig 10499 bp, 8 predicted proteins | sample 011ome_14_FD_148651 | JGI IMG/M metagenome (GOLD analysis project Ga0181556, IMG submission 148651) | Coastal salt marsh microbial communities from the Groves Creek Marsh, Skidaway Island, Georgia - 011505AT metaG (spades assembly) | ecosystem: Environmental > Aquatic > Marine > Intertidal zone >... | reverse complement strand
AGTCGTGCGCAAACGCGCCGAGGCTCGCGAAATCCACATGGACCCATCGACACGCCTCTATTACGTTGAGGTCGAAGAACCAGATATGCACGACCCATCAGGCGACCTCGAACGCCTCATCAAGGCCCTGCGCAAAGAATGGGACCTGCCAGAGCTTGAGGCCGACCTTGGCGTCTTGCGCACGCTGCAACCAGCGCTTCGCAAGGGCGAGTGGAAGGTCACATGCGCCGTCCACCTTGGTGACGACACTTTTAGCCCCCGGATCATGCACGTTTGGCCCGGCTACTACGATGGTGCAATCTACGGCGTAGCAGTGGACCTCGGCTCCACCACAATCGCGGCCCACCTGTGCGACCTGCACACAGGCGAGGTCGTAGCCTCGTCGGGCATCATGAACCCGCAAATCCGCTTTGGTGAAGACCTCATGTCCCGCGTGTCCTACGGCATGATGAACGCAGGTGGTGCCGAAGAAATGACACTTGCCGTGCGCGAAGGCATGAACGCCCTTTTCGTACAAATCGCCGCAGAGGCCGAAATTGATCGCACCTTGATTGTGGACGCAGTCTTTGTCTGCAACCCCGTCATGCACCACCTCTTCCTTGGGATCGACCCGTTCGAACTGGGCCAAGCGCCCTTCGCGCTCGCTACCTCGGAATCGCTCTCGCTGCGGGCCATTGAGCTAAACCTCAACCTTCACCCTTCGGCCCGCGTCTACATCCTCCCCTGCATCGCAGGCCACGTTGGCGCCGATGCCGCCGCCGTCGCCCTCTCCGAAGCACCCGATAAATCCGAAGACCTCGTGCTCATCGTCGACGTTGGCACAAACGCGGAAATCTTGCTGGGGAACAAACACAAGGTTCTGGCCTGCTCTTCGCCCACGGGCCCCGCATTTGAAGGCGCGCAAATCTCCTCCGGCCAACGTGCGGCCCCCGGCGCCATCGAGCGCGTGGAAATCGACCCCGTCACCAAAATCGCACGCTTCAAGGTCATCGGCTCTGATTTGTGGTCCGACGAGGAGGGTTTTGACGCCGTCACCGCCCAAACGGGAATCACAGGTATCTGTGGTTCTGGCATCATCGAAATGGTCGCCGAAATGCGCATGGCGGGTATCGTCGACGGACCAGGCCTCATCGGCTCTGCCGAACAGACAGGCTCTGCGGCGTGTTTCCTCGACGGGCGCACCAATTCCTACATGGTGCACGACGGCTCTGCCACAGGCGGGCCCGTGATCACCGTTACCAACCGCGACATCCGTGAAATCCAGATGGCAAAAGCGGCACTCTACTCTGGCGCGCGTCTCCTGATGGACAAATTCGAGGTCGACAGCGTGGACCGCATCGTCCTCGCGGGCGCTTTCGGGGCACATATCAGCCCCAAACACGCAATGGTGCTGGGCATGATCCCCGACGCGCCGCTCGACAAGGTGACGTCTGCAGGCAACGCCGCAGGCACAGGCGCACGGATTGCACTCCTCAACCGCCAATCCCGCAAGGAAATCGAGGCCACCGTGCACCAAATCCACAAGATCGAAACCGCAATCGAGCCGCGCTTTCAAGAGCATTTTGTGAACGCGTCAAACATCCCCAACGCGGTGGAACCTTTCCCGATCCTGAAGTCCATCGTCACTCTGCCCGACGTCAACCATAACACTGGCGGTGGCGGAGAAGGCGGCGGCAGACGCAGACGGCGCGGGTAAACTCACAGAGGCATATTGTCGAACTTCTCTTCAAATGCCTCATCCGCGAGGTCGGCATTGATCCGTGAAAGGCGCAGCGGCACCTTCTTGCCGCGCGCGGCGATTCCATCGACCATCTTCTGCACCATAGGATGATAGCGCAGACGATCCTTAGGCGCCGCGTCGCGAATTTTCTTTTCTAGCTCATCAAGTTGCTTGTCAAAATCATAATCCATGTTGGCTCCCCCTCAGTGACAGAACCGCGGCAGTACGGCCCCTGACTGTCATTTGAGCATAACACAGGCGATCCCGCCCTTGAGCCACCAGCGTCCAACATCCTCGATATAAGCCAATTCGTGCCATCCCCCGCTTGACGACACCCACCGCCCCGCGTAAATCAAGCCCTGACGCGGGTATGGTGAAAAGGTATCACGAAAGCTTCCCAAGCTTCAGTTACGGGTTCGATTCCCGTTACCCGCTCCAGACACTCTCTCGACAGCCTTATACTGCGACAGCCTGCCACATGGGGCAGGTCGCATTGCGATCTAGATGCTGCTTATCCAACAGCTGCAAAGGAAAAGCGCATGTTCAAAGGTCTGTTTTTGTCTCTCGGGATCATCGTTCTTGGAGGGATCGTCGGGATCCCCGCATTAGTTGCGTTGACCCTTTAGCAGGGTCTGGTGTGGCGGCAATCTTGGGGTTATGCCTACCCCACCATTTCATCTCATAAGGATTGCCCCCATGTCTTCCATCACACGTCTCCACACTGGCCCACGCATGTCTCAAGCCGTCATCCACAACGGTATCGCTTACCTTGCGGGCCAGGTTGGCGCCGAAGGTAAATCCGTGTCCGAGCAAACCGAGAGCATCTTGGCCAAAATCGACGCGCTTCTTGACGAGGCTGGAACGGACAAATCCAAAATCCTGACCGCCCAAATCTGGTGCGCCGACATGGCAACTGACTTTGCGGAAATGAACGCCGTCTGGGACACATGGGTTTCCGCCGGCAACGCACCTGCCCGCTGGACTGGTGAAGCAAAGCTCGCAACTACAGGCTACCGTGTCGAAATCATCGTCACCGCAGCCGTATGAACCTGCCATTTTTGACGACCCTTTCTGAAACCGAACTGCGTGGCGCGGGGATCCCTGCGCCATGGAGTTTCGGCTTTGCAGATAAGGTCCGCTACGGCGAAATAGACATGCTGCAACACGTCAACAACGGCGTGTATCTCAAATGGTTCGAGAACCTGCGGGTGCGTTATTTCGTCGAGCGCGGCATTTGGACAGAAAATGGCAACCAACCAAAAGTCGTGGTGCGCAACGCCAGTATGCACTTTCGCGCAGAAGTGAAGCTCGGCCAAGATTATATCCTGACCGCACGCACCACCAAAATCGGCAACACCAGCTTTACAATGGAATATGGCGTTTGGGTGGGCGGCAATCTGACCACAACGGGCGATGCCGTGCTGGTCACAATCGACGGCCAAGGCCAGAAATGCGCCCTGCCTGACACCGCCAGACAGGTTTTCAGCACCTTAGACGGCGCAGTTCAGTCCTAAACGCCGTGCTTTTGCAGGAATTCAACCAAAGCGGCCGTTGAACCATCCTTGTCAGCGGCCGATTTGGCTCCTTCAACAACCGGCTGCAATGCGGTGGCCAGTTCCTTGCCCAACTCCACGCCCCATTGGTCGTAAGAGTTCAGGCCCAAAACAACACCTTCCACAAACACGCGGTGCTCATAAAGCGCCACGATCTGGCCCAACACAAACGGGGTCAACTGCGGATAGGCAAGCGTGATCGAAGGACGGTTCCCGGGGAACACACGGTGCTTGGCCTGACGCTCCAACTCTGCCCCCTGAAACTTATCCGCAACCTTGCCACGGGCCTCGTCCAGATCACGGCCCTTCATCAAGGCCTCGGACTGTGCCAAACAATTCGCAACCAACAACTGGTGCTGATGATGCAACGTATCCTCATGACCACGGGCGGCAACCAAGAACTCGCAAGGCACAACGCGGGTGCCTTGGTGGATCAACTGGTAGAACGCGTGCTGTCCGTTCGTTCCGGGCTCACCCCAAACAACAGGGCCAGAATTGACAGGCAAATCTTCCCCGTCCATGCTCACGCCCTTGCCGTTGCTCTCCATCTCCAGCTGTTGAAGATAGGCCGGTAACCGACTGAGATTGTTATCATAAGGCAGCACAGCACGGCTCGCGTGACCGCAACCTTGATTGTGCCAAATACCTACTAGCGCCAAAAGTGCTGGCATATTCTCGTGCCAGTCTGCGGCCTTGAAATGCACATCCATCGCCTGCGCACCGCGCAAAAACGCATGAAACGCTTCCTTACCAACGGCGATCATCAGCGAAAGACCAATGGGGCCCCACATCGAATACCGACCACCAACCCAGTCTTCAAAACCAAACACGCGTTCGGGTGCAATGCCCATCGCTGCGGTTTTTTCGGCAGAGGTCGAAAGCGCCGCAAACTGCGCCCCCACGTCCTTCACCTTTTCACCCATCCAAGCCTGCGCCGTGCGCGCATTGGTCATGGTCTCAATCGTGGTAAACGTCTTGGAGGCCACAATCACGAGCGTCGTCGCAGGGTCACATGACCGCAAAACCTGCGCAATATCAGCAGGATCAACGTTGCTCACAAAATGGCATCGCGGGCCATCGTGATAGGGTGCGAGCGCCAAAGTGGCCATAGCTGGCCCCAAATCAGACCCGCCAATCCCGATGTTCACGACATCCGTGATCTGGCCGCCCTGCCCTTTGAATTTACCCGAACGGACGTCCTCGGCAAACACATCCATGCGCTTCAATGTGGCCAGAACCTCTGGCATCACATCCGCGCCTTCGACCATCACGGGTCCACCATCAAGATTGCGAAGAGCCGTGTGCAAAACCGCGCGGCCCTCGGTCTCGTTGATCGCCATACCGCCAAACATTGCATCACGCTTTGCTGCGACGCCAGTCGTTTCCAGCATCTCAATCAGCATGTCGCGCGTCGCCGCGTCGATATTCGTCTTGGCGTAATCCATGCGCATATCGCCCGCCTGCACCGCAAAACTGGCGGCGCGGTCAGCGTCCAACATACCTTCAATACGGCGATCTGCAACTTCTGCCGCCTTGGCTTTCAACGCATTCCACATGATCTAGCTCCTTGCCCAATGCACTGTCGCACCGTTCAAAACGGCGGCAATTGGGGCCTCAATTGGGGTCAAATGCTGCGCCTTTTCCAAGGCGGCACGTTTCTCATCACCGATAATGACGATATGGCGGCTCATCGCACCTTTGAGCACATCAGCAGACAGCGTAATCCGCGGTTCTGGCGCACCGGGGGCACGCATAGCGACCAGAACATCCTTCCCATTCAGCGCGCGATCCAACTGATCTGCCTCAGGGAAAATGCTCGCCGTATGCATATCCGCGCCCATGCCCAAGAGCATTACGTTGATCGGCAACATTGGCGCGATATGAGCGGCCAACTCTGGCAGTTTCTCCTCTGGCGTCGGCGCATCGGCATAAAGTGGAACATATGTCGCCGCCGCAGCCTTCCCAACCAACAACCGCTCGCGCAGCAATTTGGTGTTCGAGCGATCAGACGTCTCAGGCACCCAACGCTCGTCTGTCAACATCACATTGACGCGGTCCCACGCCAGATCAACAGCCGAAATATTATCGAAGATCGGGCCGGGTGTTGTGCCACCGGGCACGGCCAGCGAGACCGTATCATGCGACAGCAACGCATTGCGCAATTCGCTCGCCAAGACATTGGCAAGGTCGATCATCATCATCTCGGAATCGGCGTATTCTTTGAAGTCCATCGGCTTGGTCCTTTCAAACTGTGGTGCACGCCCCGTGCACGCTTGGTGCATGGGGCGTGACAGTTAATTAGCCTTTAATATCACGCCATTTCCGACCTTCACGGTGCAAGAGCATCAGCGCATCTTCTGGACCGCTGGAGCCAGCGTCATAGTGTTTCGGCACATCATTTCGCGCCTCCCACCCATTGATCAGCGGATCGGTCCAAGCCCAAGCAGCCTCGACCTCGTCACCACGCATAAACAGCGTTTGATTGCCACGGATCACATCCATAATCAGCCGCTCATAAGCGTCAGTCACTTCATGCTCGTGAGACCCCAAAGCATCGGCAAATGTCATGTCAAGCGGCACATCCACAAGGCGCATCCCTCCGGGGCCGGGTTCCTTAATTGTTACTTGTAAATCAATGCCTTCGTTCGGCTGAAGACGGATAGCGAGGATATTGCGGTGACGCTTTTCATCGCCCTCGAAAATCGAGTGGCCAAGATCTTTGAACACAACGGCAATCTCGGACGTGCGCGCCTTCATCCGCTTGCCTGTGCGCAGATAAAACGGAACGCCAGCCCAACGCCAGTTGTCGATATGGCACTTCATCGCGATGAAGCTTTCGGTAAAACTACGTGGGTTTTCAGCATCTTCGCGGTAGCTCGGGCCGTCTGGGCCCGCATCATACTGACCGCGCACGATGTGGTGCGGCTCGACGCCTTTCAGCGCACGAATAACCTTCAGCTTCTCGTCACGGACCTCGTCAGCACCAAACTGGCTGGGTGGTTCCATCGCGATCAAACAAACCAATTGCATCAAGTGGTTCTGCACCATGTCGCGCATCGCCCCAGAGCGGTCATAGTAGGCCCCGCGCCCTCCAACACCCACGGTTTCAGCCACTGTGATCTGGATATGATCGACGTAGTGGTTGTTCCAAAGCGGCTCGAACAAAACGTTGCCAAAACGCACAGCCATCAGGTTCTGGACAGTCTCTTTGCCGAGGTAATGGTCGATGCGGTAAATCTGTTTTTCGTCAAAGTGATCGGCTAGCGATTTGTTCAGGGCTTTGGCGGATTCGAGGTCGCGACCAAATGGTTTTTCAACCACGATGCGGCTGTCGGTATTGGCGATTTTGTGGTCGTGCAGGCGCTGCGCGAGATCACCAAAAAGGCTAGGAGCGACAGAGAAATAGAACGCCTGAATGACGTCATTGCGAACCATGCCAGCCAGCGTTTTCCAACCGCCCTCACCCTTGGCGTCTATTGGAGTATAGTCCAACACTTCCAAAAACTTAGCGATCATTTCGGAGTCGGTTTTCTCCTCGCCGCCAAACTCTTGAATAGCCTCTGCAACCATCTCTTGATAGCCTGCGCGATCCAGTTCAGAGCGGGCAGCAGCAATAATGCGTGCGCCCTCGGGCATCTGACCTGCACGGTAACGACGAAACAAACCCGGCAGAATTTTTCGGCGCGCAAGATCGCCCGTTCCACCGAAAATGACGAGGTCAAAAGGATCGACCGGAATGACGCGAGAAACCATGGACAGCTCTTTCTGCTTGTTAGCGCTAACGCAGCCTACCTAATCGCAGCACACTGGAAAGTCTAGCACAGCAATCGCTTTTTCCCATACTTTCCTGCGCCGTATATCCTCCCATCAACCTCGCTCAGAAAAACCAGACTTTGCGCCACAAGCCAATGAATAGGGGATTGTCGCTGTTTTGAATTCGGGGATTTCAGAAGCCGGCGAGCTCGGATAGGCTTTTACTTATGCAGATAGAACTCATTCAAATCCTTGTCATTCTTGGCCTCGTCTTCACTCTCCTTGTTTGGGGGCGCATCCGCTACGATCTTGTTGCTTTTACTGCGCTGATAATCGCCGCCGCATTGGGGCTTGTGCCGACAGAGGACGTGTTCTCGGGGTTTGGCCATGCGGCCGTTGCGATTATTGCACTGGTTTTGATCGTCAGCCGTGGATTGTCATCCTCTGGGGCTGTCGAACTCGTGGCGTCCAAACTCATTGATCCAGAACGTTCCCTGCCTCTTCATATTGCGGTGATTGCGACTTTGGCGGCGGGTCTCTCTGCGGTTATTAACAATGTGGCCGCGCTCGCTCTTCTGATGCCGCTTGATATTGATGCCGCAAAGCGCGCGAAACGTGCAGCGGCGCAAACGCTCATGCCGCTTTCATTCGCGACAATTCTTGGCGGTATGGTCACGCTGATCGGCACGCCGCCCAATATCGTGATTTCTGAATATCGGCGGGTGGCCTTGGGCGAGCCGTTTGGCATGTTTGATTTCGCGCCTGTCGGCCTTGCAGTCGCTGTCGCAGGGATAGGATTTGTTGCACTCATCGGCTGGCGGTTGCTGCCAATGGCCTCACCTCTACGCGATGCCGAAAAAGAAGTGGCTGGTGGGCGTTATGTTGCAGAGCTGCGTATTGGTGTACAAGCGCTTGAAGAGGGCAAGGTCGTCGAAGACCTCTACCCCAGCGCAAATGATGCAGACGTTCATATTCTCGGGCTTGTGCGGCATGGCAAACGGATCCGTGGCCTCGCTCAACAAGAAATCCTCCGCACTGGCGACTTTTTAGTGGTTGAAGGTGATCCAAAGGCAATCGAAGCCTTTATGGGGCAAGTCGGTCTTGATTTTGCGGGATCAGAGAAACATGAGGGAGGTGTTGTTGCACCAGGCCTGAGTTTGACAGAGGCGATTGTGCCTGATGGGGCAAGAATACAGGACCGCACGTCGCGCAGCCTCAAACTGCTCCACCTCCATTCTGTGACCCTCTTGGGGGTCGCACGGAGTGGCCAGACATTTCAGGACCGCGTCCGCCTTTTGCCCATTCGTGCGGGCGATGTCTTGCTCCTGCTCGGCACGCAAGAAAACCTAGATGCGGCCACCGAGTGGCTAGGCGTATTGCCCCTTGAAGGGCGAAAAACCGAAGTCGTGCAACGCAGCAAAGCGGGCCTGTCGATTGTCGTGTTCATGCTTGCGGTCGCAGCGGCGGTCTTTGGCCTTCTCCCGCTGTCGGTTGCTTTGGGGGCGACAGTGATAGCCTATATTGCATTTGGACTCGTGAGCGGTCGCGAAGTCTACAATTCTATCGAGTGGAAAGTGATTGTCCTGCTCGCCAGCCTGATCCCGCTTGCGGAAGCGTTTGAGCATTTTGGCGGCGCAGAGATGATCGCCACGCAGATTGTGGCCCTGACCAGCGGATATCCTGCATGGGTTTCTCTGGTGGCCCTGATGATCGTAACCATGACGCTGTCCGACTTTCTAAACAACGTCGCGACAACGCTGATCGCGGCCCCTATCTCGCTCTCCATTGCGGCCGAGACGGGCACAAACCCCGATACCTATTTGATGACGGTGGCTGTGGCCGCATCCTGTGCGTTCCTCACGCCGATCGGGCACAAGAATAACACCATCATCATGGGGCCCGGTGGCTACCGCTTTGGCGATTATTGGCGTATGGGGCTCCCGTTAGAGATCATTGTAATCTGCGTTGCAGTGCCAACAATCCTGATGGTTTGGCCGCTTTAGTAGTCACCCTCAGATGAGAAAGTTTTAGGCAACATCCCACCAAGGGCGAGGCTGGGTCTTAAGAAGATTCGGAGATTGTTCCAGCAACACCGCATGGTATTAAACGTCAAGAAACCCGATTCGCACTCTTATTTCGCGACGAAAAGCCAATAGATTCAACCTGAAATTGAAAACCGGCAACCAATTGGAACGCCGAAAAAACAAAATGATTAAATTGTGTCTAAAATTAGACCATCCAATCAAAAGCTTAATCAAAACTTAACGGACCTGTCGCCAATCGATGCTTTTTTAGCTGTTGATACAAAAAGCCAACAGGTCATATTCTACAACTTGAGGTATTTTTACTCAGGTAGATGTTGCTAGTGTTTTTGTAGAGCAACCCAAAAAGAAACGGCAAAACGCCGTCACATTTTAGTCAATTTGTTTTTAATGTAACCCTTATTGAGGTGAACCCGATGTATAATCACTATGTTCCCGACGTGAGTACCGATCGTAACCCAAATTTTTATGCGAGTATCGGAAAACGCGCATTTGACGTCGTTATTATTGTTCTTGCACTACCTGCTTTATTCCCAATCCTGCTATTGCTTACGGCCCTTTCCATGCTCGACGGGCACTCTCCAATCTATGTTCAAGAGCGCGTTGGCCTCTACGGCAAAACCTTTCGCATGCTCAAGTTTCGGACAATGGTTGTTGATGCCGACCGCCGTTTGGAAATGTATCTTTCTGCCAATCCAGCGGCCCGTCAGGAATGGGACGTAAAACAAAAACTCATGAAAGATCCGCGTATTACGAGGGTTGGGCGTTTTATGAGAAAATCTTCGATGGATGAGTTGCCGCAACTTTTGAATGTTTTGCGCGGCGAAATGAGCCTTATCGGTCCGCGTCCTATGATGACCGATCAAGTCAGCCTGTATAGTGGTGACGCGTACTATTTGATGCGCCCCGGTTTGTCAGGTCTCTGGCAGGTTTCTGATCGCAACCAATCAAGCTTTCAAGCGCGGGTGCGGTTTGACGAGGATTACTACGAAAACCTTTCGTTCAAGCTCGATTGTCAAATTTTGGGCAAGACGATTTGCACGGTGGTAAAAGGGACCGGTTGCTAGCCTAACGGCCACTCTAAATACGCACCGAAACCGACAGTACGCGAAAGCCACTCACGGTACAAAACGACGAAACCCGCTGAACTTTTGCAGTCAGCGGGTTTTAATCTGGCTCGACTGGCACCTGCGTCTTTTTGCGAAAAATCAAAACGCTTCCCATTAGCATTTGATGTCGACGATCATTGTCCTTATACGAAACGAGTAGATTTCTATTCTGGGTTGCTAAAAATGACGGAAACATCAGATCGGCACGATGCGACCAATACCACGGCGCCTTCACATGCAGACCAAGATAGCGCGCCCCATACTAGCCCCAATGTACTGCCGCTATTATTGCTTTGCGTGATTTCAACGCCTGCAATTATCG
>Ga0181556_1005010_pt1 | contig 10503 bp, 9 predicted proteins | sample 011ome_14_FD_148651 | JGI IMG/M metagenome (GOLD analysis project Ga0181556, IMG submission 148651) | Coastal salt marsh microbial communities from the Groves Creek Marsh, Skidaway Island, Georgia - 011505AT metaG (spades assembly) | ecosystem: Environmental > Aquatic > Marine > Intertidal zone >... | reverse complement strand
GCGCGTGGGCAGCGTGGAGGGGAAGACCTCGAGGCTCTCGAGGATCTCAACCTGCGCCTCCTCCTGGACGCGCGCGCGCTCAAGGAGCGCGGGGAGTGAGCCGAGGTTGTGCGTGCCGAAGACGACATCGACCCAAGGGGCTCGCCGGACAACCTCGCCGCGGTCCTTCTGCGCGAGGCACCCGCCGACGGCGATCTGCATGCCGGGGGTGCTCGCCTTGATCGGGGCCAGATGGCCGAGATTGCCGTAGAGGCGGTTGTCGGCGTTCTCGCGCACGGCGCAGGTGTTGAAGACGACGAGGTCGGGCTCGGCGCCCTCCTCCGCGGGCGCGTAGCCCGACGCTTCCAGGACTCCGGAGATGCGCTCGGAGTCATGGGCGTTCATCTGGCACCCGTAGGTGCGCACCTGGTACGTGCGAGTCACGGGATCAGGGTACGGGTGTGGCCGGGCCCCGGCCCGAGATGCCTATCCGACCTGATTAACAGTGAGGATGGTGGACGGAATGTCTGGGGCGCCGTCGCCAGCGTTCGCTGACGGACCGAAGTAGATCTGGTTGCCTGTTCCGTTAGCCGCGACCATTAGTTCGAAGTAGTCACCTGGGACCGCCTGGACGAAGAAGTTCCATGCGGCGACGGACCGTTCACTCTCGGTAGTGGTCCCCAGATTCACATCGGTTGAGGAGTACGGAACTGCCACACCTCGCTTGCTCAGCCAGATCGTGACGGTGCGCTTGGCATTCGCCGTGTTGTCGAGCTGCAGCGAGAAAGCGATGCTGTACACGCCCGTGTCATCCATCGAGATTCTCGTCGAGTTCGCGATTGTGACGCCATCAGCGTCGAGCGTGCGGCGCAACGGTACGGCGATTGCTCCGGTGTCCGGAATTGACACACTCGCGGTGTCGTCGAAACTTCCGTAGCCGCCGAAGCCTCCGGGGAGACCCTGCGGGCCCGTTGCCCCAGTAGCCCCCGTCGAGCCAGTCGCCCCCGTCGCCCCGGTGGGGCCCTGCGGACCGGCCGGCCCAGTGGCTCCCGTCGCCCCCGCAGGGCCACGCGCACCGCCCGCTCCCTGGGGACCCGCGGGACCCACCAGGTTGGTTCCGAGCGCCCAACCACTCTCCGTCTTGGGACCCCACATGCTCCACGTGGTCTGGTCAACATAGAAGTCGCCCGACTTGCCCAGGTCGGCACTCGGCTGCCCTTGACCACTCAGCACCGTCGAACCATCGGGCGGACCCACGGGACCTTGCGGACCAACAGGTCCCACGGGGCCCGCAGGCCCGGTCGATCCCGTCGGTCCCTTGACACCACGGGCACCGGGAGGCCCGACCACACTCCACACGACGAGGTACTCGGCTTTGTCGCAACCACCCGCGGTGATCATCCGCATGCGGCCGTTCTTCTTCGTGACGCATGCGTACAGCGACGACGACGAGGTAGAGGCTGCTGTACCGGTGCCGGACACGTCTGGGGCGCGCTGCGTGAGACTTGCCTGGGAGGCACTCGCAGCAGCCACGAGGAGGACCGCCGTCGCGACACCCATGCCCATCCACGTGCCTCGACCCTGCGTCGACATGCGGACCACCTCCCCACCCCGATCCCCATGGTAGGCACGGAGAGGTCCGCAATGTGAGGTTGGCGAGGGACGTGATTGCGGGACCAAAGTCCCGAGATCACACGCCGACGGGCTGGCGCGGCGCCGCGTCGGGATCGGTCTCGTCGAGAGGCTCGTCGTCCACGATCTCGTCGCCGCCCTCCTCGACGGAGATGCGTGGCAGAGCGTTGGCCAGCCACGTGGGCAGCCACCAGTTCGCCTTGCCGAACATCGTCATGAGGGACGGCACGAGCACGAGGCGCACCACGAAAGCATCGATGATGACCGCCGAGGCGAGCGCGATGCCGAAGAGCTTGATCGTGCCGTTGGTCGACGGGACAAAGGCGAGGAAGACGCTGGACATGATGGCCGCGGCGATCACCACGACCTTGCCGGAGCCGGCGAGACCGCGACGCACTGCGGAGCCGTTGTCATGCGTGCGCTCCCACTCCTCCTGCATGCGCGAGACCAGGAAGACCTGGTAGTCCATCGACAAGCCGAAGAGGATCGCGAAGACCATGACCGGCAGGAAGGGGAAGATCGGCCCGGTCGCTGTCACTCCCAGCGGACCGGCCAGCCAACCCCACTGGAAGACGGCCACGGTGATACCCAGCGCGGCACCGAAGCTCAACAGGCTCGTCACGGCCGCGGTGAGGGGCACGAGGAACGAGCGGAAGAGCAGCATGAGCGCGAGGAAGCCGAGAAGGACGACGATGCCGAGGAAGAGCGGCAGTACGTTGATGAGCACCTGGGTGAAGTCCTGGGTGATCGCCTGGGCTCCGCCGACGTACATCGTCGCTCCGGTCTGCGCCTCGACGGTGGGTGCCGTCTCAGTGCGCAGACGGTCCAGGAGCTCGCTCGTCGCCACATCCTGGGGGGCGGTCTCCGGTGTGATGAGGACCGAGGTGACGATGCCATTGTCACTGAACGCCGTGGGGCTGATGGCGTAGATCGGCAGCATCTCCTCATTGGGCAGTGTCGAGGCGACACCGGGCGTCTCGTTGATGATGCGCACGGTCTCGGCGAGGGCGTCGAGGTCGCGGGGCGCCGGGAGGTTGACCGCCGCAAAGAATGGCCCGTTGACACCGGGGCCGAAGCCTTCGCTCATCAAGTCGTACGCCGTGCGGGAGATGTTGCCCGACGGCTTGCCGCCATCGTCCGCGAAGCCCAGGCGCAGGCCCAGGGTGGGCAGAGCAAGCACGATAACGACACCGAGGGCAAGGATGGCCGGAATGATCGGGCGACGCTGGAGGAAGCGCGCGTAGGCCATGAAGCGACGGCCCTCGGGGTGCTTGGTGCCGTCGACCTTGGACTTGCGCGCCCACGGCATGCGCAGCGCGAGAGCCTTGGTGCCCAGGAGCGACAGCATGGCGGGTAGCAGCCACAGCGCGGCGAGCATGACCGACAGGACGGTGACGGCCGCGGCCACCGCGAGGCCGTTGAAGAAGTTAATGCGCAGCACGAAGAGGCCGAGCAGCGCAATGATGACCGTGAGGCCGGCGAACTGGACCGCGCGGCCCGCGGTGCCCACAGCCTCATACGCCGCGGTCTGCTTGTCGTGGCCGGCGAGCAAGGCCTGGCGGTAGCGGTTGAGGACGAAGAGGGCGTAGTCGATACCGACGCCCAGGCCGATCATCGCGGCCAGCGTGGGTGCGAAGGTGGCCACGTCGAGGAAGCGCGCTACGACCAGCACGAGCATCTGGCCCACGGCAAGGCCGAGCAGGGCCACGAAGATCGGCATGCCCGCGGCAACGATGGAGCCGAATGCGATGAGCAGGATGATGATCGCGACGAGGATGCCAATGGCCTCGCTCGACGGGGGCGCCGTCTGCGCGAACTCCAGCACCTGGCCGCTGGCCCCCACCTGGAGCTCGGGGGTGTTGGCTGCGTTGACGGCGGCGACCACAGCGGTGGCGTCAGCGGCGGAGATCTCCGCGCCGTTGCCGGCGAGGCTCACGCGCGCAAAGGCGACCGTGCCGTCAGCGCTGATCGGTGAGGTGGCCTTCTCTGTGGCTTCGAAGGCAGGTCCGAGCTCCTCGAGCAGGAAGTCGGGGATCTGGTCATTGCCACCGCTCGGCTCGGGGCAGTCGCGACCGATGGGATCGCCGTAGGGGTTGGAAACGCACGTGACCGAGTCCAGTGCGGCGATCTCGTCGAGCAGTGGCGTGACCTCCTCGGCCACGGCGGGATCGGTGACGCTGCCGCTCGTGGGTGACCACACGATGCGGATCGCCGCTTCGCCGGAGCCGCTCGGCGGCAAGGTCGAGAGCATTTCCGTGGCCGTCGTCGACTCGGTGTCGGGCAGGGAGAAGGAGTCGTTGAACTCTCCGCCAAGCTGGGTGCCGATGCCGATGACCGCCACCATGGCGATGAACCAGGCGACTAATGCCATGACGGGCTTGCGTACTGCCCAGCGCGAGAGCGCACCCATGTGGAGCTCCTTCGTAGGTGGTGCAACTTGTGAGAACACACGCTACGGTAGGTGTGTGGCACACGCAAATGAAGCATCGCGGGCCCTGGCCGTGGCCCAGGTGGACCATGCGATGCAGGGCATGCGACGCCTTGTGACGCGTCCCCCGAGTGCCTCCGTGCCTGTCCCCGGCCTGGGCCGACCGGTCGACCTGTCCAAGGTACTGGCGTGCGAGGCCCTGGCCGAGCTGTCACGGGGCGGTCCGGTCACGATCACTGACCTGTCACATGCCCTCCACCTCGAGCGCTCCACGGTGAGTCGCCTCGTGGGCGAGGCCGAGACCGAGGGACTGGTCGAGCGCAGCACCCACCCCGATGATGGCCGGATGGTGACCGTGGCCGTCACTCCCCTGGGCCAGCAGGTGGTCGACTTCACGCAGGGCCTGCGCGTGGGCTACCTGCGTCACGCGACGGATGTCTTCAGCGATGACGAGATCGCGACGCTCGCGGATCTACTCGGCCGGCTGGCGGAGTCCATGCTGGTCTCCTTCGAGCCGTGGCTCCGCGACGTGACCGCGGTGCGCGAGGCGGCTCAGACGACCGGCATCTCGCCCGGGTCCGAGGACACGACTTCACGCACGACGACGCTTGCCAGTCCCACGTCGTAGCCGCGCCGCGTCAGCGCACCCATGAGCCGGCGCACCTGTGTGGCGTACGGCAATCCCATGACCTGCGGATAGCGCGACCGCGCGAGTTGATACGCACGCGCGCGCTCCTGCTCAGGATCGATGGGCTCGAGCGCCTCGGCAATCACGTCGTCGGCGACACCTTTGCGCCGCAGCTCCTGGGCGACGGCGCGCTTCCCGAGTCCGCGGGTGCCATGACGTGAACTCACCCACGCTTGCGCGTAGGCACGATCATCGATGAGTCCCACTTCGGTGAAACGGTCGAGGACTGCGCCAGCAACCTCGTCCGGGATCCCGCGCTGCGCGAGGTAGCGCTCGAGCTCGACGCGCGTACGCGGTGCCGCGTCGAGCCGGCGAAGCACCAGGATCCGCGCGACATTCGCGGGATCCGATGGTGCTTCGCCGGGCTCGACCTCATCCGGCCGTGGCGGGCGGAAGGCTGTGCTCACGAGTCGATGGGCACCACGTCGATCGGCGCGTCAAGATCGACGGGCAGATCGACATCGGCGGGAGCATCGACGCGCGCGCCGACGCCGTACGTCTCCTTGATGCGCTTCTCGATCTCGTTGGCGAGGTCGGGGTTGTCGCGGAGGAAGGCGCGGGAATTCTCCTTGCCCTGGCCCAGCTGATCGCCCTCGTAGGTGTACCAGGCACCGGACTTCTTGACGATGCCCGAGTCGACGCCGAGATCGATGAGGCTGCCCTCACGCGAGATGCCCTCGCCGTAGAGGATGTCGAACTCCGCCTGCTTGAAGGGCGGGGCCATCTTGTTCTTGACGACCTTGACGCGCGTGCGGTTGCCCACGGCTTCGGTGCCGCCCTTGAGCGTCTCGATGCGACGCACGTCGAGGCGGACAGATGCGTAGAACTTCAGCGCCTTGCCACCGGTCGTGGTCTCGGGCGAGCCGAACATCACGCCGATCTTCTCGCGGAGCTGGTTGATGAAGATCGCCGTCGTGCCGGTCTGGCTGAGCGCACCGGCCATCTTGCGCAGGGCCTGGCTCATGAGGCGGGCCTGGAGGCCGACGTGGCTGTCACCCATCTCGCCCTCGATCTCAGCGCGCGGCACGAGCGCGGCGACCGAGTCGATGACGATGAGATCGACGGCGCCGGAGCGCACGAGCGTGTCGGCGATCTCCAGTGCCTGCTCCCCTGTGTCGGGCTGCGAGACGTAGAGGCTGTCGAGGTCGACGCCGAGGCGCTGGGCGTAGGTCGGGTCGAGAGCATGCTCGGCGTCGATGAACGCCGCGATGCCGCCCTGGGCCTGGACATTGGCGATGGCGTGGAGCGCCACGGTCGTCTTGCCGCTGGACTCGGGGCCGTAGACCTCGATGATGCGGCCGCGCGGCAGGCCGCCGATGCCGAGGGCGACGTCCAGGGCGATGGAGCCCGTGGGGATGACAGCGACGGGGGCGCGGCCCTCCTCGCCGAGGCGCATCACCGAGCCCTTGCCGAACTGGCGCTCGATCTGGGCGAGTGCGGCGTCGAGGGCCTTCTCGCGGTCGCTTGCGGGGACCGCGGTGGGGTTGGGGACGTGCTGCTTGGCGGCCATGGCCTCTCCTTCGGTGGTCGCCGGGGGGCCGGCGCATGTCGGTCTTAGGTGGGGCGACCGTAGGACGGGGGTCCGACAGTGGCTCCTGACGCCGGACGAGCTGTGGAGAGTGGCGCCACGCCTCACATTAGGACGAACAGGTGTTCGAACTGAGACGACACGCCGGGCGCTCCCAGGCCATTTCGTGAGGGGACGGGCTGCAGGAAACCCCCTCACTCCCGGACCCCTCCCCGAGAGCCGCCGCTACCTTCGAGCCCCACCGGGAAGCGCCGGAAGCCCTGAGCACAGGAGACAGCCATGGACATCGTGACGGAGCCCTTCAAGGTCGCTGCGGTCGAGTTCAATCCCCGCCTGTTCGAGCTCGAGGACAACATCACGGCTGCCTGCGCCATGATCGAGGAAGCCGCGAGCAACGGGGCCAAGGTCATCGTGCTCCCCGAGGCATCGATGTCGGGCATGGACTATCCCAATCGTGAGGCGTACCTGCCCTATCTCGACACCATCCCGGGCAAGGCCACCGCGGCGATCGAGAAGATCACGCGAGCCCATCAGTGCTACGTCGCCTTCGGCATCACGGAGATCGAGCCGGATACCGGGGCGACGTACAACGCCGGCGCACTCGTCGGCCCCCGCGGATACGTCGGCAAGTACCGCAAGACGGGACTGAACTTCGCCGATGTCATGTCCTTCAAGCCCGGCAATGCCGGCTACCCGCACTTCCCCACCGAATACGGCAACCTCACGATGCTCATCTGCTACGACGACACCTACTGGGAGCCCGGCCGCGTGGCATCCCTCAAGGGCGCGCACCTGATCTTGCACATGGTGGCCAGCGGGCGCGGCATCGCGCACGGACCGGCCGAGACGGTCGTGGACGCCGTCAACCACTCCACCAGCGCCGCCGTCCAGGAGTGGTGCGCGTGGAACGGCACGGCACTCGTGTCGACCGACCGCAACAATTCCGAGAGCAGCCCGGAGACAGGCATGACGGTCGTCTACGGCGGATCATCCTCGATTTGGCAGGCCGACGGCACGCTCTCCGCCATGAGTGCCGCGTCAGACACGAGCGTGCTCCCCACGCACAAGGGCACGATCCTGTACGGCGAAATCGATCCGGCCCTCTACGACAATCCGCAGCGCGCGACCTTCGCTCAGCGCCGGCCTGAGCTCTATATCGACCTGACGTTTTTCCGGCCGCCGCTCGACCAACTCGCGTCGATCCACTCCCATGACGTGAGCGCGCATGCCGTGCAGTACCCCCTTGCGCCCGGGGACTTCGATGCCAATCTCCAGGCTGCCAGCACGCTCGCGACGTCTGTCACCCAGCCCTCCCCCGGCACCGGACTCTTCGTCCTGCCGGCCTTCAGCCTCACCGGCCCGCCCACCTCTGCCGAGCAGGCCCGCGCGTGGGCCGAGCCCGAGAGCGGTGTCACCACGCAGGCCCTGTCCAATCTCGCGCTGCGGCTGAATGCTCACGTTGTCGGCAGTCACATCGAGACCGATGGCGCGCATCTCTATCACCGCGTGGTGCTGCTCGCGCCCGATGGCAAGCTCGTCGGCAGCTATCGCCAGACGCACCTGGATGAGTCCATGACCTCCTGGGCGACACCCGGTGACGATCTGCCCGTCTTCTCGACGACGATCGGCCGCATCGGTCTGCTCACGTGTGCGGATGTGCGCTTCCCCGAGGCCGCGGGCGTGCTGTGCGTGCGTCGCGCGGACATCATCGCGATCCCCGCATCGTGGGACGGTTCGTACGGCGGCCCGCTGCGGGATGCGCCCGGCCTCTTCGCTCACGGCTATCCCGACAACACGATGATCTTCTGGTACTCGATCGCCAAGAACATGCAGGCCTACACCGTCGTCGCCAACTCCGTCGGCGGCGACCTCCAGGGCTCGAGCGGCATCTTCACGCTCAACCCCGTAAATGCCGACGGCCCGGTCGTCGGGTCAACCGACGGCACCGAGGTCGTGAGCATGGACTTCTCCACACTGGGACCGGAACTGTCCTGGATCAACCAGGACTACCTGCTCACCGGACGGCGCACGGACCTCTTCGTGCCGCTGACCCTTCCGGTCGAGTCACAGGCATTCACCACCTGGCGCGACTCCTCGGGCTTCCCGATGACCTGGACGGCGTACGACCAGTAGATACACGACATCGGGGGACACCACTCACACGAAGGGATAACCGTGCCCAACTCTCCCGGCATGTTCGATGCTTTCGAGGAAGACATCGATCGGCGCATCAACGACTTCAACGATCCCCGGCAGGAGTGGCGCCGACTGATCGCGGAGTTCACCGCGACCTTCTTCCTCGTCCTGGTCGCCGCAGGTGTGGGCATGGTGGCCGATGCCTATCCCGGGTCGATCTCACCTGCCATGAAGGGTGCCGCTATCGGGCTGGTGATCATGGCGATGATCCTCTTCGTCGGCAAGATCAGCGGCACCCACATGAACCCCGCGGTCACACTTGCCTTCGCCTTGCGTGGGGACTTCCCGTGGAAGCGCGTGCCGGGCTACATGGCCGTGCAATTCGCCGCGGGCTTCCTCGCCGCCATCGTCCTCACCGCGCTCGTCGGCGTCTCCGCCTCCAAGGGCGGGTCCTACCCGGGAGCGGATACCTCTCCCCTCACTGCAATGTTCGTCGAGATGCTCATCACCTTCGGCCTGGTGTCGGTCGTCATGGGCACGGCATCGGGCGCCCAGAGTGTCGGCACATTCGCCGCCTTCGGTGTCGGCGGCTTCATCGCGCTGTCGGCGATGTGGGCCGGGCCGCTGTCGGGTGCGTCGATGGATCCGGCGCGCACCCTCGGGCCCAACGTGATCGGCGGGGATCTCGGACCGCTGTGGGTGTACTTCGTCGGCCCCTTCGCCGGCGCGATCCTCGCGGTCGGCCTGGCGTACGTGCTCCGCGGCCACGGCGGGCGATTGACCACGCGCGAGGTTGCGGAAGGCATCCTCGGTGGCGACGGGACCCAGACTCCCCCGCCCAAGGGGTAGTCCGGCCACGTCAGATCGGCATACACCAATCAGGTGTATCGTCGTCCACATGTCGCGGACCAATATCGACATCGACGACGAGCTCATCCACCGTGTGATGGTGCGCTACCACCTGACCACCAAGCGCGAGGCCGTCGACTACGCCCTGCGCAGCCTCGTCGGCAATCCGATGACGCAGGAAGAAGCCATCGCGATGGCGGGCGCCTACCCGGACTTCGAGGTCCCGCCGGATGATGACGATGACGACTACCTACCTCGCTGACAGCTCGGCCTGGATCGACTACATCCGCCGCGATACCTCTCCCCTGCGACCGTTCATTGCCGACAACACGGCCGGGCACAGCGAGCCTGTGGCTATGGAGATGCTTGCGGGAGCGCGCACAGTGGACGCGCGTCGGGAGGTCGAGCGGCTCCTGCTGCGTAGTCCGCTCCTTCAGTTCGACAGCGCGTCGGACTTCATCGCGGCGTCCGAGCTGCGTCGATCGGCGCTTCATCAGCGACTACGCGTCGGCATCGTCGACTGCATGATCCTCGCTGTTGCGGGAAGGCACGACGTAACCCTCCTCACCCTCGATCGCGGGCAGGCGGCACTCGCCGAGTCCCACGGGATCAGCGCTCGCGTTCTCACTGGGTAGCGCCGTCCCCGCATCCCTCACGCCGTGGGACGACCCACGGCCTTGCGCCAGGCCATGACGAGCAGCGCCAGTGCCAGGACCGGTACGACGGCCACGGCGCAGAGCACCGCATAGGAGCTGAACGCCACGACAAGGCCCGCGACGGCTCCTCCGACAGCGCCCGCGGCGTTCATCACGAGGTCGGACAGGCCCTGCACGGACGGGCGCTCGACCGGGCCGACGTCGTCGACGAGCAGGGTCGACCCCGCGATGAGCGTGCACGACCAGCCCAGGCCGAGCAGGAAGAGGCCGATGCCGAGCATCACGACGCTGTCATCGGGTGCAAGGCCCGCGATGACGCAGGCCGCGAGGAAGATCGCGATCCCCGTGATGATGACGGGGATGCGGCCGAATCGGTCGACGCCCCAGCCGACGACGGGCGAGAAGGCGTACATGCCCGCGACGTGCACGCTGATGACCAGGCCGATGAAGGTGAGGCTGATGTCGACGTGGGCCATGTGCACCGGTGTCATGACCATGACCATGACCATGACCACGTGGCCGATGGCGATCGCGCTCATGCCGAGCAGCGCGCCGCGGTTGCCGCGCAGGTGTGCGATCCCGTCGCGCAGGCGCGGCTTGGCGACCT
>Ga0181556_1005007_pt1 | contig 10515 bp, 16 predicted proteins | sample 011ome_14_FD_148651 | JGI IMG/M metagenome (GOLD analysis project Ga0181556, IMG submission 148651) | Coastal salt marsh microbial communities from the Groves Creek Marsh, Skidaway Island, Georgia - 011505AT metaG (spades assembly) | ecosystem: Environmental > Aquatic > Marine > Intertidal zone... | reverse complement strand
TGTACAAAGAAGGCAGAGTTGACAAAATAACGATCTCAACTAGGGACACACTGAGTCGGACAGATCGCGACACTACTGTGCTTCCATACCGCCACCGGACTGGTATTTCTTCGACCTGGACAAGGACCCTGGATGATCGCGAGGTGTTCCCAGAACTTATGGTATCTATCCTGAAGACCACCGATGACTACTACCTAGTAATCTTCTTTGCCAAGAGATCACCAGGATCCGGGCGGCAACAGTCGTCTTCTCAGGAGATTTTCGAGACTGCGGTGTGCGACGGTCTGTCCGGCCTGGCAGCATTGGCGGACGCCATAAAGCGTTGGTTTGATGGATTTGAGTTCCCTGAACAATAAAAAACAGTGGTCATGGAATCATACACGAAATTGGACAACCAACAACTCCATAACTTCTTCAACAACTTCGAGAACAACACTTTGGGGGCCGAGCCACTCACCGACAAGGAGCTGGCTATGGTTATGGACAAGATCTCTGGTTTAGGGTTCCGCTACTGCCCCCCTGACACCACCCCCTCCAAGAGCAAGCAGCTTGATGCCCTCGGTCCCGGATCCGCCTTCAGCCCGAATTATCCTATACACCTGATGTCCACATTCACCAACACCCCTCCGGGGTCGCCCGACAAGTGGTCCTTCAGGTCCAGGAACAGGCATGTTATAGGCAGGCATACCGTTCTTAACATCATAAAGACAGAGGACGACTGGTTCTACGTATTGGCGGAGTTCCAGGATCTCGTGGACGGTGAGTGGGATATAATGTCGGGTATGGCCAGAAAGTGCGACCAGCTGAGGGGAGTCACCGAGCTGCTGGGATCCGACCACTTCAGACAGATGGTGGCCGAGCTTGGCACTCGGGAAATCTGAACCGAGTCGAACACCTGTCCCCGGGTCAACCACCGGTCTTATCGACCAAAAGACTCACCAGTGAGTCGATCTGATCGCACTTCCAGAACTCCTGCTCCTGGTATGGAATACGGAATCTGACCCACCACCAGTCGTCCTGTGCCTTGTCGACCGTGATGGTCGGTAGCTCGACTTTGAAGTCTAGGTAGAACAGCATGCATTCGATTTCCCCGTCCCAGTAGTCGGCCCACCGGCCCACCGGTGACTTGGGATCCAGTACGGCCTCCCTGGTGGTCACGATGCGGCTATCCCTTGCATGGATGGTTATAGTGTGCCTGGGTTTTTTTATCCTGACGGACCTCGCGATCAGGCGCATCTCGGTTATGGTTATGGTGTCTGGCTCGTAAGTCTGGGACCACTCGGATATGGTGACCCTTTTCGCTGTAGTCATCACTTATATATATAACTTATGAGACACATGATGACATTCGAGTCCCACTCCGAACCGTTCAGGACGATGACACAGAGGGAGGCCGCAGCTCTGGACCGGAAGCTGAGGTCGGTATCGGTTATGATCTCCGCGGAAGACGATACCACCCCGCCCCCGGTGGACTCCCTGTTCGACTGCCCGGGCATCCAGAGGGTCACTAAAGGAGCCGCCTTGATGGGTGCCCTCGCCGATGGTGGCGGGGTGAGGTACCACGTGTACAAGCCAAAGGTCGGCGAGATCTACTTCCGTGCTAGCGAGGAAGAGGCAGCGGCGGCTATTGATGGCGGTGGATGTATAACAGGGTTCGATATTGTGTGGGACAGTCCGGAACATAGGGTGTTCCAGGTACAGTACTTGGTGGACGACTGGGTATACGTGAGTTACGCAGTAGGTAAAGACTTTGGAGAGTACATGTGCGACGGCGACCATGGGCTGTCGGCCCTGGTGGACCACTTCCGGACAACAGTGTTATGGTGACCACTACCTGGGGTGGTTGCCCGGGTACAATGCTAGAATATCGGCGAACTCGTCCGACGTCAGGAGCATCATGACCCCCCTGTACTGGTCGCACCTGTAGTACACCGAGTCCTTCCAGTCGGTCCTGTACCCCATAAGGGGGTGCGTGGCGCACTCCTGGCAGTCGATGGACACCCACCACCAGTCGTCCACCGTCTTGACCATCTCCACCGACAGGAACCCCAGGGTCTCGATTAAATGCTTCTGGCTTATCATGGTGGAATAAGGGATACCTAAGTACTCCCTGGACTTGGGGTCACCCGGCTTCCTGAACTGCTCGGCGTCAAGTCCGTCGAAGACCACCACCTTGGAGGTGCCGCCGAAGTTCGGCCGGATCTCGAGCAGGTCGCTGAGTATAGACGTCGCGTGTATAACCTCCATCTTCTCGGAGTCCGGGACCTCCTTGAGTCCCTTGGCTGCGGCCTGTGCGGATATCTTGGCAACCTCTCTTGCGGTGGGTGCCTCCAGCCTTTCCTTGGCGTCGTCTACCCTGTGCATCATGGTCGCGAAGTCGTCCCTGGTCACCTTAATGTATTCCATAAGCTATATATCCTTGGTCCGCGGTCAGTTGTTGGCCGGCTGACCTGGAGTGGGAGTGGTCTGTTGTTGCCCGGAGTTGTTGGTAGGTTGTTCTCCGGTGGCCGGCTTGAGCTTGGCGAGCGCCGGCTGGACTGCCTGGTACACACCCAGGCAAAGCCCAAGCACCTCGATGATCGAAAGCAGCGACGACACGTAGGGGATCTTCTGAGATATGGCCTTCACGCGGGCCATAATGTCCGCGGGTGTTATCCCCACCGCCTGGTACACCTTGTCCAGGGTCATGTTCTTGACCTCGGCGAACACCTTGTCCATATCCGCATTGTCCGCGTTCTCGAGCGACTTCTTTATGGCATTCAGCTTCTTGCCCACCTTGGAGTTGTACAGGTACACCAGGTAGATCTCGAGCATGTCGAACAGGAACCTTAGGCCCTTTGTGAATGGGTTCTTCTTGAGCCTCAGCTTCTTGGAGTATTCCTCGGGGGTGTCGACCCAGTCGAGGAACCTGACGAAGAAGTCCCTCACGACACCAAGGCCCTGCTTCATCAGGCCCTCCACCTTCGGGAGCCAGCTGAAGGGGGGCATGGACGCGACCTTTTCGCCCAGCTTCTGCAGGAAAGACTTCTGCTCCCCCTGGGCCGAGTTGTCCTCCACCACCAGGAACCCGTCGCAGAAGTGGTCGAACCCCTCGTTCCTGCCCTCCCCGAAGACCCTCTTGAGGGTGGTCACCAGTGCCGACACTATCTTTCCGGGCAGCTCGGTGAACACGAAGGTGACCACCTTGCCGATGCCCCCGATATCGTCCACCAGGCGCTTACCCCGGTTCGCAACGTACGCCGAGTACAGGCCCAGCAGCTCCTGCTTCGGCACGAGCTTGCCCTTGACCTTGCTGACCGTGGACTTGAGGGCCCTTATCACCGCGTCGCCTATCTGCTTGGCCAGGGACTTCAGGAACTCCAAGACGTCCTTGGCCTTCTGGGCAACCGCTGTAAGGAGCCTGCCCGCGTCCGACTTGACCTTCAGCACCCCCCTCTGGGCCTTGTCCTTGAGGTCGGAGAACCAGGACTCGGTTATCATGCCGTGGCCCGCCAGGCCGATAGACCTCAGCTCCGATGGCGTCAGGTGGCTCTCGCAGATGGCCGTTATTATGGCCATAAAGTGTGCCGAGTCTTGTGGGTTGACCACAGGCAGTGGTAGTTCGGTGTCGAACTGCTCGAAGGTCATCAGCCTGGCCGGACGGACAGACTCGTTGTATAATAAGAGGTGGTTCATGGGATAACATTTCTTTGGTGTGCGATCATGTTGTTGTACCATTCCTGGATCTCGCCCGACGCGGCCAGCTCCCTGACCCCTGATAGTTGGTCGCACTTGTAGTGCAGGGATGGCCGTATAAGCTCCCACATGTTTTGTTGTGTCGGATTCATCGAACCCAACGATAGACTCACGTAGAACCAGTCGTCGACGTCCTTGAGGACGTGGCACAAAAGCCGCCAGGTTCTGCGACCACCCCCATCGCAAATCTCGCATGGTAACTGGCCTTCCCCTTGGCAAAGCTCGCAGATCGGTGCTAGGCCACCGCATGTGGGGCATTCCACGTGGCCCTCCCCCTTGCAGTCGGAGCACTCGTAGTCCCCGCAGCAGTAAACCTGACCGTCGCCAGGGCATTCTGGGCACCTACCGTTGCCCCTGCAGTAAGAGCAGACCCAGTAGCCATTGTTGCACGAACATTGTACCTGCCTGGGTTCGCTGACCATCGGCACCAGAAGGCCTAGGTCTAGGAACTGATGCCTCGTGTCCCTCGCCTGGCTGTACATGAAGTAGGGGTCGGGTCCTAAAACAACCGGTACCTTCAGGTCGAGGGTCGAGCAGATCGTACTGACCTCGGCCTGGGTCATTTGGTCCACTGGTTCTGCCGGCCCTCCCGACCTCTTCGACATGAGGCCTTTGGTTGCCACCGCCTTGTGCGTCAGCCACTCATCACTGATCTTCTGGTACATTCCCTATATATCCGATTTAGTTGTTGATAGTCTGATAAGTTTTTGGTATCTTTGTAGACAGTTCAAACTTAAAAACTGATAATCTATGTTCACAGGATCAAATATGACAGACTTCGAGACCGCCCGGTTGCTAAAACGCGTAGGGGTGGTTATCCCCACCCAAGAAAACCTGGTGGTGGTCGACGAGGTCAACAACATAGAGGAGCACAGGATAAAGAACCGGGAGGTGGTCAGGGTTGGATCACCCTTGGGTTTATTAGCAGAAAACGAGTACCGGGTTTACCATCACCGGGAGGTCGTGGACTGGCTGTGGGCCACCCATAACCTGTGGGTTGACGTGTTCGTGGATGACAACCGGTTGTTCGGCTTTATGGTGACGAGGTTCTCCGAGGAGGGCAGGGTCGATAGTCCCCTGACCAGGGGTTTCGAGTCACCCGGCGGCGCTTTTGCGACGGCCATAAAGATGGTGTTCGAACGGGGCCTGATCTGATCACCATAAGTTATGCTAATGTGAATATATACCCTTATGGTAGACTTCAGACCCACAAACCACCCCGAACTCGAGAACTTCCTTCGCACCCTGCGTGGCAAGCCTTATCTTATAGATCCACTCACAAGGTTGGAAAGCTTGACTAGGTTGGGTCCTGTTATGGACTCCCTCGGATTCTTCGAGGAGCATGACTTGCGCGGCAAGTGGGACCTGTTGAATACCTGCACCCACCTATTCTTCTACGAGGACGCCTCGTTGGACATGATAAGCGTTTATTCCAATATGGTGCTGGATAATGACAGGATAGACCCGGACCAAGGACTTAAGTTTCTGACGGTGACTGTTATCAAGGACGCCGACGACTGGATATGGCTTATAGCGGACAAACAGAGAGTTATCAAGGACTCACCTCGCACGGCGCATGAAGTTGCCATCGGATTAAGCCCAAACGATATATTTCTTAGTGGTGCGAAGTCATGGAAGTGCGACCAGATTACAGGCTTGCTGAACGCCTTGTCCTCGCCGGAGTTCAGGTCTATGGTGTCCGAGTGGCACGGCAACTACCGCACTGACTAGCGGGGGAGTTGTGCAAAAAAAACGGCACAAGGACTAACCCTCGGCATCAGCAAGAACAAGGTGGATCACTGTGGATCCTTTTTTGAATATATACCTTATGGCAGACTTCAGACCCATAAGTTCAGATGAGCTCGATCGCTTCCTTGGCGGCCTGCGCGGCAAGGCACACCTTATAGAGCCCCTGTCCACTACCGACCGGATGACCAGGCTGAGTCCTGCCATGGACTCCCTCGGGTTCTTCGAGGAGGACTCAAGGAGCGGCAAGTGGGACCTGCTGGACACCTGCACCCACCTGTTCCTCTACGACGACGACCTGGTCGACAGGATATCGATGTATTCAAACATGACGCTCATCTCAAGGGTCAGACCGAAAGTCCTCAAGTTCCTGACGGTGACCGTCGTGCAGGACCCCGACGAATGGATAATAGTCATCGCGGACATGCAGCGTTTCTGGCGAAAAACAGGGCGGTGGCCGAACTCGCGCACGCGCCCCTTCAATAGCATGTTCTACTCCCCCTACGAGATAGCTATGGAAGGGTCAAGGGCGTGGAAGTGCGACCAGGTCAGGGGCCTTATGGGCTTATTGTCGTCGCCGGAGTTCAGGTCTATGGTGTCCGAGTGGCACGGCAACTACAAGGTCGACTAAAAAAGAAGTGGTAAGATATGGGATGCGTAAAAATCGATCAGGATGAGTTTATCTTCGCGCATAGAGACCACAAGCCCGACAACATGTCGGATGGAGAGGTGTCCCGCATAACAGATGCCGCGGGTGTGACGGCTACAAATATTATGGAGGTAGGTTTCAGGAGGGTGTACCTCTCTTTTCAAGACCTATTATGGAACCCTGACAACATCTGCTGCCTTCATATCCAAAAGAAGGGCAGTCACTCAAGGATCTTAGAGGTCCTGAAGTGCCAGGACGACTGGTTTTTTGTCCGCCTGTTTTACACAGATGATAGGTGGGACCCTGTAAGTTGGTCATTGTATGATGCTATGAATAAGATTCGCGGGGATTGCTGGAAGTGCGACCAGCTCGGCCCGGTCCTCGACCTGATCCGCAAGGCAAGGGCCAGGACCGACGACAGGTACTTGATAACTTACTTTTCATAACTGTCGCCAACATTTAGTACCTTTGTCCCATGAAGGTTATATTCATCGACGTAGACGGTCCCCTTGCGTGGGACACCGTCAACCGCGGAAAGGTGTCCCTCAACTTCGGGGGCTCCCTGTTCAAGATCCCCTACCCATGGGTCGAGGAGGACTGTGCGGCATTGGCCAAGGTGGTTGCCGAGACCGGTGCGGTTATGGTCCTGAGCTCGGACTGGCGCAAGCATTATTCCTTCTTCCAGATGCGGAGGGTGTTCGACTACTACGGGATCCCCGGTGAGTCCCTGGTGGACTTCACCACCACTCTAGACCTATGGAGGAAGATGAGCAGGCCGTCCATCGAGTGGTACCGGGCGGCCGAGGTGGCCAAGTGGGCCGCGGACAACAAGGTCGAGAAGTGGGTCGCCATCGACGACCTTAACTTGGCTGGACAGTTACCGCACTTGGACCCTGCGGTCGACGGGTGGAGGCACCTTAAGGTGGATGGCCACCTCGGGGAGGGTTATAGGCTTAGGGACCTAGTGGGCGAGTGCGTCGACCGACTTTCATAAACAAAGGGCACCTTGTGGTGCCCTTTGTTTTACATTTAACCCTTATTGTAAGTTGGGTAGTTATCACTTGTTTCCCAAGCAGGCACCACCAAACTTAGTTCCAGTTTACTTATTCCATTACTTCTTCATCTATTAGTGACATGTCTAAAACATCATAAACTAAACTCACTGATCCAAAAGATATTTTAACGCGCATGTTAAAATCGTTTGAAGTATGACTTGGTTTGGCATTAAATATCAATAGTATTTCTTTGCCTTTTAATGGTTGTAAATCTCTAAAACCACCTGTTACTTCTAATGTTGCAAAAACTTTATTTATTTGCCAGTTAAATTTCGTCTTTGTACCGAAAGCCATCTCTATATCATGCCTGTTGTGATAGACGTCATGCAATTCAATTTCAGAAACTTTAGAATCAGATTTGAGCGTCATCCGTAGGATTGAATTTTCTGCTTCTCCAGATTCTATTCTGCGAAGTAAACCTAGGCATTTTTCTACCTCATCAATATTTACATGGTCATTTGTATCGAAAGATTCGAATTTTTGTAGGTGTTTCATGATCAAATATTTTTTTAGGATGCATCCTTTTCTTATATATCCCAAAAAAAAGTTAAATCTACCGGGTTTACTCGCCCACCAAGTACCTAAGCCTATATCATACGAGTGTATATTCATTAAAATAACCGTAAACTCCTCGGTTAATATATACCCCAACAAAAAGATCGAACCATTATGAGAAAAATGAGGTTCCTGGACCTGTTCGAGGGGTTCACGCCGAAAAAGAAGTCCATCAAGATAACAAACGTTAACACAACTGACTTGGGGCGTGAGTTCCTGGCCAAGTCCGATAGGGAAAAGAGGAAGGCCAAGTTGCGGGATCACAAGGGTTATCCTTTCAAGCATAAAGAAGGAGTGCAAGATTATAGTGGTAATCCCACAGATTTTACCGGAGACCCTTTGTCCGAGGGCCTTCTTTCCCGGGCGGCCGACGCGGTTCGATCCAAGGTTAGTTCTGCCGTGTCTGCCGTGGCCAAGGTGGCCACAAAAAAAGGACGCGAACGTGAGATGTTCGACAATAACACATCGAATTTTTCAGTTCGTAATGGTACGGAACAGTGGTGCGCGGACTTTGTCGCCAAGCGACTGAAGGCACAGGACCCTGATGCGGTCGTTATGGCTCACCACCTGTTGTCCAACATATTCTCAGATCATCCGAATTTTGATAAGATTGATACGGTGCTCGAGGCATGGAGGGGTATAAAAACGCCTGCTGCAGTCTTGGCCAAAGATGCCCGCCTTATATACTGGAACTTACCGTCTATGGCATCCACTCCCGAATACGGGGATCTCGGCCGAAACTTCGAGGGTCCGGGTCTCGGACGTATGGACGTCGCGATGGCTTGTGCATGTATAGAGTTTATACGCGTCACGCACCATTTCTCCGAGTACAAGTTGACATATCCAATGATGATACACGAATGGCTACCACCACTTATGGCTATGCTTTTTCGCCGGATCGTCACCGGTGGGGCAAAGTTAACAACAGAAGGGTTCGACTTGTTTCAAGACGAAATCAACTGGAAGAAAAAAGGCATCGGATTTAATGCTAGTCCCAAACATAAAGCTGATGCTTTAGCCGAATGGGGTAAAGTAGTTATTGGGTCTTCGAGTTACAACCGATTAGACGTTATTAATGGTTCCATCCGGACTATGGTTATCCTGCTCGGTATAGCCTGCGGACTCAGGCCACATGATTCTATGGTTGAGTTCTCTGATATCCCCCTAGTTGGAATCATGTCCGCCATAAACCTTATAGACGAAGAGATGGGCAACAAGTCATGGTTGTTCTCCGCGATCGATCTGCTCGCAACCAAGCATTCTTTGACCTCCTCTAGACTTATGTCTGCCGCCAGGTCCGTGCATCCATCGGAGTTCGCGGCCAGGTACGGGGACGATGCAATATCGGCTGACCTCGGGGACCTCGGGTTTTAAGGGCTCAGAACCCCAAGTCCCCCATATCGGCCGCCATATCATCCTTTCCGAACTCATGCTCGTACTCCTGTGGGAACTTGGCCCTGATCCAGGACATCAGTTTGACCGGGGTCTGATTGTGATTGGCCATCCGGTCCTTGACTACATCTATTATCCTCTCGTCCAGGTAGCCATCCTGCTTTGTCATCTTGATGACCTGTTCGAGCTTATCGAAGGTGCTGAGTGAATAAGGCAGTTTATCCATAATACCTATTGCTATGAGCTCACCTGCCGGTCCCATAACCTCGAGTTCCTTGTTGACTACCATTTTGTCCTTTACCGGATTCGGCCATGATTCACTCCATTCGTCCAGCACGGCCTCTATTCCGTTTTTGTTGAAAACGAGGAACTTTCTATGGTAATCTTCGAAATCATCATCATCTGAGGTTGGGGGTACTGTCTTACCGACCATAATAAACGTCTTCTTTTTCAGGTATCTTATTACGTCCTCGGGTATCGGATTATACAGATTATACAGGAAACCCTTCCCGTCTTTAGGGCCATAAATGTTAAAATGGTTAGAGCCGTCCTCCCAGTTATAGTATCGTTTATTATCGGTTGATTCCGTCACCATAAACGACTCAAAAGTCTTGATCCTATTCATTTGTTGTCATTTTTTTTAGAATCCAAGGTCACCCATATCGGCTGCCATATCGTCCTTGCCGAACTCTGCTTCGTAATCTTTTGGGAACCTGGACCTGATCCAGGACATCAGTTTGACTGGAGTCTGATTGTGCTTGGCCATCCGATCCTTGACTACATCTATTATCCTCTTGTCAAGTCCACCTTTGCCACTTATCATCCTAGTGACCTGATCGATCTTCTGGGCGGTGTCTAGTGAATCGGGCAGTCTTTTCATGATACCTATCGATAACAGCAGACCTGCCGGTCCCTCTTTCAGTTTGTTTATTTTTTGGACATAGTCATTCAGATGGTTATATAGTTTTCTAGCAGACAAAAACGAGCAATCAATTTTTTTACCATCCACTTCCACAGTATACCCGGGTATTGCAAAAAACATATCATCTCTGACTAGCAAAGTCTCGCCATTCTTTAACCTATAATAAATTGAACCCACCCCATCCCATATGTTCATCATACTTTCGGGATCAAAACTGTACTTTATCTCATTTAATATTTTATTCACTGTTTCATCTCCGTCAGATGTGAATATTTTTCCGACCATATCTTTGATGCCTTCATTCATATCCACAGACCCTACCTGATCGAGTTCGTGAAACCTTCTAAGATATTTCATTTGTTTAACTTTTTTTTAGAATCCAAGGTCACCCATATCGGCTGCCATATCATCCTTTCCGAACTCTGCCTCGTACTCTTTCGGGAACACCCGCTTGATAACGG
>Ga0181556_1005003_pt1 | contig 10519 bp, 8 predicted proteins | sample 011ome_14_FD_148651 | JGI IMG/M metagenome (GOLD analysis project Ga0181556, IMG submission 148651) | Coastal salt marsh microbial communities from the Groves Creek Marsh, Skidaway Island, Georgia - 011505AT metaG (spades assembly) | ecosystem: Environmental > Aquatic > Marine > Intertidal zone >... | reverse complement strand
GGCACCGCGCTCGAGGCGATCGAGTCGCACGGCGAGGCCCGCGGGCGACGCGTCCGTCGCGGGCAGGAGGAGACGCGCGGCCAGCAGCTCCAGGTGCAGTCGCGGTGCGGTCGCGCCGCGCAGTTGAGTCAGACCGTCGCTCACGAGGTCCGCGGCACGCGAGAGCTCCGCAAGGGTGAGACGCCCCACCTGCTGGCGCATGATCTCGATCTCGGAGTCCGGAGCATCGAGGATCGCGAGTGCTTCATCACCCGGGATCGCCGCGAGGACGATGAGATCGCGCAGTCGCTGGAGTAGATCCGTCGCGAAGCGGCGCGGATCGTGACCGGCGTCGATCACACGGTCGATCACCGTGAAGAGTCGCGAGCCCTCGCCCGAGGCGATGGCATCGACCGTGTCGTCGAGCAGTGCGGCATCGGTGACGCCCAACTGCGACGAGACCTCGTCGTGGGTGAGCCCCTCAGGACCGGATCCGGCGATGAGCTGGCCCAGGATCGAGAGGGCATCGCGCACGCTTCCCGCGGCACTGCGCGCCACGAGCGCGAGCGCTGCCGGGTCAGCAGGCACGCCCTCTGCCTCGCACACGGTGGCGAGGTGCTGCTGGAGCACGCGGGTGGGCACCAGCCGGAAGGCGTAGTTGAAGGTGCGCGACCTGATCGTGGGGATGACCTTGTCCGCCTCCGTCGTCGCGAAGATGAAGCGCACGTGTTCGGGTGGCTCCTCGACGAGCTTGAGCAGCGCATTGAAGCCCGCATTGGTGACCATGTGCGCCTCGTCGACGATGTAGACCTTGTAGCGCGACGAGACAGGGGCAAACATGGCGCGCTCGCGCAGTTCGCGCGTGTCGTCGACACCGCCGTGGCTGGCGGCGTCGAGCTCGATCACGTCAATGGACCCGGGCCCGTTGGGTGCGAGGTCGAGGCAGCTCTGGCACTCACCGCAGGGATCCGGCGTCGGGCCCTGCGCGCAGTTGAGCGAGCGGGCCAGGATGCGGGCGGTCGAGGTCTTGCCGCAGCCGCGCGGACCGGAGAGGAGGTAGGCGTGGTGCATGCGATCGCTGGCCAGCGCGCGGGCGAGCGGCTCGGTGACGTGCTCCTGGCCCACCACGTCGGCCAGCCGCCCCGGCCGGTAGGTGCGGTAGAGGGCCGTGGACACCCGGTCACCCTAGTCCGGGCGGCGACATAGGGGACCCCCCGCACACCCATCAGAGCCTGCCTGCCCTTGCTGCCTTCCGGCCCTGGGGGATTCAGCAGGGTGACGCCGCGCGGGGGGTCGACTCGAGTGTACGCCGCCGCGATGAGGCCCCCGCATGCGCGAAGCCCGGGCGGCAGGACCACCCGGGCTTCGCGGAGCGCGGAGGATAGGGGATTTGAACCCCTGAGGGATTGCTCCCAACACGCTTTCCAAGCGTGCGCCCTAGGCCACTAGGCGAATCCTCCGCCGCCGAGAGTACCCAAGCCGACTGGCGGACTGAATCCGGAGGATCCACAGCACCCGTGGCGCCCGCGGAATCCGCAAGATCACGGTTGGGTCATGCACCGCGTCGCGCCACGACTCAGCGCCCTCTGCAACCTAGACTGATGTGACCGCGCGGGGGGCTTGGATACTTCCCGCGGCAACACAATCAGGAGGAAGGGCTCGATGAGCGTTCCCAGCGGCGGCCCCCGGCCCAGCGCCCGTCATCGGCGCAAGCAGAGCCCCGTCGTCGCCATCGTGCTGGTCGCGATCGGCATGGTGATCCTCTTCGGCGCGGGCTACGGCCTCTCGCGCATCATCCAGGGATCGGGATCCTCCGACGCGGGGAGCACCTCCGCGCCCACCGACGGCTCGGCGACGAGCGCGTCCCCCGAGCCGCAGCCCTGCGTCACCGTCACGGTCACCCCCGGGGCCGGCCTGCCCAGCGCCGCCCAGGTGACAACCAACGTCTACAACGCCACGGACCGCGCCGGCCTTGCTGCCTCCACCGCGGAGGAGTTGCAGGTCCGCGGCTTCCTCATCGGCGTCATCGACAACGATCCGCTCGCCAAGACGATCACCGGGGTCGCCGAGATCCGTCACGGTCCGTCGGGCGAGCAGGCGGCGCGACTCATGGCCTTCTACATTCCGGGCGCCGAGCTCGTCGACGACGGCCGCAAGGACGCGACGATCGACACCGTCCTCGGTGCGGCGTACACCTCGGTGGCCCCGCAGTCCGAGGTCGACGCCGCGCTCGCCGCGCCGTCGCCGTCGCCGAGCGGCCCGGGATGCTCGCCGAGCGCGACACCCACCGACGAGTCCGCCGCGCCCACGACGGAAAGCCCGAGCCCTGCGGCCTCCTAGGCCTCACCGCATCTTCCTCGAAGGCGCCCCAGCGCTCGCGCACGTCACTAGCCTCGCCCCGTGAGGGGCGCCGGGACCGTGGGGAGCCATATCCCGCGCTCGGCATGGTTGGTGGCCATCAGCGCAGCGACGCTCGGGGTCATCTACGGCTACGACAGTTCCAACGTCGCCGGTGCGCAGCTCTACTTCCAGGACTACTTCGGCCTGCAGGGCAATGACGAGACGGTCGAGACCATCGTCACCGCGACCGTCTACGGCGAATTGCTCGGCGTCCTCGCCGGAGGATTCATCATCAATCGCCTGGGACGCAAGCCCACGATCGCGGGCGTCGCGTGCGGCTACGTCGTCTTCTGTCTTGCGAGCGCCTTCGCTGTTTCACCCGTGATGCTCGGGGTGGCACGCCTTCTCCTCGGCGTGATGATCGGCGTCTCCCTTGTCGCGGTGCCGATCTTCGTGGCGGAGTCGATGCCCGCGCGCATCCGCGGCGCGACACTCGTCGCCTACCAGGTGGCTGCTGTGGTCGGGATCATCGCGGGCTACCTCGCGGCACTCGCCCTGAGCGGTCTCACCGAGTCGGTGAGTTGGCGCATCATGCTGGGCCTCGCTGCCCTCCCCGCGGTCCTCCTCATCCCGGCATTGCTGCGCCTGCCCGAGACCGCGCGCTACCTCGTGCTGCGGGGCCGCATCGACGAGGCGCGCGCTTCCTTGAGGCGCACGACGCCTGCCGAGGATGTCGAGGCGGTGCTGGCGGGCATCCAGACGGCACTCGCCACCGAGGGGCGTGGCCACCTGCGCGAGATGTTCCGCAAGCCCTACCTCCGCGCCACGGTCTTTGTCGTCGGACTCGGCTTCTTCATCCAGATCACGGGCATCAACGCCACCGTGGCCTACGGACCCCGCATCTTCCAGGCCATGGGGATCGAGACCAAGGCTCAGTCGATCCTGATGTCGACCCTGGTGCAGTGCATCGCACTCGTGGCGGTGCTCGCCTCGATGAGCGTCGTGGACCGGTGGGGGCGCCGCCCGATCCTCCTCACGGGCATCACGATCATGATTGCTTCACAGTTGCTCATGGCGGTCACCTTCGCCACCCAGCAGGGTGACGCCTTCTCTCCGACTCAGGTGGTGCTCGGCTTCCTCGGCCTGGCCGGGATCAACATCGGCTTCGTCTTCGGATTCGGTGCCCTTGTGTGGGTCTACTCCAGCGAGAGCTTCCCGTCGCGGATGCGGGGCTACGGCTCGAGCGCCATGCTGGGATCGGACCTCCTGGCCAACATCATCATCGTCCAGTTCTTCCTCACGGTGCTGGGCACCATCGGCGGGGCGTGGTCCTTCGGGATCTTCGCTATCCTCGCGATGCTTGCCTGGGTCTTCGTGTGGCGCCTTGCACCGGAGACGAAGGGCCGCGAGCTGGAGTCCATCCAGGGCTACTGGGAGAACGGCGGGAAGTGGCCCGCACCCGAGGAGAAGGGGACACGCTGATGCTGCGTGCGGGGGTGGACCTCGGGGGTACCAAGATCCAGACGGTCATCGTGGACCAGGCAGGCACGGTCCTCGGCCAGTGCCGCCTTGCCACGCCTCAGGACCGAGGACCCGCGGGGGTGCTCGATGCCATGGTGGAGTCCGTGCGCCAGGCGATGGCGGATGCCGGTGCCGAGGCGACGCAGCTGCTCGGCGTGGGCGTGGGATCCCCGGGCCAGATCGATCACGCGGCCGGGACCGTGAGCCACGCGGGCAATCTCCCCGACTGGCTCGGCACCATCGATGTCGCGACTCCGCTCCGTGCCGCGCTCGGCGTACCCATCGAGCTCGCCAACGATGTCCAGGTCGGCGTCATGGCCGAGTCGCGCCTGGGCGCGGGACGCCCCTACTCCTCGATGCTCGGCATCTTCTGCGGCACCGGAGTGGGCGGCGGCATCGTGATCAACGACGAGCTCTGGCTCGGCCGCGGGGCTGCGGGCGAGGTCGGGCACATGGTGGTGGAGCCCGACGGTGCTCCCTGCCCCTGCGGCCGCAAGGGCTGTCTCGAGGCGTACGCCGGGCGCGCAGCGATGGAGGCCGAGGCACGCCGGCGCATCGACAAGGGCAAGCACAGCGACCTCATCAAGATCATGGAGAAGAAGGGCCGCACGCGAATGTCGAGCGGCGTCTGGGCCAAGGCGCTCGAGAAGGACGACCACCTCGCCGTCGCCCTCGTCGACCGGGCGGTCTGGGCCCTCGGCCTTGCGGCCGCGAGTGCCGTCAACCTCCTCGACGTCGAGGCGGTGGTCATCGGAGGCGGTCTCGGCACGAGGCTGGGCGCTCCCTTCGCTGACCGCATCCTCGAGGCGATGCTCCCGCATCTGATCCTCCCCGAGAAGGCACCGCAGGTGCTCAGCGCTGCACTCGGCGACCTCGGCGGCGCAATGGGCGCTGCACTGCGCGTCGAGCACACCGTGCCCCCGGCGGGCGACCTCGGCACAGTCGCCGATCCCGACGCCTGAGTAGCAGCGGGTTGACCGCTAAGCCCACGCGCCGTCGCGCAGCACGCGCATGACGCGTAGGTCGTCGTCGAGTGCGACAACATCCGCCCGCTGCCCCACCGCGAGCCGGCCGCGATCGGCCAGTCCCATCGCCCGCGCAGGCGCGAGGGATGCCGCGGCGGTCGCCTGAGCGAGCGACCGATCGGCATGACGGACGGCGCGACGCAGGGCCGAGTCCATGAGCACGGCGCTTCCCGCGAGACCCCCGCCCTCGCGCAGGCGCGCCACTCCATCCCGGACGACGACATCCAGGTTTCCGATGCGGTAGTCCCCGTCACCCGCTCCCGCCGCCGCCATGGCGTCCGTGATGAGCGCTGCCCGCCCTTCGGCAGCCGAGAGCGTGAGCGACACGACCTCGGGCTCCAGGTGAACGCCGTCTCCGATGACCTCGCATGTCACGCGGGAATCGGCGAGGAGTACGCCGACGGGTCCGGCATCGCGATGCAGGAGAGGCGGCATCGCATTGAAGAGGTGCGTGGCCACCGTGGCTCCGGCATCGACCGCAGCGCGCGCGGCGTCGCCGTCCGCGGAGGTGTGACCGATCGCCGCGATGGCACCGCTGGCCACGATCCGGCGGATCGACTCGAGGGCCCCGGGCAGCTCCGGTGCCAGGGTCACCATGCGGATGCGCCCCTGACCGGCATCGAGGATGCGGCTCACGTCCTCGGGGTCGGGGTCGCGCAGCGTGCTCGGATCGTGCGCCCCGCAATAGGAGGGCGCGATCCATGGTCCTTCGAGGTGGATGCCGCGCAGCGTCCCGTCATCCACGAAGGGGATGAGTGCGCGGACCTGGTCTGCGAGGTCCGCATAGGGAGCGGACACCAAACTCGCGTGCATCGTCGTCGTACCGTGCGCGAGATGCGTGGCTGCCGCACGAGCGATCTGCTCGGGATCCGCCGAGGTGAAGGACGCACCCCCGCCACCGTGGCAGTGCAGGTCGACGAAGCCGGGGACGAGCGTGTCGGAGCGCACAGCCACACCGGGGGGAGTGCCGTAGCCGGTCTCGACGATGACATCCCCGTCGATGCGCAGCCACGCATCGGGCCGCTCGCCGTCCGCATCGACGACGCACTTCGCCGCGAGCACGAGCGACATGCCCTGACCCTAGGTCATCCCGCACCTGGGTAGGGTCGCCGCGACACATCCTCGACACCACACCCCGTCCCCCCAGGAGCACGATGCCCAGCCTGCTGGACTACCCGGCCTATCCCCTCCTCTTCGGACCGTCGCCGGTCCACCCCCTCGAGCGCCTCACCGCGGACCTGGGGGGCGCATCGGTCTGGGCGAAGCGCGAGGACTGCAACTCCGGGATCGCCTTCGGCGGCAACAAGACCCGCAAGCTCGAATACCTCGTCGCCGACGCGCTGGCGCAGGGCTGCGACACGCTCGTGTCGATCGGTGGCGTGCAGTCCAATCACACACGCCAGGTCGCGGCCGTGGCCGCCCGCGCCGGGATGAAGTGCGTCCTCATCCAGGAGAGCTGGGTGGAATGGCCCGACTCCGTCTACGACAAGGTCGGCAACATCCTCATCAGCCGGCTCGCCGGAGCCGACGTGCGCTTGGTCAAGGCGGAGTTCGGCATCGGCTTCAAGGAGAGCTGGGAGCAGGCCATCGCCGAGATCGAGGCCAGCGGCGGCAAGCCCTACGCGATCCCCGCCGGCGCCTCCGACCATCCTCTGGGCGGCATGGGCTTCGCCCGCTGGGCCTACGAGCTCGCCGAGCAGGAGGCCGAGCTCGGCGTCTTCTTCGACACGATCATCGTCAACTCCGTCACGGGATCGACGCAGGCCGGGATGGTCGCCGGATTCGCGGTGCTGGAGCAGGAGGGCGCACGCCCGCGTCGCATCCTCGGCGTCGACGGATCCGCCAAGCCGGCGGAGACCAAGGCTCAGATCGCGCGCATCGCGGACGACACGGCCCGCAAGATCGGGCTCACCCGGTCGCTCACCGAGGCGGATATCGAGTTGGACGAGCGCTTCCACGCCGGCATCTACGGAATCCCCGACGAGACGACGATCGCCGCGATGAAGCGCGCCGCGCGCACCGAGGGCATGGTCACGGACCCCGTCTACGAGGGGAAGTCCATGGCGGCTCTCATCCACGTCGTGGAGACCCGGGAGATCGACCCGACGTCCACCGTCCTCTACGCCCACCTCGGCGGGCAGCCGGCCCTCAACGGCTACAGCGCGCTCTTCTCCTAGGCTGGCATCGTGACCACGCCCGCTCCTATGCCCGCCGGGTGGTACGACGACCCCTTCACCGACCACCTGCAGCGCTACTGGACGGGCGACTCGTGGACCAAGGAGACGCGGCCGCGGCCAGGATCTGCGGTCGAGACGCCCCCGGCGTATCCCGCCGCAGCACCCGTTGCCCCGGCGTCGACGGATGCATCGGGAGCGCCGGTGCGCGACTGGCTCATCCCGTCGATCCTGTCGATCATCTTCTGCGCGTGGCCGCTGGGTATCCCCGCGCTTGTCTTCGCCATCAAGGCCAACGGGTCTAAGAAGCGAGGCGATATGGCCGCCGCCGCGCAGCAGGCCAAGACAGCACGACTTTTCGTGATCCTCTCGGTCGTGCTCGGGATCGTCGTGTGGATCTACCTCGGCTTCATCATCGCGACCACCGAGGTGCCCACCGACCAAGGCACGCTCACGCCCTTCGGTGCGTGAACCTCAGCCGCAGAGCGACTTGATCAGCGGCACCGGATCCTCGTAGCCGCCGGACCAGCCATTGGGACGCACCTCGAGGTGCAGGTGCACCGCACCCGGTGACCCCGTGTCGCCCATGTAGCCGATGAGCTGGCCGGCCTTCACGGATGCGCCGTACCCGACGAGGATCTTGTCGAAGTGCCCGTAGAAGTACATGCCGCGGGGGCCGGTGATGTCGAGGATGAGCGAGCCGTTGCTCTGGTAGCCCGAGCGCGTGACGGTGCCGGAGTCGATGGCGTAGATCGGCTCACCGCGACTGCCCATGAGGTCGAGGCCCGCGTGCGTGCGGCCTCCGGGACGCGGCGCACCGAGTCCGTCGCCGTAGTAGAAGTCCTTGACGGGGCAGAAGAGACCGTCGCGGCCCTGCGACGTGGACCCACCGCCACCGTTGCCATTGCCGCCATTGCCGGAGTTGCCGTTGCCGGAGTTGCCGCCGCCATTGCCCTTGGGGGCTCCCGGACCGAAGACGGTGCCGTACGTCGCATGCGCGACAGCGGCATCGCGGGCGATCTGCTTGCCGAGGGCGCCCCAGGTGTAGGTGGCGATGACCCCGGTGGTGGGGATGCCGTTGTCGGACTGGAACTGCTTGACGGCCTTGACGGTGATGGGGCCGAAGTAGCCGGTCGCAGGCTTGACGCCGAGTGCGCGCTGCACGACGGCGACGGACTCACCGCTATCGGTCTCCTCGAGCACCGGGGGATCGCCGGCATCGGTGTTGCGCGCCTCGGACTTCGGCTCCGGGGTCTCCTGGATGTCCGCGGGCTCGCCGTCGACGAAGCCATCGGCGGTCGCGGAGGCCTCGAGGGCAGCCGCGACGGTCTCCTCGCCGAGCGCGGACCACGTGAAGGTCGCGATCTGGCCGGTTGCAGGCAGCCCGATGGACTCCTGGTACTCCGCGACCGCGGACTTGGTCTTGGGTCCGAAGTAGCCGGTGGGCTCGACGTCGAGTGCGCGCTGCGCGACCTCGACCACGGTGCCGTAATCGCCCTCGCTGGCGACGGGGAGCTCCTCCGCGGGCAGCGCCGCGGGCTCATCCGAGGCCTTGGCCTTGCGGGCCTTGGGGGCCGAGGACTCCTCGGTCGCGGGAGCGGCTGCGGCCACGACGGTCGTGTCCGACGCGGGGGGCTCGGCTGTCACGGCGGGCGGCTCATCGCCCACGGTGGCGAGGGCCTGGCGGAGCTTGTCCTCGACGACCTGCTCCGAGGCGCTCGCCGAGGGGGCCGGGGTGCTGGCCGGGGCGGCTGCCGCGGTGGGAGCGACCTCGGCGGCTGGTCGACTGAGCACGACGACTCCGCCGACCGCGATGAGAGTCAGGGTGGTGACCGTGACCGAGAGGCGCTGCAGGCGCGTACGCCGCGCGCGGGCACGGCGCGCCTCGCGGGCCGCCCGGCGGTCCTCGAGGTCTGACTGGTCAGGCAGGTCACTCCACATAGACATGGGAACATAACAGGAAGGTCACGGACTCGTCACATCCGTCCCACCCGCCTCGCGCCTCCTTGACTCCGGCGTGTCGGCGTCCCCTCCCCTAGGGACGGCGACGAACTCCGGCGTGTCGGAGTGACGCAGGTCACAGCCTGCTGGGTGCCGTCCGCGCCGCCAGGGCGAGCCGAAGGACCCGATAGCGGTGGGGTCGGTAGGGCTCGAGTAGTTCGAGCATGCGCCCGTCATCCGCCCGGCGTTCGCCCGCAAGGGTCGAGGAGATGAGGGAGGGGATGCCCGAGTCGCCCATGATCACCGTGTCGGGCTCGCCCCAGGTCAGGCCCGACAGGCAGCTCGTCGTCCACCCGCCCACCCCTGCGATCGATTGCAGGGGTCTCTCGACCTCCGCGAACGGCAGCTCAGAGAGCCGGTGGAGGCGATGCGCCACGCGCGCCGCCTCGATCAGCGTCGTCGCTCGGCGGGCGTCGATCCCCATCGCGCGCAGCGACCAGGGAGCTGCTCGCGCGAGTCGCTCCGGTGAGGGTGGCGAGTACAGGCCTGGATGATCAGACCAGGGCTCTCCCAGAGACGTCACGAGTCGGCGCCATTGCGCTGCGGCGTCCGCACGATGCACGCGCTGCTGGACCACGATCCAGATCAGGTCATGCCACACCGTCCCGGTGGCACCGACCCGGTCCCCGCTGAATCTCGCCCACAGCCGTCTCACGACACCCTCATCGGGCCTGAACGCCGTGACGTCATCCTGCACGCCGATCAGGCGAGCGGCTCGTCCCTGGAGCCATGCCGCTCCATCACCGTGGCACTGCACCGTCACCCGACCAGGCGTGTCGCCCCATGACACCGCGATGGAGCCCGGACCATCGGGGGTCCATGTCACCCGGACGGCCTCTCCTGTGCCGACGCGCACGGTGGGATCGGCGCGCAGCATCGCCAGTGGACCGAGGACGAGTCGCGGATCGACGCCCGGCGCCTCAAGGGTCGCGATCGACGCCTGGACTTCGGGCATGCGCCTCACACTAGGGCCGTCACCGCGATGGCCTACGGGATAGGGATCTCCTCCGCCGTGATAGCGAAGCGATCGAAGCGCTCATCGGCCGTGATACCCGCATCGTCGGTGAGGACCCAGGTCGTCGCCGGATCCGCGGGGTCGATGATGAGGATGCGGCCGTCGTCTGCGGCGACCCATGTGAAGTCAGGTGACCAGTACGCCGGCGCCATGCGGTAGGTCTCGGGGTCTCCCGACACATCGAGGAGCACTCTCGTCCGACCCTCCTGCGTGAGGGAGATGATGGCGGAGCCTCCCTGTGACACGGTCGTGAGTCGCCCTCCGTCAGGAGCGACGGTGATGTGGTCGATCAGGGGAGCGGTCTGCGGCACATACGACGCAGGCACCTCCTCGACAGCGCCGCTTCTCACGTCCACGATGCGCTGCCAGCCCGGCAGCACCTCCGGCCCCGGCGCATCGGGCATGCGATACATGGTCACTGAGATCTGGCCGTCGGGCAGCCACGCGAGATGCGGTCCGCTGGG
>Ga0181556_1004996_pt1 | contig 10531 bp, 9 predicted proteins | sample 011ome_14_FD_148651 | JGI IMG/M metagenome (GOLD analysis project Ga0181556, IMG submission 148651) | Coastal salt marsh microbial communities from the Groves Creek Marsh, Skidaway Island, Georgia - 011505AT metaG (spades assembly) | ecosystem: Environmental > Aquatic > Marine > Intertidal zone >... | reverse complement strand
CGTCATCGATGTCATCCATGCCCTCGTGCCTTCGCGCCTCCGCGTCCTCGTGCGTGCGTGTGCGGCGACTCCACACGCTCTCGTGTGTGTCAGCTGTGCGTACGTACCTGGTACACACACACACACACACGCACATGTGTCGAACCCTCGCTCTCGACCGGACGTTGGCGTGGACCCAGGTGAACACCCAACGAGGGTGACCGACGCCCCGGGACACGACCGCGCGTGCGTGCGCGCGTGGGTGGGTGTGTCGTCGACGCGCACGCGATGGAGGTGCGACGAGAGACGCGAACGAGGGCGAGGGCGAGGTCGAGGGCGAGGACGAGGACGACGTCGTCGTCTCGCGAACCCGACCTCGGCGCGGTGGAAGATGATGGTGTTGACGATGTTGAAAATGATGCCGATGGGGCGTTGTCCGTGGCGGATGACGACGGTGAGCAGGGCGAGGGTGAGGATGTAGATGGTACGAGTAGTGAACGACGCGATGGGGTTGATGCGTTGAAAGATGACGAGGGCGATGAGAGCGTGGGTTCGATCGTCGACGCCGACGAATCGTCGTACGAGGATACCGACGAGCGCGTCGCCGGTGGAGAAGAAAGTTTGAGCGCCATTGAAGCAGATGTCGACTCTGAGGAAAGCCATGACGTTGATGTTGCCGTTGCCGATGAAGAAACTGTCAGTGAAGTCGCGAAGGTTGACGACTCTGTGACTGTTTCGGAGGAAGAGGCGTATAGCATCGTCGAGGACGTGGCGGCGAAAGTTTCAACGCAGCTCGCAGATACGACGGCGGAGGCGACTAGTATAGATTTTTTGGCGCTATCACAAGCCACAGATAGTACTGATACCGCGCAAACCGTGCGTGAAGAGGCGGTGAATGAGCAAGTGGCGGCGTTTAGCATGGTGGTGATGATTTCCATTTTACTGCTTACGATTATTCTCGGCGTTGCGCTGAAGCATTACAAGAGCCGCTGGGTTCATCAAAGCGGTGCTGCGTTGGCGCTGGGCTTGGCGCTCGGGTGTTTTGTATTTTTCGCGCTAGAGTCTTCGTACGCGACAATGTCGGAAGACATGCAGTACACTGTGAAGGCTTTCGCCAAGTGCATGCAGTTTGATACGCAGTTTTTCTTCCTCGTGCTGTTGCCTCCGGTGATTTTTGAAGCAGGATACACATTGCACCCGACGACGTTTTTTCAAAACGCTGATGCAATCTCCATGTTTGCTTTTCTGGGTTCGTTTACAAGCTCAATCACCACTGGTGTTTTGATGTACGCCGCGGGAGTCTTTGGTCTGGGTTACGAATTTTCTCTCAAAAGCTCGTTGCTTTTCGGGGCGCTGATTAGTTCGACCGATCCAGTAACGACGCTCAGCGTATTCAACGACTCGCCCATTAATCCGGACGTACACGCCATTATATTAGGAGAAAGTGTGTTGAACGATGCCGTCAGTATTGTGTACTTCGAGTCGTTACTGAGTGGGTTTGGAAATTACGTCGCCAATTCTACCGCGACATCGACGGCGCAATCGGCACTCGATTCCGACGAGGCATTCATGCCTCTTCTCGTCCAAGCGGCGGGTATGTTTATGTTAGCCTTCGGTCAAGCGACTTTAGTCGGTGTCGGCATTGGTTTCATATCCACTCTGTTACACAAATACGTGAATACGACGAATGACTGGGAAGAAGGGTGGGTGGTCGATTCAACGATGGTTTTATTGTTCCCGTACATGTCTTACGCAACTGCGGAATCGCTTAATCTTAGCGGGATCGTAGCCGTCATGTTTACCGGCATCGTCATGGGGAGGTTCACTCGTCCCAACCTATCTCGCGCGCCGAGAATGGTCACCATGTGTCTGTTTAAAACGTTTTCATTCTTGTCTGAAACGTTTGTGTTCATTTACATGGGAAGCGCCATGTACCAGTTTCGATTTGCATCCATCGTCACCGCGTGCGTGGGTTTGGTCGCTACGTACATTGGACGTGCGGTGAACGTGTTCCCAGGCTCAGCCCTGGTCAATATGCTCCCTGGCCGTCGTTCAAAAGAACACCGCATAAGTTCGCGATTGCAGTACACGATGTGGTTTTGTGGCATGCGCGGCGCGGTTGCATTTGCGCTCGCCGTCAAAGCATCGCGTGATATCGGCGAACAAGGAAGAATGATGTTAGATGTCACCATGTTCATCGTCTTCATCACGGTTGTCGTTCAAGGAGGAATGACGAACTGGGTGTTGGACGCCCTCGGCACTTTGACTGACTCGTTTTCAACGCACGTCGATGCGGACGGTCCTTCGACGCCGAGGCGCACGTCGAGCTTGGGAGAATTATTTTCATCCATGGGCAATGATAACGACCGCGAAACCGTGACTGGTGCACCGAGTGAATCAACTTCATTACTGGGCGCATCCAACGTAGAGAAAGGTAAGTCCACGGCGTTTCACTCCGGTGCACTCGCGAGCGACGCCGTCGAAACCGCCGTGAGCAACACTTTCGGAGGTGGCACTTAGATCATAGGTATAGTATTGTTGTAGTATTGTTGTAGCCATTGGCAATGATTTTGTCTCGTTCGATGTCTTTTACGTGCGCGCGTCCTCGCGCACCCATCCGCGCGCTCAGCGCGCCGCGCTGACTGTACGACAACCACCGACCGCACAACTGGGCACGCAGTGGGCACAACTCGGCACGCGGTGGTTGAACGCGTATATTGCTCGCCGTCAACGTCGAGGACGACGAAGACGCGACGAGTAAGTGTACTGTGGCACACGTTTCATTTTTCATTGACATACGTTGAGCGGGCGCCGCTAACGACGACGACTACTCGTTGATTACCTTTCAAGTGGCGTTCAACCGACGGCATGGACAACAGTCGCAATGCGCGCGGTGTGAGTGTGTTGAACTCGGCTACGTTGAACAAAGGTACTACGTTTACTACGTTTACGCAGCGTGAGCGACTCGGTCTTCGTGGACTACTTCCCCCAAAACTTGAAAAAGTCGAGACACAGGTGAAGCGTGCGTGGGAGCAGTTGAAAACTTTTGATGAAGACTTGAACAAATATATATTTCTGGAGAATTTGCACATGCAAAATGAGCGGTTGTTCTACCGAGTGCTTTGCGAACACTTAGAAGCACTGATGCCGATCGTGTACACCCCCACCGTTGGCGAGGCGTGCATTAAGTTTGATCGAATCTACCGTAACCGCTGCGGAATGTACTTTGGTCGCGTCGACTCGGGCGTGATGCGACGCATGCTCGACAACTGGCCCGAGGAAGACGTCGAAATCATCGTCGTCACCGATGGCGGTCGTGTGCTCGGACTGGGTGACCTCGGCACGAATGGCATGGCTATCTCAGTGGGAAAGGTCTCCCTATACGTCGCAGGCGCAGGGTTCGACCCCATGCGTACGATGAGCGTATGCTTGGATTTGGGCACAAACAATGCCGCGCTTCGAGAGAATGAGTTTTATTTGGTACGTTTGCTGATTTGACGACACGCGGCATAGTCCTAACCTTTGTTTTGTCAATCACGCAGGGTTCGGCTGAACCGCGACTCGAGGGTGAGGAGCATTTTGCGGTCGTTGAAGAATTTTGTCTGGCGGTTGCCGACAAGTGGCCGAATTGTCTCATACAGTTTGAAGACTTCAAAACGGAAGACGCTTTTAGAGTGTTAGAAAGGATGCAGGAGCGAGTTCTATGCTTTAATGACGATATTCAAGGTACGGGGGCGACTGTTCTTGCGGGCCTTATCAACGCTTTGCGAGCGCAAGGAACAGCGGTTCGAGACGTCCGTATAATCTTTTTTGGTGCCGGATCGAGCGCCATCGGTGTTGCAACGCAAATCGTGCAACTGTTAATGAGTGAAGGCTTGGAGGAAGACGAAGCGACTGCGCGGGTGCACATGTTTGATTCAAAAGGTCTGGTCACCGATCAACGTTTTGATTGGGAGCAGGTACAAACGACGCACAAAGTAAAGTTTGCACAACGCGGCGTCGAGACGTGCGACGACTTGTTGACGCTCATCCAACGCGTACATCCACACGCTTTGTTTGGTCTATCCGGATTCGGCCCCGTGTTCACGAAAGACCATATTGATGAACTGTGTCGTCATATTGGCCGTCCGATTGTTTTCCCTTTGAGTAACCCGACGACGAAGGCTGAAATTACCGCCGTCGACGCGTACACGTGGTCGAATGGAAAATGCTTATTCGCCGCTGGCTCACCCTTTGAGCCTGTGACGTTAAACGGTGTCACTCACGTCCCGGGGCAAGGGAACAACATGTTTATATTCCCTGGTATTGGTTTCGCCGCGGTCTCTGTCAAGGCAAAATACGTGCCGGACTCTTTTTTCGTTGTCGCCGCAAAGGCGCTTGCCGCTGTCGTTCCGGATGACGAAGTTCAAATCGGGACAATCTATCCAAACGTCTCCGACATTCGAGAAATCTCCACGCGTATCGCGGTCGCGGTCGCGCAACATGCGTATGAAATTGGGGTCGCCCAGCTTTACCCGAAACCTGGCGATCTCCTCGCATTTATTCAAGGCCGAATGTATTATCCTATGAAGTACGACAGGTAGCGCGTCGATTTCGGCTCTGACGAGTATGTAAAAACTGTCACTCATCACACCGCAACACACGCCGTGACATGACGAGCATCAATGCACGCGAACGCATCGCGCCGCCTATATATACGTCTTCACATCGTCATTCGCTCGCCACCTCCACAGTTTCTCTCTCTCCTTCTCCCGTTGTCGCTCGCCTCGCGCGCGTCTCAAAAAATCGGACATGCGATGACCGTAGAGTTCAAACCACGAGGACGCCGTTCAAACGTCGCCATTCTTGTTCGCACGGCGTCGGACTCGATACTCGTACACCCGCGCACGATGTACGTCATTAAAAGAGATGGCAGAGAAGAGCCCGTGGCGTTTGATAAAATCACCGCGCGCATCAAGAAGCTCTCCTATGGGCTCTCCGCCGAGTTTTGCGACCCGGTACGTGCGCGACTGCGATGCGATGCGATGCGGTGCGCTGCGATCGATGACTTCCGAAACGGCGCGATTGCGACGACGACGAACGAGATGCGAGACGCGAATGCACGGCATAGTTTCCGTGACATTCATTCCTTCGACGTCGCGATCGAACGCGAGTCGCATCGCGCGCGCGTGAACGCGCGTTCTTTCAAAGACAGCTAGAGTTTTTTGAATTTTTTGCGCAACTGCGCAACGGGAGACGGGAGATGAGGATTACCGTCCCCGTGCACGCGTCGGCGCGGCCGAGAATGCGGGTTTGATGCATGAATTGTATCAAATGTAAAGTGTGCGCGCATCGACTGACGTCTGATCGGGTTTTCTTTCCGCGCGCGCAGACGATGATTGCGCAAAAGGTGTGCATGGGCGTCTTCAAGGGCGTCACCACCAAGGAGCTCGACGAACTCGCGGCGGAAACCGCGGCGTCTATGACGTCCAAGCACCCGGACTACTCGCAGGTACGTGACTATGCCTTTTCATCGCACTTCACTCGCCCGTCGACGCGACAAACCCGACGTCGCCCGTCATCGTGCGTCGACGCGTGCGCGTGGAACGGCCCAGACGCTCGAGTTCAAAGCGACTGACGTGTTTGAAATTTCTTCCCCAACGCGCAGCTCGCGGCGCGCATTGCTGTGTCCAACTTGCACAAGACTACGCTTAAGTCGTTCTCTGAAACCATGAAGGTGATGTACGAGCACGTGAACGAGCGTAACGGCAAGTGGTCTCCGTTGCTCGCGGATGATGTGTACGAAATCATCAAAGCGAATGCCGAGCGCTTTGACTCTGAAATCGTCTACGACCGCGACTTCGACTACGACTACTTTGGTTTCAAGACCTTGGAACGTTCGTACTTGCTCCGCATCAACGGTAAGGTTGTCGAACGCCCGCAACACTTGCTCATGCGGGTGTCCATCGGTATTCACAAGGAGGACATCGAGAAGGCTGTTGACACGTACCACATGTTGAGCGAACGCTGGATGACTCACGCTTCGCCGACGTTGTTCAACGCTGGTACCCCGCGCCCGCAACTTTCTTCGTGCTTCTTGATTTGCATGAAGGAAGACTCCATTGAGGGTATCTACGATACGTTGAAGGAGTGCGCGTGCATTTCCAAGTCTGCTGGTGGTATTGGTTTGTCCATTCACGACATTCGCGCAACGTCTTCGTACATTCGCGGCACCAACGGCACGTCCAACGGTATCATTCCGATGTTGCGCGTCTTTAACGACACTGCTCGCTATGTCGACCAAGGTGGCGGTAAGCGCAAGGGTGCCTTTGCCATCTACATTGAACCGTGGCACGCGGACATCTTCGACTGGCTTGACTTGCGTAAGAACCACGGTAAGGAAGAGGCGCGCGCCCGCGATTTGTTCTACGGCTTGTGGACGAATGACTTGTTCATGAAGCGCGTCGAGGCCAACGGTGAGTGGACTTTGATGTGCCCTAACGAATGCCCTGGTTTATCTGAATGCTGGGGTGAAGAGTTTGAGACTTTGTACGAAAAGTACGAAGCCGACGGCAAGGGCAAGAAGACCATCAAGGCGCAACAATTGTGGTTTGCCATTCTTGAAGCGCAAGTTGAAACGGGTAACCCGTACATGTTGTTCAAGGATGCTTGCAACCGCAAGTCGAACCAGCAAAACCTCGGTACGATCAAGTCTTCCAACCTGTGCACGGAAATTGTCGAATTCACCAGCCCGGAAGAGACCGCCGTCTGCAACTTGGCGTCCATCGCGCTCCCGCGCTTTGTTATTGAGAATAACCCAGCGTCGCCGACGGGACGCACTGAGGTCAAGAAGCTCGTTGGTTCTTTGAACTCCAAGGCGCGCTATTTCGACCATTCGAAGCTCTTTGAGATTACTCGCAAAGTCACCCGCAACTTGAACCGTATCATCGATGTCAACTACTATCCGGTTGAAACGGCGAAGAACTCCAACATGCGTCACCGCCCGATTGGCCTTGGCGTTCAAGGTTTGGCTGACGTCTTCATTCTCCTTGGCTTGGCGTTCGACTCTCCGGAAGCGCAAAAGCTCAACGCTGAAATCTTCGAGACTATCTATTTCGCTGCTCTCACCGAGTCCAACGCCCTCGCGGTTGTTGAAGGCACCTACAGCTCTTACGAAGGTTCTCCGGTGTCCAAGGGCATCTTGCAACCGGACATGTGGGGCGTGACGCAAATGCCGGGTGGCGACCGCCACGACTGGGCTGGTCTTCGCGCCGCTATCGCCCAACACGGTGTGCGTAACTCTTTGCTCGTGGCTCCGATGCCGACGGCGTCCACGTCCCAGATTCTCGGGAACAACGAGTGCTTTGAGCCGTACACGTCGAACATCTACGCGCGTCGCGTGCTCTCTGGTGAGTTCACCGTGGTGAACCAACACTTGTTGTCCGATCTTACTGAACTTGGTTTGTGGGATCCGGAGCTCAAGAACACTCTTATCGGCAACAACGGCTCTGTGGCCGATCTCGACATTCCGGAGAACCTCAAGGAGATCTACAAGACTGTTTGGGAAATCAAGCAACGCGTGCTCGTCGACATGGCGGCCGACAGAGGCGCTTTCATTGACCAGTCTCAATCTTTCAACGTGCACATGAGCAACGCCAACAGCGGTAAGCTCACGTCTTTGCACTTCTATGCTTGGAAGAAGGGTCTCAAGACCGGTATGTACTACCTCCGCTCCCGCGCTGCTGCCGATGCGATCAAGTTCACCGTCGACGTCAAGCAAACGCAAAAGACGGAAAAGGAAAACGAGGCTCCGGCGAGCCCGATCAAGCCGACCAAGGCTGACCTCGACAAAATGACTGATGAAGAGAAGGAAGCATACTTAGCTGCGAAACTCCAATGTTCTTTGACGAACAAGGATGACTGCGTTATGTGCGGTGCATAGAGTGCACGAGAGCGTACGCGGCGCGGCGGTCGCTTTATGACGGCGCCGTCTACGATGAGCGGGGCGAGAGACCTCAACGCGATGCACGTTGAGCTGTATTGATTCCAACGTTTAGCGGATAGTCACGAGTTACGCGTGCCGTGGTAACCACGCGCCATGTGCTCAACTATTCGGTGTAATGCTCACATTACAAATTCACTTACCACCCGCGTCACATTCACGTCCCGCGCGCGATTCGACACCAACCACCACACACCGCGATGCGTGCCGCGACGGCACCGGTCGTCGTCGCCCGCCAAGGCGGCACACCGTCGTCATCAGGACGAGGGCGTAAAACCAATCAACGCACGGGACGGGCGCGCCAACCCGCACCGGATTGGGCCAAACCACCGTCGCGCGAGCGCGCCACGTCGTCGACGACGTCGCGCCAACGCACGTCTGGCGGCTCGTCGGGGTCGCCGCGCGACGCTCAAAAGCCACCGCGAGCGAGAGACGACGCCGAGGTAAACGTCCCGAGCGCGTTTAAAAACGTCGACGCGGTGCGCGAACGCGAGCTCTCGCACTCGTTTAACGACGCATCAGTCGGTACCGATGTGTTTGCGGGCGAGCGCCAAGTCACCCTGGAAGAGCGCCTGCACTATGAACGCAACGGGCACGTCTGTATACGCAAAGCCATCGACGATGCGTTTGCGTGTAACCCAATGGTGCGCGCGTTGACGACTGAAATCATGTCGAGAAGATTAGAGGCGTATAAGCACCGGCTCGCGGTGTTGTGCCCGGATGTGAACGCGCGCGACGTACAGAGCGTCGACGACGCGAAGAGCGTGCTGAAAAAGTACTCGCATGAAGACGTCGGATTCTTACAAACGTTCAATCTGCATCGAGATGTGAAGAGTGATGCGAGAGAATACATTCTAAGCAAGCGTTTCGCCAAGATTGCGGCTGATTTGCTCGGGTGTGAAAAAGTGAGATTATACCAGTCGTGCGTATTCGTCAAGGAGCCGGGAATGGCAGAGACAAATTGGCACAGCGACCTGAACATGGTGCCATTAGACACAAATGAGTTCATCACGCTCTGGATTCCGTTACGGTCGCTAGACGAAGACGATGCTGCGCTACACTTTGCATCCAAGTCGCACCGCGACTTTGCTTTGCCGTACTGGAGAACGTTGGCTGGAATGGAGGACGATTTGGAATCGCGTTACGAGATTGACACATACGACGCGCTTGATTTGGGAGACTTGACCGCACACCATGGCTTCACTTTGCATTGGAGTCCTCCACAGCCTGAAGACTCGGTGCCGCGTTTCGCGCTCAGTATCTGTTATTTCGCTGACGGCGCAAAGCGCATGGACGCCAAGCATCTTCGCAGATCGCCACACGAGGAGGACCTGTGGTCGTACGAGAGTTGGCTCAAGGATGTGAAGCCCGGAGCACAAGCTCGGCATCCAGAATTGCCCGTGGTGTGGCCGTAGAGAGTTAAACAGACGGTGTACAATTTGTAAACTGGTGTTATTATTAATTTTTTCAATGCAAGTCGGCGAGAATTTGCCTCTCTTCATCCGTCAACCCATCATCCGTGTCATCCGACGCGTCGGATTCACCTCTGTACCAATTTCCATCCTTGTCGACTGGCAAAGGCGGGTTTAGCCTAGAATGCGTCAGCAGTGAGTTGGTACAAAAAAGCGAGACACTCACCAAAACGCTCCAGGCGTGGTCAACTCGTTGAATTTGACGCGCTCGTCACCCTCGTTGCCCAAGCAATCGACCACGTGGTCGGCTTGAGAAAAGTCTTCACCTTCGCTGTAAATACTCTTGGTGACGACGCATCGCATGCCTGCCGCTTTCGCAGCCGTGCATCCGATGTGCGTATCCTCGACGACGACGCAACGCGCGGGGTTCACGTTGAGCGTCTTCGCCGCGAGTTGGTAAATATCCGGGCTCGGCTTCTTCTTAGGCACGACATCGCCCGCAAACACAGGCATGCGATCGGCATATTCGGGGAGCATCGTATTCACGATCCCTTGCACAGCCTTTTCGTTGGACGTCGAGCACACGGCAACCTTGGCGCCGTGTTCCAACGCCTCGCCCACCATGCGCTTCACGCCCTCACGTAAAGGCAAAGCTCCAGCTTCGACGAGTTCTAAGAACATTTCCGTCTTGCGAAGGTGCAGCTTCTTCACCAACTCCTTCCTCGCCGCTGGATCCGTCGTGCTCTTCCACGGCTCGGTTTCCGGAACGCCGTCAAAGTAGTGCGTCATGCGTTCCTTACCGCCTCCAATCTTCAACAGCTCGCCGTAGAGCTCGACATCCCACTCGTGTGGAATCCCAAACTCCTTAAACGTGGCGTTAAACGTCACCCGATGTCCATCGCGTTCGGTTTCGCACAGCACCCCGTCGCAGTCGAACAACAACGCCTCGGGGTAATCAAAGTTGCGCAGCGCCCGCACGGCGACGCCTCCCGCGCGGCGTCCATTGGACGACGACGGTGACGACGACGACGGTGACGACGACGACCTCGGCACCACTCGCGCGTCTCGTACGCGTGCGTTGGCGTGCACTCGAGCGTGCGTGCTCGTCAACATCGTCGCGCGCACCATACCATGTGACGTCGTCGTCGTCGTTCGTTAT
>Ga0181556_1004992_pt1 | contig 10539 bp, 5 predicted proteins | sample 011ome_14_FD_148651 | JGI IMG/M metagenome (GOLD analysis project Ga0181556, IMG submission 148651) | Coastal salt marsh microbial communities from the Groves Creek Marsh, Skidaway Island, Georgia - 011505AT metaG (spades assembly) | ecosystem: Environmental > Aquatic > Marine > Intertidal zone >... | reverse complement strand
ATCGTCAGTGCTCTCCCTCGCGCGCGGTACCCTTCTTTGTCTTCGTTTCCCCAAACGACGTTGATGCCGCTGCTGCTGATGACGACGTTTTGAGGAGAAAATTCGAGAAGAAGAAGAAGAAGAAGAGAGCAGCGAACGGGACATCGTCGTCGTTCTTTTTCTCGCGGGAAGAAGCGCGGCGCCTCGATGTTGTTGTTGTTCTCGCGCACCCTTTTTCTAACGAAAACACGAACGCGATTTCGACGTTTCTCCTCAGACCAAAAGCATCATCATCGTCTCAGAGAGAGACAGAGGGAGGGAGAGAGATGACGACGCGTCCTCGCGGTCGTCTTTCGCGCGTCCTTTTCGCGCGCCTTCTTCTTCTTCTTTTGTTTTTGTGTACCACGAACGCGTTTGCGGCGATGCGAGAAGAAGATGAAGACGACGACGCGAACAACAACGTGGGGTTGGAATTCGAGGTGGAGAAAGACGACGAGATGGATGTGAACGAAGACGAAGACGGAACGAAGAACGACATGGAATCGTACGCGTTACAATTGGACGATTTTACCGGGGAAATTTTGAAACCTCCACGGCAAAAGCTACGACAGGAACCGGAGTGGATGAGCGCACTCGCGAGTGTCCCTGGCAATTGTAGTAAGAAAGGAGGCAACGGAAGAGACGAAGACGAAGACGACGAGGTGTCTTTACATCGCATGCCTTTACGCTTACCGACGAATCGAATTCAGTTGAAAGACGTGTTCGTCACGAGAGAGAATTATAAACGATTAGGTTTTGGAGGGATAAAGAGGTACTACGCGCTCCCTCCGAACGCCGGGGCGATCGCGAAGAAGTACCGTTGGAAGAGGTGCGCCGTGTTGGGGAATTCGGGGACGCTTTTGGACGCGTCGTTTGGAGGCACGATTGACTCGCACGACGTCGTGTTTCGGATGAACCAGGCGCCGGTGAAAGGGTACGAGTTACACGTGGGGAAAAAGTCGACGTTTCGAGTGTTGAATTCGTTGTGGTCGCACAGGTATTCGCACGGGTACGCGCCTTGGGATCCGGGGTATCAGAACCTGCCGTTGGAGAAGGACGTAACGTTGATTTTGACGCGCGTAGACGCGACGATTTTCAACGAGATGCACGAGTTTTGGAGGAAAAGGAGACCAGATATTACGCTGCTGATTTTATCGAGTAAAGTGATTAACATTATTCGACAGACGTTGGTTGATTATCGGTCGAGATTGTGCGCGGCTGGGGTAGAATCCGCCGGTGGTCCCGGTGGGAACACGCCCAGTTCTGGATGGGTTTCCGTATACGCCGCCATGCAGCTGTGCGGCAAAGTGAACGCGTACGGGTTTGGGACCAAAGTAGCTGGAGCTGGAGAAAACGGAGCGAGCAAAGAGGTTTCTTACCACTATTACACGGGCATGGCGGCGAGAAAGTTTGGCACGGACGTGCACTCGTTCGAAAGCGAGAAAATGTTGATTGAACATTTAGATCGATCGAAGAAAATCACGTTGTGCACATCCGCGGGAAGTAAGGAAGATAGCAACAAAAAGCATCGCAGAGGCTTCATGCCAGTAGACGCGCAGTGCGGGAAAGCTTAGTAATATATTTTAGGATAGTTTATATACGGTAGTCAAATCAATAGTATTCGTTCTTTACAATCATAAGAGAGGGAATTGAAGTTTTAGATGAATTCCTTTTACTTTTTCTTCTTCCCTTCTAACTCGTTCTCATCGTCGGAATCTTCGGTATCGTCCTCATCTTCGTCCTCGCCCTCGTCGTCACTTCTCACGTCTTCCGCCTCGCCTTTCGTGACGACTTTAATCGCTACTTTCAAAATTAAATAAAACCAATACGCCTGCAACGCCAAGACTATGTACAACAAAACTATGCACGACCAATACCCAATCAGTAACGCCAAATTCCTTTCCACGTTCACAAACTTTCTGCATTCGAAATGCGAGCTGTAAACGACGTAAGGATACATGACCAACCTGGTGATAAAAAACGTCACCATAAACACCCCGAACAAAACGTCCGCCATAAACTGACACCGCTTCCCGACTGTAATCGCTCTTTGCGTCGCCATCGCCCTATTATTATTACTTCTACCGCTCCTCTTTTTATTCAACTCGATCTTCCTCGCGTCCGCGACGTACTTGAACAACTTTGCCACGTGCAAAGGCACGTCCGCCGGGTCCAACAACAACATGATTATCCCCCCGACTCTCGTGAACCCGTACGCGTACGATATCCCGATCAAAAACACCGTCGAGAAGTGATGCAACAGCATCTCCCTCTTATCTTTCCTGTCGTACTCTAATCCGACTGAAATTATCTCCGCCACGTACCTCGCCACGTACAGCAAATAATACCCTCTAAAATCCGCCGACGTTCGCGAATCGCTCGTCTGATTTTTCCACCAGTTAAACGACGGCCAAAACCACGGCTGCGTCTTCACGATTCGCAAGCCGAGGAGAAAAAAACTCAGATAAATCATAGCCTCTAACGCGGATTGCGAGAACTTTTGCACCGCTTTTTTCATCATCCTCTCCTTCCTCCTCTTGGTCTTCTTCTTATTTTTCTTATCGTCCTCTTCTTCGCCCAACGAGGACGAATTTAAACACTTCCGCGCGATCGGTTCCACCAGGAACACTTTCACCGTTTTGTTCAAAACGAACAACGCCACGGACAGCACGCAGACGACTTTGACGTCCACATCGAGCGAAGGCTCGCGGAATAACATCTTCTCGTCCTTCTTCATCATAAAACGTTGGGGAGAATTCAACAAAGAAAAAAAACTCATCTTCTTCCCATCATCATCAGAAGAAGAAGAAAATAAGGCCGAACGTAAAGTTTCCACGACGATGGTTCGAGTTTCTTCCAGGACGACCGTCCCGGACGACCGCGCGGAGGAGGAGGAGGACGAGGAGGACATTTTGAGAGAGAGAGAGAGAGAGAGAGAGAGAGAGTTGTTGTTCTCAATTTATAAAGAAAAGTGTTGGATTTGAACTGATTTTAAAACGGATAATTTAGGGTTTATCTGTTTTAATGACCGGCGTCTTTGTTTGGAAAGGAACAACACTGAGACGAGAAGAGCACACAACAACAACACACACTTTTAAAGCGCGCAAGCCGCACGAGCAGCAGAAGCCTTTCTTTACGAGAAGCGCGGACGATGATGACAGGGTTTGATGATGCGTTGAGAGCGACGTGCGCGAAACTCGCCGAACCAGGGAAAGGCATCCTCGCGGCGGACGAATCCACCGGGACGATTGGAAAACGATTTCAATCGATCGGGGTGGAAAACGTGGAAGCGAACCGTCGGTTTTGGCGAGAGACCTTGTTTACCGCGAAGGAGGTGGAAAAGTACATCTCCGGGGTTATTTTGTTCGAGGAGACGTTATATGCGAAAAGCGAAGACGGGACGGAAACGCTGACGGAGATCTTAAGGAAGAAAGATATTGTCCCTGGGATTAAAGTGGATAAAGGGGCGACGATACCGGTCGGGAAAGACGGAGACGGAGAGACGGATACGGATGGGATGGACGGGTTAGGCGAACGGTGCGCGGCGTTCTATAAAGCCGGGGCGAGATTTGCAAAGTGGCGGGCGGTGTTGAAGATTGACGTCGAGAAGGCGTTGCCGAGCGCGGACGCGGTGGAGGCGAACGCGAAGAGTTTGGCGAAGTACGCCAAGATTTGTCAAGAGAACGGGTTAGTACCGATCGTGGAGCCGGAAATTGTGCCGGATGGTAAGCACGACGTGGAGGTGTCGAAGACGGTGACGAAGAACGTGTTGACAAAAGTCTTCGAGCATTTGAACAAAGAGAACGTGAATTTGGAGTTGATGGTTTTGAAACCGAACATGGTGACGCCGGGAAGCGGGAACGAAGAGTCGGAAAAAGACGACTTAAAAGTGGCAGAGTATACCAACGAGGTGTTGTTAGCGTGCGTGCCAGAGGCAGTGCCGGCGATTTTATTCTTATCCGGCGGCCAATCCGAAGACGCGGCCAGTCGAAGGTTGAATTTAATGCACAAGATGCAAAAGGAGTCCGACAAAACGTTCCCGTGGACGCTTTCGTATAGTTACGGGAGAGCGTTGCAAGCGTCCGCGTTAAAAGCTTGGTCTGGAGATAACAGCAACGCCGGTAAAGCGCAAGAGGCGTTCATAGAAAAAGCGAAATCGTGTTCGTTAGCCAGTTTAGGAGAACTTTAAAGAAGAAGAAGAAGAAGAAAAAAAGAGGAGAGAACGAGAGAGAGGGAGAACGGCGAGAACTAGAGAGAAAAAGAGACACGTATCGTCCTTCATTTTTTTTAATTTATCACACACACACACACACACACATGCACACACGCGTGCACACACGCGTGCACACTTTTGTCCTGCGTTACTACTCATCGCGACACCAGAGACTTTAATACTAAAGAGTAGGTCTTCGAAAAGAGGAAAATTTTAAGACGAAGAAGAGGGGTATGACAAACTTCTTTTGTCTGAAAAGTGAGCACTTTTTGCTCCTCAAAAAAAAGCGCGCGATACTTATTCTTCGCTCTTCGAAACGCGCGCGACACAGACCTACGCGACCGACGATGCGCGACGCACACGTGCCTTTCTCGCACTTCTCGCCGAATACGCCTCGAAAATCACGTTTCGGTGAATGTTTTGGGTTGCAGCCGCCGCTCCTCGTGGGAGGAAGCAGTCGCCGACCGATACCGTCCTCGGCGACTCTGAAAGAAGACGAGGAAAAAAGAACAAAAAACGACGCCAAGTCCTCTCTCGCGTCGTTGCCGATAGACGTCGGCGTGATCATCGTTTCGAAATTACCGGTGAAATCGAAAGCGCACTTAACCATGCTCGAGAACAAGGAGCTAGCGAGGTGGGTCAGACAAGGCTTGTTCGAGGAGAGCTCGAAGTGCGCGAAGGAGTTATCGAAGAAAAGCGGCAAAAAGCAGCTTTTGCAAAAAGCGGTGTATTTCTCTCCTTTTCGAGAGGAAACTTCCGCGAGGGGTGTTTTCGCCGAAGCGACGGACGAGGACGTGCAACTGTACGTCAAATCGATGGCGGAGAGGTGCGAGATTTCGAAGCACATGCGAGGGACCTTAGTCGCCGGGTTGTTGAACTCTTCCGAGTGCGGAAGGAGAGGAAAGGACCGGGTCTCGGAGATGGCGAAGCTACCGATGGGTCTGAGACGGTTGAAACAGTTGACGAAGGCGACCGAGAGAAAGTACGCGGAAGTTGCAGGTGTGGAGGAAGATGAAGAGGAAGAACGCGAAGATGGACAGGAGGAGGAAGAAGGGATTGATTTGTATGTTGAAGAAGATGACGACGAAGGGAATAACGAACTGGACGACGAGGATGAGAAAGAGTTTTCAGTTATCGAGGGCGACGCGCTCAGAAGGGAGTGCGAAAACTTACGAGCGGTTGTTGAAAAGTGGTCGCCGGAGGACATCGGCGAGACCTTAGCGATCGTGTTGGAGAAGGAGTTGCAGACGTTTCGAACGACTAAAGAGGCTAGAGACAGAACGGGAGAGGAGGAAGTGAGACGAATGCTTGAACAAGAACGCGAGAAGAGGCGAAAGAAGGAGGAAGAGACAGACGGTGCCGAAGTTGATGGAGACGAAGATCCGGACACGCGTGACGACGACCCGTTTGGGACACCGCACCAGTTTGATGCGTTTCATTTCAATGCCCCAGCAGATTACGACGAGGAAATAGCTGCGTTTCAACAAGACGGCGCGTTCGAAAACGACATAGACGACAGCGACGACGAAGATACGACGAACGACGAACGACTATTCGATTGGAAAATCGCACTCGATTCCATTTGCGACGCTCGTATTTATACGTTTGTGCACTTCTGTCTCGGAACGCCAGACTTTTCGCATCTCACCGAACGTATCGATACGAAAAAACCGCATGAAACATCCGTCGCGACTGAGGAGGCTTGGAAACGCATTAAAATAGGCGTTTCAAAAATGATTCAAGTCGCCTTCAAAGAAGACATCGAAAGCGAAGAGAAAAGCAACGCGGCTTTCAAACAACAGACGGCAAACGCCACTATTACTTTGGCACGAGAAGAGAAAATCGAGCAGAGAACGTTTTGCTGTGTGGACGACGACGAAAATATTCACGAGATGGACAACGAGGACGATGAAATTGTACACGGCGATATCGTCAACGGCACCGCGAGAAGAACCAACAACAACGACAACAATAATAACGACGTTTCAATGGACACTGAAATCGACGACGACTACGATGGTGAAGACGAGAATGGATTTTTTCCTCCTACGGTAACAAATCGCGTTATCGTGGAAAAGGCCTCCGCGCTCTTAGCTTTACTCACGCAACATTGCGCGACGTTCCAGTCGGTGAACTTACTCGACATCCCAGGCAGCGCTCAAAAGAAATCCGCCACGAGTACGAAAACTACCACCAATCTGGCAGCTTTTTCGCATTTGAGTCATTTCGGCGATCGTGGGAGAGAAAATCCGTTCTTTGAATCGAACATGTTTGCCACGAAAATCGGAGGCTCGTGTATGATGCAACATCTCGACTACTCGCGAGGTGACGATGCGACGATGTATTTCGATCAGAACATTTCGATGACCTCCTTGTTTATGTTCGGGATAGAAGAGGACATCGCGTTATCGTCCAGAATAAGAAGACAGACGTTACGATCTACGGACGCATTTCGGATGGGGCTGGACGCACTGAACTCGTCGACAATGAACGATACGAGAAACGTCTTTGACGTCTATCGCGACGAGATCGTGACGCGACTCATCGAATACTGGGACGATAGCTTCGTTTTGTTTTTCATGGCAAGAAGCGCAGCTGAGGCGACAAACTCATCGACGAAGAAACGGAAGAGAATAGAAAGTGCGCAGTCGATGTCGTCGTCTCGTCTCTCTGCTCGCCGGGTAAGTCAAAGACGAACCAACTCGTCGCCCGGCGTTGAAAAAGAAGAGAGAATAATCGATAACGCTTTGCGCGCGTTCAAAACGGATATGCAACAACGATTCGCTTCCTGGCTTACCAAATCTGAAGAGCAAAAACATAACAAAACTGCTCGCATCGAACGAAACAACGCGAGAAAGTTCCAAAAGCTTTCATCGGCGGTTTCAAAGCTGTTCCAACGCGGCGAGATTTTTCAGCGCGATATCAACCGAGTCACAAACTACATCGCTTCAGCCGTGAAATCCAAGGACATCTGGTCCTTGAAGAATAAAATCTTTAACGACGCAATCGAAACGTGCGCAGAAGAGATGGTAATGGTTGGTTGTGGTGACGCGTCGTGCTGCCCGCCAAAATTACACGAAGTTTTAAGAGAGAAAGTGTTGAAATTGGCCAAGATTGGCTACGCAGCGATGAGTGTCATTGTCGAACGCGAAGACGATAAGATGAACAACAAGGATCCGTCCGGGGAAATCGTTGTCCCGCACTCTTGGACGCTTTGAAGCAAGCTGAAAAATAAATATTGAAAGTATACGACGACGAAAACAAAGATCACGCGAGAAAGATGTTACTTTACGACGATACTACCAAAATGAGCGCTCGCGTATTTTTAGCGCATCGCGCGAGCGTATCAAAAAAGACGATGATATTACTACTTTTACTACTACTACTACTGCTGATACTCTCAGCACGCATTCTTTAATTTTAATATTGACTCGAATGCATCTATTACTATTCTTTTATATCACACACCACTTCTCGTTCGCGGTATTCGTAATGGCGGCAATCGATCCCTTTCTTCTTCCAAGTCAAGACGTCGTTGAAACTTTTTCTCGCTGACCACGGCGAACACGACCATTTGACAAAACAACAATGTGACGCCAATACCAGTTAGCATATACGACAACGCGGTATTCTTCGAGTCCCACTTGTTCGAAAAATCACTAACCTCGCTAGAGAAGGATACTCCTGGTGGAAGCTCGAGACGTTCTCGCAAAACTTTGTTAAACATTAAAACGGAAAACCCCTCTTGCACCTCATTCGGGTATCGTTTCCAGGCGTAAAAGAACGTATCGGGATACATAAAGGACGCCGCAATGATAGAATTGAAAAATAGCGCGACGTTGACACATATTATTTGCAATGCCAACGTAGAGAGGTACCCAGAAACTTTAATCCATGCCTCTTTTCGATCGATTAAAAATATGTCAGTGGTATACGTTTGTATGGTCGCGCAAGTGGTATACCCAACCTTCGATGGAGCTCTGTTTTGCTCGTCTTGTACGCCGGTAGTACTTTGAATACCGCGCGAACGATATTCGTCTCCAATTGGTGTAATAATGGCGTCATCTTCTTCTTCACCGCTCTTGTCGCCATCGTCGTTATCATTATCTGATGCTTCCCGAGGTGGTTCGTCAATCGCTATGGGCCTTTCAAATATCGTCACGGACAATATCGAAATCTTAACCACTCGATGGCCTTTCGTCAACGCACACGCTGCTGCGTGCCCGAACTCGTGCGTAGTGATATATAACAGTCCAGCGAACGCCGCCAACATCGCACACGCGAAAACTTTCATCGATACTTTTGCAAAGTTCGAATACTCGCTTCTCGCAAACTCGAGTTCGCGTCGTCCTCTGCTCGTGCGTTCTCTCGTTCCGTTACTCGTCGGACGGTCACTCACGGGGATTTGACGCATCAACGCGCGTCGCGGTCGTCGATAACCTCGCGGGACCTCGATTACGTCTCGCTGTTGTTGCTGCTGCTGCTGCTGTTCTTCCTCGTCTTCTTCTCCTTCTTCTTCTCTTTCACCGCTTTCTCGTTGGAAAGAAACAGCCTCAACTCTGCTCATATTTCTCGCGGTATCGTCGTCGAACGTTTGCGTCGAACGAATTTGATGGTGATGGTTGACGACCCCGTGCTCGGACATAGATCGTTCCATGCTCATAGTGCGGTCGCGTGCGTAGGATTGTTCGCGTGGAATGTGCCGCCTTTTCGAAGGAGAAGGTGACGTACGGGAGAGAGTTTTTTTAATGAGATGGAATGCGCGTTGTATTTTCTCGAGATAAAAAATAGGCGTTTTTTGCAAAAGAGTTCCCGACGCCTTTTGATTAGAGTGCACACATTCAATGGCGAGTGTAATATAATAGTCTGGTGGAAAGGTTGGAAAGAGTAATAACAGGAGGGGTAAAGTAATAACAGTAAGTAACTTCAAACTCGTATTTTATATCGTATCATATCGAAGCAGTCTTTATGTAACAGTGGTATCCATCTCGACTGTTGAGTTTCCCTCCATCGAAAACATTTGAAGAGCTACACGGGGACAAACCGCCATTGCAATACGTCGAATAATTTTCACCATCTATACTTTGCGTACCTGCCCATTTATTGTTTTGGAATGTATTCGTCGATTCAACAACATAAGCGTTCCAATCCGTAACTAATCGACAATAAGGTGTATTCCAAATATCCCGAAGTACAACTTCCGCAGCTAAACACCACGTGAATGCGAAACACTTTGACTTACATCGGTCCAGAGCTTGTTCAGCATTAGTACCACTCGTGTGAGGTGTCAAATCTGTATAGCCTATCGAGAACTCTATTGGGTAACTGCCATCAGATTGACGACACTCGCCTTCACCAAGATACGAGTAAGCAGTGATTAACCAAGTACTTTTAATCGAACGCTCCGCAAATGCAATGAAAATTATATAACCCACACGACCCGGAAGCATAAGGAAAGAACTGAATGTCGTTGTTCACGTTGCCACTGTGGAAAGTACAGCCGCCAGTGTTTCCCGAACCCGGAGTGGAGTATCCGTCAGCAGGCTGATCAAAGCGAAACCCTTTCGAAGCGTCGCCGGACAATGCGCGTCCGGCGATGCGGCACTGGTTCAGATTTAGGATGGTCACGTAACCTTCCGACTCGCACGTGTTTTCAGCAAGGATATAATATTGATCGTAATTTGGAATCGCACACGAACTCGCTGGTCCGGTGTCGGCGTTGGTGCACTTAAATTTCGCTTGAAACGCAGTCGCGCCGGAAAACATAGAACTTTGCGCCGACGTCGCTGCGGATCCAGTCCACGAGGAAATGTCGTGGTTGAACGCAGAAGCTTGATAAAACATATATTGCATATTAGTCACTTTTTCTGTGTTCCAACTCCCAATGTCTTGGTTGAACGCAGAAGCGTAAGAAAACATATATTGCATAGTAGTCACTCGCGCTGTGTTCCAATTCCCAATGTCTTGGTTGAAGGAAGTAGCTTCATAAAACATATCCTTCATATTAGTCACTTTCCCGGTGTCCCACTTCGAAATGTCGCCGTCGAATAAAGTTTTAGCGCCAAAGCCTTGAAAAACAGCCCCATCTATAATATATCCATTCATGTCCGTCACCGAACTCGTATTCCAGTTTGGCATCGTGCCGTAATTATTACCAGATGCCCAAGAAGTGCACTCGCCGGTTTTCGGTGCTTCTTCTAAACACTTGTACACAAACGTATGCCAACTCGCATCTGGAATTGGATCGGGAGAAGAAGTCAAAAGACAAGCCATCCAGTTGTTTTCATCGGTGGCTACGATTTCCGTGA
>Ga0181556_1004983_pt1 | contig 10553 bp, 10 predicted proteins | sample 011ome_14_FD_148651 | JGI IMG/M metagenome (GOLD analysis project Ga0181556, IMG submission 148651) | Coastal salt marsh microbial communities from the Groves Creek Marsh, Skidaway Island, Georgia - 011505AT metaG (spades assembly) | ecosystem: Environmental > Aquatic > Marine > Intertidal zone... | reverse complement strand
GCCTACAAAGTCAAAATGGCAATGTCAGTCGCGTAATAAGGGCTATGGCAATCCATCAACTTGCCACAGCGCCGTTTAGCTTAAAGCGCATTCCCAATCTGCTAGACTGCGTTTATATGCATGAATGGATGCGTGCCCGCCATCGCCAGAAACGCCCGGGCACCCCCGCGAAGGCATTGAGTAGCGCATCGTTTCAGCCAAAGGTAGAAGTAGATCGCCGAAGGGCGGCACGGTTGATACGAAGTGCTAAGCACAAAACAAAACTACAATAACCAAATTAGGGAAGACAAGTGTTAGCGTAGTTGACAACGTACAACATTGTTGTCATTATTGCCAACATGACGGCTGAGCTTATAACCCGATTCAAAAACATCACGCCTGATGGTGCAATCATCGAATGGGTAGTGTGGCGTGTGCCAGAACCGGTGCCACCAACGCATCATGGTTATAAGTACCGGGCGGCTTATATTGTTAATGGCGAGCGTGTTATTGGTTTTGATAATGAACGCGGCAAGGGTGATCATTGCCACATCGATGGCCGTGAAATACCTTATACGTTTCGCGGTGTTGAAGCACTCGTCGAAGACTTTATCGCAGCTGTAGAAGCAAGGAGATCAACATGAATCAGCGTTATTTAACGATTACCCTGCGACCTGATTGGAAAGCCAGCTTGCGTGAATCGGCAAAAGCTAGCAAGCAAGATTGCTATCAGGGCGAAGTGCTCAATTTTGAGAGCCCTGCACAGTTCTTTGGGCTCCTGACGGAAAAGCGCTGGGAATTGGTGCGATCTGCACAAGGCAAGGGGCCGTTGGCAATTCGTGAGTTGTCACGTTTGGTCGGCAGAGACGTCAAGCGCGTTCATGAAGATGTAGGCACCCTTACGGAATTAGGGCTGTTGGAGCGCACAGAAGATGCTGGCGTAATCTGTCCGTATGCCAGTGTTCACATTGATATGCATCTGGAAGCGGCTTGATGCGGGGCCAAACCAATTTAGGTTGAGTCGGCTATTGAAATTTAAGGTTTATCAGTACTGCGTTTGAAGGCCAGGATGACCTCCCGCACGGTTTTTCGTTCAGGTGCAGGTAAGTTCAAATAGGCGAGCAAAACCTCTTTCTCTGGTCCAGAAAGCGCCGCATCCCATTGTTTCTTTTTGGTGGTGGCATTGAGCACAGCTTCGCCACCAAAGCGAAGAACATGCGGCTCGACCTGAAGCCATTCAGCTAATACCTGTAATTTATCCTGCGAAGGTATAGCCTCGCCGTTCATCCAGCGCCGGACGGCTTGAACGGAGATGGGCCTACCCCAATAACGTGTGTTGAATTCACGCTCTATAACGATAGGGCGGTAGTCGTATCCGCCTGAGGTAACGGCGTCTTTGAGGCGTTTGCTGAATTCGGCTTTTTCATCCATGAACAGAAAGTTAACGGCAGAGCTGTTTTTTTGAGCTTGTCTGTTCATTTTGGAATAAACTATTTGTTCATTTTTGTTGAACAGATTGTTCAAATTCCAGAATTTATGTAGGGGAAGTTGTGCGTAAAAAAAGTCTGAATAAGCTTACGCTGAGCATCGGTTGTTTTTTGCTGGGGGCTCCCGTTATGGCGAATGACTTTTCACCATATTCCCCTGCGTATATCGTGGACTCGGGTCAGGTGCTTTCTGATACTAGGGCGAGCGTCACTTGGGTTAACAATCGTTCGTATGATCACGCAAACGCTCATGGTTACGACTATCCATCGTATTCATCAAAAAATACTGATTTGGACATAGGCCAATCATTTACTATCGGGTTGCCTGAGGATTTCCAAATCGGCGCGAGCGTAAACTATTCAGACCTTGTGCAAGCTAATCCTTACCAAGCAGCATCTCGTGTGGGCGAGCTGGATAATCCCACATTCTTTTTGGATAAGTTTTGGAATACGGATTCAGTTTTATGGGGCAAAGTATCTTTTAGCGCCACGCCAAAAACGGGAGACTCAGGCGCTAAAGCAGCGCCAAGCATGTACAAAATTGGTCTGTCTGGAATTTATATTGCTGATGAATCGTTGGTTACCAGCTTGGGTCTAACGCAATCAATTGTAGATCCAATATATCCAGATGCTAGTAATGCCACATCATTGAATGGAGTAGCCTCCAAAACCCTCGGTGCATATCTAGTGAATGTAAAACTGGGGATTCAAAGAGTAGAGCCATGGCTCTACACATCGTCTTACACTTCGGGCAGTTATAACAGTAACTACCAAGCGCAGGGCAATCAAAGTTGGATGTATAGCGGCGGACTAGAGCTAAGCCGAAAGATCGCCAGCCATGCATGGGTAGGTGCGGCCTACAACATTGGTTACGCAAATCGGAGCTATACCTCTACCTTTTCGGGCTCCTACAGTTCACCTTGGTATAACGATAACTGGAACGATTTGGCAAGCAGTAAAAGCAGCTCGTTTCAGCAACGTCTGTTGTTGAGCCTTAAGGCTATTTTCTGATCGTGCATGAAAAGCTATGAACAAGAAAACTTTGTCACTAGCAGGACTATTTATTCTGTTCTCCCAAGTTTGTATTGCAGGAGAGTTGATTTATTCAGTTAAAGAATATGCCAAGCATGGTTATGTGACGTTAGATCTTGAGAAAAACATGGATGAGACAGCTAGAGATTACAGCCGAAGCTTTACAAGCAGTGACAAAAATGGGAGTTCATATGAATTGTTGGGGCTCTGTTTTTTAGCGATGGCAAAAGAGCAAAAGGAAACTCCGTTTGAAGTTAGTCGATTTTCCTTCAGGTTGAAATACCCCAAGTGCAGCGTTTTTGACTCATTTAAATAGTAGATTCGCCGAACCTTCTAGTTGAATCAAAGCGCCATGCACAAGAGCCACCCATGGGTGGCTCTTGATCTTTAGGCGTTTGGAAACGATCAGCTACTAAAGAAGTTCCTCAGTTTCTGTTGCCAGCCGCCTTCTTTAGGCGAATGGTGATCCGGGCGCTCGCCCAGGCTTTCCTGGAACTGGCGCAGCAGTTCTTTCTGCTCGCTGCTCAGGTTAACCGGGGTCTCAACCACGACGTGCACATACAGGTTACCCGCCACACCACTGCGCATGCCGGTGATGCCCTTGCCGCGCAGGCGGAAGATTTTGCCGGTTTGGGTTTCGTCCGGGATGCGCAGGCTGGCGGTGCCGTCCAGCGTCGGTACGTCAATGTCACCACCCAATGCGGCAGTGGTCATGGTGATGGGGATCTCGCAATGCAGATCGTCGCCGTCACGCGTAAAGAGTTCGTGCTGACGCAGACTGATCTGTACATACAGGTCGCCCGAGGGGCCGCCGTTAACACCGGCTTCGCCTTCACCCGATAAACGGATGCGGTCGCCTTCGTTAACGCCCGCCGGGATTTTGATTTCCAGGGTTTTGTTTTCGCGCTTGCGGCCACGGCCATGGCAGTCGGTGCACGGGTCTTCGATGACCTTACCCGAGCCATGGCAGTGCGGGCAGCTCTGCTGGACCGAGAAGAAGCCCTGTTGCATGCGGACCTGGCCGCTACCTTTACAGGTGCCACAGGTTTTGGCGCTGGTACCGGCTTTGGCGCCGGAACCCTTACAGGTGGTGCAGTTGGTTTCGGTAGGAATGCGGATGCGCGTTTGTGAGCCTTTGGCGGCTTCTTCCAGGCTGATTTCGAGGTCGTAGCGCAGATCGGCACCACGATACACCTGGCTACGGCCACCACGACCGCCGCCACCGCCAAAACCACCCCCGCCGCCACCACGGAAGATTTCTTCGAAGATGTTGCCGAAGTCGAAGCCACCCGCACCGCCGCCACCGAAACCGCCATGACCCATTGACGGGTCAACTCCGGCGTGGCCGTATTGGTCGTAAGCCGCGCGTTTATTCGGGTCGGTGAGGATCTCGTAGGCTTCTTTGGCTTCTTTGAACTGTGCCTCGGCGGATTTGTCGTCGGGGTTACGGTCCGGGTGGTATTTCATGGCCAGGCGACGATAGGCTTTTTTCAGCTCATCGTCAGAGGCACCTTTGTTAACACCCAGAATTTCGTAGTAATCGCGTTTGGACATGGCAGGTTGGCTTCGGTTCGAATCAAATATTGAAAATGCAAAAGGGGGCAAGGTTACCCTTGCCCCCGCCGGATCGGAGACCCGGGTTTACTTCTTGTCTTTCACTTCGGTGAATTCGGCATCCACCACATCGCCATCAGCAGCTTTGCCAGCATCGGCATTGCCACCGGCAGCAGCGCCCGGTGCGCCTTCAGCTTCGCCACCGGCCAGTTGGGCCAGAGCTTGTGAGGCTTGCATCAGCGCTTCGGCCTTCTTCTCGATCTCGGCTTTGTCGGTGCCGCGGACAGCGTCTTCCACTTCCTTGGCAGCGGCTTCGATCTTGGCCTTTTCATCGGCCGGGACCTTGTCGCCCAGTTCGTTCAACATCTTGCGAACGTTGTGAACGGCCGCATCACCGCCGTTACGGGCGTCGGCCAGTTCACGGGCTTTGTGATCTTCGGCCGCGTTGGCTTCCGCATCCTTAACCATGCGCTGGATTTCTTCTTCCGACAGACCGGTGTTGGCCTTGATGGTGATCTTGTTTTCTTTGCCGGACTGCTTGTCCTTGGCCGAAACGTGCAGGATGCCGTTCGAGTCGATGTCAAACGTCACTTCGATCTGCGGCGTGCCACGTGGGGCCGAAGGAATGCCTTCCAGGTTGAACTGACCCAGGCTCTTGTTGCCTGAAGCCATTTCACGCTCGCCTTGCAGCACGTGAATGGTGACCGCCGACTGATTGTCATCCGCCGTCGAGAAGACCTGGCTGGCCTTGGTTGGAATGGTGGTGTTCTTGGGGATGAGCTTGGTCATCACGCCGCCCAGGGTTTCAATACCCAGGGTGAGCGGGGACACGTCAAGCAGCAGCACATCCTTCACGTCGCCTTGCAGCACGCCGCCCTGAACAGCCGCGCCGACGGCAACCGCTTCATCCGGGTTAACGTCTTTGCGCGGCTCTTTGCCGAACACTTCTTTAACCTTGTCCTGCACCTTTGGCATACGCGACATACCGCCCACCAGGATGACATCGCTGATGTCCGAAGCTGAGCAACCGGCATCTTTCATAGCGGTGACGCATGGGGCGATGGTGCGCTCGATCAGATCATCGACCAGGCTTTCAAACTTGGCGCGGGTGATCTTCATGGTCAGGTGCTTCGGACCGCTGGCATCGGCCGTGATGTACGGCAGGTTGATTTCGGTCTGTTGTGCCGACGACAGTTCGATCTTGGCTTTTTCAGCGGCTTCTTTCAGGCGCTGCAGGGCCAGGACGTCGTTCTTCAGATCGGCGCCGGATTCTTTCTTGAACTCGGTGACGATATAGTCGATCAGACGCTGGTCAAAGTCTTCGCCGCCCAGGAAGGTATCGCCGTTGGTCGACAGCACTTCGAACTGGTGTTCGCCGTCGATTTCCGAGATGTCGATGATCGAGATGTCAAACGTACCACCACCGAGGTCAAACACGGCAATCTTGCGATCGCCTTCTTTTTTGTCCATACCGAAGGCCAGAGCGGCAGCGGTGGGTTCGTTGATGATGCGCTTAACGTCCAGACCGGCGATACGGCCGGCGTCTTTGGTAGCCTGACGCTGGCTGTCGTTGAAGTAAGCAGGCACAGTAATCACGGCTTCGGTGACTTCTTCACCGAGGTAGTCTTCTGCGGCCTTCTTCATTTTGCGCAGTACTTCTGCCGACACCTGTTGTGGTGCCATCTTCTTGTCGAGTGCTTCTACCCAGGCGTCACCGTTGTCAGCCTTGGCAATCTTGAACGGCATCAGGCTGATGTCTTTTTGTACTTCTTTGTCTTCGAAGCGACGACCGATCAGACGCTTGATAGCGTACAGGGTGTTCTTCGGGTTGGTGACAGCCTGACGCTTGGCCGGTGCGCCGACGAGAATCTCGCCGTCGTTGGTGTAGGCAATAATCGACGGGGTGGTGCGGGCGCCTTCTGCGTTTTCAATAACCTTCGGTGTGCCGTTTTCCATGACGGAAACGCACGAGTTGGTGGTGCCGAGGTCAATACCGATGATTTTTCCCATGGATTCTTATCCTTGCTTTTATTGAGTCGTTAATTGGTTGGGCAAAACGATCGCGTTTAGATCATGTTTCGCCGTTCATGGAGCGTATATGGGGCCGAAGAACCGGTCTTCAACCCCTGATTGTGGTTAATTTAGCCTTTGGCTACGGTCACCATGGCCGGGCGCAACACGCGGTCGGACAGCTGGTAGCCTTTTTGCAGCACGTTCACGACCGTATTGGCTTCCTGTTCGGCGTCCACCATGGCAATCGCCTGGTGCTGGTTCGGGTCAAACTTTTCACCGGCGGCCGGGTTCTCTACTTTCATGCCCGAGCGTTCAAAGGCGCTCAGTAATTGTTTCTGCGTCAGTTCCACGCCAGAACGCAAGGCGGCGGCATCCGCAGCCGTATCGGTCAGGGCGGCATCCAGGCTGTCGCAAACGGCGATCATCTCGCGGGCGAATTTCTCGACGGCAAACTTGTGCGCCTTGGTCACATCTTCGGCGGCACGGCGGCGCTGGTTCTCGGCGTCAGCCTTGGCACGCAGGAAGGCATCCTGCAACTCGGTGATCTTGGCTTCGGCAGCCGCCAGGCGGCCTTCGGGCGTATCGTCCTTGGCGGCGCTAGCAGCTGGTGCGGCATCCGTCAGGTTTTCGTCGGTAACGGCGTCCATGTTGTCGTTTTCAGGTGTTTGTTGAGTCATAAGGTGTTTAATCCGTTAGTTTGTGGCGACAGTTGGCCAGCATATGGGGTTGCTTCTTGCTTATTCAAGAGCGCCCAGCGCTTTAGCTCGTGCCTGCTGTTGTTCCAGTGCCTGTTGATTGGGTGGCATGAGAGGCCAGCCCGCCAAGTGGCGTTCTGTCAGATCAGCCAGCGCCGAGATCCAGTTGGGGTCTTCGTTTAAGCAAGGTAGATAATGGAAGTGCTCACCACCGGCCGTCAGGAAGGCCGCGCGTACTTCCATGTTGATCTCTTCCAGCGTTTCCAGGCAGTCCGCCACAAAGCCCGGACAGAGCACATCCACCCGTTTTACCCCTTGTGTGGCCAATGCGATCAGCGTCGGTTCGGTATACGGCTCCACCCATTTGGCTTTGCCAAAGCGGGATTGAAAAGTGGTGACCACGCTTTCTGCAGGCAGGTTCAGCGCTTCAGCCACCAGACGCGCGGTTTTATGGCATTCGCAGAAATACGGGTCACCGAGCTTGAGGTTGCGCTCAGGCAAACCATGAAAACTCATCACGAGCCGGTAGCTGGCATCCGGTAGGGCAGGCGTTGGATTCTGTTGCCAATGAGCGCGTACTTGGTTGGCAATAGCATTGATATAGCCAACATCGTCGGCGAAATTGCGCACATAGCGCAGTTCTGGCTGATTGCGCAATCCGGTAACCCAATTAAGGGCTTCGTCGATGGCCGTCGCGGTTGTGCTGGCCGAATATTGTGGGTACATCGGCAAGACCAGAATGCGCGTTGCGTTCTCGCTGCGCAAACGCTCCAGCACGGTGGTAATGCTGTTCGGGCCTTGGCCGGCGTAACGCATAGCCCAGGTAACAATGAGGTTGTGACCGCGCGCACGTAGCGACTGTTCCAGCGCACTGGTCTGAGCCTTGGTGTGCACCATCAACGGCGAACCGGCGTCTTCCCAAACCGTGGCGTATTTCGCAGCGGATTTTTTTGGGCGCACGCGCAGAATAATCCCGTGCAGAATCAGCATCCAAACAGCGCGGGGGATTTCAACGACCCGCGGGTCACCTAAAAACTCGGCCAGATAACGGCGCACGGCCGCCGCTGTGGGGGCGTCGGGCGTGCCGAGGTTAACAAGAACAACAGCCGTTTTGGCAGGGGTGCCATGGCGCCATGCCGGTGCAGTTTTATTCATGCGATGACCAAAAGAAGAGGGGGGAAACGTTAGCCCTGAGCTTGCTCAGTCAGGGCGCTGGAGAGTAGTCGGGCGGTGATATCGACAATGGGAATAACCCGATCATAAGCCATCCGCGTGGGGCCAATCACGCCGACAGAGCCGACGACCTGACCCTCTACCTGATAAGGCGCGGTCACCACGCTGCATTCATCCAGCGTGGCAATGCCCGATTCCTGGCCGATATAAAGACGCACGCCCTCGGCGCGTTGCGATAGATCCAGCAGTCTAACCAGGGCGGTGCGTTGTTCGAAGAGATCAAAGAGTTCGCGTAAACGCCGCATATTGGAACTGAGATCGTCCACATCCAGCAGATTTTTTTCGCCCGAAATGATGGTTTCAGATTCTTTAGGCATCAGCGCTTCGCCGCTCGCCGTCAGTGCGGCGGTCATCAGCGCCTGCAGGTCGCTGCGTATACGCACCAGCTCATCGTGTACGCGCGTACGCATCTGATCCAGCTCAAGGCCTACAAAGTTCTGGTTCAGCGTATTGGCCGCTTCAATCAATTCAGCGCTGCTGTAAGCGCGGTCCGTCGATAGGATGCGGTTCTGCACATTGCCATCGCTGGTCACCAGAACCAGCAGCACGCGTTTTTCAGAGAGCGCAATAAACTCGATTTGGCGAATCCGGTTGCTGGGGTGGCGGGGCGCTACGACAATGCCGGCAAAGCGGGTTAGATCCGAAAGTAACCGTGAGGCATGGTTAATGATCTGCCCGGGTTGCGCCTTGGCGCCCGCCAGTTCGGCCAGAATGCGCGCATGATCCATCTGCTCCAGCGGTTGCATGGTGAGCAGCGAGTCCACAAAAAAGCGATAGCCGCGCGGCGTTGGAATACGCCCCGCCGAGGTATGCGGGCTGGCAATAAAACCCAGGTCTTCCAGATCGGCCATGACGTTACGGACCGTGGCCGCCGACAGATCCAGGCCCGAGGCACGGGAAAGAATGCGCGAACCCACCGGGGCACCACCAGCAATGTAGTTTTCCACCAGCGTTTTCAGCAGCACGCAGGCGCGATCATCTAGCGGCGCGGCGCTGGTCGCTGGTTTTTTCTGCGGGGAAGGGGTTCCAGAAGCAATCTTGGCGGGCATGGTTAGATTCTACAAAATTATTCTGTGGTTTAATCGGGTTATCTTGCTGGGCAGACAAAAGCTTTTGCGGTCTGCCATACCCCCATGATGTAAATGCCTGACTGGGCTTGTTTGTGGAGTCGGATTGATGTCGTACCCTTTGCCGTTAAAAACGGTAGCACTGATCGGTCGCCAGGACAGCCCTGAAGTCGCGGATTCGATCGTGGCGCTCTCCGGGTTTTTTCAGTCCCGGGGCGTTCGCGTGCTGGTTGAAACCGAAACAGCCATCGAGGTCAGTCAATTATCAGGCAGCGCCGCAACGGCGGGCGCAGAATGCGGCGACTTTGCGTGCATCGGCGCCACGGTTGATCTGGCGGTGGTGGTCGGCGGCGATGGCACCTTGCTGCATGCGGCACGCCAGTTGGGGCGGTTTAATATTCCCTTGGTGGGCATTAACCAGGGGCGTCTGGGTTTTATGACCGACATTGCCCGCTCCAGCATGCTGGAGGCCATGTCGCTGCTCATGGATGGCAAGTTCACGCCGGAAGATCGCTTGTTGCTCGATACCGAGGTGGTATTTGGCGGGGCGTCGGCTCAATGGGAGCCACTGGCTAATGTGGCCTTCAATGATGTGGTCATCGACAAAGGCGCCACCGGGCGCATGATCGAATTTGAACTGCGCGTTGATGATGAATTTATTTATAGTGCGCGGGCCGATGGTCTGATTATCTGCACGCCCACCGGCTCGACCGCCTATGCGCTCTCGGCCAATGGCCCGATTCTGCACCCCAAGTTGGGGGGGATTGCGCTGGTGCCGTTGTGTCCACACGCGTTGTCGAACCGCCCGATTACTCTACCCGATACCGCCTGCATCGAAGTGCGTCTGGTGCAGGGCGCCAATGCGCGTGCGCACTTTGACGGTCAGGAAACGGTCGACCTGATGCCGGGCGATGGGGTGCGGCTTAAGAAATCCCCGCACCGGATCAAACTGTTGCATCCGCCGTCTTACAGCTACTTTGCCATGCTGCGACAAAAACTCCATTGGAGCGAAGGGCCGAGCATTCGCCCGGGGCTGGTGGTCAACGCGCCTTGCGCTAAGTCGGACTAAACAATGCTCTGTCGTCTGGTCATTCGTGATTTTGTCCTCGTGCGTGAGCTGGCGCTGGATTTCCAGCCGGGTTTTGGCGCGCTGACCGGTGAAACCGGCGCGGGTAAATCGTTACTGATCGATGCCCTAGCCTTTGTATTGGGGGAGCGTGCCGAAGTGGGGCTTATCCGCTCGGGCGCACCGCGTGCTGAAGTGACCGCCGAATTTGATGCCTCATCACAGCCGGCCTTTGCCGCCTGGTTTGCCGAACAGGCCATTCCCCTAGAAGCCGGTGAAGGCATTTTGATCCGCCGGGTCATGGAGGCCAGTGGTCGTTCACGCGCGCTCATCAACGGCGTGCCGGTCACCTTGCAGCAGGTGCGCACAGCGGGTGAATGGCTACTCGATATTCACGGGCAACACGCGCACCAGTCATTATTGCGGG
>Ga0181556_1004976_pt1 | contig 10567 bp, 10 predicted proteins | sample 011ome_14_FD_148651 | JGI IMG/M metagenome (GOLD analysis project Ga0181556, IMG submission 148651) | Coastal salt marsh microbial communities from the Groves Creek Marsh, Skidaway Island, Georgia - 011505AT metaG (spades assembly) | ecosystem: Environmental > Aquatic > Marine > Intertidal zone... | reverse complement strand
TCAGACTATATTTTCACGCATTCACGTGTCTGGTCTTCGTGTCAGTTTCCGGTTACCTACCGTAGTCCTGTTAGTCGTTGAACCTTCTTCCCATCCCTGGGAAGCTTGGATGCTGATTGCCCAATACTCGTCGTTTTCAAACCTTCAAGCCCAGCGTTGCCGCTCACTTTGTGGTCTCCGAGTCTCTAAGGGCGTCCCAGCAGTTAACCAGATTTTTTTTCGGGGAGGCAAACGTTACTCACCACCACCGTTATGGACTATACCCAAACCACTAACTACGTAGTTGTGTTGGGTGTCCACCTCAAGGTCATATACCTTCTGTTCATCGGTCTTCTCAACCGACACCTCCATGACGTCTTCGAAGTCGAGACTGTCGATGATAAGGTTTAGATCTACCGGATCCTCGATCCAGCTAGTGCCGCTCTCAATCATTTGTTTTTATTTGTTTTTTTTGAAGTCATCTTCCCAGATAGTGATCAACTTATATCCGGAATCCTTTATTGCCTTTTCCTTGGCCATTGTTTTATCATACAGCGAACCATATGTCTCTTTAAGCAAAGGGTTGATCTGATTCATGTCGTAAATGTTTGGGTTGCCGTGATAGAAATCACCATAGAACTCATAGATTGTCTTTGTGGACAAGTCCACCCCATCTAAACAATATGTCTTACTACCGAAAGACATGTATACATTCCTGCAGTTAAGGGGTATCCCCAACTCATCAAGCCACATCTTCTCAGGTTTTGACGATGTCATATTTATGCACTTCTTGCATGTCCTGCCCTTGTGATAAAAATTGGCAGGTTTTGTCAAGAAGTCTCCGTGTTTCGGGCAGTTTATGACAACGGGTGTATACATGCCCCTGTATTCAACCTTATCATAGTTGTATTCGGGGAACTTGTTCTTGCAAAGTCCGACAAAGTCAATCCATGCAGACTCCGCAACGCATTTCTTGCACTTGTTACCCCCTAGGTGTTTGGAAACTTTTTGTGCGAACGCGCCATGCTTCGGACAGATGATTGTTATCTTGGATATGTATGAAATGTAGACGGACTTCGAGTAATCGTACATGTCGCCATGCACTTCTCTCGCCCTTTTAACGAACTCTTCTATGGTTATCTTTGCTGCGGTGCTTGTAGAAATCCTACCACACTTCGAACACCCTGAACCATTTAGGTGACTGTTTGGAGAGATCGCATAGACGCCATGGTCCCTGCAGATGACATTCACCTTTGTCACTGCGGATTTGTACTTGACTAGACTGTAGTCATACCGGTCACCATGTTTCTTTATGAAGTTAGCAATCACCTCTTCCTGTGTTTTCTTTGGCATAGAAGTTAACATATATTTTGACAATACCAGAGGTATTGTCGCGATATATATTAACTTCCAAAATCAATATTTCAATATCCTGTCGTCTGTCCTGAGTTCACCTGCGGCGACCCACTCAACGGGATAAACGCCGTTCTTGATACCCTCTTTGACTGCAGTGCTTTCGGTTCCAGGGGTCACCTTCCGGACAACAAGTATCTGGTGATCCTTAGTCACCTTGTTTACACCGGAGGCGGTCTTTATAACGACAAGCTCTTCGTCCTTTACATCATATTCCTTCCGCTTGACCACCTTGTGGTATTGACCGTCAGAGGTCAGCACCTCGTCCTGGTCAGTCACGTCCGCGATGCTTACTCGGCCACGCTTGGTGATGACTTCGGAATCGGCCGTGAAGCACTGGTCCACCGCCCTCGCCATCTCGTTGTAGATCTTGAGGAAAGGGACGATTCCGTTGGAAGTGCCGTTGGTTCCCGCGATATAGGTGTTCTTGGCGCGCACCCTAGAGAACGCGAGGCCGAGGCCGCCGGCGTTCTTGGATATCTGGGCGCACTCCTTCAAGGTGTCGAAGATGCCCTCGATCGAGTCCTCGTCCACGTCGAGAAGGAAGCAGGAGCTGAGTTGCGGCCTGATTGTGCCGGAGTTGAACAGGGTCGGGGTGGCGTGGGTGTAGTAGCCCTCGCTGAGCAGGTTGTAGGTCTCGATGGCCTTGGGCAGGTTGTCTCCCCAGACCTGCAGGGCGGTGCGCATGTACATGTACTGCGGGCGCTCGGCCACCTCCCCGTTGATCCTGAGCAGGTAGGACTTCTCGAGCACCTTGTACCCGAAGTAGTCGAAGTTGTGGTCCCTGCTGTGGACTATCGCCGAGTCGAGCTCGTCGGCGTGCGCCATCACGAGGTCGTAAAACTTCTTGCTCAGCACGGGCGAGTGCCTCCTGGTCTTGGGGTCGACGTAGTTGTAAAGGTCGGCCATCGTCTCGGAGAAGCTCTTCTTGGTGTCCTTGTGCAGGGAGGTGACCGCGAGTCTTGACGCGAGCACCATATAGTCAGGGTGCTTGGTGGTCAGGGCGGCCGCTGTCTCCATCGCGAGCCTGTCGAGCACCCTGGTCTCGATGTTGGGCGTGATGCCCTCGATGACCTTCTGGGCCACCTCGAACGGCACGACCCACTTCTGGTCCAGGCCGTAGGTCTGCTGGTTTATCCTCTCTATTATCTTGTCTAGCATCAGCGGCTCTTTCTTGCCGTTCCTCTTGGTGACCTTGATGGTGTTCATTTTTTCTTTTGTTTCTTGTTTTTTTCCCGGATTTTTATATATCGGAAGTTATCCCTGGATGGATTCCGACACAAGCAAATGGGTGGGTTTTTTTACGTACCTGTTTATTTTTCTTCTTGACCCATAATCTGATTGATTCTGAGGTCTCTCAAGATTGAACAGAGTTCTTCACTGCCGAATGCACGGAATACCTTTTTTTCGACCGGGTTGTCACCGTCGATAAATACCATGCACTCGCATTCCTCGTTCGATACGAATATTTCCCTCTCGTGTCCCACGATGTTAACCGTGGCCACGAGACCTAGAAGTCCGTCGACGACCTTCACCCCATCGGGGCGTACGAAGATATGTCCAAGTCCATGTCCATCAATGCCAAACGTGAATTCCCGGTTGAACTTGTCAAGGTATAACTGTATTGGCGCTGGTATTTGCATAATGGTTTACGGTGGATTTGGCCCGCAATCAGTTATAGGAAGTCGATGTTGTTCAGTTTGTTCAGGTTGTACTTGAATTTCTGGTTGTTCAGGATCTTGGTCACCTGGTCGAAGTCGACGTCGTAGATAGACTCGTAGGAGTCCACCACGTAGGTCCTGGTGTCGTAGTCCACGTCGGTCACCACGCCGGTTATGAGCAGCCTCTCCCCCGAATGTCCGAGCCACTCGAACTCGATCTCGGTGTCCTTGTGTATGTTGCGGGGGACCAGCTCGCCGGATCCCATGTTCCTGCCTATGTGGTCCTGGAGCTCCTGTATTATCATATTTCGCCACTTGTTGTCGAGCAGCTTGAACATGTTGAACAGGTTGTCGGAGAAGTAGACGCTGAGCTCGTTGAACAGCTCCACGTTGGTGAAGTTCTCCTGCTTGAGGTGGGTCTTGAGCAGGAAGTAGTAGCGGTTGAAGTCGGCCTTGGACGGCTTGCGCCTGTTGTTCAGGAAGTTCAGGTCGGTGTGCTCCCTCAGTATCTCGTACACCTTCTCCTTCACCCGCTTGTCCTTGACGTAGTTCTCGTTGTCTATGGACTCCACCCAGTAGTAGGACGACTTGTCGACCTCGAAGTTCTCGCTGCTGGCCATCCGCTCAAAGTCGTCGGTCTCGTCGCCCTCGTCCTTCCTGCCCTTGAATATGGAGTCGTACTTCAGGCTGTGCTTGCCCTCTGCGGTGTGCTTGGACAGCACTATCTCGTCGATGCTGAGTATGGACTCGATGCTCGGGCCCTCCGCCGGGTCGGCCCGGTCTTCGTGCTCCTCCCCGGCCGCGGCGTCGTCGTCCCCGGCGAGGTCGTCCTCGTCGATCTCTATCACCTCGTCGGAGTCATCCTCTCCATCCATTATCTCCTCAGGCCCTTGTCCAAGGTCCTCTTCGTCTTCGGGCATGTCTTCCACCCGGTCTCTGTCGGTTGTTGTAATCATCTCTTTATATATTGCGGTTTCACACGGCGTCAAGGAAGACGTCGTTCTCCAGCGTAAGGTACTTCGGATTGAGGTTCAGCTTCACCTGGGACTTCAGGAAGTCGCCGTCCCTCTGCTTGAGGAGCTTGAACCTGTACAGGTTCTGCCGCTTCATCTCCTCTGTGCGTATGATGGCGAAGAAGGTGTCCGCGGTCTCGGCTATAGCCTTGGACTCCGGTACCTGCTCCAGGGTTATGTCGTTGGCGTTCCAGGCCTCCTTGGCAACCTGGATCCCGGTTATCACCGGACAGAGGTGCTTGGCACCGATGGCCCTCAGGCCCTCCGCGAGGTGCTTGCCCTTCAGGAACAGGTTGTCGCCCGCAACCCCCTTCTGTGGGGCTATAAGGGTGATGTAGTCGACTATAACCATCTTTGGCCTGATGCCCCTCTTCTCGCGAAGCTTCTGCAGGTAGAAGTCGATGTCGGACAGGGTGGCGGTGCCCGCTGCCCAGAACTTGACGATGATCTTGCCGGGCTTCTGCGCGAATATGTCGTCGCCCAGGCCGCCCTGGTGCCCCCTGTGCAGATCGTCTATCCTCTTCCTGATGAACTCCTGGTTCTTGGACAGCTCGTCGTACTCGTTGATCGGGACCCGCAGGCGCATGGCCCCCATCCGCTTCATCACCTTGCGCTCGCTCATCTCCAGGGTTATGTAGACCACGTCGTACCCGAGGTCCGCGGTCCTGCAGGCGAAGTTCTGCATCCACAGGGACTTGCCGGAGTTGGTGGCCGCCATAATGCAGTTGAGTGTCTGGATGTCCCAGCCGCCGCCGAGCATGTGGTCGATGGTCTCGAACCCGGACCTGATCTTGAACCTAGAGGTGTCCTGCACGTGGTGCTCGACCTCGTCGAAGTCGGATCCCATGTCCTCGTCCTCGGTGAAGTTCGTGTTACTCATCTGGTCCACGACCTCTTTTATCTTGGATGCGACCAAAAGGGCGTCGTCGAACTCTGTGATGTTGTCCAGGTTCCTGGCCTCGTCGACGATGTCCCCCGCGGAGCTCTTTATCCTGTTGGACAGTATGAAGAGGTTAAGCTTCGGTATAATAAAGTTCTTCTCGTCGTACTCGGCCACGTTGACGGTGAGCATGGTCTTCAGGGAATCCTTGGTGACCAGGTCCTCCTTGTCCTCCAGGGACACCATCTCCCATATCTGCTTCGGGCCGGGGACCGCCACGTCCATGTCCTTCATGAGGTAGTTCCTGAGCACCCTGTACACGAACTGTATCTGTGTGTTCCGGAAGAAGTGCGGCTCCACTATCTGGATGTACTTCCTGTTCTGTAGAATGTAGGAGAAGAATATCTTCTCAAGGGAGACTGTCATAGTGGTTTTTATATGCCACCCCCCGTGCCTGGTTTGACTACTGCTCGTTGATCATCCGGTCCGGGCCGTCATCCTTCCCTTCCTTGGCCCTGTCGACCAGGTTCCTGAGGTACTCGACACCCTGCTTGGCCCCGAGGGAGCCGAGGCCGACCGCGAGTGACGCCATGTGGTTCGGGAAGTTCTCGACCGTGAAGTGGTAGGTGCCGACCAGGGCCTTGATCGCGCTGACGACAGGTACACACAGTGCGGAGTATGCGAGCATCTCGAACAGGCTCGTCAGTACATGCCCCTTGTGCCTCATTATGAGCTTAGCCACGGCACCGACCGCCTTCAGGCAACCGACAACCTTCTTGACTATCCCGTTGCCTATGCCCCTCAGCTTTAGCTCCTCGAGCAGCGACTTGCTGTCCCTCTCGAGCCTCTGCCTCGCCCTCTCGTCGCGCTCCTCCTGGAGGTAGGCAATCGTTATGGATGTGAGCGTCAGCAGCGCCACGGTCTCGGGGTTGAGGTCAACCTTCAGCTCCCCGTTCTCCACGAGCCTGTGCACCAGGGGTATCATTACGTCCATGCCCGTGCCGAAGCTCATGATCACCCCGGCGTTTATCTTCAGGTCGGCGACTATCTTGGATATCAGCCCACCGCGGCCCGCCTCAGAGACCATAAAGCCGGGGACCGCGCCGAGGAACCCCTCGGCCATCTCCACGGCGGCGGAGTAACCATCGAACCTTTGTATTCTGACCATAAACTATATATAAAAGTGCGGAAAGCAGCTTTGTAGTGTTAATATATACATGAAAACCAAAAAACAAACAAATATGAAAAGGATACAGAGCTTCCAGGCATTCAAGGCCAACGAGTCCCTCGACGCCGGCACGCACCACGACAACGTCAGGATCTTCGAGATTGACCAGTACGAAGAGTTCTTCGATCACGTGAACACACTTAAGTCGGACCTCGGTGTGAAGTGTTTTTGGTCACTGCAAGAAGGATTTTGGCATAGGTACTTGAAGGGAGGCAACATGTTCGCCGTCATAGAGACGGGCGACCAAGAAAAGGGCAAGGCGATCATAGGCGCGCTTCTCGACGCGGACGGTAAGGTCATGATGGCGTACTACAACGACGACTCACCTTGCACCCTGGAGGTGGCCGAAAACCACCTAGGTCCCCAGCTCCTCCACAACGTCGGCACGCACCAGGACAACGTCAGAATCTTCGAGGTTGACCAGTACGAAGAGTTCTTTGACCACGTTAACGACCTCAAAACGACCCTCGGTGTGAAGTGTTTTTGGTCACTGCAAGAAGGATTTTGGCATAGGTACTTGAGAGGCGGCAACAAGTTCGCGGTCATAGATACGGGCGACCAGAATGGGAACAAAGCGATTATTGGCGCACTCCTTGACGAGGAAGGAAAGGTCATGATGGCGTACTACAACGACGACTCACCTTGCACCCTAGAAGTGGCAAAACGCCACCTAGATCCCAAGCTCTTTCACAAGAATGAGTCCGTTCACTCCGACTACGATGATCAGGATATGGTCTGCCGCAACTGCGGATGCGACTGCGACGTGTGTGAGTGCAACGAGTGCGACTGCGGCACCGAGGACTCCTCTAGCATGGACAAGTACGTGGAATCAAAAGAGTGGACCATGGAGCTCTCCCCCGAGCTTATCCAGGCGATCGACAAGGGCGACGAGGACTCAGTCCACGCCCTGCTCGAGGCGGGCGCCGACCTCTCCTACAGGAACTACTACCCCGTCAAGAGGGCCATCAAGGCGGCCCACAAGACGAAGGGCAACAAGCGCGCGTTCGACGTGCAGATGGACATCCTCGAGACCATAATAACAGAGCTCGACTACATCGGGCAGGACGCGGTCGACGAGATCATGGTTCAGATCGAGGACGTGTCGTCCGACATCGCGGTGTTCGTAAAGAACAAGCTCGCGGAGATCGAGGTCATGGATGCGGAGCCGGTCGCCGAGAAGGAGTTCGAGCGTTTCTCGATGTTCGAGCGCAAGAAGTCCTCGACGTCGTACGCCAAGTCGGGCCTGAAGAACCCGAAGAAGGCCGACCTGGACAAGGACAAGAAGATCTCAGGCTACGAGAAGGCCCGCGGCAAGGCGGTACAAAAGAGCCTCCAGGCCCAGAAGGAAGAGGAAACAGGATCGAAGGGACTAACCGCAGCTCAAAAGAAGTTGCCGGCCGGTCTACAGAAGGCCATCCTCACCAAGAAGAAAAAGAAGTGAGTTCAGCAACTGACTCTGCAATAACAAAGAAATGCCCGGCTTATGCCGGGCATTTCTCATTTCACGGGCACCCTCTTTATGGCCGCCTGTATCCAGTCCGGTATAAACTCCGAGCTGTGCCGGAGGAGGTCAGAGAATGACTCGTCCAGGATAACGGTCTCCCCGTAGTCGGTCGTGCTCCTGTTGATCCGACCTAGGGTCTGGATCAGGCTGACGCAGGTCCTCCATGCATACCACTCTGGGTCCGTCTTCTGGCGGAGCTTGTTCTTCTGCGACCCCAGGCTGGGATAAGGTATCTTGGCCACTATCTGGAACCTCGCCTTGGAGTCGTCGAAGGACACCCCGGTGTGTAGGCTGGGGGAAACTATAACCGTGTCCTCCTTGGACTCGAAGTGCCTCCTGAGGGCGTCGGCCTGGCCGTCGGAGTCGTGGAATATCAGTCTGGAGTTCTGCACCCTCTGTTGTATCCAGCCAGCCAACTCGAACGAGTTGGTGTGTATTATCCCCTTCTTGTCCTTGTACTTGTTCAGTATCCTGGATATCATCGGCACGTACTTGTTGAATGTCTCCTCCTTCTTAGCCCAGGACATCTTGCCGAGGGGCATGTAGTATATCGGCCTCCTCTCGACCGGGAAAGGGGAGGGTATGGAGTAGTACACTGACCTGGCGACGTCTATGCCGGCTAGCCTCGTGAATATGCTCTTGCTCAACAGGGTCCCGGACATGAGCACCACGTGGTCGTAGTGCGACCAGACATACCTGTCCAGATAGTCGGCTGACCATATTGGCTCCAGGGTTAGTTCTCGGTACTTGAGCTTCTCCGAGTAGCTTGACTCCATCACCCAGTTCTCTGGCCTGACCTTGTACTCGTCCAGGAATATCTTTATCTTGGATGAGTACTGCTTCAGGTCGGCTATCACCTGGACCGACTTGAGGTCCTCGTTGGGCGTGCCGTTGATGTTCGCGATCTTCAGGGACCTCTTGTCTGCCTTCTCACTCCTGCCCCCCGACAGCCCGTCGTCCAGCGCGGCTATGGTGTCGATTATCTGCCTCTCCACGTACTCCAGGAACCCTATGAACCCGTCTATGTCCCTGACACCCGCGAATGCCCTAAGGACTTCCTTCTCGCGTGTGAACTTCATCTTCTTTATGGTCCCCTCGGAAACCCTTATGGATATGAAGTCAGTCATTACCTCGTCAAGCGAGTGCGACTCGTCGACTATAAGCAGCCTGGATTCCCTGGACCTGAGCAGTGTGGGGTTGAACACCGCGTATATGAGGTACAGGTAGAAGTTAGTCAGCGACAGCTTCCCCGTGATGAACCCCTGCCTCGCAGAGTCGTACGGGCAGGAGTCGCACTCGCTCTTGTTCAGGCGGTTGAACTCCATGCCCTGCGCGCAACTGCAGGCGTACTTCGAGCAGTGGTAGTTCTCCTTGCCCTTCAGGTTCCTTATTGTCTCGTATGTGTCCGAGTATTGGTCCTGTAGCAGCTTGCCCGCCGTTATCACGTCCACCTTGCAGTCCCGGTTGACCTTGTCCAGGTACCTGTCAGCTATCATCATGGCTAGGTGGCTCTTTCCTATCCCTGTCGGGACGTTCAGCAGGAAGAACTTGTTGTCCTTTTTCTTTTCCAACACCTGGAACATGTGCTCCACTATCTTTGTCTGCTCGGGTCGCGGGTCGTACTTGTCGACGTCCTTTCTAATGAATGACATGGTGTTCTTATCTTTCTTGACTGGCTAAGTTTACCCTCGGCGCGGTGCTGGATAATGGTACTGTTACTACCCTTCATATACGTACCTGCTTTGCCCGCATCCAAACACCCTGTAGTGTCCCATGCTGTGCATGATTTCAACCTCTGTCATTGTTCTGTCGTGCCCTTGTTTGACTAGTTTCTGTTTGTTGTATGTGAATCTGTGTCTCCTTTCCCCGTTGACTATCCACCAGTAGTTGGTCTGTGTTTGGCCTTCGAGTGAGAATCCGAGTCGCTCGTACATGGCACCCGTGAACATTGAGTTGTCAGCATACGATTTTATTTTCTTGATTCCTGTTTGACGGATGAACTCCTTCAGTAGCCTAGAGGCGCCACCGGTGACTGCATGTCCGACCTTGCCTGCATACCTCAGCAACTCGTACTCTCTTTTTCCGTTGATGGATCTCCAGCCAAAGGTCATGACCGCCACCAACTCGTGACCGTGCCGCAGTCCGACTGCAGTCCCGTACCTGGAATACCCTTGTATGTGGTTTTGGTTGAGGAAGGCGGAAACTTCCTTCACCGATGGCTCGAAAAGGTTGCACTTCCTTGCCGGGATCCTAGTGCCTATAACCCCAAGCCTGTTCATTATGATCGACTTTACTATATGGTTCCTTGTCTTCCAGTCGTCTTCCCACACATGCACCAAGTCTATGCCCGCACTGGCGCACTTTTCGGTCTTTTCTCTGTGGTAAGTTTTCGGCTTGTGCCACTCGTTGTGCCAGTACAGCCCGTTGTACTCGATGGCAAAATTCCTCTCTGGGACAAAAATGTCTACAGTTAGGGGGGATATTACGTGGGCCGACTCCTGAACATCGAATCCAAGTTCGCGTATCCATTCGGCGATATTCTTCTCCGGCCCCGACTTGTTGTAGTTCCTGATCGAGTTCCTTGCGTGGCTTGTCTGTAGGTATGATGAGACATCGTACCGATCGATGCATGTTGACCTTATGCGGTGTTGAACCTCGGGCACCTTCGACTGGTGGTCTACTCCCCACTTCTCTAGGTAATAGTTCTTCATTCTTGCCTTGAACTCCTCCGACTTGAAGTAGTGGTCTACCCCATGCCTATCCAACAAAGACTTCTTGTGTTTCTCCCTGACCTCTACGTTCTGGAATAAGATGTCCCACTACTGCCATTTCCACCCTTGTTGCCTTGACCTGCAGTTCCATTGGCACCGGTTTTGGTTGCGGAACTAT
>Ga0181556_1004954_pt1 | contig 10594 bp, 7 predicted proteins | sample 011ome_14_FD_148651 | JGI IMG/M metagenome (GOLD analysis project Ga0181556, IMG submission 148651) | Coastal salt marsh microbial communities from the Groves Creek Marsh, Skidaway Island, Georgia - 011505AT metaG (spades assembly) | ecosystem: Environmental > Aquatic > Marine > Intertidal zone >... | reverse complement strand
CCGCGACTTGGGCAAGACCGCCGACGTGACCGACGTGCAGCCCAAGGGCGAAGAGCCGGACCCCACCGCAGACGACGACGCGCCTTGGGAAGACTGAGCACCACCACCGGAGAACACCATGACCATGACCATGACCATCCACGACCTGATCCAAGGCAGCCCCAAATGGCTGGCCTACCGCGCCCAGCACTTCAACGCCAGCGACGCACCGGCCATGATGGGTTTCAGCCCGTACATGACGCGCACCGAACTGCTTACCCGCATGAAGACCGGCATCGCCGCCGAGGTGGACGCGTCCACGCAGCGCCGATTCGATGACGGCCACCGCTTCGAGGCACTGGCCCGCCCGCTGGCCGAGCAGATCATCGGCGACGACCTGTATCCCGTCACCGGCTCGCGCGGCAAGCTGTCCGCCAGCTTCGACGGCCTGACGCTGGACGACGCCACGGCGTTTGAACACAAGAGCCTGAACGACGACCTGCGCCGCGCGTTCGATGACATCGACACCATCAACCCGCAGTACCGGGACGAAGCCGGCGGCAAGGTTCTTCCCATGCAGTACCGCATTCAGATGGAGCAGCAGCTTCTGGTTTCAGGTGCGAAGCGCGTTCTGTTCATGGCCAGCAAGTGGAACGGTGACGAGTTGGTCGAAGAGCGCCACTGCTGGTACTTCCCAGACCTTGAGCTGCGCGCGCAGATCGTGGCCGGCTGGGAGCAGTTCGAGAAAGACCTGGCCGAGTTCGTTCCCGCGACCAAAGCCGCGCCAGTGATCGCCGCACCGGTCGAAACCCTGCCGGCCGTGTCCGTGAAGGTGGACGGCGCGCTGGCCATCGTGTCGAACCTGCCGGACTTCGGCGCCGCGCTGCGCAACTTCATCGACAAGATCCCAGCCCAGCCCAGCACCGACCAAGAGTTTGCCGACACCGAAGCCGCGTGCAAGGCGCTCAAGAAGGCAGAGGAAGCGCTGGAAGCCGCCGAGAGCAACGCCCTGGCCCAGCTGACCGACGTGGACACCATGCGCCGACTGGTGGCCGACTACAAGGCCCTGTCCCGCACGACCCGCCTGCTGAAAGAAAAACAGGTGGCCGCCCGCAAGGAATCCATGAAGGGCGAGATCGTCGCCGGTGGCGTGGCCGCCTTTGCTCAGTACATCCGCGAGCTGAACGCATCCATGCCGGCCAACTACATGCCCCAGGTTCCCACCGACTTCGGCGGCAGCATCAAGGGCCTGCGCACCATCGACTCGATCCGCAACGCCGTTGACAGCGAACTGGCCCGCGCGAAGATCGCCGCCAGCGAGATCGCCACCCGAATCCAGACCAACATCGGCCAGATCGACGCCGCCAACGCGCCCATGCTGTTTGCCGACATGGCAACGCTGGTGCTCAAGCAGCCCGACGACCTGGCCGCTGTGATCGCCCAGCGCCTGGCGGCCGAGCAGCAGCGCAAGGAAGCCGAGCGCGAGCGCATCCGTGCCGAGGAAGCTGCGCGGCTGGATCGCGAAGCAGCGGAGCGCGAGGCAGCAGAGAAGGCCGAGGCGGAGCGCAAGCGCAAAGACGCGGAATGGCTGGAGCAATCAGAACAGCGTGAGCGCGAGCGCCAGGCAGAGATGGCCCGTGCTGTGCTTCTGTCGCGCCAGCAGGCCGAGGTCGCCCAACAACAGTCCGTTGCTGCCGCAGCCGAAAGCGCAATCGAATCTGCCATCAAGACAGGAACCGGGGCCTTCAAGGTCATGGGCGTTGACATGGCATCGCAGGCCGACATTGGAACGCATGCCGACGACGGCGCCCGCATCACGCTGGGCCAGATCAACGAGCGCATCGCCCCCGTGAGCATCACCGTCGCCGGCATGTCCACGCTTGGCTTTGAACCGGTGGCAGTCGTCAAGGCCGCGCGTATGTACCGCGAATGCGACCTGCCGGCCATCTGCCGCGCCATCGCAAAGCATGTCCTGGCTGCCGCTGAGATGGAGGCAGCATGACATCCACCTACACCCCCAAACCCCACGACCCGAACCATCCTTACGTTCTCCGCATGGTTGGCTGCGGTCATGGCGTGCTCTTCACCGAATACTGCAAGGACTGCGAAATCGTGTCTGTCCAGGAACGCTACCGGCAAGCCATTAGAACCGTCCAGCACTGCCGAAACGATCTGCGACGACTAGGCGTACCGGCACCAGGGTTTACGTCATGAACATCGAACAACTCAAAGCCCTGGCTGGGCTTTGCATCAGCGTGCCACTGAGCCGCAGCATCGCCGAAGTCGAGCAAGCCGGCGAGGCGATCCTGGAACTACTGGATGGGATCGCGGAACTGGAGGACATGAACGCTCAACTGCGCGAGCAGAACACAGCAGTGGATCAGGCGTGCGCTGACCTTGAGCGAGAGCTTGAGGCTGTGCGCAAGGATGCGGAGTGGCGGTCTATCGATACAGCGCCGGACTCAATGAGTGAGGTTGTCGTTGTGCGGTTTGTCAACAGCGACGGAGAAGAATGCCACGAGTTTGACTACAAGGAGGACGGTTGCTGGATTCGCTGGCATGAACACGCCGAACACGTCGAAGTCATCGGGGGTCATGGTGTGAGCTACACACCTCCATACGTCCACTGGATGCCACTACCACCGGCACCAGACGCAGCAAAGGAACAGGGATGAGCCACTACGACAAGCGACTGCCGGACTACGACGTGAAGCTGTCCAGCAAGACGTGCGGGTGGAAGACCTCCACGCTGCGCGCGGCCGGCGTGAACGTGGGGACGACATGACGCACAGCAGAGTGACGCCGATGGGCCAGGCCATGGGCAAAAACGCCGCGCGCCTGGCAGATCTTGGAAAACAGCGGCTGGCCGAGATGGGCCTTGACATCGTGGGCGCGCCCATGCTGCGCGACGAGATGTGCAAGACCTGCGCATGCCGTCCCGGTGTGGTGCCCAACGGATGCCTTCAAACGCAACTGGACTTCCTCAAGTCCGCGCACGAGGGAAAGCCTTTCCGTTGCCACGCCCCCAAGGATGGCCGAATTTGTGCGGGTTGGGTGCGCGTGCGCGCCGAGCTGGTGGCGAACCCGCTGCCAGTCGGCGTGGTCGAACTGCTGGACAAGTGGGAATACAGCCCGCCAGACGAAGAGGTGAAGACATGAACACAGAAGCCCTGGCCACCGAAGTGGCCGCCCTGCGCCAGACCGTCGCGGAACTGGTGCAAGCCATCGGCCCGCGCCTGACGCGCGAACAGCTGTGCCAGCGGCGCGGCATCCACCGCAACACCCTGGCCGGCCTGATCGAGCGCGGCATCGTGCCCAGGCCCGATGTGCATGGCCGCTTTTTGCTGGCCGACGTCATGGAATACGAGGCCGCCGAGCGGATGGGGAAGGCTGCGTAACCATGAGTGCCCAGATGCACCACACACAATGCCCTCATGGCGGCTACAACGAGAAGATCGACCTATCGATTGAGCCGTGGGCAACTCTGGCCACTCTCTGCTGGGATTCCCCTTCATCCTTCCGACTTGGGTGGAAGGCAGAAGAGCACGGCGTCACACAAAACCCGTTCAAAAGCCATTTCGCAGCAGCCGTCTTCGAGGCTGGACGGCAGCGCTGCCGAGAGTTTGGAACCTCGAACACCAAGAGATTGATCACCTAACCCAGCCGCGCCGCAATCTGGCTCGCCGTCGGGTTGAAGTACACCATCGCCTGCTTGGGGTTCTTCCAGCCCATGATGCGGCAGAGCTCCAGCACATCCACTTTGCGACTCATGGCCAGCCGCGTGGCGGCGGTGTGGCGGGCATCGTGGAAGGTGAAGCCATCGAGCCCGGCGCGCTCGCGGTGGCGCCGAAACAGCGCGTCAAGCACCTGGCTGGTGATGCCGAACACCAGCGCCGCGTCCCAGCCCTGCATGCGGGCCACCACGCGCCGCGCCACGGTTGACAGGGGCACGTCTCGCGCGCTGCCGTTTTTCGTTTCCAGCAGCCGCACATGGTCGCCGCGCACACGGTCCCAGGTGAGCCCGGCAATCTCGCCCGCCCGCATGCCGGTGGACAGCGCCAGCACAAACGCCATGGCCACCGCCTGCCCCATGCTGCGCACCGGACCGGCCCGGGTGTAGCCCAGCGCCCGCAGCATGCGCCGCACCTGCCACGGCGCAATCACCACCTCGCGGTGGTCCGGATTGGCCGGCCGGCGCACGTCGCGCATGGGGTTGGTGGAAATCCACTGCCACTCGCGCCGAGCCACCTCCAGCACCGAGCCCAGCAGCGTCATGTCTCGCAGCACCGAGCCACGGGCATTGACGGCCAGCCGTGAGTCGCGCCAGGCGGCCAGGTCGGCCGTGGTCACCTGCCCCAGCTTCTTGGCCAGCGGTAGTGCCTGGCGCTCAAACGCCGCCAGCCTGATCACCTCTTTGGCTTCGCCCCGTTTGGTCGGGCTCACTTCCTCGGCGTAGCGGCGCAGCGCATCGCGCAGGGTCTTGACGTCGCCGGCGCGGCCGGTGGCCATAGCGCGGATCTCGGTCGCCCGGCGCGCTGCCCAGGCTTCGGCCTCGCGCTTGGTGGGCAGCGTGTTGGACTCGCGCACGCCGCGCACCTCGATCTGGATGCCCCAGGTGCCAGCCCTGGTTTTCTTCGCGGTTGCCATTTGGGGGATTCGTTGGGGAGATTTTGGGGGCCGCTGTGTGCAGCCATGTGCAAACCATGCACTTTACCCAACTTCTCCAGACCCGAATCCCCTATGTGGTGGGCGTTTATGTGCAGCTGCTGCACATGGGCGCCCTGTATGGTGGTGCCTCGAACCAGCACCGGCAAGCCGCATAAACACTGGCCTTGCGCCAGTTTGTTGGGGGATTTTTTGGGCAAGGCGGCCAGGAATCCCCCAACCCTGCGCGGCGCGCTTGACCTTGCCGGGGTGCATTTTCGCACGGGCAACGAAAAAAGCCCGCCACCCTTTCGGGCAGCGGGCACGATTTCCCCAGATTTCAGGAAGTAGGTCAGCGCGCGGCGTCCGACAACCCCATGGCTTGCCGGATCCTGCCGCCAGGCGTTGCTTCGCGGCGTGGCCGATCAATCTCGGCGGCCACCGAGTTCAATCCAGCCATGACGCCGGTGCGCGCTTCATCCAACATCAGCATCGACTCCCGGTCGCCGATCGTCTGCATAGCCGCCTTGTTGAGCTTGGACAACGAAGACTTGGCTTTGCTTGCTGCATCAGCCAACACGACCTCAGGATTGTCCTGAATCACGCCTTCAGCACGTTGGACGTCGCCTTTTTTGGCGGCCGCATTCAGTACGTTCTCGGCTCGTGCGATGCGATCGAGGTTGTCGTAGAAGCGGCGGTTCTGAACCTGCTCGTCATCCACCTCGCCATACAGCCGGTTGAACACTGGGACGCCGGTGGGCTTCACGTCATTGCCGCGAGCGACATCGACGGTGGTGTTGATGATCTTCTCGGTTTCGCGCAGCAGGCCACCGCCAGCCACCTGGAACCAGTACCTGATCACCTCCGGGCTTGGGCTCACGAAGCCTGCCTCGTAGTCGTCGCCACCGCTGAGCACGTTCAGGGCCCGGCTGATTTCCATGTAGGCCTGACCGGTGGCCTGCCTCTGCGTTTTCTCGCGCGCTCTCTCGACGCCGGGGCGGATGTCGTTCTCGCCAAACGCTTCGCGCTCGATCGGAAGACCGGCAAAGTTCCGGTTGAAACCCCATTCGATGACTGGATCGATCAAGGACGGAGCCACCGTCTTGAGCGCGCCGTCCGGCGTGAACACGTTGCCACCTCCCAGCGGGTTGAAGGCGCCGGCGATCTCGCCCAAGGCGGCGAACGTCTTGGCACCGATGTCCCGGCCGCCGTCCAGCGACAGCTCGGTCAGGACGCGGCCAGTGTTGGGCAGCACGTGCAGGCCCAGGGGCAACGGCACGGCGATGTACTGCTTCCCCTCCATCCATGGCATGGGAACGATCAGGGCGCGGGCCTTCACGAACTCCGGGATCTCGTCATCGTCGTAGCCGGCCGCCAGCAGCATGATCGCCTGCATCACACCCAGCATCAGGCCACCGGCGATGATCTTCTGACCGGCGGGGCCGCGCAGTGTCTCGATCGTCCGGGCGGAACCCTGCACGCTGGCGTTGAAGAAGGCGTACAGCGGGCCCGCCTCGCGGCCGATGCGCCCCTTGCGGTTGAAGTCCACCGTCAACTCTCGGCCCAAGCGGGCAGCTGCAGGCCGGCTCATGCCTTCCAGCAAGCCCTCGCGGTAGGCCGCCAGCCGCACGGCGTTCTCCAGCGTAGTGTTGAAGATGTCCAGCGCGTCGAGAATCTTATGCGCCGCCTTGCCCGGCGTCAGTTGGCCGGCCTTCTCAAACTGCTTGAGCTCGGCGGCGATCAGCTTGGTGCGCTCGCTAGCGTCCTTGAACTGGTCACGGAATCCGGTCTGGCCGCCGTCCGCCTGGAACTGTCGGAACAGCTTGCCCCACTCGCCGGACGGCCGGCCAGACAACTCCAGTGCGATGCCCTTGAGCGCCGGCGCGGTCAGGGCGAGCACCTTCAACGTCTTGCCGCGCAGCGGGGTCGATGTGAGGTTGATCGAGCCGCCCACAGTGTCGCGGATCAGGTTGACCAGGCCGAACGCCGGGTTGTACTGGGTGTTGACCGATGCCATCCAGCGGGTAGCGTGCCCGATGCTGATTTCCTTTGGAATCTTCGCGGACACAAGCGTGTGCAGAAGACCTGCCGAAAAGTCGACGACCGTCAGGCCGTCGAGGTTCTTGAGGTTTTCGGCCATGCGCGCGCCTCGCGGGTCGGTTGTGTTGAGCATCAGCACCCGGTCCTCGCCGTTGATTCGCACCGTGATAGCGCCCGGCAGGCTCTTGTAGATCGGGTTGGGCCGGCTGACCTTCACGCCCAGCGTCGGGTCGACCGTGGTGATGGTCGGTACACCGCTCATGCCGGCCACGGCCACCGCCGGATCGACACCCATGCGCTCCAGCTCTTCGGCGATCTTCTCGGCCTTCATGCCCGGCCGGATGGTGGTCCAGAAGTCCCGGTTCGGGTTGCTCAGGGCCAGGCCGTACAGCGCCACCGCCACGCGGTTCTTCTCCGCCCGGGTGATGGCCGCCTCGCGCTGCATCAGCACGTGCGCCAGGATGTTCGTCACCTGCTTGGTTGAGCCGGTGGCGCGCTTGCTGGCGCTGCCGCGCACGCTCATGCCGTTGCCAGTCGGGTGCGGGTTGCCGCTCTCGGCCTCGTCCCGGAACATGGGCACATAGTTCTTGTAGGCCTTCTCCCAGGCGTCGATGGTTTCCTGCTTCTCCAGGCCCTCCGCCACCAGCAGCTGGCGCGTGCCCTTGGTGATCGCGTCAACGCGCCGGGCCATCGCGTCCAGCGCCATCTTGCGGGTCGGGCTGATCAGCGCAAGGTGGGCGTCTGCCGCGGCGTTGGTCATCAGCACACCCTTGCTGTTCTTGCCGGATCCACCATCAGGAAGATCCGGGTTCACCTTGGCCATCTGGGCGTTGCGCTCCTTGGCTCCGCGGGCGTGCAGGTAGTCGGCCAGCTCGTCCATCTCGACGTTGTTGCGAGCCATGGCCTCCAGCAGCGGCTTGACTTCATCGTCCAAGAAGCGCTGCGCGCGGGTAGCCACGCGGCCCGGGTACAGCGTCTCAGCCAAGCGAGCGTCGAACTTCTCGGGGATGGCTGCGCCAGCTTCCTTGATGGCCTCCTGAACGCGCTTGATGTCGATGCGACCGTCCTGCAGCTCGTAGATCACGCGGTCGGTTCGCGTTGGCTCAGGTGCGCTCCACACGTTGGGTGCCAGCATGTCCACCTGCCTGGCTTCGGGTGACAGGCCAGCAAGCCTATCGGCAGCATCGACGGCGGACAGGCGGGTCTGGCTCGACAGAGCCTGCACCTGCGTGCCGTACTTGCTTCGCACTCGAGCCAAGTTGTTCGGGCCGCCCATTGCGGCTCGGATCATGTCGCTGACGAACTTCTCGGCATCGGTTCGAGACAAGCCACGGATCCAATCGCCAAAGCTGGCCGGCATACCAACACGATCAGCCACCTTGGCCATCCATGACAAGACCGCTTTCACCAGCTCTGGAAACTGGCGAGAGCCCATGTTGTCGCTGGCGGCCAGCTCCTCGCTGACCATGGCCAGCGCCTCCTCGGCGGCCAAGGCATCGTAAGCGGCGGCGTTCATCGCGCCCGCCTTTTGCCGGCCTTCTGCCGAGTCCTTCCACATCCTGACGTAGCGCTGCACCAGTGGGTCTTTGGCGAACTGGGTCAGCAGCGCCGCATAATCCTCCGCAGGGATGACTTTTTGCAAACCCAGGTGGAACAACTCATGGAACAGCGTGACGTAGGCGTCCCCGGCGGACTTGAGGTTGTCGGCAAAGAGGTAGACACGCCCATCAATGAGCGCGCCGCTCGGCTTGGTCCCGACTGGGACATCAAGGCCAGCGATCTGGCTTGGATCGGAAACGACCGAAATTGGCAGGACGTTTTTCGCGACTTGCTGAATTTTGTCTACAAGCCGCTGCACCTGGTCCAGCGTTGGCTTCGGCCCAAGTGACGCCGGTGCCAGCAGGCCCTGGCTGAACCTGACTGCACCGCCGTCGTCCGGCTTCAGGTACTTGTCCCGAATGAAGTACCCGCCATCCTTCTTCCAGGTGTAGGGGTCGATGGCCTGGGCCTGCTCCTTGGTCAGATCCTTGCGGATGATCCCGCGGATGGTCTTGCCCTTGGCGGTGACGTGCTCCACGATCTCGGCGCCGTTGCGGTCAACGGTGGGCACCACATCGACCTTGGCCGGCTTCTCGGGCTTGGCAGCTGGCGTGCGGCTCGTGCGCTCGGGCTTGGCCGCCGGCGCGGCTTCATCAGCCTTGGCCGCTTCCTCCTGCGCCTTGGTCATGGCGCGGGCCGGCATCTCGATGTCCTCGATCCGGTCGAACAGTTCGCCGATGTCGGTGATGTCGGTCAGGTCCCGGTCGCCCATCTGGGCCGGGGCGCGCGCGGCGTCGGTCTGCTTTTCGATCACCACGATGCGGGTGGCCACCTTCGTGCCGGCGCGCTCGAAAGTCACCTGCGGCAACTTGATGTCGGCTACCAGGTGCAGGCCTTCTGCCGGGCGCACTTCGCGCGTTCGCTTCCCGGTGGGCTGCACATCGGTCAGCGCCTGGATCGTCACCATCGTCGCGGCGCCGCCTTCTGGCGTCTTCACCAGCACGGCGCTGCCGTCCGGCCGAACGCTGGTCACAACACCGGTTGCCGCCCAGCTGGCGCGGCTCTTGATGGTGTCGCCCACGTAGATGTCGCCCAGCGTCGGGTGATTGATCGCAGGCTTGAGCGGGCGCTGCTCGGTTTCGTAGAACCACTGATCAAAGCGCTTGTCGGCCGCCGGCCCGGTCGGGATCAGCGCCACGATTCGGCCACCGTCGCGCAGATGGGTCGCGGCCTTGGCCACGTGCTCGATCGCTGTCTTGCCGCCAGACCCGAACGGCGGGTTCATGGCGATGCCGTCGAACTTGTTCACGATATCCAGGTCTTCGAACTCGCCATCAAGGATGCGGTCCTCGGCCGGGTTCATCACCATGGCCAGGCGCGAGCGCAGCGCGCTGGACGGCTCGATCACCGTGCGCTTGCCGGTGTCTGGCAACCAGCGGGCGATGGCACCGTGGCCGCCGCTGGGCTCCAGCGCGTCCTCTCCACCTCGCAGGCGCAGCCAGTGCACCATCTTCAGGCCCACCGGCTCCGGCGTGGCGAAGTAGTCGGTACCCTCTTGGGCCTTGGTCTTGCTGTTCTTCTTCTGGGTGCCCCAGTAGAACGATTTGGCGCGGTCCCACTCGCTCAGGGTGTTGTTGGCGGCCTTGTCGCGCTCCTTGCCGCCTGTCCCCTCGCCTTCATGGCCGGGCGGGTAGGTATCGGATTCCTCGAAGGCGGACACGAATGAGTCCTTGAGCGCTCGCGACAGCTCGCCCATGCCCAGGTTCTCGGCGGCGCTCGCGCGCTCGGCGATGGTCTGCGCAAAGGCCCAGCGCTCCCAGTTCGTGCCGGTGTTCAGGTAGCGGAACAGGGCATTGCTCACCTGGCCAGTGCGGTAGATGCGGCCTTCCTGCTGGATCGACAGCGTGGGCTGGGTCGGCAGGCCCAGGTTGAACAGCACGCGCTGGTGCTTGCCGGTCGTGTCGTGTCCGCTCCAACCCTTGTTCTTGGCCGACTGCACCAGCGCCACGGTCGGGCCCTTGGCGTCGTCGTTGAAGTCCTTGTACCGCTGCAGCAGATCAGACTTCTTCTCGTCGCCGTTGATCAGCAGCACGTCCTTGAACTCGCGCGTGAAGCGCTCGATGGGCGATTGCAGGTCGGACAGCAGTTCATCGCCGGCCAGGTCGGGGAACGTGCGGTTGAACTCGGCCGCCGCGGCGTTGTAGGCGCGCACCTTTGCCAGTTGGCTGGCGGCCTCTTCTCCGGTGACTTCCTCGCTCGTGCGCTCCGCGCGCCGGTCGAACTTGAACGGGTTGATCGCCCCGCCCTTCTTGAAGTCGTGGAACACCACCACCTTGCGGCCCATGGCCATGTGCTGCTTGATGATCGGCACCACCTCCTTGGCCTTGATGGC
>Ga0181556_1004951_pt1 | contig 10600 bp, 6 predicted proteins | sample 011ome_14_FD_148651 | JGI IMG/M metagenome (GOLD analysis project Ga0181556, IMG submission 148651) | Coastal salt marsh microbial communities from the Groves Creek Marsh, Skidaway Island, Georgia - 011505AT metaG (spades assembly) | ecosystem: Environmental > Aquatic > Marine > Intertidal zone >... | reverse complement strand
CGGTTAGAAGAAGCAGAAAAAGGAACGAAAGGAGGTAATGTATCATTTTCCAAAACGAGTGATACTGAGAGCGTCTCGTCCTCGTTCTCGCGCGCATGATGACTGACAAACGCGCACCACCGCGTTTCTTCGCCTCTCCCCGTCTCAGTGCGCGCGCGTGTTCGCAATACGTTTAAAACTCGTCATGATTGATTGCGCGTGTTAAAAATTCGTTTTTCGATTTTATGCGGAGTTTTTGAAAATGTTGTACAGGTTTCAGTAATAATACAAATACGAATACATCGCATAACAATAAATAAAACGCGCTCTGCTACCACAAACCTCTCTCCGCGTTGGTGGCATCATTCGTCTTTGCCCCTTCGTTTTTCACGGGTGGAGGGTTCGGTCGCATCAAAGGACTCGTTTTATTAAATCCAACCCTTTTCGATACGGAGCGTTTCGGCGACGCGATGAGCGCTCGAATATCGGAGCCGTTCTTCGGAACAGAAGGGATAAAAAAGGTTTCCCCGTTATTGAAGTCGTTGTCGATGTTGCTCTCGTCGTAATCATCATCTTTTGCGTCAAAGAATGGTTGCTCTTTCGATATGGTTGAGGAAGGTACGACGCTTAGTGCATCTTCCAACACCCGAAGCTTTCGCGAGGAAGAGGATAACTCGCTTTGCAACCGTTCAATCTCTTTGGATTTTGCATGCAAGTCAGCTTCGACTTCTTTACGCTTTTCAAACTCCTCCTTGAAATTAGTCTCCGTGGCGTCAACCTTTGATTTCATAACGTTCATTATTTGAAGAAGCGCTTGATTTTGCTCGTTCAACGCCTTCGTCCTCGTGTCGAACAGTTTTTGCAACTTTTCGCGAACGCGTTCGGATTCGATGGAGATGGCGATCTCTTTCTCCTTTTCCATGCGCTTTGCGAGCGCCCGCGAGTTGTCAGTGTCACTAGTGGTGTTCACACCTTTATCCGTTGAAGGTGGCATACTGCTCAGCTGAATATTCTCCACCGTCAATTCGTTAATTTTCAAAGCCGCCGCTTCCAAATCGTTCTGCATCTCGTCGTAATCGTTAACGAGCTGTTGCATGCTCGCGCTGATTTGATTCGTCGTATTCTTCGCACTTTGTAAACTTTCCTCTAGCTGCTCGATTTCGCTCGTCTTAGCTTCGAGCTCGCGCATGGTTAGTTCTAAACTTTCCGTGGCGACGTCGCGTTCCTCTTCGCGAGTTTGTAAAAAGTTTTGTGCGACCGCGAGTTTCTCAGTCAAATCTTCCACGCGACGTTTCAACTCGCTAGATTCTTGGTAACACGTTTCCACCGCGTTCTTGGCGTCGTCAAAGCACGCCTGCATGGCTTTCTCGTTGGACGCTTTCACGTCCTCTTTCAACGTTTCTATTTTCTGTTTGTAGCTTTCTATCGTTTCCTTGATTAACGCGTTCAAACGCATATTTTCAGCTTTTAAACGCGTTTCGGCATCGAGCAATACACGTTTTGAAGATGAAAGCGTTTCAACGTCCTCTTGTAACTCCACGTTTCTTCGTAAGCTCATCTCGAGACGTTTTTTGAAGTCATCTTTCATCCCTTTCTCGCTTTCTATTTCATCCTTCAACGGCTCGCTTTGAACTCTGAACACCTCCAACTCCGCCTGGTACTTTAATCTCTGCAGCGTCTCCTTCTCTAAGGCGTCCGCGATATCTTTCCTCGCTCGCTCCGCCTCTCTACTCTTTCTCTCGTAACTTTCCTTTTCCGCTTTAGCCACGGCGCACTCTTTCAAGGCCTCGTCCATTTTGTCCTTTGCAAACTGCGCTTCCGCCACCGCGGCGACTTCCGTTTCCGAGGCTCTCGCGCCGAATCGGGCAACCGCCGCCGCGCCTCGTTCGTTCGCCTCGCGTTCAATCTCCGTCGCTCTGTGCTCAAACTCCATCCGCATCTTTTGAACTTTCGCTTCATATTTCTCCTTTTCTCTGCGCTCAATTGACTCTTGACTTTCCTCTTTTCGTTTTACATTTTTCTCTCTCTTTTCTAAACTCGCCTTCGCTTTACTCGCTTTGCGCAGCACTTCGTCCCGCCATTTCATCGCCCGACGTTCCATTTGCACCTTCTCTTCCTCGAACTTCTCGCTAATCCTCTTCTCGGCGGTTTTCATTCTTTTCTCGGACTCCTTTGCCGCCTTCGTCTCCTCTTTCGCTTTCGCTCGCATCTCGTCCGCCTCTTTCTTACACCTCTCGTACTCTCGCTTCGCGTACTCGTTCTGCTTGGCGATGACCGTCGCCCGGTCCCCTAAATCCACAAAATCGCGCTTCAATTCGTCCCGTTCGCGTTCCGTCTTCTCTAAAACCATTCTCAACTCCTCGTTTTCTTTCATCGTTTGTCCGCTCGAACTCGTCAACTCTTCACATCTCCTTCGTTCGTGCGCTACTGTTTGCCTTTCTCTTGCGCAGTCCGCCCTCGCCATTCGTACATCTTTCTTCATCACGCGCACTTGCGCCTCGAGTCGCTCGAGTTCAATTTCGAGCTTGGACACTTTCAATGATTCCGCCACGTTTGATGTTGTTGTTGTTGCCATCGTTCGCCAGCGTCGTTCTTCTTGCTCTGCTTGTTTCTCTCGATGATTCATCTGTTTCGCTCTGGAATTGATTTCAACGGCATTTATTGACGCCGTCGTCGCTGCGTTTTCTCGTCCAGTCCTTTCGTTCGCGACTCCGTGCTCTTCGAGGAACGATACGGCTTCGGTTGTTGCGAGGCTTATTTTATCGAATCTGTCGCGCGGAGGAGGACGTTTTCGCGTCGTCGTCTCGCGCGTGTGCATTTTGAATGTTTTGTTGTGAGGGGTGTGCGAAGGGACTTTTTGAATTTTCAGAACAAAACCAACGAACCATCAAACCGAAAGACGCGCGACGACGTAAAAGGTATCGAGACATTCCGGAGCCGAGAACGACGACGAGCGCTTGCGTTTGCTATAGTACCGTGAATATGACTAAAACTCTACAAAAAGCTCTCGATAAATCTATCACATTTTCTCATCACGAAGCAGCCGCCGCGCGACTCTTTTCGAGCGCTCGAAACACCGTTTCCGGCGACATCGATTCGCCGACGTCGCACGCGATTTCTTTCGTCACCGCGACGCCGTCGTCTTCTTCGTCGTTCACTAACACGGATAACTGAGCCACTCGGCATTTCAACGTCTCGCTCAAAAATTCCAACACTTCTCGCTCCAACAACTCTTTCGCGTCCGCTTTTTTCGTCGCCGAGATGGAAACCTTCTCGGCGCTAATATCCATCACCGAGCACTTCTCTTGCCGGTCGATCACTCTTACCGAAATGATGAGTTTCTTCCCTCCTTTCCCTCTGCGTATGCACGGTGGCACCGGTAACAACTCCACCACCTCTCGAGTAGTATTCCCTTTCTCTTTACCGTTCGTCCCCGCTTTCCTCGCTTTCTCGAAACTCCTCAACGCGCCGTCCAACACGTACAATTTCACACTCTCGTCGTTGCACTCGTAACACACCGGCACGTCCCCGCAATAATAACGCGTTTGCTTCTCAATGCTCTTCCCGTTGTCTCTTCGAATCGCCGTCGTTTTATTGTCCCGCTCTCGCTTCGCTCGTAACCGGCAGACGTACTTCGTCCTGTCTAAAATAATCGACCCATCTTTCCTTCGTCTCGGGAGCGAGAAGAGATTGCAGTCCGTGATTAAAACGGGATTGGAGCAACACGTGCAGTAATACGTTTTCAGTGCGCTTTTATCGTCATCCGTTTTCGTGTCGTTGTCGTCTTTTTTGTGACGCTTCTTGATGAAATCTTCGGAGGAGTACGCGATGGTGGAGCGTTTGCCCATGAGTACTATTACTATTATAATTCTCTTTGACGACGACAAGGCAACAAAACAGCCGACGAATAAACGTGTTTTGAGAAAGAGAGAGATGAAATGAACCCCACGCTCTGCGTTCAAACGAAAGCGCCTCGTTGTTGTTGTCGTTGTCGTTTGATGTGTGGAGGAGTTTGTGTGGAGGAATTTTGGTTTTTCTCTTTTCCCTTCATTCTTTAATTAATTAGGCAACAAAAAAACTTATTAGAGTATACGAGAGGCGGTATAGGTCCGACGAGAGGGAAAGAGAATCCGGCAGAAGATAGTGTAGTAGCGAACGGGTTGAAGAAGAAAAGTAAGCTACGTGTTGTAGTAATTGCTGCTGCCCTTGTGTATTTTGTGTTTCATTGCTATACGCTTATCGTGTCTATCTAATGTGCTACGATGACCCCTACGGTACTATAAAACTTTTTCTAACCGAGCGCGACGACGAGCGTATCGAGCTTTCGATGGCTCGTCCACGATTCGCGTTCTCGAGCATTTCATCTCCAAAGCAGCTTTGAGCGTTAAGAGATGGACGGAATACGGATCGAGCGCTCTCGTTCGGAACGATTTCGGCGGGACGAGCATTTCGTCTGTTTCGCTACCGTTATCTGTTTTGGTCTCGTCTTCGCGTCGTTCGTTGCGTTCCAGCAACACTTTCTTCCTGTTCGTGCTGGAAATCGTGACGGAATTCTCAAACGCTTGCGCGAGTTCTGGTGCGTTTTCTACATCGCGGCGTTCCATTTCCCTCAAATCATTGTCGTCATCGTCCGGTGATAATTTGAAAGCCTCGGACAGAGTAAAAGTCAATTGAATGCCCCTCGTATAGGAACTCGTCGCCGAGACTTCGATGTAAATTATTTGCAAAGGATAAAACTCGCGCTCGCCTTTATTAATAGAAACGCCGCCGAGTCCGCACGGATCGAGCGTTTTGACGTCTGTTTCGTCACGAAGGAAGACATTGCCTCGTAAATGCCAACTCGGCAAAAACACTTTCAAAACTTCTCGTTCTTTGTCGTAACTTTCAACCATGGCGATTTTCGTCTTTGCGTTGTCCAGCATCGAGAAGGCGAGGTAAACTTCTGAAACTTTCCTTTGCACGACTTTCGACATTCGCGTGCGCTCGTTGAGATGATCCGCGAGATCGTGCAAAATTGATTTTTTCAAAAGGTCGTCGCTACGCTTGGCCGCTCTGCAATCACCGATGGCACTCAATAACTGTCGGTGCGCGATAATATCCGCATATCGGCGAATCGGCGACGTAAAGTGCGTGTATAAATCGACGGCTAAACCGAAATGCGACGAAGACGTGGCCCCGTCGCACACGCAATATTCAGCCTCTTGCATCTTCTGCGCAGCGTTGCCGCGGAAGAACGCCTCGGCGGAGGCGCGAGAATCTGTGGATAAACGGATAGCCTTCGAAAGCGATTCGTTCAACGAAACGCCGCTGGAACTATCAAACGAGTTAAAATTTAAAAACTCGCGGCAATATTTCTTGATGTCGTCGAAGGCGTCCGCGGCTGGCATTCTGTGTCGGCGCACGAAGGACGCCTCGAGAAATTTCGTGTGAATGCGTTCCGCGCAGGCACAATTTGCTGAAATCATTAGTTCTGCAACCGTTTTCATTGTGTGAACATCACGCTTCTCCGCAACCGCGGTTCTTTTTGCCGTCGAAAGTTCCTCGCGGTCGCCAGCATCAGCATGCGTTTCAAACCTCAACTCGGCGCTCGCCAATTCTAGCGCGCCGTTCATTTCTCGCACTCGGCGTCTGCTATTCGCAAAAGTTGTCAACACATACAAAGCGTCGTAAAAATCACGCACGTTGTTTTTGCATCCCGCATCGCCTCCATCTAACAAAGCTTGCGCCGAATAATAATCGATAGCCTTTCGGTTTCGAATGATTGAACGACCAAACCAGGGTTTCCCTTCAATGCGCAAGTCCTCATTCACGAGCCAAACGCACGATACCGCTAATCTGTCCTGTCCTTCAAGTAACGAACACAGATTTGCAGACAGAATTTCCGGGAGCATGTCAATTCGCTCGTTGGGTAGGTACACGGTCGTGCCTCTCGCCCTACCTTCCGCATCTAACGCAGATTTCTCTCGGACGAAGAACGACACGTCAGCAATGTGCACACCAATCTCGTAACCACCACTTTCCAACTTCTTTACACTCAGCGCGTCGTCAACATCAACGCATCCAGGCGGGTCGACTGAAAAAATACACGTCGCGGGATCCTTTCTAAAATCTCTTCGAGTATCGAGTTCTTCGAGCGGTATCGTCCAATCCGACCGAGGTAATTCCGAGTTCGCTTTCACCCCGAATGGCTCTTTGCGAATCATACAACTCGTCAACACCGCATCAACTTCACCTTTGAAATTTCCAACGTCACCTATAACTTCCAAAAAATGCGCATCCGGGAACGTTTTCTGTCTCGACCAGGAGGAAAAGCGAACCGAGAACACTTTTCCTTTTAGCGTATCCGGAGCATTTTTGAACATCTTAAACCGAGGCAGTTTACTCGACTCTCTCGGAACGACGAGAACGCTGTTCCGTTGTGCCAACCGAGAGTCATCTGAGTCGTGTTCATCGAGCACGCACGTAAATTCCATTTGCTTTCGCGACACGACATAAACGACCTCGTTCGTGTTCACGTCAACCGCAACCGTATCGAGGTGTAGAGCTCGATTCATTTTGACTTTTGAGTCTATGCGAATAGAGTTATTGACAACTGCAGACGTCCGTTTGCTATCTACGCGCATTTGTCCAATTACTATGGTACCGTTTGCAATACCTTCTTCTACCTCTACTCGTGTAATGTACTCAGAAAAGGTACCGCCTACTTCCATATCTTCCTCTTTTTCGTTTTCCTCTTCTTTCTCTTCGAGCGCCGCTTGTACCTTCGACATCAAAGCTTCGTTCTCGGGATGATATTTTTGAATGTACTCGATTACGTGCATTGTAGTCACGGCGTTATCTTTCACTGCGCTTTTCGTAGGCTTTGTCGTGAGTACAATAACCTTCGTTTTCGGTCTTCTCGTCGCCGTCTGCACCTTCTCGGCGTAAAACGCCGCGGTCGCTTCAACCAATCCACATCCACTTCTCTTCGAAAGCTCTCTGATCTTTCGACTGTGCAAATCATCAAACAAAAAACTATCTTTCCGCGAATCTTCGTATACGCTTCTCATCGCTCGCATCAACCTCGGGTTTGAATTAAACTTCTCCCTCGCTCGCGTTTCAACGCTCTTACACAAGATACAATCTCTCGCTAAATCTTCCCAAAACTGCGCTCCTAACACTCCGATGACGCTCGCCGACGACGGCACGAGAAAAAAATCGCACCGCTCGTTCAGTGCCGTTGGTGCTCCATTTTGCCTCTCGTCGCAACTTACGCACCCGGGAAACCCGCACGAAATATCCTCTCGCAAATACACCTCGTTTGAAGTCGTTTGCAACACCATTCCCCTAATTCCTCCTTCTCTTTCTGCCACGAACTTGCGCCTTTTTTCACCGCCAAACACACGCGCTCTTCGTCGTCTGTTTCTTCGAGCATCATCGTTGCGGCCCATTTTAGGCGCGGTGCTGATGTTTCCTCATCAGAGAAGAGAGCTCTTCTTATATCTTTATTATGAGGTGAAAAGGAGTTTTGGGGGAAAATATCAAAACGGAAAGCGACAGTTGGAATGCACTCGTCATTGTTGACACACCACGCGATATAGATAGAGCATGAAAGTGCGACTGAAAAGCAAAACGAAAACGAAGAATAGCGATGATGATAATAATAATAATAAGGCGATGATCGAGAAGCGAGTAAAAGAGACGCGAAAGGAAGTGCAAAAGAAACGCGAGAAGAAAATGGAACTTTTGGAACGATTGAAACGAACGAAGGAAGAGAGAGTGGCGAGAGAGATGCGGATCGCGCGGTCGACGATCGCGACGACGACGGGGAGGGGCGAGGAGGAAAGCGAGGAGAGGACGACGACGACGACGCCAAAAGTGGGAGCGAAGAGGCGTTCGTATGCGCGAAAACAGAGGAGCAGTGAGAAGAGCGAGAAATCACCTAGCAACACCACCACCACGAGTGGTGGTGGTAAGAGTACCGCGCAAAAGCGAAAGCGAAGGCTGTCGAGCGAAGGAACTCCGAATCGATGGGAGGCGTATTACAAGCGAAGATACTTAGAATGATTTATATATGAAATTCAGTAGTCGCGTTATTTGCTTTATTCACAAAGGCATGATGTGGTTTGGAAATGGATCTCCCAAACGCTTCACATCGCGTAAGTAATAACGAAGAGTAGACGACGAGAGAGCTTCTTTGCGCTACGGCATAAGGCTACGTTCTATCTATTCGTCATGCTTGTTTCAAAGTTCATCGTGTGCAGGATCGTCCGGGTCGTAATCTTCGGGTGGTTCCATTCCTGGCGGGAAGAGCGCGTCCGGATCTTCCACGTTTTTCCTCGTTTCTCTCGCCCACTCGTCCGCCTCGTCGTCTTTCTTCTTGCGATCAGCTTCCTCGAAGTCTTCCTGCATGCGCTTCTCCTTCTTGCGAGATTTCTTGCCAAACAATTTCTTGCCGAACGATTTCGCCTCTTCTAACGAGTCCGTGATGACGATGTTGTCGAAAAACGAACCCGCTTTGACTTGCCACAAATCGAATCCGACGTGCTTTAAGTTGCGCATCAACGCTAACGGCTCGGACTTCGGAACGTAGTTTGGATTTTTAATCATCGGCGCTTCCCACGGTCCTCCGGAATACTTTGGATTTTCAATCATCGGTTGCGTCCACGGACCTTTGTATTCCGGGTTTGGAACCATCGGTGGTTCCCAGTCGCCATCGATGTCGTCGTCCCAATCGTCCGGTTTCGGATGTTCCGGGTCGGCAATGTTTTCAGGAATATCGTCGTAGCCTTCCGGTTTCTCAGCGTCTTCGTCGACAATCATTCTGCGATCGTCCCAATCGTCTGGTTTCGTCGCCGATGGGTCAGGAATTTCTTTCGGTTCCAAAATATCAAACTCGTCCTCGATATTCTTTTTGATTTCTGATTTACCATCGATCAAAATCTCAAAATCATCGTTCGGATGAATCACCAAAGTGTACACGTGCGTCAACTCGTCCGTTTTCGCTTTCACCGTCGTCTTCATCTGGTATTGCTTCTCGTTCCCGTGTTCGTCGTGTTTGGCCAAGATAAAATGTACTTTCTTGATCCCTTTCCCGCAAATATCCGGTCCAAACATGATGTTATACGGCGTCGATCCTCCAAAATTTTCCATCTCGCTCGATTCCGGTAAAATTTTCACGTACGCGCCTCCGCAGTCGATGTTTTGTTCGTGCTTCACCGAGTACTGCACCACGAGGTCTTTCCCGTCGTTATCGAACACTTCGTCCGCGGACGAGTAATAAGCGAAAAAGCGTCCATTCGTTTGCGTTTTGAACCCTTTGTTCGCCTTCGAGTCCGTTTTTTTCCCTTCATGTATCGCCGTCGTCACTACGAATTCGCCAGCCATATTTTCATCTTCTTTGAAGGTGGATTTGTGCCATCTCGACGACGCATCTTCGTCTGTTGTGTTTACACGATATCAAAACGAAAAGCATTAAAACCGTAAAGTCAGTATAAAAGAGGCAACAACACGACGTCTCCAAAAGAGATTGAAATCAGATCGAGCGCGCGAGTCGGCTCTGTTTCCCTCTCTTCTTCGTCTCAATCGAAACTTGTTTCGATTTTCTTCTTCCCGGGGAAACTTAAACAAAAAACGCACCATCAAAGGTCTCCGAAAAGTGAATCTTCGCGTCGGAAAGAAGCGCGAAAAGCAGCAAAAACAGCAGCAGTAGCAGACAAGTCGTCGTCGTCGTCGTCCGCGTTCTGTGCGTCATCGTCATCTTTTTCTTCTTAAGTGCGTTTGATTTTTGTGAAGAATTTCAATCGCTTTTTTCCATCGCGAAGAAAAACGTCAGACTTTTAGGGAAAAGAAAGAGAGAGAAACACATCTCGTTATTAAAAATGGAAGTCGCGGACATCGCCATCGCCCCACTGAAAGAGTTCATGAAAGACTCCGTGCGATTAGTGAAAAAGTGCACGAAACCAGACCGACGAGAGTTCACGCTCATCGCGAGCAAGACGGCTTTTGGTAAGTAATGTACTCGTTTACTACATTTTTATATACATTTTTCTTTCCGATCGGAGCGCATTTTCATTTCACTCTCTTTCGCTGACTGTTGTGTATTCTCTCTCTCTTATTCTCTCTCTTTCACAGGGTTTATCATGTTTGGGTTCGTCGGGTTCTTCGTGAAGCTCGTCTTGTGAGTGTTTACCTTCTCTCTCTCTCTCTTTTATTCTCTCTTCGCGTTCCCGGTGGGATTCATGCAAGAAGGTGTTGTCCTTTTCGGTTGAATTGGACGTTCGAGACTCCTTCCCCCAAAAGGAGTGAAAAAGGCTGATTTCTTCGCGTTCCGCTTTGCGAAGAAGTGGTGTATAGAGTACTGACAAATGTTCCTCTCGTTTCTTCTTCTTTAATAAATAGCATTCCGATTAACAATATCATCTTATCCTCTTAATGTTATGTGATGAGCGATTGAAATTATTATGCGTTGAACTGTTTAGCTTTAAAAATTCATACATGTGAAACTCGAACTTAGGAACTCGTAAACTAATAATCCTCTGCGTTTTTACAATTTGGTTCTGTGCTTTCTATCTACTTTTATCTATCTAGTTTCTACGCGAGAGCGCTTGCGCTCGTGCTCGGTGATGGACTCGTCCGCTGT
>Ga0181556_1004933_pt1 | contig 10619 bp, 9 predicted proteins | sample 011ome_14_FD_148651 | JGI IMG/M metagenome (GOLD analysis project Ga0181556, IMG submission 148651) | Coastal salt marsh microbial communities from the Groves Creek Marsh, Skidaway Island, Georgia - 011505AT metaG (spades assembly) | ecosystem: Environmental > Aquatic > Marine > Intertidal zone >... | reverse complement strand
GCAGAGGGAGCTCGTCGAGCGGAGGGGGTTGCTTAGCGTTGAGGACCAGCGGTCATTGATGCTGGCGGCCGCGATGATCCCGGCACCCAAGTTTCTAGCGTTTGCGGCGATGGTGGGGTACCGGATCGGCGGGATACTGGGCGCCATCGGCTCATCGATTGCCATCCTGCTACCCGGGACGATCCTGGTCCTGGCTGCGTGTGTGTTGACCGTGGTCGCGTCAGAGAACCCGGCGCTTGTGACGATCCAGCACTACGTCGGGCTCGGTGTCGTCGGTCTGCTAGCTGGGAACGCTGTGAGGATGTTCGTCGGAGACGGGGTAAACAGACGGTCGGTACTGTTTGGTTTGGTGATCAGTCTTGGGATACCTCTCTACGTGATCGCGTTCAAGGGACCGCTGATCGTCGCGGCCTGTGTCGGGCTTGCGGTGGGCTCGATCGTGATCCGTGGCGACGAAAAAAGAGGAGCGATCGATGTCGAGTGACTCGTCTATCCTGGGAGAGATCCTTGCGGTCATCGCGTTTAGTACGTTGTTTTCGCTCGGCGGCGGGAACGGCCAGCTTGCGATTATCCAGGACCACTGGGTAGATCCCGGGCTTCTGAGCCCGGCACTCTTCGCGTGGGCCTACGCGATCGGAAACTTCGTCCCGGGACCGAAGTGTAGCTTCGTGGCGGGTATCGGTTACTTCTTGGCTGGGTTCCCCGGTGCCATAGCTTGCCTGGTCGGTATATCTATCCCGACGGTTTTTGGTGCGTCGCTGGCGGCACATTGGCACGACAACCTGAAACACTACGTCGCCTTATTCATGCCGGCGTCCGGATTTGTCATCGCGGGGATGATGTTGACCGCGGGCACAGGGCTCGCTCGGAACATCTCTATCGAGCCGCTTGAGTATCTGTTGGTCGGTTTAGTCGTGTTAGGGGTATGGCTCCGGCGCTGGGACCCTGGTGTTGTTGTCCTGGGGTCGGCTGGGTTGGGTGTGTTGGTCTACCTCTCAAGCTGACGTCCCTGGGCGCGGCTGTGCACACAATATTTTACGGAGAGATAGGATCGATATGAGTGGCCTCAAGCTGTTTCGATTACTCTTGAGCCATAACATAATAAAACAAAGGACCAACAATCATGAGTGAAGGTAGTTACCAGGTTTTTAAGTACGAGAAGCCGTCTGATATGCCGGGTGGTAAGGCGATTGTCCAGCTCGCTGGCAGCGACATTATCCGCGGCAGGGTACAAGTGGTGCGAGAGGGTGGTGAGAATAACCTCCACTCGCATCGCGGCATGGACGGTTTCTGGATGGTGCTCTCTGGTCGGGTGAGATTTTACGGTCCGGGCGACGTCGTGATCGGTGAGTTTGGGAAGCACGAAGGGATACTGATCCCACGCGGTGAGCAGTATTGGTTCGAGAGCGCCTCGGATGATGAGGAGCTGGAGATACTCCAGATGGCCGCATTCGAGAAAGGAACCAAGGTTGAGAGGGTTGACGCTGAGGCTCAGAAGCTAAAGGTCGGTTCGGTAGAGGTCAGAGAGGTGACCGAGACGCGCTGACAATCGGAGCGATAAAGGAGGCAGTGAATGGAGATCAAGCTGGCGATTGATCGGTACGACCGGCACTTTCCGTTTTTCGATGGGTCCCTGTCTCACTCATTTAACTTCGATATTAGACCGTTCCAGGTCGGGCAGAGTGCCATTCTGCAGCACGGTACCGACCGTCATGAGCTGTTCCTCGACGATCAGTTCGACGTCGCCGAGTTTTCGATGTCATCGTTCCTGGCCGCCAAGACACGGGGCTACCCGATCGTTGGGATACCGGTGTTCCCGAGACGGTTGTTCAGTACCAGCCAGATGTGGGTCAGGCAAGACTCAGACATGACCGAGCCCGCGCACTTGGTCGGTAAGAACGTCGCGTTGAGTGCTTTTCAGACGACGTTATCGCTGCTCGCCAAGGGTGACCTGGAGTTCCACTACAAGGTCCCGTGGCGCTCTATTAACTGGAAATTGACTACCAAGGAGAAGATTCCGCTCGAGCACGGTCCAGACGTGAGCGTCGAGTTTATCGGGGACCGTGATCGTTTGGGTGACCGGCTCCAGTCCGGTGAGATCGACGCGTTTTTCTTGCCGCACCCGCCCGCCAACGTGATGAGCGGCGAGGTCCGCGCGAGACGTCTGTTCCTTGATCCCGAGTCCGAGGAGAAGCGTTACTTTGACGAGGTCGGGTCGTTCCCGATCATGCACGTCATAGCGATCCAGGAGTCACTGGTGAACGAGAACCCCGACCTACCGGTACAGCTGATGGAGATCTTCCACTCCGCGTTTGATATCGCGGAGGGCTACTACGCCGACCCAAATTGGTCGATGCTACCCGGTGCCCGCCACCAGTTTGAAAGGGACCGTGAGCGGTTCATGGGCAGGGCCTGGCCACGCGGCTTTGCCGCGAACCGCTCGAATATAGATAGGCTCATGCGTTACGCGGTGGACCAGGGTATCGGCGCAGAGTACTTCCCACCTGAGATGCTGTTTGCTGGACCCACTTTGGAGACCTAGCTATGAAACTGATCAATAACGCAGAGGTCAGCCAGGTTCTCACGATGGCGGACTGCATCCGTGTCCAGGAGGAGGCGTTCCGGGGTCTCGCCGAGTACGGCGCCGTCCACCGACCGAGGGTCGACCTGTACTACCCGGCCGGGGACCCCGACAGCTATTTTCGCTGGGGATCGATGGAGGGCGCGAGCTCGCATTACTTCGCGATCCGTATGAAGTCAGACATCGTCAGCTGGCCCAGGACCGATGACGGTGGGTGGACCGAGGAGAAGCACTGTATCGAGCCCGGTACCTACTGCGGGTTGATATTTTTATTGTCCACCAAGAACGGCGAGCCGTTGGCGCTGATCAATGACGGGATCCTGCAACACTTCCGGGTCGGGGGCGGCGCGGGTATTGGTGCCAAGTACCTGTCCCGGGAAGACTCAGAGGTCGTCGGCCTGATTGGTTCAGGCGGCATGGCGAGGACCTTCTTGGAGGCGTTCTGTTGCGTGAGACCGATCAAAGAGTGCCGGGTTTACAGCCCAACGAGCGGCCACAAGGAGGCCTTCGCGGAGGAGATGTCCGCTAGGCTCGGTATCGAGGTGATACCGGTGTCTGGGCCCCGGGAAGCGATCGCTGGCGCTGATATCGTCTCCTCGGCGACCGACAGCATGGTGCCGGTTTATGATGCGGAATGGTTGGAGCCGGGACAGCACGTGACAAACCTGGGACGGCGAGAGATGCCCGAAGAGGCTATCTCACGATTCGACGTCGTGGTAAGGCAGGGGGTCGCGGGTCTCCAAATGAAGCAGACTGATATATTCCAGGCCGAGAGAGGCCACTCGCCCGCCGCGTTTATCGGCGGCACTCCAGAGCAACAACGTGTGATCCCGGAGAAGAACCCGTCGCCCGGTTTTGGCGGAGACAGTCCAGACTTTATGGACCGCGGAAGGGGCGGCGACAAGCCGGAGTTCAAGGACCTGGTCACGGGCAAGTGTGGAGGGAGGACTTCACGGGACCAGATCACGTTCTACCGGAACGTTGGCAACCAGGGGCTCCAGTTCTCGTCGGTCGGTGGGCTGGTCTACGAGAAGATCGTGGCCAGCGGGTTAGGCCGAGATATACCGACTGAATGGCTCCTACAGGACATCAGGGACTAGCGGGGATGGACAACGTCGCGAGGGTAGAGGCGGTCTCCGTCAATCGAGACCACGGTTTTTCTAAGGCGAACACGGACACGATCCGACTGGTCCGGGGCCTCGGGGTGGAGCACGACGCCCACTTTGGTGAGACCGTCCAGCACCTTCACCTGGTCAAGAAGGACCCAGGGCGGGTCAACCTTCGGCAGGTACATCTCATGGCACTCGAGAGAATCACCGAGTGGGAGTCGCTCGGTCACCCCATCCGTTGCGGTGCCTTGGGGGAGAACATAACCACCGGCGGCATCGATCTGGAGTACCTCCCCGACGGAACCAGGCTGCGGTTCTCGGGCGGCGCCGAGATCCTGCTGACGGGTCTCCGCAAGCCCTGCCACCAGGTGGAGAGTTTCTCTCCCGGGCTACTTAGGCTGGCCACCGCGGTGGCTGAGGGTGGCGATGTCCCCTACCGGATCGGTGTGATGGGTGTCGTCAAGGTCGCCGGCGAGGTGTCTGTGGGTGGGGAGATCAGCGTTTTGTTTCCCCCTGGTCCCCACAGGCCGATGGTCCAAGTCTGAGCGACATGAGTCCCCTGAAAAGTGACCGCTAAAGTGTCCACAGGCAACCGTCTGACACCTGGTTTGTACCTAGCAACAGTTGGCCCGATAGTTGCTAAGTCGATGTTCCTAGATTTAAAAATTTTTATGTATCCGCTTCGGTCAGGACTCCAACGATATGTCGTTAACGGTCAACATCAACCCGCTCGCGAAGAGCTTACGCAACCACGCGGCTGAGGCCCAGGACGAGATGGGCACAGCGCTGGAGAGGCTCGCGTCAGGGAAGCGTATCAACGGGGCGGTCGACGACGCGTCCGGGCTCGCGCTTGTCACCACGATGGAGGCACAGGTCAGGGGTCTCGCGCAGGCGGTCCGTAACGCGGGCGACGCGATCTCACTGGTCCAGACCGCGGAGGGGGCGATACAGGAGTACGAGGAGATACTGCAACGGATCCGAGAGCTGTCTATCCAGTCCGGGGGCGGGGCTCCGTCAGACGCCGACCGCGTCAATATCAACCAGGAAGTGACCCAGCTCACCGAGGAGCTTGCCAGGATTGCTGACAGTACCCGTTTTAACGGGGAACAGATACTGAACGGCTCGATGGCCAACAAGGACTTCCAGATCGGTCAGTCGAACATCGAGGAGATCTCGGTCAATGTCGCCAACCTGAGACCGGAGACGATCGGTGTCCACACCCAGCTGAGCCTCACTAACATCGGGAAAATCAGCGTCGGCGGGTCGGTGTCATCGCTGACCAACGGGGTCAGCCGGCAGACTCTGACCGTTGACCTCGAGTCTCAGCCGGTAAAGTCTGTCCTTGTCGGCGCCGGTGACAGCGCCAAGCTTGTCTCGGACTCACTTAACCAGCTGGGTCTTCAGCTCACCGCAACCGCCTCGACCGCGCTGAGTGTGTATCTGACCGGTGACGGTAGCCTCTCCTTCTCTGTGTCGACGAGCCTTGACCCGAGTTCCAGTTTCTTGGTCGCGGTGGGCAGCACGGTCCCGTCAAAGACCCAGGCGCTGGCGGACGAGATCAACGCGAACAGCGCCCAGCACCAGCTTTCGGCGTCGGTCGAGACCGACGGGTCCGGTAACGAGTACGTCCGGATCGTCCAGCCGGAGGGCTACGATATCCGGATAGATAGCTTCGTGACCGGTGGGACCACGGGGCTTGATTTTGACGGGGACGGGGCCGCCGATGTCGACGGTACCGGGTCAAAGTCAGCGGCGATCGCCGGTGGTCAGGTCGTGATTGATACCTCGGAGACGTTCTCGTTATCTTCTGATGATGTTGGGTACAGTCTCCTCACTGATAATCGCGTCTCAGCTACTTTTTTGGACTCATCCCCCATCGATGCTGATGCGTATATTGTAAATTCGCGGGAGCATAACGTATACAATCCCTCTCCGCCTTTCGCTAGCTATGTTAACGTCGCGAACGACACTATTTTTGCGACGCAATTAAATATCGAGACGGGTGACTTGATTCAGTACAGCGCCTTAGGGGATCCCCCGATTGGAGGGCTCATTCATGATGATTTTTATTATGTTATTAAGTCATCCCCCTACATAAAGCTAGCGACGTCTTATGAAAACGCTTTAGCTGGTGTAGCCATCGATTTTACTGACTCTGGCTATTACGAACATCGGATTCGTTACGTAAATTCAGATGAAAAAACACAATTTTCTGTCAGTGTAGATGGTCAGACCTACAAAGATATTGATATAGCTAATTATCTCACTTGGTCTGTTGAAAAGATGGATAGAAACAAATTTTTTCAACAAAATATAAGTCAATTAGATCTTATATCAGCGTTTCAGTCCGAGATTGATAAGCATGCCGAGTTTTCTGGTAGAGATGAAATCTTAGTATCTGTTAATGATTCTGGATTAATTGATTTAAAATTAATAAACCGAAGCCCGGACAAGGCTGAAACGGTGTCGCTTGTCAGCCAGATCGATGTCTCGAGCCGCGCCGGGGCCTCGTCGGCGATCAAGGTCGTCGACGCGGCGCTCAACAAGGTCGCGACGGCCCGGGGTGACCTGGGCGCGGTCGCGAACAGGCTTGAGTCAACCATCTCTAACCTGATGAACGTCTCCGAGAACACGTCTCGGTCGATGTCCAGGGTGATGGACGCCGACTACGCCGCCGAGTCCACCAGGCTCGCGAGGGCGCAGATCATCCAGCAGGCCTCGGTGGCGATGCTGTCGCAGGCGAACATCAAGATCCAGGAGGTGCTGAAGCTACTCGGGCAGTAGGGTCAAGATTCCCACGAGACAGTCTCAGTAGCAAATAATTGGTTATGAGTACCCTAAGCTTCCGTAGCGGCGGATGATATTCACCCAGTTTTAGATGTGAAGAGCTGTTTGAGAATAGTCACATGAGCCATAACGAAACATTGATTGTTTTTGGAAATTTTTGGATCTAGGATTCATTGAAAATTCTCCTAGGACTGATCAGAGGTCATTCGATTGCTTTGTAGCGAGAAAACGCTCCAAGAACTGTTAGACGATGAGGACCTGCGCCCCTGCGAGTTTTCGCGGCTGTCTGAGGCTATCCAAGAAGATGTCGCTTTTATCGTAGCCGACGGGGAGCTGCTTTTGCAGGACAGGAGGATCCTCGAGAGCGGCCTCACGGCGACGCATCGTCTCTATCGGGGGGCACCTATCTGGTTCGCCGAGACAATCACGAAGAGGCGCAGGGCTGTCAGCTTCAAGGAGATAGCCCCCGTCTCGTTGATGGAGGTCGACGGCTCCCGGCTCCGGAAGGTGATCGACCAGTCTGGGTTCCTCGCAAAGGAAATTTGCCGCTACAGCCTGGCACGGATATTCGGTAACGACAGCGACCGTCGAAATTTTGTTTTCGAGGATCATCTTTTCTCTCTGAAGGGCGAGGTCGAGAGGGTTTACTACAAGGAGGGAGACTGTATATTTGATTGGGGAGAGACACCGAAGGCGATGTATTTCATTGTTCACGGGGTGGTTTCATTAAAAACCCTGAAGAATAAGACACTGGCCCAGCTGAGGGTCGCCGATAGTTTCGGAGAGTATTCCTTGCTGACAAAACAACAGCGAAGCCTTCGGGCCGAGGCCGAGACGGACTGCCAACTCCTGAGGTCAGCGCTGATTGGGTTGAGAGCAACCTTTCTCAAGAGCTCCCGCTGGTGCGGCTCTGTGTGAATCAGCTGGTGACCAGGCTGTCGATTAGTAATCAGATTAACCTGATCAAGACCAACGATGGCTTGTTTAGTGAGGCAATCAACCTCGAGCGTTAGCGGAGAGCTTTTTATGCTCTCAATCGACGCAGTTCATTAAGATTCCGGTACAGTCAAAGTCGCTAGGGTATGGGTATTTATCAGGGCTACGGTTGTCGCTATTTGTAATGGTTCCCTTAATCTTTTTCGATAACTGACAACCCTGAGACTTGTCCGTACTTGTGCTGTACGTCGTAGAGATTGACCGCGTGGCTCATTGGGTTCTGGTCGAAGACGCAGTCCTCGACCACGCAGACCCGGTACCCGAACGAGAACGCGTCGACGACGCTGGCACGGACACAGCCGCTGGTGCTCTCGCCCGCGACGAAGAGATCACTAATACCCAGCCTTTGAAGATGCTCCTGGAGACTAGTCTCAAAAAACACGCTAGCCCTTCGCTTCTTGATCAACACATCGGTCGGTTGGAAGTCGATCGCCGGATAAATCTCGTAGTCCCCCGGTTTAGGTCTGTTCCTCGGGCGATGTGTCGCGTTCCCGGTTCGCTGGGACCGCCCGAAATCCTTGGTCGAGAAGAAGACAGGCAGCCCTCGGTCCCGGAACAGATTGATCAGCTTGTTGGTCGGCTCGATGGCTCGATACGCGTGCTCCCCGCAGGCGGCGGGGTACTGATCGATCAGGTCGCTGACCGGCCTGTCGCCTCCCTCGTAAACCAGGTTGTAGAGGTCGATGACGACCAGGGCAGATTTTCCAGTGATCTGTGGCGGGTTGTGTTGTTCGGCGACTCGGGACCGGAACGGTTCCTCGATGTACCGGTCCCAGACCCTCTCTGTGGACTTATATTTTGACTCAGACATTGGAGGGTTTGTGTCGCTTTGATTTGGTGATCAAGGCGTAGGCTACCGGCCCGATCATCGTGATGATTAAGGACCGCAACACGTGGAGGACCATCACGACCGCGAGGTTGGCGTTGAGGGCCATCGCGATCAGCGCGATCTCGGCCTGCCCTCCGGGAGCGAGGCCCAGGATGATCGAGGTCAGGTCGATATCGGTAAACCGATCTAAAATCACGGCCATCGTTCCCCAGACCGGGACAAACAACAGCAGTAAGACGAACACCTGTTTCAGGATCTCGATAACCTCTTTTTTCGAGACGCCCTTGAAGCGGGACGCGATGCTCCATCCTAGGAAGTACTGACCGAGTATCAGGACGATGTCGGTGAGCCTGAGCTGGACATCAAGAAATAGGTTGATGATCAGGCTGGCGAAGAGAGGCGCCATGAACGAAGGCGCGGGTATCTTGAGGCGTTTACCTCCCCAGACGGCGCAGACCACGGTCACGAAGACCAGTGGCTGGATCGACCAACTGACCGCCCCGAAGCTGAGCGAACCTGTGGTGACGCCGGCCACGAAGTAGCTTGCCAGTGACGCGCCGCAGACCAGGCAGAAAATTCTCAGCGAGTGGGACAGCGCGACCTTCGGGATGTTCGCCCCGAAAGCCTCGGCGCTGGCGATCATCTCACTCATCCCGCCGGGGAAGGCCGCGAACCAGGCCGACGGGCGGTCCCACTTACAGAACCGATGGAGCCACAAGAAACCGATCCCGCCCCCGAGCGCGACGTAGACCAGTAACCCGACGCTGAGATCGGGGTGGTCGAGCATCCAGTCGATATGCTGTTCGGTGATACTGGCGCCGATAGCGACACCCAGGAGACCGCGCCCGAGGTCTCCGAAGAAGTAGTCGGTCCCGATCGGTTGGCCCCGCGTCGCCAGCACCAGCCCGATCGTCGCTGGCCCTAGCAGCCATGCCAGTGGCAGGTCGAACAGGAGCCACAGGGCGGCGCCCATCAACATCTTGCCGTGATCACTGACCATGCTGTACCTTTCGGACATCATCGGGCCTTCTAAAAATAAAAGGCGTACCCGCGGGACGGGCACGCCTCGCGTTAGATTGACTTACTTACAGTCGACCTTTGAGGCCTCGTTCTCGGCGTGGCCGGGGTTGTACTCGATCGTGCAGTCCAGACCTGCCTTCAGCTTGCTTCGCTTCGATTCCTTGCCGCCAATAGTGATCTTGGTACGGCTCTTGGAGATCGAGGAAGCTACCTGAGCGCCCTTGCCCTGGAACTTGATCAGCTTACCCTTATCCTCGACCGCGTCCAGCTTAGCTGTGACCTTGGTGGAGGGTGTCTCGGAGAACTTCGCGATGACCTCGTCTGAGGCCGCCAGAATATCCTTATAGAGGGCCGCCAACTCATCCGCGGGCATGAAGTCGATCGGACGATCTGCCTTCTTGGCCTCGGCCAGTAGTTCAGGGTCTGATAGTGCCTTAGCGAAAGCGTCCTGCAGGATCTTTACCCGGTCAGCAGGTACGTTCGGCGTCGTCGCGAACGGACGGCCCGCGGCGAGCGGTGCGACCGCTACAGCCAGGGTTGGTTTCTGGTTGTCCGGCATGAAGCTCGCGAGCTGCTCAAGGTCAGGACGTGACGGTACCTTACCCAGAAGACCGACAACCTTGAGGCCCTCGGACTCTGCCTGCTCCGCGATACTTCCAAAGCTACCCGCGGTACCCTGGACCTCTCCACGGATAATAGCCAGCAGCTTCTCTTGGGTGCCGACGTAACCCGAGATCAGCTTCACGGGCATGCCTGCGTTCTGCAGGAGCTCGGTGTAGGTGTAGGAGTCAGAGCCTGGACCGGTGGCGCTAAACTTCTGTTCGTCAGAGAGCCCCTTGAGCTCGCTGAGGCTGTTGAACGGGGCGTCTTTGGCCGCCACGTATGCATAGGCCTCGCCGGTCGCGCTGCCCAGGAGGTTCCACTTCGTGACATCGTACGCGACACCTTCTTTACCCACGCGTTGTGTGAACGCCGCGCCGCGGTCGAAGATCGCGATCACTGTACCGTCCCGATCGGCTTGTGAGTCAAGGTAGTTCGCCGCGACGATACCACCCGCGCCAGGCATGTTCTGGACGATCACGTTTGGATTACCCGGGATGTGTTTCCCGATATGGTTAGCCACCAAGCGGCCATAGGTATCATACCCACCGCCGGGGCCAGAACGAACCACGATGGTTATCGTCTTACCCTTGTAAAAGTCACCGTGTGAGCCGGCGTTTGCGACCTGTGACATTATTGCGGCCTGGCCGACCAAACCTGCGACTAACGCTGCTCCTATTAGTTTCTTAAATTGCAT
>Ga0181556_1004922_pt1 | contig 10630 bp, 11 predicted proteins | sample 011ome_14_FD_148651 | JGI IMG/M metagenome (GOLD analysis project Ga0181556, IMG submission 148651) | Coastal salt marsh microbial communities from the Groves Creek Marsh, Skidaway Island, Georgia - 011505AT metaG (spades assembly) | ecosystem: Environmental > Aquatic > Marine > Intertidal zone... | reverse complement strand
TGAGAGTCGAACGCACCGCCTAGTCGCCGGGCCGCGTATCCGTCAGGCCAGGCGCAGGAACCGGTCCAGCGCCCGGACGCCGAAGGTCACGGCATCGATGGGCACACGCTCGTCCACGCCGTGGAAGAGCGCCGTGAAATCGAGATCCGGGGGCAGGCGCAGGGGCGAGAATCCGTACCCGTGGACACCCAGGCGCGAAAACGCCTTGGCGTCAGTGCCCGCCGAGAGCAAATAGGGGGCGACGGCCGCCCCGGGATCCTCAGCCTCGAGAGCCGCGCGCATAGCGTCGACGAGCGGGACGTCGTACGCGGCCTCAAGCGCGACGTCGTGGTTGATGAACTCTCGACGGACACCCGGGCCGAGAAGACGGTCGATCTCGCTGAGGAAGGCATGCTCCTGCCCCGGCACGTAGCGTCCGTCGATCACCCCCGAGGCGTCCGCGGGGATGACGTTGGCCTTGTACCCGGCCTCGAGCATCGTGGGATTGGCCGTGTTGCGCGTGCCGGCCCCGATGAATCGCGCGACGGGGCCGAGCTGGCGCGTGAGTTCCTGCGGGTCCTCGAGATCGAGATCCAAACCGTAGGCCTCGCCGATCGCCGCGACCATGTGCTTGGCCGTCGGCGACAGCTGCACGGGCCACCGGTGCTGACCGACCCTGGTGATCGCCGCGGCCACCTCGGTGACGGCATTGTCCGTGGTGAGCGCCGACCCGTGCCCCGCCGAACCCTCCGCGATGACCCGCATCCAGGCAATGCCCTTCTCCGCCGTCTGGATCAGGTAGAGCCTGCGGTCATCCGGCAGGGTGAGGGAGAAGCCACCGACCTCGCTCACGCCCTCGCTGACACCTTCGAGGATGTCCGGCCGATGATCGACGATCCAATGGGAGCCGTGCTGTCCGCCGGCCTCCTCGTCCGGGATGAAGAGGAAGACCAGGTCCCTGCTCGGACGCATCCCCGAGCGGCTCCAGGCTCGCGCGAGCGAGATGAGCATTGCGTCCATGTCCTTCATGTCCACGGCACCGCGACCCCACACCATCCCGTCGAGGACCTCGGCGGCGAAGGGAGGCACTGACCAGTGCGAGGCGCGGGCCGGCACGACGTCGAGATGCCCGTGCAGCAGCAGCCGCGGACGGCTGGGATCGGTCCCGGCTATCCGAGCCACCACGCCCTGGCGACGCGAGGAGGTGGTGCTGAAGCGCTCGACCTCCAGGCCGGCCTCACGCAGCGACGACTCGACGTACTCGGCCGCATCCGCCTCGCCGGGGCCGGCATCGGTGCCGTCGTTGGTGGTGTCGATCCGGATGAGATCCCGGAGGATCTCGATCACCTCGCCCTGGGCGGCAATCGCCTCCGGGCTCGTCTGCTCCGCTGCGGGGTCCACGCCCCCATCCTGCCCTGAGGAGGCAGTGGATGGTCCGGCTCGGCGGGTTGTTATCCTCGCCGTCGGCGATCGGGTCGTCCCGCGATCAGGTCACCACCACGTCCGGGTGGCGGAATTGGCAGACGCGCTAGCTTGAGGTGCTAGTGCCCGAAAGGGCATGGGGGTTCAAGTCCCCCCTCGGACACACAATGCGGGGAAGCTCCACCGGCCCGCTGCGATCAACGTCGCGGCGGGCCATTTCCTCGAGGAGCCCCTGACCCCTAGGCGATGGCGCGTTCGGGCCTGCAGCCCCTCCCTAGGATCGGCGGGTGAACCGCGTGCGGCCCGCTGTCCTTGCGGATGCGCTCGGTATCAGCCGCGTCCACGTCTCCTCGTGGCTCCAGGCCTACGCGGGCCTGATGCCGGAGTCGTATCTGGGTCAGCAGTCTGTGGAGGACAGGGTCGCTCAATGGTCTGAGATTCTCCGCGCGGACGTCGGTGCGGAAGGGGGCACCTGGGTTGCCACGCACCATGACGACATCGTCGGCTTCGTGAGCGCCGGTCCTTGCCGAGACCTCGACCCAGCGCCGCAACTGCGCTGGGAGATCTACGCGCTGTACGTCGCACCCGAGCACTGGGGACAGGGGCTCGGCACCTCCCTCGTCGGTGAAGTCCTGGACGAAGTCCCCGGGGCCGCTGAGTCCGTCTCGCTCTGGACTCTCGCGGCAAACCAGCGGGCCATGCGCTTCTACGAGCAGCTCGGCTTCGCGTATGACGGCACGGACAAGGAGGTGATGCGGGGCGGGGTTGCGGTCTCCGAGCGCCGACTCGTGCGCCCCCGGGGAGTGGCATAGGTCCGCATCAGGGCAGCGACCACTCGGGCACGGGTGACACCGCGGCGCCGACATCCTCGGAGAGCCACCGCGCACGGATCGCGTCCAGGGTGCCGTCGGCGCGCATGGACTCGATGATGGCGCTCACCGCCTGCACTTCGGGGGAGCCCCGGGGAAGCACAGGCGCGAGGTCCCCGCCGACGGCGTATTCCGCGATCACCGCGAGCGCTCCCTGTGACGCATCCGCCTCGACCAGCGCGAGTGCCGTATCCAGAACCCCTGCCTCCACATCGCCCGATGCCACGGCAGCGGCCACCTCCCCTGGACTCGCATAGGCCGCGATCGTCGCCTCGGGCAGTGCAGCCGTGAGGGCGGATTGCTGGAGCGAACTCTCGACGACGGCGATGCGCGCCGAACTCATGGCCGCCTCCGTGATCGGCGCCCCTGCACGCGCCAGCACTCCACTGGTGTTCGCGCCATACGGCGCTGCGAACGACACGACCGCCGCGCGCTCGGGTGTCACCGTCGCGTCGACGAGCGACACGTCATACTCGGTCGCCGCCCCGGCCGTGATGTCGGTGAAGGACCGCTCCACGACGGTGACACCGCCGAGTCCTGCCCTGTGGGCGATCTCGGCACCCAAGCAGTAGAGGTATCCCCCGTCGACACGGCCGTCGTCGCTTGTCGCGTAGGCCACGGGAAAGGGCAGCGGCGTGGCAAGCGTGAGTACATCCGGCGCCACTGTCGCGATCTCGGCAACGGGGGCACTCGCCGTGATCTCACACCGCCCGAAGCCGGGCTCACTGGCGCTTTCGGGTGCACCTGACCCGCAGGCGACCAGCACCACCGCCGAGGCCATGCCGACCGTGACCCAAAGTGCCCGCCTCATCATCAGCATCCGCACAGGGTTCCAGATGAGAGGCGGCGTCTGCTGCCATGGTTCCGGCAAAGACCGCGCCTGGCGGCTCCACCAGCGATAGCCTACGCGCGGCTCGTCGTGCAGCGCCGTCCCCGGCGCCTTCCCCTGACCGGCAGGCCTCCGCAGACATGACCCTCGGAGGATTCCCTTGTCCGCTCCCCCGTCCCAGCGCACCGTCTCACCGATCGACCGGTGGTTCTCCCTGACCGCCCGTGGGTCCACCTACGGCCGCGAGATACGCGGAGGTTTCGTCACGTTCTTCACGATGGCCTACATCGTGGTGCTCGCCCCCCTCATCCTCGGCACGGCCAAGGATGTCGACGGTCTCTACCTCGGAGGCACCACCGACGCCGTCAAGGCGATCACGATGGTTTCTGCCTCGGTCGCCTTCGTCGCGGGGGTGATGACGATCCTCATGGGACTCATCGGGCGATTCCCCATCGCTATCGCGGCGGGACTCGGGCTCATCCCCGTCGTGGCCTTCACGCTCGCGCCTCAGATGACCTGGGCCGACGCGATGGGAATAGTCGTACTCGAGGGCATTCTCATCCTCCTCCTCGTGCTCACGGGCTTCCGATCCGCTGTCTTCACAGCGGTGCCCGAGCAGTTGAAGTACGCGATTGGCGTCGGCATCGGACTCTTCATCACCCTCATCGGTCTCGTAGATGCGGGCATCGTCCGACCGGGCGTGCCGCTGCTGTCCTTCGGCGTCTTCGGCGAGTTGCGCGGATGGCCGATCTTCACCTTCGTCCTGGGCCTCGTCATCACGATCATCCTCATGGTGCGCAAGGTCCGCGGGGCGATCCTCATCGGGATCCTCGCCACCACGATCATCGCCATCGTGATCGAGACGGTGTTCAAGGTCGGGCCAAAGACGGGGCCGGACGGCGCCGTCGCCAATCCCACGGGCTGGGGCCTCAACGTGCCGGCGGTCCCCTCCAGCTGGATCTCGACTCCCGATCTCGGACTGCTCGGGCAGTTCAACCTCTTCGGATCCTTCGAGGCCATTGGCGTCGTGGCGGCACTGCTCGCTGTCTTCGCGCTGTTGCTCAGCGACTTCTTCGACACGATGGGTACGGCCTTCGGTCTCGCGACGGAGGCGGACCTGCTCGACGAGAACGGCGATATCCCCCACTTCCAGAGCATTCTCATCGTGGACTCCGTGGCCGCTGCGGCGGGCGGCGCAGCGTCCGCATCGAGCAATACGGCCTATATCGAGTCCGCCGCCGGTGTCGGTGACGGCGCACGCACGGGCATCGCGTCCCTGGTGACGGGTGGTCTCTTCCTCGTGGCCATGCTCATCTCACCGATCGTCACGGTGATCCCCTACGAGGCTGCGGCCCCGGCGCTCGTCGTCGTCGGCTTCCTCATGATGAGCCAGATCCGCCATATCGACTTCACCGACATGTCGATCGGCATCCCGGCGTTCCTCACGATCGTGCTGATGCCCTTCACCTACTCATTGGTCAACGGCATCGGCGCGGGCTTCGTGACCTACTGCATCATCAAGGTCGCCACGGGCAAGGGGCGCGAGGTCAACTGGCTCATGTGGGTCGTGTCCGGGGCGTTCCTGGTCTACTTCGCGATCGACCCCATCCGCAGCCTCATCGGCGGCGGATAGCCCGGGCATGATGGGGCAGTGCCCCTGACCCGCATCGCTCCGACACCGAGCGGATTCCTGCACGAGGGCAACCGGCACAACTTCCGGCTCACGGCCACGCTCGCCGCCGAGGCGGGGGCGGATCTCGCGCTGCGCATCGACGACGCCGACGCGTCGCGCTACCGACGCGAGTACGCCGAGGATGTGTTCGTCACGCTGGAGGGCATGGGCATCGCGTGGACAGTCGGACCCCGGGACGTGGATGACTTCGAGGCCCACTGGTCGCAGCGCCTCAAGACCGAGCACTACCGCGCCCAACTCGCCGGGGCGATCGCGCGCGGGCTACCGGTCTACGCGTGCACCTGCACCCGCAGCGTCCAGCACGGACCCGCCGTAGGCGGATGCGTGGGGGGCTGCCGGCACCAGGAGCTGCCGCTCGAACCAGGTGTCACCGCCCTGCGCACGGCCCTGGAGCCGGGCGCCGAAGTCAACGTGGGCGGGGAGGTCGTCCCTCTCGCGGACAGCATGGGCGACTTCATCCTGTGGCGCCGAGACGACCTGCCGGCGTACCAGATCGTGTCCGTGATCGAGGACCGCGATCTGGGCACCACGCTCATCGTCCGGGGACGCGATCTGATGGGCTCGAGTGCTGCCCAGTGCTATCTCGCGCCGTGGTTCGCCGCGGACAATGTGGCAGCCGCCACGTACGTGCACCACGATCTGCTGGTCGATGCCTCGGGTGTCAAGCTCTCCAAGTCGACGCGCGGGGAAGGATCACGATGACGGGCACTCCGGAGATCGGCGGGATGGTTGTCGCGGGCGGCATCCCGACCAACATCCACGACAGCGGTCACGACCCGGGCAACGGTGTCGTCCTGCTCATCCACGGCTCGGGACCTGGCGTGAGCGCCTGGGCCAACTGGCGCCTGACGATCCCCGCACTCAGTCCGCACTTCCGCGTCATCGCCCCCGACGTCGTCGGCTTCGGCTTCACCGAGCGCGTGGTGGACTCCTACGACCTCGACACGTGGACCGCACACGCCGTCGCTGTCCTGGACGCACTCGGTGTCGACAGGGCCCACGTGGTGGGCAACTCCTTCGGAGGTTCCCTGGCGCTGTCTCTGGCGATCCGACATCCCGATCGGGTACGCCGACTGGGGCTCATGGGCGCGGTTGGGCTGGACTTCCCCATCACGCCCGGCCTCGACGCAGTGTGGGGATACGAGCCCAGCGTGGCGGCCATGGCCGACCTGCTCAGGATCTTCACGGCGACACCGGCACCGGGCCTGGACGACCTCGCCCAACTCCGCTACGAGGCCAGCATCCGACCCGGGGTGCAGGAGGCGTACGCCCGGATGTTCCCCGCGCCCCGGCAGCGATGGGTCTCCGCGCTGGCACATGCCGAGACAGACGTTGCGGCGATCACTGCCCCGACGATGATCTTCCACGGGCGTGAGGATCAGGTGATTCCCCTGGCGACATCACTTCGACTCTTCGAGCTGATCCCCGACGCCCAACTCCACCTCTTCGGTGGCTGCGGGCACTGGACCCAGATCGAGCATGCCGAGGCCTTCAACCGGCTCCTGCGCGACTTCCTCCTCGGCGATTGAAAAGCCTTCACCCTACATGCGGAGGTAGGACGCACCGTTGAGGTCGAGGATCCCGCCGCTGACCCACTCGGCCTCGGGGGATGCGAGGAAGGCGATCGCTGCCGCGATCTCCTCGGGCTGAGCCACGCGCTGGAAGGGACTCTCCGCCCGCCTCACCGCACCGGCCTCGCCGGAGAGAGCCTGCGTCGCCATATCCGTCTCCACGAATCCCGGGGCTACCGTCGTCACAGCGATCCCCCGGGCGCCGAGGTACTTCGCGAGCGATTGACCCAGCGCCGCGATGCCGGCCTTGCTCGCTCCGTAGGCCGGACTGTGTGGCTCCCCACGGAAGGCACCGCGCGACCCCACGTTGATGATGCGCCCGCCCGGGCCCATATGGCGGACTGCGTGCCAGGCCACGAGGGCGGGTGCGAGCAGGTTGATGTCGAGAGTCTGCCGCCACGCATCGAGCCAGGTGTCGAAGTCGACCTCGTCGATGGGATGGTCGAAGAACACGCCCGCGTTGTTGACCAGGACGTCGATCCCACCCAGGGCCGCCGCCGCCTCCTCGACCATGCGCCCGATGTCCTCGGGATCCCTGAGGTCGGCGCGCACCAGCACGTGACCCGACCCGGCCAGAGAGGCCAGGACCCCAGCCCCAGCCTCCGGGCTGGCGTGGTAGTGCACCGCCACCTGCCACCCGTCCGCCGCGAACCGGCGGGCGATGGCAGCGCCGATACCGCGTGATCCACCGGTGACGAGGAGGCGACCGCTCATGGCACCAGGCTAGGCCCCATCTCAGGATCGAGACGCCCCATCTGGCAGGCTGAGCGCATGGCACATGGCACGGGCGACGAACCCATTCACCTGAACAACCATCACCTCAACACGCTCACGGCGATCTTCAGCCACCCGACGAGCCACAACATCCGGTGGGCCGACACGATCTCGCTGCTCGAGCACGTGGGTGAGGTGGAGGAGCGTCACGACGGTAAGTTCAAGATCACCGTCGGGCCCGAGACCGAGATCTTCGAGCGTCCGCGCGACAAGGACATCGCCACTCAGATGGTCGTCGATCTGCGCCGTATGCTGCGCAACGCCGGCTTCGACCCCAAGAAGTCCGGCGAGGAGGTCTGACATGCACAACATCACCGATGCCATCGACCTGAGTGGTCGCGTCGCGGTCGCCGCCGTCGACTTCCACAGCACGCGTATCTACGCGCTCGACTCCCCGGACCACTCGGCACCCGAGCATGTCGTCGCGGAGGATCCGCGCAAGCGCTACCACAACGTCTACCACCACGACGGTAACGTCTCCGGCAACTACCTCGATGACAGCGACGCCTACTGGTCGCTCCTCACGGAGGCGCTGGCCCCGGCCGCCGGGATCATCCTGCTCGGCCACGGCAAGGGCAAGGCCAACGCGAGCCATCACCTCGCGGCCTACATCGAGAAGCACCGTCGTGACATCGCCGCGCACATCCTCGGCGAGGTCCGTGCGGACATCGACGACCTCACCGATGAGCAGCTGCTCCGCCTCGGTCAGCACATCGCAGGGATCGATCCCCTGCGCGACCACGGCGACAGCCAGCGCGGCGCCTAGGCTCCCGCACTCTCCTTCGCACGCCAGCGACGCTCCAGCAGGAGCGCCACGATTGCAGCGACCACGCCCACGGCAAGGACCGCGATCCAGCCTGTCGGCTCACCCATCGGCGTCGTGTTGGGCGGGTCATCCGGGCACGGGCCGAGGCCGCACTCGGGGATCACCGACAGGCCGACCACGACCAGGTCGAAGGTGACCCAGAGGATGACCATGAGGGCAAGCCAGATCACGGCCGCGGTCACCCAGGGGCGCGTGCCACCCGGGTCCTTGAGCACGCCCTGATCGCCTGCGCGGAACGGTGCCTGCCACATGATGAGCAGCGCGCAACCGACCACTCCCACGAGGAACGTGACGAGGGCCCACGTGTAGAGGTGCCAGCCGAAGACCTCGGGCCCGTATCCCGGGTCGTTGGGATCGGCGATGTGAAGCAGGATCTGCCGTGTCGAGCCTGCGCCGCCGACGACGCCCGACAGGATGCTGATGGCATAGTGCCGCGGGCTCATGCCCCAGAGCAGATTCATGATCGGACCGACGGCGAGCCCGATCATCCCGGACCGCTGCACGATGCACAGCGGGCAGGGCTGCTCCCCGACTCCGAACTGCAGGTGAAGCGATCCGGCCAGCACCAGGATGAGCCCGAAGAGCGCCGCGATGTTGATCAGGCGGGACAGGAACACGGCCCGCTCGGGCGACATGGCCCAGCGCTCCGAGGATGCCGGGGCAGTTGAAGTCATCACGTCTACCCCTAGAAGTTAAGCGGGATCGGGTCGGTCATGTGGATGCGCAGCACGATCAACGTGTAGGCGAGATTGGCCAGCACGAGCAGGGGTGTCCATCGCCAACGCAGGAAGATGCCGACGAAGACCACGAACCACGCGACGAACATGAGGAGCATCACACGCACGAGGCTAGGGGCACGTGGGAGGCTCAGCAAGGACCCTCGCGCTTCCCGCGCGTCCCCTAGGGTTAGGCCATGGTCGACCCGGCATCCCTCCCCTGGCCACCCGGCACCGCCCCCGAAGCCCTCACGATGCGCACCCTTCCCGGGACACCGCTGCCCGCCCATGAGGTGCGGATCCGCTCGCGCGTGGCGGGGTGGCCGCGTGGCGACGTGCTGGTCGTGGCCTCGCCGATCCCGGGCCTCCCGGCTGCCGGCGCGGCCGCCACGTTCTTCCAGGGGCTGGACGAGCACGGCCTCATCGCGGTGGATGGCGAAGGGGTGATCACGGTGGCCCTCGCCGAGGAGTCGGCCGCGTGGACCGATCCAGCCTTCCTCGAGCTGGTTGCCGCCGCGAGTCGCGCGGCGCGTGCGCCCGTGCGATCTCAAGGCGTCGGCCTCCTCGGATTCGGAGCCATCGGCGCCGCTCACGCCCAGGCCGTCCGCGAGACTCCGGGACTCCACCTGGTGGCCGTGTGCGATCGCGATCCCGCGCGGGCTGCGGTAGCCCTGGCCGCCGATCCCGATGTGCGCGTCCACGAGGAATCGCTCGCCCTCCTTGACGACCCCGACGTCGACGTCGTGATCATCTCGACGCCTCCGGATAGCCACGCCGCATGGGCCATGGAGGCACTCGCTCGGGGCAAGCACGTCGTCGTGGAGAAGCCGATGGCACTCACCACGCGCGAGTGCGACGCCCTCATCGATCGCGCTCGCGAGGCCGGGCTCGCATTGTCGGTGTACCAGAACCGCCGCTTCGACCCCGACTACGCGGTGATCCGCGAATCCGTGCGCGCCGGCAGGCTCGGCGAGGTCTTCCACGTGGAGACCTTCGTCGGCGGCTACGGCCACCCCTGCAACTACTGGCACTCCGATGCGGCTGTATCCGGAGGGGCCCTCTTCGACTGGGGCTCGCACATCGTCGATCAGTTGCTCGACCTCGTGGAGGGCGACGTCGACAGCGTGAGCGCCGTCAACCACAAGCGCGTGTGGCATGACGTGACCAACGCGGATCATGCCCGGATGACCCTGCACTTCCAAGGTGGCCGCGAAGCCACCTTCGTCTACTCCGACCTGGCATCCGCGCTCAAGCCGCGGTGGTACGTGCTCGGCACGCAGGGCGCTCTCACCGCCGAGTGGCGCCGCGAGTCGGTCCTCTCGCGCAATGCGATCGGGACCCTGGACGAGGACACCTTCGCGCCCGCCGATGCGCCACCGCGGATGCGACTGCACTCCCCCTCCGGCGATGTCACCGAGCTCGCCTTTGTGTCACGCGAGCCGCACCCTTTCCACGCGGACCTGTCCCTCTTCCTCCAGCACGGCTTCACGCCGCGCGTGCGGGCCGAGCAGTCGCGCCGTGTGATCTCGATGCTCGAGGCTGCTGAGGAATCTGCGCGCATGGGGGGCATGCCGGTGAAGCCATCATGAGCTCGACACGATGGGGCTTGCTCGGCGCCGGCTGGATCTCGCGCCGCGCCATCGCCCCCGCCATGCACAGTGCACATGGAGTCACACTCGAGATGGTCGCAGCGCGGGATTCATCCCGCGCTGCAGCGCTGAGCCCGCGCCGTGCTGCAGTCACCGATTACGCGGCCGTCGTCGACGATCCCGAGATCGACGCCGTCTACATCGCCCTGTCCAATGACGGTCACCTGCCCTGGGCGGAGCGTGCCCTCGCAGCGGGCAAGGCAGTCCTGTGCGAGAAGCCCCTGGGTCGCAACGCCGAAGAGGCTCGTCGCATGCGCGCCACGGCGGAAGCATGCGGCGGCCTTCTCGTCGAGGCCACGTGG
>Ga0181556_1004905_pt1 | contig 10663 bp, 18 predicted proteins | sample 011ome_14_FD_148651 | JGI IMG/M metagenome (GOLD analysis project Ga0181556, IMG submission 148651) | Coastal salt marsh microbial communities from the Groves Creek Marsh, Skidaway Island, Georgia - 011505AT metaG (spades assembly) | ecosystem: Environmental > Aquatic > Marine > Intertidal zone... | reverse complement strand
AAGTAAAAAAATAGAGGGGCTGGGCGCAGAGTCCGGTCACTGGTATATAGCTACGATTGCTTGTGAGACTGGTATTAGCCCTCGCGAGCTGATGAAATTAGAACCTCGCATGTTGTGGACTATGGGCAGATATCTCACGGCTAAGTCTCGTAAACAGTAGGCGTGCCGTAGAATAGCCTCTGGAGGCTTATCGTGATACGACCAGAAGTTGATGCTCAAGGCATCAAAGAGACTGTGCGTATTTTGCGTGGAGTTGACAAGACTATCGTTTTAGAAATGTCTCGAAAGATGAAGTCTGAAATAAAGCCTGTTGGCAATTCAATCTCTAACGAAGTTAACTCTTTCGGCCCTCCGCTTTCAAACTTTGGCTACCCTGCAAGAACCATGTGGGAACCTGTTAAGAGCCGCGTGTCGGTGCGTCCTGGTAAGGCAAAGCGTGGCTGGGGAGACCTTGTCTCTATTGAAATCTTTTCTGGCGGTGGCGGTAAAGGCAAAGGCGTACAAGCTGCAGGTTATGCAATCACTGAACTTGCCGGTTGGAAGTCTTCTGGCAATACACCTCAAGGCCAAGCTATGATCCGTAATTTAAATTCACGTTTTAGCGGTTGGCCTCGTGGTGGACGGATCATCTACAAGTCTTTCAAGTCAAAGGCTCGCGATACTTATGTGATTGCTAAACGCGTTCTTGATAACTGGACGGTAGATGTTAATAAGAAGTTGGAGTCTTTGTAATGGCTATTAATCTCCCTATTGTTTCTAAGTTTGACTCCAAGGGTGTAGATCAGGCCGACTCTGCACTTAGCCGTTTAGGTGGTGTCGCTTCCGGTATTGGTAAAGCTGCTGCTGCTGGGTTGGCTATTGCGTCTGCTGCTGCTGTTGCTTTTGGTGTTTCATCTTTAGCTGCTGCTGCTGAAGCTGAAGCAATTGGCAGAGGCATGGAAAATGCCGTAAAGAACGCAGGATATTTTGGTCAATCAGCTGCAGAGATTGACAAGGCAACTGGTGCCTTAGACGCACATAGCACCAAGCTGGCAGAACTTATCGGTATTGATGACGAGCTTTTCAATTCCATGAAGACTGGCTGGTTGGCGACACCAAGTCTTGCTGCTCTTGGAACTGAAGGAATCAATAACCTGGCAACCGTTGCTGCTGACGTCGCTAAGGGAACTGGCAAGGATATTGGATCAATTGGATTAGCCTTCACCAAGGTTGCTGGAGATTCTGAGACGGCCCTCTCAAAACTTACTCGTCAAGGAATTGTTCTTGAAGATTCTCAAAAAGCAATTTATGAATCTATGGTTTCTACGGGTGACGAGGCTGGTGCACAGGCGTACCTTATTGAAACTCTTGGAGAGAAATATAAGGGGGCAGCTGAAGCTGCTGCTAATCCTTTTGACCGTTTGAAAGTTATCTTTGAGAACTTGCAGGAGACTGTTGGTAAAGCTTTACTTCCAGCTATTGAAGCTATCGTTCCTTTGGTTCAAGAATTCGTAACTAACTTAACTGCAGACCCTGCTTTCCAAGAGTTCCTAGTTAGCCTTTCTACAGCTTTCATGGATTTGATGACAGCATTGATGCCATTACTTGCACCTTTGACTGACCTTATTCTTGCGTTGCTTCCACCTTTGATGGAATTGTTTGAAGCGGTTGTTCCAATCATTGTTGATTTAGTTGAAGCGTTCATGCCACTTATCGAAGGTGTGCTTCCACCTTTAGTTGATTTGATTAAACAGGTTTTGCCTATCTTCATGGATTTGGCTATGAAGGTTATTGAGCCTTTGATTCCAGTAATTGTTAAATTGGTTGAAGCATTTGTCCCTCTAGTTTTAGAGATTATGCCACTGCTGTCTCGTGTTATCGAGGCATTGATTCCTTTCGTATTTGCTTTGATGGACGCTTTCTTACCAATCGCAGCTGACCTTCTTCCGGTATTGCTTGACCTGTTTATTAAAATCGGTGAGCCAATGTTGAAGCTGAGGGAGAAGATTTTGCCACCTCTTACTGAGGCTGTAAAAATCTTTGGTGATGGTTTGAAATGGATGGTCGACAACATTATTAAACCGGCTATTGGTTTCATTTCTGACCTTGTTGGCTTGTTTGAAAAGTGGCTTGGGTTTGACGGTAAATCGGTAACGGTTAAATCAAACGGCATTACTTACAACAATGATGGAACTCCTGACCGTGACGGAAACCCTCGAACGGCAATGGCACTCGGAGGTATCGTTACAGGCCCCACCAACGCACTGATTGGTGAAGCCGGTGCCGAGGCAGTTATTCCCCTCGACCGACTGGGCGAAATGACTGGGCTTGGACGCGGAGGCGGTGGAAACACAAACATCGTGATTAACCTCACCGCAGGCATGGGTGCGGACGGTGCAGCTCTCGGTGAGCAAATCGTAACCGCGATCCGTAAATATGAGCGCACTTCGGGTGCCGTTTTCGCGAGGGCATAATGGCAACTACTGTTGAGGTTGGTTTCGAACTGACGGTTGGCGACACGCCGTACTTCCGTTTGGACGACCCAGTTAAGGGAAAGCTTAACAACGTCTCCTACCGTCTTGCAGGCCCTATCTGGATTGACGTATCAGACAAGGTGTTCGGGGTCGCTGTGAAGCGTGGAAAGAACCGAGAGTTGGATCGCTACTCAGCTGCTCAGGCTTCCGTATCGTTGCGTAACGAAGACCGCACCTTTGACCCTTTGAATGAGGACTCGCCTTACGTTGGCAATATCATTCCGCGTCGTTCTATCCGAGTGACCACGAACGGCTACACACAGTTCACTGGCGTGATTGAAGACTGGAATCTGGACTATTCCATTACCGGTCAATCTAATGCTGTTATTCAGGCGTCTGACGCTTTCTCCTTGTTGGCTCAACAAACGCTGACCCCAGGAACGGCAACGTCGCAGTTGACCGGTGCACGTGTTGAGGCGGTGCTTTCTCAACCGACGGTTGCTTGGCCTCTCGCTGATCGGGATATCGACACTGGAAACAGCTTGCTGGGTGCGGACGTTTTCGACGGCAACGTGTTGTCATATTTGCAGGAGGTTGAGGCTTCCGAGCAGGGACAGTTCTTTATGACGAAGGACGGCAAGGTTCGTTTCATCAATGGTGCGGTCACGGTCACGTCCGGTTTGTCAGCTGTCTTGTTTGCTGACGACGGCACCGGCGTTCCCTACATCAATGCTGCTGTCAATTATGGAACCGAGCTGTTATTCAATCAGGTGGAGGCGACTTCTCCTGCCGGAACTGCAACCGCTAACAATACGGTTTCACAGGGCAAGTACGGTATTACCCAGGCAAGCGTAAACACGCTCTTGGCTCTCTACGCTCAGACGGAAGATTTGGCTTCGTTCTGGGTAAACAAGTATGGCGAGCCTGAATATCGTTTCGAGAACTTGACGGTCAACCTGGAAGCCCTTTCAGGAGCCGACCAGATTGACGTCCTCAACCTCGAGCTGGGTGACATCATTCAGATTAAGTTCACCCCGAACGGTATCGGTTCCCCAATCCAACGCTACGGTCAAATAATCAATATCGACCATGCGATTGGGATTGACCGCCACGACATCACTTACGGTGTCGGATCGCTCCAATACTCATTCCTCGTGTTGGACGACACTGGGTTTGGTATTCTAGACACTAACGCGCTCGCGTTCTAAGGAAGGTTTTATTATGACTGGTCGTAAAGAGTGGGCAGCTGACGACGTGCTTTCTGCTGCTGACCTTGAGGGATACCTCATGGATCAGGTTTGCACTATCTGGGCAAGCTCGTCTGCTCGGGCTTCAGGGATTCTTGCACCTATCGAGGGCATGATGTCGTACCTGCAGGACGTCAACAAGTTTCAAGGGTATGACGGGGCTGACTGGGTCGATCAGAACTCGCTGGGCGGTACGGCAACGTATGCAACCTCGGCTGGCACGGCTGTTTATGCAACGAATGCTGGGACTGCGACACGCCTGAACGGAATCACTATTTTTAACAGTTCTGGAACTCCAACGGCAAACGCTACTGGCGACCTCTGGTTTTACTAGGGGTATCTGGTGGCTACCGTTACTGGTGCATTCAGCACCTATCCTTCGCTTCTTACTTATCGCGTTGTCGCGAATGAGTTATCTAGCGATGCTGGAACCAACACTTCACAGGTACAAGTTCTTGCCTATATAGATTTCAGTGGATCATCTGCTTCGTCATCGGGTGGATCTGGTAACACTACAGCCGGAACATGGTCACGCGGCTTCACTTCTTTCAGCGGTGCTGGTTCAATCAATGTTTATGATTCGGGATCGTTCACTGTTCCGCACAATCCTGATGGAACGGGATCCTATTCTTTCAGCGGATCTGCTTCAATGTCGGGCTGGGGATCGGCATCAACCGGAACTGGCACACTTACTCTTACCCCGTTGAACCTTGCGGCTGGTAAGCGGTGGACTGGTTCTGCATGGACTGACTGCACGATCAATAAGCGTTGGAACGGATCATCTTGGGTTGATCTGACTATCAAAAAGCGATGGTCAGGTTCAGCGTGGGTTGACCTGTCCTAGACGGTACACTAGAAGAAGATTTGAAGGAGTAGATTATGGCTGGTCTTGGGCGTCGCGTATTCGCGGCTGGTGAGGTGTTGACCGCAGGTAACGTGATGGGTTATTTGCAGGATCAGGCTGTGATGAATTTTGCTGGTACTGCGGCTCGTGGTTCGGCTATTGGTACTGCTGTGTCTGAGGGGATGACAAGCTACCTCGCTGATAACAATTTTGTGCAGGTTCATGATGGCACTGCTTGGCGGTCTGTTGCCGGTGTGCAGGTTGCTTCTGGCACTGCTGCCCGTGATGCGCTTCTTCCTAGCCCTGTTCAAGGTGACAAAGTTTTTCGTAATGATTTAGGTTATGAGCAGACTTATTATGGCGCGTATGGTACTGCTAACCCTGGTGGGCGTAGTGCCGCTGGCTGGTATGACAATCAGCGCAATATGGGTCTTGTGCCTATCGTGCCACCTACTGTTAATTATTCTGGCGGGACTGCTACTGCTAACAGTCTTGGTGTTATTTCTTTCAATGCTGTTACTAGCATTAGTTTGAATAATATATTTTCTAGTTCATATTCAAATTACAGAATTATTTTTTCTGGCAGTTTGAATACTGCTGCCCAAACTGTAAATTTACGTTTTCGCGCAAGTGGAGCTGATAATACTGGAACTTATGTATTTGGTTTTAATCTTGCAAGAATTACAGGATCTTCGGCATTATATACTTCAAGTTCTTCAACTTCAGGTGGTGCTTTAATTATGAACTCTGGTGCGAGTGGCCCACAAACAGCTGTTATAGATATTTTGTCACCTTATATTGCGGCAAACAATACAACTTGGTCTTCAACTGGATATTGGGCTGATTCAACTTCTGCAATGGGTGCTTCTGGTGCTGGATTGCACGCAGTAACTGCTTCATACGATGGCATTTCTATTTTCCCTGCGGGGGGAAATATAACCGGAACTATTACTATTTATGGTTACAACTCTTAAGGGTTTATGATGACTGAATTTATTGAAATACCTCTTAGCCCTGAACAGATTGCTGAACGTGAGGCTTGGGAAGCTGGAGCATTTCAGCGTGAATATGATGCTGTAACTGTTGCGCGACAGCAAGGCTACCAGTCAACTTCTGACCCTATCTTTATGCAATACCAGCGCGGTGAAGCTACTGAACAGGAATGGCTTGACGCTGTGCAGGCTGTGAAAGATGCTAACCCCTACCCCGTTGAGGAAGCCTGATGGCAATCTACGACTGCCCAGCAATGAGCTGGAGCGAGTTCCAGAACATTCCTGACGGCACCGAAGTGTGGAACCACGGAGATGCACAATGCGTTGCCTTGGCCAACCAGTTCAATGAGGGCGTTCTCGGTGGCGGTTTCGTCGCTGTACCAAACGCACTCTCTTGGTGGACAAACGGGAACGTAGCTGCAGTTCACGGCTTTGATCGGATCACGTCCAGCCCTCAACCTGGCGACATCTTTATTGCGTCCTGCGAAATCTACGATTGCACCAACGGACATATTGGTGTCGTTGTGCGTGGCTGGGACGGATCGACGTTTGGAACTATGGAGCAAAACGTGTACGGCAAGTACGTGTCACGTCACAACCGAACGATGGCTAACGTGGACGGCTTCCTTCGCCCCATCAATCAGTCTCCTTTGACTCCGCCTTCCCCTGCGCTTCTGGGAACGCAACGTCAGGCTGGTGAGGGTGGCGCGAACCGTCGTGCAGGTGCCTCGTCTCAGTCTGAACTTTTAGAGCCAAGCCTTGAGCCTAACGAGGTTGGCAATTTTGTTAACTGGGCGCACGGTGAAGACCCTTACGGCAACGGCAACGACGTGTGGTTCCAAGGCGTTTCAGGTAACTGGTTCTACTCTGGAGCGTTCACTGATACGGGCACGCACGATTTGACGGACGTGACGCCTGCAACCGTTGTCGCGGATACTGTAGAATCAGGTTCAAAGCCTTCCGTAAAACCTGAAAACAACGAACACCAGGAGAAGCCAGTGTCTATCCCGTCTGCAAAGCCTCAAACCCCTGAACAGATTCAGGCATACTTGGATAAGCAGAATGCGCTTGCTTCTGGGATTAAGCCTGCCGACCTTGGTGCAATCATCACCAACCCTGTGACGCGTAAAGTTGTCTGGGCGGTTTACGGTTTGCTTGGCATTTTCATTGTGGGCGTCATGGGCGGTTTGACTGCTGCTCAGTGGATCGCGCCAGAATGGTTTATCTTCGCAACCGGCGTTTACACTGCAATCAGTCCAGCGTTCGCTTCTTTGGCAATGGCTAACATTGACACCAAGAAGGCTGAAGAGTCGTAGCCATGTCTGATCCGAATATTAACGAAACTCTTCTGGTCGCGTTCGCGCGGTTGGAAACAAAGATGGACGCCATGATGAAACAGCTAGATGAGCTTTCAAAGACTTCGGATCAGCACTGGAAGCGCATCAATGAGATTGAGACGAAGATTGCGCTGATTGAGCAACGTCAAGGCCCTCGCGTTCACATCACGAATTGGATTAGTGCGGGTATCGCGGTGGCTATGTTTGTAGCTGCTTTTATCGTCTGGGTTATTAAATAGGCTTTAGCGCGAGCCTTCCCCAGCCTGGGGTCTTTCTTTAGTGCGCTCTGATCCGTGGAGGAATTATGAATCAAGATGTTGTTGACGGCTACTCAATCCCTGTAGACCCTATGGATTTATTGCAGTGTGATTCGTGCCAATAAAGTAAAATAAGGTTCTGCTATTTATACTTTAGGACTGTAAAGTAGAAATACCGCCTCAAGGGTTTCGCCCCTTGACCTATCCCTCAGAGATTGCCTTTAAGGTTCTTGAACCCTCTGAGGGATATTTCTTTGTTAGACTAATCGCGAGCGTGGTTCTTTCCCTTTCTGCCACGCGTGACCCCCACTGGCTCCTCTCTCGGCTGGTGGGGGTCTTCTCAATTCTGCGACACGCCGGACATGGCTCCGTTGCTGTGATACATCGAGTAACGTGTAACACACAACTGAATAGATAATTATCAATTTAGACGTTGGATAATTATGGGGGCTGGTCACTGGAGGCTAGCCCCCACTAAATAGAGAAGAGAGAGAAATGGCATTTGCACGAACAACCGATCCGCAAACCTCGCACGACGCTGCTGCATCAGTCGGCAATATCAGCAAGGTTCAACATGCAATCCTTCAAATCCTGAACGGGCGAGGAATGCATGACGAGAACATGATTGCCCAGTACCGTATGTGGCAGGAACTTGGTAGCGACCTCTACCCACAGGCAACGGATCAATCCATCAGGTCGCGACGTGCCGAGCTGGTAAAGATGGGCTTGGTCAAGGCTTGCCCCATGAAAGAAAAGATGTCTACGGGTCGCCTGGCGACTGTTTGGATACGCGCATGAGCTTCGACGCTTTCAATGAAGATGACGTCAAGTATGACCGCAAATATGACGGTCACTATTATCGAAGCGCGAAAGATAACGACGCCTTGATTATCGGGTGTGGCGTTACTGCGGTTTTGGTTTTGTTTGTCGCTTTTATTGCACTGCTCAGTGTGATTGTCAGTGGCTAGAGAGATGATGGAGAGAGCAATGAAGATTTGGTTGGCAGGAGCTGCTATCGCAACGATTCCAGCAATCAACGGCGTGTTCAATGGCGCGTCGGTGTTGGGAATCATTTTGATGTCGTGGGCAATCGTCCGCGTTGTAAAAGAGAGGGGTTGGCTTTGAGCCTTCCAATTTTGTTTAAGGAAGATGTCGAAGAGATGTCTTATGAGGAGCTGGTGGAGACGTTCTTGCTTCTTCAACGCATGGCTTTGCACTTGGAGCACATGGTTGAGGTGCAGGCTTCGACTTTGAAGGTTGCTGAATCTATGTTGAAGCAGTTGGGGGTTGACCTTGATTAGCGCGGATCGCTTTATTGCTTCGTCGCAGACGCGTGACATTTGGTTGGCTGCTAGGGAGCTTGGAATTACTGCGACTCAGGTTTCGAAGGCAAGCACACCGGCTGGCATGAAGGAGGTTTTGGCGCAGATTGAAAACCCGACTTCTATGGACGCTAACGCTTTTATGGAGTGGGGCAACACGCGTGAACCGTACATTGCCCACGTGGTGAAGGAGCGTTACGGGATTCTTCCGAACGACTGGCTTATCGCTGCTGAGGGGGCTGGGAATGAATGGCAAATGGCAACCCCAGACGGTTTGTCGTTGGATCACACGTGGATCGGTGAATATAAAACTAGCGGTAAGAATTTAGACCGCGTTCCTGCGAACTATATGCGTCAGGTTCAATGGCAACTGCATGTGACGGGTGCGGAGAAGTGTTTGTTTGCTTACGAGCTTCGGTTGGAAGGGCCTGAAGGCTTCGTTCCAGGTTTTGATGTTGAGTGCCAAGTTGTGGAACGCAACGAGGAGATGATTGCTCAACTGATTGAGACGGCTCAGAAGGTTCAGCAGCATGCTATCTTCTGGGAGCGTTCGCAAAGGGAGTTGGCTCATGGCTAATACGCCGGTTCGAACTTTAAGGGTTTCTGAGGAAGTGTGGGCGCAGATTTTGGAGCTTGCTGTTTCACGTGAAACATCATCAGGGGAGATTGTCAGAGAGGCAATCGTCCAATATCTAGAAAGAGAAGGTAAGTAAATGAGTAAGGTTAGTGCAGTCGATTCAATCGCTGGCGTTATGGCTAGGGTTTCAGGTGTTGCGAAGAAGGATGTGAACGCTGCCCAGCGGTTCAACTTCCGAGGCATCGACGCTGTGGTGAACGCGATCGGCCCTGCCCTGCGTGAGGTTGGTGGAATCATCGTTCCGAACGTTTTGGACAAGGTTTATGAGCGCGGAATCACCAAGTCTGGTACGCCGACGGTTGAGGTGTTTTTGACCGTCGAGTTTGCTTGGCACGGCACGGACGGTGGAGAACCTGTAAAGGGCGTTGTTGCTTCGGAAGCGATGGACACTTCGGACAAGGCGACTGCGAAAGCGATGAGCGTGGCGTTGCGAACGTTCCTTTTGCAGACGTTGATGTTGCCTACTGATGAGAAAGACCCTGACGCGGAATATCATGAACGTGCCAGTGTTGCTCCAGCAGTTCAGGTTCCTGATTTCTTTGCCGAGCTGATTATCAAGGCGCAGTCTTTGCCTGAGTTGGAAAAGTTGTGGAACGACGCGGTTGCTGGTGGTTTCTCCGCGCAGGTGATTCAGCACATCACTGATCGGAAGAAGGAGCTGTCGTGATAACGCCGGACGGGATTAGGCAGGAGCTGTTTATGGTTGGGAAGGAGCTGTCGAAGGCTTCTACCGCCATTCACAGTTTGGAGCTCGCTGCTGAGCGTGCGGAGTTGGAGGCGCAGGCTCGCATGGATTCTGTCTATTTGACGGCGGACGGATCCATAGAGGATCGCAAGGCATTAGCCAGGCAGAAGGCTTTGCCGGAGCGTGATAAGGCTGTGATTGCGAAGGCGGAGTTGAATCGCGCGAAGATGAAAGCAAAGCATTTGGAGTTGGAGCAGATGCGTTTGATGGCTTCTTTGAAGTCTGTGCAGATGGAGGGCGCGTAATCTTTATTAGGATATAATAGGGTTATGGGCGGTAAAGGAAGTGGCGGAAAGCCACGAGAATATCCAGAAGATATAGTCAACATGATTTGTGGCTGGTATACCGAAGGGATGACTGTTGCTGAGATTAGAGCAATAGCTCCAAAGGGGTACAAGGTACAAACCATATTGCAGCGTTATCTTCCACAACGTAGGGCAGCAGCCAAACGGAACCAGGCTGGTGAAAATAATCACATGTGGAAGGGTGATGGTGCCTCCTATGGGGCATTACATATGCGAGTTGAGGCTGCCAAGGGTAAGCCAAAACTTTGTAGCCAATGCGGTGCAACTGAGGGCCGTTTTGAATGGGCAAATCTGACAGGCAACTACACGGATATTGAGGATTATGCACGCATGTGCGTTTATTGTCACCGTGCTTTTGACGCTGGGCGAAGAGCTATAACTGGTAGAAATACCTCAATGGGAAGGGGAAATAATGTCTGAGAAACTGCGTATTGGCAGTCTATTCTCAGGCTACTGAATGGTGGCCTAGATATGGCGGTGGAACAGATCACTGGTGGCGAGGTCGCATGGTTTTGCGAATGGGA
>Ga0181556_1004902_pt1 | contig 10668 bp, 8 predicted proteins | sample 011ome_14_FD_148651 | JGI IMG/M metagenome (GOLD analysis project Ga0181556, IMG submission 148651) | Coastal salt marsh microbial communities from the Groves Creek Marsh, Skidaway Island, Georgia - 011505AT metaG (spades assembly) | ecosystem: Environmental > Aquatic > Marine > Intertidal zone >... | reverse complement strand
TATGCAGGCCCATTTCCAGGCCAGGGGCAGGCTCCTGCCAATATTCATCATGCCAGTTTCAATATTCATGGCTTTGATGAAGCACAGATGCTCGAGAAATTAACCCAATATGGCCTAAGCGCGCGTGGTGATGGCCAGATTGGCCCAATGATGCATTATGTAAGCCGGCGCATGCCGGAACGGGGTGGCGTCGAAGGCGGAACCCCTGAAGTCTATTTTACCGATCCGGATGGCATTCTGATGCAGATGCAGGACCTTACCTACTGTGGTGGCGGTGGTTATCTGGGCAATGAATGCCTGTTGTAAATTTTAAGACATTGGTTATTGGCAGCTTTGTATTTTCAGACCAATCAAGGGGTTTTAGCCTGTACCTGTGCAGCCTTGTCCAACTGTTTGAGGTCAATACTGAACATTGGAGGGAAAGATAACTGCAGTTTCTTGCCTGCCTGTTCGGTATAAGGGGCCATGCAGTACAGAACTCTCCGGGAATAATCTGCCTTGACTACAGACATACCAAAAAGGTTTTCCAGATTGGCCAGCAAAGGAGTTTCTCTGCCTCCGGATAGCCAGGGTCCGGTCAGGGATTTTGAGGTATAAAGATGATGATGCATCTGGACTTCATCAGCGGTCTGGGTTTCTGATTGGCGGTTCGTGGTTGAAATGATCAGAATGAAATGTTCCTCAAACGGGTCAAAATATATTTTTGGTACTTCCAGTTGGCTGAAGTTTTTTCCAGCGGAAATTGATGTTGGCGCAAGAAGCTCAGTCACTGAACATGAGAAGTTGGTGTCCAGAGTGATGTAAGCCAGACCAAGAGCCGGTTGCTTTGCAGAAACTTTCGCGGCCCAGGCCATCATTAAATTACCCTTGTTATCCTTGAACAGATAAGGGTCCCGCCAGGCCAGAATCGGGCCGCCTGCTTCGCCATCTTTACTGCCCAGGCAGGATGCTTCGGAGAGGAAATAACCGGCTTTCAAAATTCTTTCCCTATCCCTGACTGGACAAAGTACTACCTTGCCTGAAGAAAAACTCTTACCTCGAGGGGTGAAGCCTATAGCCAGACTCTGAATAAAAGGATGTTGATCATCACCCTGTTGCAATGCAGTGTATGCGGCTAGTTTGCCTTTACCAGCGACGTCCAGAACAGCGCCGCTCCATATGTTTCTGGCATCATGCCTGTCAGCTGCCTGACCGGGTTTCTGAAAGCAGCCTCGATCCGTCCAGTGCAGTCCCTGATCAACGGAATGGAAATGGCGGATATGAAAAGGGTACTGATTGCGTGCGGAGGGATGAATGGTTTGGCCGTCACTCTGTGTTCTCGCAAGCGCAAGGCAGTACAGGTCGAAGCCACTGTCAGATTGCCCACACCAAGAGTCCCAAAGATAGAGATCCGGGTGCAAAATAGCACCGGAAAACTCCTTTTTACAGGGTGGAGGAATAGGCACGCTTGTTGTCATGAGAAGAAAAACCGTTCAGAGGACATGATCATATTGAATGTCCCCTGTTATTAAGTGCTCTGAATGGTTCAACAATATGAACATACTCTTGTTTTGATAATCCTCTCTTCGCATTGGTCAGGGAGTCAGGGTCACTGTCACCCGCCGACTCTGCCAGTCGTCAACGCCATCGGCTTCGGCGCGTGCGTCGATCCACTGTATGTCGGTGTTCACTTCAATGCCGGCATCCTGCAACAGGCCTGCTACCTCTTCTGCACGTCGATGCCCCGTGTTTTCAGCTTCCTGCAGCAGGGTGCCGTTGCTCAGCAGATGTGCCCCGCGAACACCAGTCACCGTCATACGGGAAGGCTTTAGTTTTCCGGCGGTGGTGAATATCTGCTGCAGAAAGCGGGGGTGGCGAAATGAAATACCCTTGTCGAAATCAAAGTAGATATCAAAGGTCTGCGGTCCCTGCGGGGCTGGTGGTTCCTCTCGGGGTGCGCCAGGCGCCGGATCAAAAGCCAGCCTGCCGGCACTGGGGCCCGGCGGACGTGGATTAAAATCAATAACGTAGCGTTCATCCACCGGCAACATGGTATTGCAGTTGGCGTCCAGCTCCGGCATGGCTGTGAGATGAACGTCTTCCATCACTATACCGCCGCAAATGGCTGGTTCGTCAGTAACAACACCCTCCACCAGTAGCTGATGGCCAAGCAGTGGGGGTTGCACCGAGGCGCTGACATCGCTCTGGATAGTCAGGTAGTAGGTATCTCCGTCGTAGTCACTGAGCCAGCAGGGAACACTGACGGTATCCCTGACAATAGGACAACTGACAAAACTGATTCTCTCTCCGGGATCCGGTGCTGCTATCAGGCTGCCGGTGGCACTGGCGAGTGAAAGGCTGATCAGGGTTTTGATTGTTGGTTTCATAGTATGCTCAGAAAATTAACCAGATCGGTTTTTTCCTGCTCCGTGTAGCGAATATTGAAACGCCTGTCATAAAAATCCACAAGCTCTCTCAGGTTGGCGGCAGACCCGTTGGAAAAGTAAGGGGCCCTGGCAGACAGACCGCGGAACTGCTGGATGACAATGGCGCCCACATCCTCGCACTTGCCGGAAATCAGGGCGCGGCCAGGATCCTGGGTATAAATGGTGCGGCCGAGGAATGCATGCGGGGGCAGGTCGGCCCGGCAGCTAATCTTGAATAATGGCATTTCCGGTGCTTCCACTGACCAGGGGCTTTCCGGTGGCTCCAGTGCCCAGGGATAGTTGGTGGTGCCCAGGTCCATCCAGCCGTTGGCGGTGTCCATGCCGGTCATGTGCATGCCGTGGCAGGTGGCGCAGGTGCGCTTGATGGGATTCCCCAGCCCCACAGTATTGATATGGGTGGCATCCTTGATCCAGAAGGTGCGGTAGAAAAAGTTATCATGACCACGTTGCACCGATTCCAGAAAGGCATTCCGTGAAGCTTCCTCTACACTTGAACCCTCTGGCAGATCGGCCCACTTGTTTTCCATAGGGAACACGTAGCGAGTCGTGTTATTGCCCAGAACCCCGTCGCTGCCATTAGCCATGGCCTGTGGGCCGATGCCGGATGGACCGCCGGGTTCGTTTAGTGCCCCACCCCCGTTTGACCAGGCCTGGGCACCGTAGAGCTGTAATTCAAATTCCTGGATGCGCGACAATTGCGAAGGTGTTAACGGCTGCGCCACTTCCATATGCCCGTGAGCTGCTGACTGCGCCTGCTGTTTGAGGGTGACATCGCGGGCATCGGCCATCATATTCATGTTGACGGGGCGTCCGGTGTCCGGGTCGAGGGTGGCCAGCATGCCGGTTTTGCCGATAAAGGGAGATACCCCGAATCGGGATGATGTGACATAGCGCAGGTTGATGGCTGGACGCGGACGGCGGTAAACAGAAATTTCCTGACGCTCTCCTTCAAGGCCATATACCGGGCCGGTATTACAGCCAGTCGGGTCGCGCACTACTTCAATATCAAATTCGGCTTCAGCATTTTGTGGCGGCCAGGGCAGTGCTACCCGGAACAGCCCGCGCTTGAGTAAAAGGGAATGGGAATTCTCCTCACCCGGAGTCAGGTTTGGACAGTCCATACCATCGATAGCAGCAAACAGTGGATCTGTGCCATTGGTATCCTGCCAGCGTTGCTGGATGGTCGCCACAGACACAGACATGGCATCAGCGGGCTGATGGCAGGTCACACAACCACGCCCGTTGGTACCCAGAGCCTCAAAGAAAGGATGACCGTCAGTAACGACCGTGCCACTGCTATTCAACAGGCCGACACGGCCATAGTCATTGGCATATTCAATATAGGCAGGTAGTGGCCGGTCTTCACCGGGAGCCCACCACAAGTCTGACCTGCTTGATGTGGCTTGCTGGGCCGTCAGTCCAGTACTGCTTAAACAGGCAGTGAGGGTGAATAAAAAAAGCCTCAAGTAACGATGATCTTTGGTTTGAATATTCATTTTGCTGAACTTCCACTGCTTTCGAGTTGTTATAAATCGGAATCATTTTCCATGTAATGCCTAAACCTGCCAACCAGTCAGTAAGTATTAAGACACGCGTTATCCACTGGCACCTAGCAAGTCCCTGACTTCAAGCCATTCATAAAAGCGCATTATCCAGTCATCCACGGGAAGGTCCTGCTTGCGCATACCAAAGCCTGCGCTGACCTGATCATAAATATGGATTTCTGCGGGTTTACCAGCGGATTTCCACGCCCCAAACAGGGCCAGGCAGCCATTGGTAACATTGAAATGGTTATTACCAACAGCAATAAATAATGGTGGTGCCTGTTCGGGAACGACGACATCCTGTAAGGAAGGACCATATAAAGAAACCAGGAAATTAGGCATGCCTGAATCACTTTCAGCCAGCGTCGCCCCGATGACGACTCCCCCTCCGGCAGAAAATCCCATCAGGCCAACTCGGTCGCGGTCAATACGCCATTCGTCCGCACGTTCGCGCACCAGGTTCAGTGCTTGACGGGCATCTGCAATCCCCATTTCAAGTACTTCCCTGAGTGCTGCATTGTCAGGTTCCGGGTTAGCATTGCCATTGCGGATTGTCAGTTCCTGACGCGGCCTCGGGTTAGCTGATGGTTCTGGTGTTGGTGCATTCGGGTCAGTTTGCAGGGTCCGGTATTTCAGGACAAAAGCGGCGATACCCCGGCTATTGAGCCATCGCGCTACTTTCGATCCTTCGTTATCCATTCCCAATACACGCAGGGCTCCTCCTGGCGCAATAATCACGGCGGTGCCATTGGCGACAGGAGCTTCAGGCAGATATACCGCCAGAGACGGAGCGCTGACATTGGATACAATCCGATCACCCTCGGGTGTAGTGTTGACAGTTTCCGGGAATTGCCAATTGTCGGTACCAGGGGCTTGCCCTGGCCACAATAGTAACTCCTCTTGCTGGGCGAAACTTGCGTTGCCTGTCAGGCAGGTGAAAAACAAAAGTACAAGACCGCCAAGCGAACTGATTTTTCTTCTGTATTTTATGTCTTGCATTTACATTCACTGTTCCTGGCAATGATCTTCAAAGACTCTGGTCTTGTCTGAATAAAGCGGTAGCCTGAGACGCCTGTTATTTCTATTATGGTATACCTCTGAATAGATGTATTGAGCGTTTTCGGCTGACCATTCAAAAATTATTTATTATTAATGAAACAATGTTCAGTCCACTTGCGCCATCAGGTCAAGCATGCCATTAACGATGGCATTTTCTGCACAGCCTGGCTGCAGGCGTGAAGACAGCACTTCAAAAGTGTTGTAACCAAAGGCGCCATCATGGGGTACATAACCGGAGTTGGCCGTGCCATTGGTGAGCGTGACCATCATGGTGTGCTTGTGCACTGATTCCTGCTTCAGGCGCTGGGCGATGAGATTGAAAATTTCTGCGTTTACGCCACCCAGGTAAACATCGCCGATGCGCAGTACACTCAATAGCAGATTGACCTCATCTCCCGGCACGTAAGTGCCAGGGTATCCTTCACGACCAGAGTCCGTACGCCGCCGGCCGGGGCAGGTAACACTTTGCTGGCGACCGCTGATTAAAGCAGAAGTAAGCGGGCGCTCCAGGCCTGCACGCATCACATGCAGCACTTCCTCGCCCAGCATCTGGCCCATGGTGTCGAGCATCTGGCGCTGCTGGTTCATCAGCTTTGCTACTTCCGGGTTGTCTCTGTCCAGGCCCATGCCGCCGGGCAGCATGGTGTTGGAAATATCCTCGCCACGACTGATGTAGTCATTGATGCGGATTTCGCGCAGGTCATAGGTCTGTTGAAAAAAGATCGGGTTCTGGTCGCCGGCGGCGCCCAGTGACCAGACCGCCACCACATCGTCACCCAGTGATTCTTCGATATAACGGGAAGACGCCCCCGGAATATCGCCACTGACTTCATCAAGCTGGCCTGAAATGACGCCGTGCACAGCATAGTTGTAGTACACCGCGATGGGGTGGCCATCAAGGGATTCAAAATTCACCACGGCGACAGTCTTGTCAGACGGCCCGTCATAATTCGGGCCTTCATCCCAGAGTCCGGTATCGGGATTGATCATGGTGCGATTAATATTGATATAGGATTCCCCGCTTCCCCAGGCCATGCGTGCCGGTTGCAGGTCAGTCATGGCCTGGCGGATTGCCTGAATCACCAGGTCGGCATAAGCGTCGCCCTGTTGGCGTGGCACACTATGGGTGTGAGTCGCTGTCAGCAGCAGATGTTCGCTGGCAATCCCCAGTTCGCTTTTAGCCCGGGAGGATACGGTTTGCCACAACGGGGTCGGAATGCCACCTATATCCAGGGTAACCAGTGCCGCTTGCGTGCCGCCACTTTCAATAACAATGGCACGGGCAAAGACCCGATCGTTGATGCCGCGGTAGAGTTCCGGCAGGTCTGCAGGCGCCGGGGTGATGTCGATTTTGGATGCCCCCACGCGCAATGGATTGTCTGCAGTATGACCAAGGTTTGAGACCAACAAAATAGTGATGGAAAAAAGGGTAATCTGAAATTGTCTGAGCATGAAACAGTCCTTAATCAATTTGCCATGGCCGCAAGTTGCGCTTCCAGTAACTGCCGCATGATGACATAGCCGTCCCGGTTTGGATGAACACCGTCGTTACCCAGCTCAGAGCGTAATTCTGCGCCGGGTCCGGACAATGCAGCGAAATAATCAATATACGCCAGGTCTTTTTCTGCTGCGAAATTTTGTAGCCAGCCATTTAATTCACGAACCCGGGGTACCGGGTTTACGGCCGGTTGCCAGCTAAAGCTTGCCGCCGGTGGAATACTGCCGAGGATTACCTGGATGCCATTGGCTTTTGCAAGCTCCACCATGGACCTGATGTTGTTTTTGAAATCCTCTGCCCGGATTGGCCCGGTATTGCCAGCGATATCGTTGGTCCCCGCCATGATGTGAACGACTTCCGGATTCAGGTCCACCACATCATTGCGAAAACGCAGCAGCATTTGCGGCGTGGTTTGAGCGCTGATGCCACGGTTCACCATGTCTGTGCCGAACAGATCTGGATCACCCAACAGCCAGTTTTCGGTAATGGAATCGCCCATGAAAACCAGCCGGGGTTTTACACCAGCAGATATCACGGCGTCGTTGTCAGCGCGAAATCGGCACAAACCAGGCCAGTCCTGAATGGTATTGGCATTGACAGCGGCAAGGTAGTCGGCGAATGCCTTATTGGTATTCAGCTGTGCAAAATCCTCGGCGCTCAAGGTGCGTGGCTCCATAAAAAGTGCTGACAGTAATTCAGCGGCACCAGCTGGCATGCTGATGGCGGGAGGGCAGGGGTGGTCAACAATACCGACCGGCACACTGGTATTCCGGGTATCCTGTGCAGTGGCAGTGGATGCCGCCAGCAGATAAAACAGGTTTGCAAGAAACAGCGTTTTTCCCATTCGAGGTGACCTTTATTTTTTCTTATTGAGTTTCAGGTAATGGCTTAAAAAGTCAGCGGTTAACGAAACCTCTGCGTGTAATCATTGGAAATAATATTTATTACAGAGCATTCCATTGAAGCAGATTTTTGTTATCAATTATTATAATGCTGAGGTTAGCAGGGTGTAGATTGCATCACCAGTGTATTCCGGTTGAAAACGGTAGCTGCAGTAGAATTCGGGGTTTAGGCCCGGCTGCAATTATTTTCAGGTTCACGGAGATTTATTATTACGGTATTGCTCTTTTTTCAATACCGGGTTTTATTGCAATCCGGAACCGGGCTGGTTACTTTGCCGGAAAACAATCAGAATACAGATCTTTCTCTGAATCGAAAAACTGTTCTCTGCGGAGTATTCTCAATGACATTAATTCAATTTAACTCCCGATGCCTGGTTTTTATATTGTTATACCCGGCACTTTTGATGAGCGCTACGATTAGCTTTGCGCAGCTTGAGGTTGATACTGACGGCACAGTTCATATGCGCGAACAGGCAGTACCTGTAAGCGAGTTCCTCAGTCCCGAAGGCAAGGATTACCTGGTGGAACATTTACTTGGTCTGAAAAATCCGGATTCCTTTCAAATAGTGGACGGTGTCCCTGCGCTTATCGCAGGCTATCTTGAACGCCAACGTGAGTTGTTTGCCGTAAGCAGGATCGACACAACGATTGGCGGTGTCCATGCCATCGTCTATGCACCTGCTACAGGTATCGCACCGGATTATAGTGACAGAATATTGATCAACCTGCATGGCGGTGGTTTTGCCGGTTGCTGGCTTGGCTGCGCCGAACTGGAATCCCTGCCCATTGCTGCACTGGGTCGTATCAAGGTTGTCAGTCTGGATTATCGCCAGGGACCTGAGCACCGCTTTCCGGCCGCCAGCGAGGATGTCGCCGCGGCTTATCGTGAACTGCTGGACACCTATGCGCCTGAAAATATTGGCATCTATGGCAGTTCTGCCGGTGGCATGCTCGCTGCCCAGGCCGTTGCCTGGTTTCAGCAGCATGACTTGCCGCGCCCCGGGGCAATTGCTTTACTCAATGCCGGCGCGGCGCCAACCGGTGCGGCTTTCGGTGGCGATGCCGGTTACTTCACCATGCCATTGGGAGAAGGGCGCACCATGGCGCCTGCCGAGTCGCCGCCCACAGGGATTGGAGGTGGGGCAAACGGCTATTTCGCCGAGGTTGCCCTAGATGACCCACTGGTAGCGCCAACTACTGACCCGGACATCCTTGCAGATTTCCCGCCCACCCTGATTCTGTCCGGCACCCGCAGCTATGATCTCAGCAATGCCGTGCATACCCACATGCAACTGGTGAAAGAGGATGTCCCTGCCCAGCTATATGTATGGGAAGGGATGTTCCATGGCTTTTTCTATAATGCGGAGGTACCGGAATCCCGCGAAGCCTTCACTATTATCAATAAATTTTTTGACCGCTGGCTGGGTGACAAATGACCGGAGCTTTTTCCATGAAAGGAATTATCACAGTATTACTTTTTTGTTTGCTTACGCTGACTCAGGGAACTCTTGCCCAGGGACTTCAGGCCCAGGACGTCCATTGGGTAGCGACCTGGGGTACTTCCCCCCTGCTGGCAGTGGAGAGTCTGCCAGTCTGGATACAGCCACCTCCCGCTGACAGTCTGCCAGCGGAACCACCCCCATCACCAATCCCTCCGTTCCCCGCGGAATTGAATGACCAGACTGTGCGGATGGTGGTCAGGACCAGTATCGGTGGCGACGGACTGCGGCTGCAGTTCAGCAACGCCCAGGGCCTGGATCCGGTAATTCTGGGCGCGGTTCATATTGCCAGTCATAGTGGTAATGGTGCCATCGAGCCTGCGTCAGATCGCGCAGTGACATTCAGTGGAAAACCTTCCGTTACTTTGCGTCCTGGCGCACTGGTCATTAGCGATCCGGTTGAGCTGAAGACGGCGGCTCTGGAAGAGCTGGCAGTGTCGGTATATCTGCCGTTACCCACAGCTACCGACACTCGCCATGAGCTGGGTCTCAACACTACCTATATTGTTCCGGGCAATGCTGTGGTTGATCCCGGGCCAACATCCAATAATAGTAATCGCTCCTATTTCTGGCTCACCGGTATTGAGACGGCAGCGCCGACGAATAGCGCTACCATCGTAGCGTTTGGCGATTCCATTACCGATGGCTATGCCACCACGGCGGACAGCCACCGCGCCTGGCCTGCGTTGCTGGCAAACCGGCTGCAGGACAATCCGGCCACTGCCGATCTGGGCGTTATCAATATGGGTATTTCCGGCAACCGGGTCTTGCGCAACAATATCGGAACCAGCGCCCTTGCCCGTTTTGATCGTGATGTGCTGGCCCGAAGCGGTGTTGCCTGGGTAATCCTGATGGAAGGGATAAATGATATTACCTGGTCCGCCCTGCCTGGCGCGCCAGTCAGCGAGCATGCCAGTGCGGATGCCGTCATCGAGGGTTTATCGCAACTGGTGGATCGCGCCCATGCCCATGGCATCAAAGTCATGGGTGCCACCATGACCCCAATGGAGGGTCTGTGGTTATTCAATAAGGAGACTGAGGCCATGCGCCTGGCGGTCAATGAATGGATTCGTACCAGCGGCAAGTACGATGCCGTGGTGGACTTCGATGCAGTTACCCGGGATCCGCAACGACCCTCACAACTGCGCCCCGCACAGGACAGTGGTGATCACATCCATCCCAATGATGCCGGCAATGCTGCCATGGCGGACGCGATAGATATTACTGAATTTCTACGCTGATACCTGAAGCTGAATTTTCTGGAGAATGCTGTGTGGCCTGTAAAATAAACGCGAAAAGACTCAGGCATACTCTTTATAAGAGGATAGCGTCAAAGCCGCTATGCTAATATTGCTAAAAAAAGGGTAATAGCACCGGCTATAAACACGCTAATGGATTGAATCTTTCTTGAAGTCTCCTTACATATCCTTATTCCACTAATGCCTGATAGATTAACGTTTGTACCTTGTTGAGCATGGCCTGGTTACCGGGAAAGGTCTGGGCATTAATCACGTAGGTCATGTCTTCGGCAGGGTCAACCCGGAAGGTTGTGGTTGCTGCGCCGCCCCACCCGAAACTGCCCTTCGAATCCATGTTGCCAGCTTTGGCTGTATCGAGAGTCACGGAAACCCCCAGCCCATATCCTGTTGCAGAAGGCCCGGTGCCGTTATTTATGGAAGGGATGCTTTCAGGCAAGTGGTTCTGAGACATCATCTCCACTGTTTTACGGCCGAGGATGCG
>Ga0181556_1004901_pt1 | contig 10669 bp, 7 predicted proteins | sample 011ome_14_FD_148651 | JGI IMG/M metagenome (GOLD analysis project Ga0181556, IMG submission 148651) | Coastal salt marsh microbial communities from the Groves Creek Marsh, Skidaway Island, Georgia - 011505AT metaG (spades assembly) | ecosystem: Environmental > Aquatic > Marine > Intertidal zone >... | reverse complement strand
GGCAGCATGGTGATCTCGCCGCGATAGGCAAGGTGTACGCCGCCTGTCACCGGCAGCTCGAGCATCCTCACGCCCGCCTCTTCGGCAACCTTGCCCAGCGCCAGAACATCGTCGCGCCCGAGGGTCGACATCTCGATCCAGCTTGCGCCCGTTTTCATCGCCGGAAGGATCTGCCGCAAAACCTTCTCGGACACCGCCGGCGACGGCAGGCAGGTGATGACGTGATCGACGTTTGCCGCCACCTCTTCGGCGCTGTCGGCCCAGATCGCCCCCGCAGCGATAAGCGGCTCGGCGAGTGTCTTATTGAGGTCGAAAACCGTAACCTTGAAGCCCGCCTTCAGAAGGCAGCCCGCACAGGCCGCGCCAAGATTGCCAAGGCCGATGTATCCGTAGTGCATGAAAATCCCCTTCGATTTTTCACGACCCTATGCGGAAAACCGAAACGGCGCTGCCAATCTGCGGCAGGCAATCGCCAAAGCGCGACTTTTTGCGCGTTCAGACGCGGATCAGGACGCCGAGGTCCGCCACATTGGTGCCCGTGGCGCCGATGATTAGGAGATCACCCGCAAGGGCCAGCGCGGCGTTGCTGTTGTTGTCGGCAAGAAGAGCCTCGGGATCGCCCCCCTTGGCGCGGATGCGCGCTAGCGTCCCGCTATCGACCAAACCTCCCGCTGCCTCGGTCGGCCCGTCGCGCCCATCTGTCCCGCCTTGCAGGCAGACCCAGCCCTCCGGCCAGCCGCGCCGCTCGGCCTCAAACGCGATGCGCAGCGCCAGTTCCTGATTGCGCCCGCCAAGGCCTGTGCCCTTGATCTCGACGGTGGTCTCGCCGCCCCAAAGCGTGATCCCCGCCCCCGCCGCATCGCAGATCGCCTTGGCGGCATCGACCACATCGCCGACGACCGGCGCGGGGATGACCTTGGCTCCCTTCGCGTTGGCCGCCATCGCGGCAAGGCTCTGGCCGTTGGACCCAACAAGCCGGTTGGTCACGGGCGGCAAAGGCGCGGGCGGGCGCGCGGCCTCCAGATGGGCGCGCACCGAGGCCGGAACCTTCTCCCAAAGCCCCCGCGCCTTCAGTCGCGCGATGGCGTCTGCGGCCACCCCGAGCGCCTCGGTGGTCGGCCCCGAGGCGATGGCGCGCAGGTCATCTCCGATCACATCCGACAGGATCAGCGCGGTCACAGGATGCGGCGCGGCCAGACGGGCAAAGCCACCGCCCTTGAGACGCGAGAGCTGCTGGCGAATGAGGTTCATCTCGGTGATCTCCGCCCCCGAGGCGAGGAGGAGGCGATTGACCTCGGCCTTCTCGGCCAGCGTGATCCCTTCTGCTGGCGCGGGCAGAAGTGCCGAGCCGCCGCCAGAGATCAGCGCCAGAACCGGCCCCTTCGCCGTCTGAAGCGCGGCAATCACCCGCTCCGCCGCCGCCGCGCCGTTCTCATCCGGCACCGGATGGCCTGAGGCCAGAACCTCGGCCCCTGCAAGCGGCTTTGCGTTCTCATAGTTGGTCACAACGATTGCGGGCACACCCGGATGAGCCGCCAGCGCCGCCTCGGCCATGCCCCGCGCCGCCTTGCCCACGGCGACGATCAGCGCGGGCGCTTCCGCGCCCAGCGCCCGTGCCACCGCGTCATAGGGATCGGCTGCGGCCACGCCTGCCATGAAGAGGCGCTGCGCTTCGGTGCGGCGATCGGTCAGGTCCATCGTGTCCCCCTTGGTCCCCTTGGCTTATCGCCGCCTATTTGGGTCAGGGCAAGCCTTCGGACCATTTGACGGAGAGGCGATTCCAGACTAGAACAAAATGAGAACATTTTAATGAGCCCCGCCGATGCAAAGCGCCCCGCCCGCCCCAAAAACCCATACCGAAATCCTGCGCGACCTTGGCCGCCCCGCACGGCGCGAGGCGCAGGCCACCTTGAGCGAGGTCTTCGCCGAGACGGTGATCGACGCCGCGCCCGTGGGCTTTGTCCTTGCCCGTCTCGGGCCGGTCGGCAAACCGATCCTCTGGATTCAGGATCGCCTCTCGCGGCGGGAAACGGGGCGGCCCTATCTCGCTGGCCTGCCCGAAGGGACCGAGATCCTGCACATTGAGGTGAGCCGCCCGATCGATGCGCTCTGGGCGATGGAAGAGGGGCTGCGCTGCCCCTCGCTCGGCGCGGTGATCGGCGAGGTCTGGGGCGATCCGGCGGTCCTTGATTTCACCGCGACCAAAAGGCTTGCCCTGCGCGCCGAGGCGCACCGGGTTCCGGCCTGGCTCATCCGCCGCGCCGCGAGCGCGGGCCTCAGCGCCGCGCGGGATCGCTGGCGGGTCAAATCCCTGCCCGCCCTGCCCGAGCCCGACGACCTGCGCGCGCCCGGCGCACCCCTCTGGCAGGCCGAGCGCTTCCGCTCGCGCTGGAGCCGGACCGGCACATGGGTCGCCCGCCCCGAGGCCACGGGCCTGGTCCTCGAACACGGCATCGCCGCGAACGAAGCGCCAGCCCTGCAGCAAAGGGCCTGACCAATGCCCCCGACCTGAGCCGCCCCGATGACCCAAGCAGGCAAGCTGCCACTTCCGTCTGCCCCCACCACCCCGGCCCGCCACCCCTCCGGCGCCCGGCCCCAGTGGCGTGCCGGATCGGAATTGCCGGATCGCGGCGAAGCGCCGCCCCCGCAGTTGACCCGCCGGATCACCGCAATCCACCTGCCCCGCTTTGCCATGGAACGCTGGCAGCGCGCCCTTGCCCGCCGGGGCGATGCCCCACCCGAAGACATCCCGCAAGCGCTCGCCACCGAAGGCCCGCACGGGCCAGTGATCCACGCCACCAACCGCGCCGCCGAAGAGGCGGGTATCTCGGCCGGAGCGCGGGTTGTCGATATGCGGGCGCTCTGCCCCGAATTGCGCGTCGACTATGCCGACCTCGCAGGTGATCGCGCCGCGCTTGAGCGGCTGGTTCTCTGGGCGCGGCGCTGGTGCCCTTGGACCGCCGCCGACCTTTCCGCCCCCGCCCCTGCGGCGGGCGGGGTGGCGGGGCTGGTGATGGACACCACCGGCTCCGATCACCTCATGGGCGGCGAGGCGGCAATGCTGCGGGCGATGGAGGAACAGCTCTCAACCTTGGGGATCAGCGCCTCACCGGCCACCGCACCCACCCATGGCGCGGCCTGGGCGCTGGCCCGCTATGCCCCGCCGCGCGGCCTCTGCCCGCCCGAAGCGCTGGCGCAGGTCGTCGCGCCCCTGCCGGTGGCGGCGCTGCGCCTTGCGCCGCAGACCGTGCTTCTGCTGCAAAGGCTGGGCCTCGGGCGCATTGGCGATCTCACCGCCGTGCCACGCATCTCGCTCGCCCGCCGCTTTTCCCGCGCGCCCCTCGCGGAAAACCCGCTCCTCAGGCTCGACCAGATGATGGGGCGATTGGCCGAGCCGGTCAGCGCCGGCGAAGACCCGCCGCGCTTTGCCGTGCAAAGCCGCCTCGCCGAGCCGGTGCAGGATCCGACCGCTTGGCTGCCAGAGCTCTGCCGCGAGCTCTGCGGCGGCCTCGCAGCGGCAGGCTTTGGCGCACGACGGCTGACAGTAAGCGTCTACCGCACCGATGGCGAGGTCTCCTCGGTGAGCGCCGCCACCGCCCGCGCCAGCCGCGATCCCGATCACCTCTGCCGCCTCTTCGAGGGGCGGCTCGAGCGGATTGATCCGGGCTTTGGCTTTGATCTCATCACCCTTGCCGCCCCGGTGGTTGAAGACCTGCGCACCATCCAGACCCGCCTTGACCGGCGCGAGGATGACGGGGCCGAGCTGGCCCGCCTGATCGACCGGCTCGCCGCCCGCCTCGGCCCCGGCGCCCTGCGCCGCCCCGATCCGGCCCCGAGCCACATCCCCGAGCGCGCCGAGGCTTGGGCCGCCGCCATGGGCCATCCAAAGCCCGCGACCGGCTCCACACCCGCCGCTCCGCGCCCCCTGCGCCTTCTTTACCCGCCCGAAGAGCTGCGCGTTCTTTATGCCGTGCCCGAAGGCCCACCGGCCCAGTTCGTCTGGCGACGCCTCACCCACCGTGTTGCCCGCTTTGCCGGCCCCGAACGGATCGCCCCCGAATGGTGGCGCGACCGCCCCGGCGCCCGCCTGCGCGATTATTACCGGGTCGAGGATCAGAGCGGACGGCGCTTCTGGATCTTCCGCGAGGGGATCTTGGGCGATGGGCGCGGGCATGAGCCCGCTTGGTTCCTGCACGGGGTTTTCGGATGAGCAAGGTCTCGCCAGAGGGGGCGGAGCCCCCTCTTCATGCCTGAGAACGATCACGCCGTTCCGCGCCGGACCTTGCCGGAAGATGGGGATTTCCCGCCCAACCCGCACGCCGGGTTTGTCGAATTTGGCCTTGCCACCTGCTTTTCCTTCCTGCGCGGCGCTTCCGATGCGGTCGATCTGGCGCAAGAGGCTTGGGCTTTGGGCTATGATGCGCTCGGCTGCGCCGATCTCAACAGTTTGGCGGGCGTGGTGCGTCTTCATGTCGAGGCGAAGAAAGCCGCGCTGCTCCCCCTGATCGGCTGCCGGGTGCAGCTTTTGAGCGGCGAGGAATTCCTCGCCTATCCCGAAGACCGCGAAGCCTATGGCCGCCTCTCGCGGATGCTCTCGAAGGGCAAGATGCAGGATGCCGAAGGAGGCTGGCAGGCCAAGGGCGCTTGCGATCTGACGCTCGACGATCTTGCCGGCCTCGGGGCGGGGGTGCATCTGATTTTCCTGCCACCACCCTCGCTTGCGGGGCTTGAAAAGGCGCTGCCGCGCCTTGCGCGCCGCCTGCCGGGGCTTGGCTATCTCGCAGCAAGCCATCTCTATCGCGGCACCGACCGGGCGCGGATCAACCGGCTCGACCGGTTGGCAGGGCAAGCGGGCCTTCGGCTTTTGGCGACCAATGATGTGCTCTATCACACCGCCGCCCGCCGCCCCTTGCAGGACGTGATGACCTGCATCCGCGAGAAAGTTACCATTGCCGAGGCCGGCCCGCTGATCGCGCCCAACGCCGAGCGGCACCTCAAATCCCCCGCCGAGATGGCCCGCCTCTTCGCCGAATGGCCGCATGCGCTGCGGGCCACACGCGAATTGGCGGACCGGCTGCACTTCAGCCTTGATGAGCTACGCTATGAATATCCGCGCGAGGTGGTGCCGGGGGGGCGCAGCCCGCAGGAGTATCTTGAAGAACTGACATGGGCGGGGGCCGAGGATCGCTATCCCGGCGGGCCTCCAGCCGAGGTGAAGGCAACACTCCGCAAGGAACTCGCGATGATCGAAAAGCTCGATATCGCCCGCTATTTTCTGACCATCCACGACATCATCCGCTATGCGCGCGATCTGGCCAGCCCGCCGATCCTCTGCCAGGGGCGCGGCTCGGCGGCGAATTCGGCGGTCTGCTATGTCCTTGGCATCACAGCCGTCGATCCCGCCCAGCACCAGCTTCTTTTCGAGCGTTTCATCTCCGAGGAACGCAAGGAGCCGCCCGATATCGACGTCGATTTCGAGCATGAGCGCCGCGAGGAGGTGATCCAGCACATCTATGGCAAATACGGGCGCGAGCGGGCCGGGCTTTGCGCCACGGTGATCCATTATCGCCCCCGCTCGGCGATCCGCGAGGTGGGCAAGGTCATGGGTCTGTCCGAGGATGTGACCGGTGCGCTGGCCAAGACCGTCTGGGGCAGCTGGGGCACGAGCGTTGATGGCGGGCACGCCAAGGAGGCCGGGCTTGATCTGAGCGATCCGGTCTTGCGTAAGACGTTGATCCTTGCCCGCGAACTGATCGGGATGCCGCGCCATCTGGGCCAGCACGTCGGCGGTTTCATCCTCACCGAGCGCCCCCTGACCGAGACCGTGCCGGTCGGTAACGGCGCCATGCCAGAGCGCAGTTTCATCGAATGGGACAAGGACGATATCGACGCCCTCGGCATCCTCAAGGTCGATATCCTCGCACTTGGAATGCTCACCTGCATCCGCAAGTGTTTCGACCTGATTTCAGCGCATTACGGGACAACCCTCACCCTTGCCACCACCCCGCGAGAAGACCCGCGCGTCTACGAGATGCTCTGCCGCGGCGACAGTATCGGCGTCTTTCAGGTCGAGAGCCGGGCACAGATCAATATGCTTCCGCGCCTGCGCCCGCGCACCTTTTACGATCTGGTCATCGAGGTTGCCATCGTCCGGCCCGGCCCCATTCAGGGCGATATGGTGCACCCCTATCTGCGCCGTCGCAGCGGCGAAGAGGCGGTCGATTACCCCAGCCCCGCCCCGCCGCATGATCCGGCCGAGCTCAAATCTATCCTCGGGCGGACCCTTGGCGTGCCGATCTTTCAGGAACAGGCGATGAAGATCGCCATTGATGCCGCGCGCTTCAGCCCCGCCGAGGCGAACGAGCTTCGCAAAGCGATGGCAACCTTCCGCTCGCGGGGGACGATCGGCAAGCTCGAGGAAAAGATGGTCGGGCGGATGGTGGCGCGGGGCTATGATCCTGACTTCGCGCGCCGCTGTTTCGACCAGATCAAGGGCTTTGGCGAATATGGTTTTCCCGAAAGCCACGCCGCCTCTTTCGCGCATCTCGTCTATGTCTCGAGTTGGCTGAAAAAGCATTACCCCGCAGCCTTTTGCGCCGCGCTCTTAAACTCGCAACCGATGGGGTTTTACGCCCCCGCCCAGCTGGTTCGCGACGCCCGCGAGCATGGGGTCGAGGTGCGGCCGCCAGATGTGAATTATTCCGAATGGGACAGCACGCTCGAACCCGCCAGCAGCTCTGGCGGCTTTGCCTTGCGGCTTGGCCTGAGGCAGATCACCGGCTTTCGCGCCGAGGCCGCGCAGCGCCTGATCGCCGCCCGCGAGGCGCCCTATCGCGACGTGAAAGACCTGCAAGAGCGCGGCGGCCTCAGCGCCGCCGAGATCCGCCGTCTGGCCGAGGCTGATGCGGTGCGCTCGCTCTTCATCGACCGGCGGCAGGCGCTGTGGGAGGCCAAGGCGCTGCGCGATGCGCCCGACTTGCCGCTTTTCCGCGAGACGCGCGACGAGGGCGAGGAAATCCCCGTGCCGCTGCCGGTGATGCCGGTTTGCGAGCAGGTGGTGGCCGATTACCAGACGATCCGCCTCAGCCTCAAGGCGCACCCGATGGCCTTTCTGCGCAAAAGCCTTGGCAAGCAGGGCTATATCACCGCCGAGACGCTGAAATCGGCGCGGCCTTGGCAGCGGGTCAAGATGGCGGGGCTCGTGCTCGTCCGGCAGCGGCCCGGCACGGCCAAGGGCGTCTGTTTCATCACGCTCGAGGACGAGACGGGCGTTGCCAACCTTGTGGTCTGGCCCAAGGTGATGGAGAGCTACCGCAAGACTGTCATGCAATCGCGGCTTCTGGTGATCCATGGGGTTGTGCAGCGGGATGTGGAGATCATCCATATTATCGCCGAGCATCTGGAGGACCGGACAGATGCGCTGATGCGCCTTGCCCCTGATGGCGCTCGGCAGGCAGGGGCGCCCGCGCCCAGCCATCCGCGCAACGTCAAACTCATCCCCCCGAGCCGCGATTTTCACTAGAAGTGAAAAGAACGTGACGAGACAGATGGCGCGGCCTGAGGTATCTTCCACCAAACGCCAAGGTGAAACCCTATGTCATTCTCTAGAATCAAAAACGCCTTCTTTGCCGCCGCGCTGATACTTGGCGCTGGCGGACAAGCCGCCGCACAGGCCAATGTCACCTTCTTCCCAACCCAATATATCGCCGCCCTCGCCGACCCCGATGCCAAGCGGGGAACCGGCGCAGAGACATGGGGCATCTGGACCGTCGATCCCGGCCCGCGCGGCGTGTTTTTGCGCGATTTCAAGACAGACATCGGTCCGGGTGGCCGCACCGAGGCCGGCTGGACATTCAATCCCGCCGACTGGTGGCTTGAAGAATACGGACGGATCATGGAAGCGCCGACATTCCCGCTCGAGCCCGGCCAATATGTCGTCACCGGCAATCGCAGTGCTGTCTCGATCCTGACGGTCTATCCCCCAGACGCAGACGGCCATATGCGCTGGGAAATCGACAAGGAAGCAACGATCCATGACGTTACCCACCTCGGCTGTCGCTCGGCGCGCTATACGCCCGCTGTTGCGGGCGGCTCGTGCTCGCCGATGAACGCGAGCACCCAGATGTTTCCGGTCGAGCCGGGTGGTGTGATGCCCGCCGTGACAGGGTGCAGCAAACAGGACTATGCGGTGCTGCTTGTGGTTGGAAAATCCGTAAAGCCCTGAGAGAGTCGTTCCAAGACCATCTTGGAGTGCCCCCACTGAAGTGGTCCACCAACTGGGATAGTCTTATCCCGTTCAGGAGGACCAGAGATGGCAGGAAAGCGAGACAAACCCGAAGAGATCGTGCTGAAGCTTCGCCAAGTTGAAGTGCTGCAAGGGCAAGGCATGACGATCAGCGAGGCGGCAAAGGCAGCGGGCGATCCGGCTCAGGCGCGCAATCTTCTGATCATCGCGGAACTTGTGCAGAACGGGCGCGCAAAAGAGGTCTTGAGCCAGATCTTTCCGGCCAGCCCCTCTTAGGCGCCGCTTTCAGACATCGTCAGATAATCGGTATAGCCCTTGGCACCCGGCGAATAGAAGGTCGGGCGATCATAGGGCGTGAGATCAGCTCCGAGACGCAGACGCTCGGGCAGATCGGGGTTCGAGATGAAATATCGGCCAAAGGCGACCGCGTCTGCATGACCCTCGGCCACCATCTCTTCGGCTGTATCGCCCTTGAAATTGCCGGCGGTGATGAGGACACCGTTCCAGAGCGGGTGGAACAGAACCGCCGCCGAGGGCACCCCCTGATGATCGACCTCCTTCTGCCCTGCCCCCGAGGCGCGCGGCTCGAGAAGGTGCAAGTAAGCCAGACCGATCTTGTTCAACTCGCTCACAAGGTGGGAATAGAGCGGCATCGGATCGGCTTCGCCGCTATCGTTGGCGATGCCAAAGGGCGAGAGGCGAATGCCGACCTTGGCCGCGCCCAGCGCCTGTGCCAGCGCCTCGGCGATCTCGATCACCACGCGGCAGCGGTTCTCGATCGAGCCGCCATAGCGGTCGGTCCGCTGGTTGGTGCGCGATTGCAGGAACTGCTCGAGGAGATAGCCGTTGGCGGCGTGGATCTCGACCCCGTCGAACCCCGCCTCCATCGCCGCTTTGCCAGCAGCGACATAGCTGTCGACGAGCGCACCAATCTCCTCTGTCGTGAAAGCGCGCGGCGTCTCCGCCGGCGCACGGGTCCGGTCGGGGAGCGTCACTTCAAGCTGCGGCGCGATGGCCGAAGGCGCCCAAGGCGCGCCGCCGTCGGGTTGATAGGCGGAATGGGAGATGCGGCCCATGTGCCAAAGCTGCATGAACACAAGGCCGCCCTTGCCGTGGATCGCCTGCGTGACACGTTGCCAGCCTTTGATCTGCTCTAGCGTATAGATGCCCGGCGTATCCGGCCCGCCCCGCGCCGCTTCGGAGATCTGTGTGGCCTCGGTGATGATAAGCCCGCCCTTGCTGGCCCGCTGGCCGTAATACTCGACCATCAGATCGGTCGGCGCATAGGCTGGCGCCACCGCCCGCATCCGCGTGAGCGGGGCCATGACAACGCGATGGGCAAGGGTATTGGAGCCGACAGGAAGGGGAGAGAAGAGCTTGGGCATGGGACGATCCAGTGTCGAGATTGCTTTACCTCAACATAGGAAGCCGCGCAGGAATAGGAAGCCAGCCCACCAAAAGGGCGTCGGAAGGTCGCGGCTGTTTGAAAAATGGTGCCCCAGAGAGACACTGGTTCCTGCCGTAGGCCCCACGCGGACCACCGTCTCTAACGATATCAATAGCTTAATCTCCTGACCACAGCGGCGTCTAGGGCACATTTGGTGGCCTCTGTGGTGGCCTCTTGAATTGACCCCAGATGACCCACGATACCGGTGGTGTCTCAAGGTCTCTGGTATCCGTGGTGGGTCCCATGCAGGACGATTGAGGCCCCCGGTGGGTCTTCAGGATCTGCGGCTTTCAAAAGAGAGCTAAAGGTCGCCGTTGGTGTTGTTACTTTGGTTGGCTTGAGAGGACGTGGGGCGGCGTAAGATAACGACACTGCGCGCGTGCGCATGTTGCGCATGTATTTTCCATAGATTTCTAAAAGTTCCAGGTAAGCATATAGATATTATGGAGACCCCGTGCGCATCGTGCGCATCGTGCGCATCGTGCGCAATCTCGAGGGGGCGTAAGAATTTTGTTTGGCTTGGGAGGCTTAAGTTGAACGAAAGATTGGGTGGGGCTGCTGAGACTTGGGACGAACCCGAGTTCACCATCGATACTAAGGTTCGAGAGTTCGCTGAGCATCTCGGGTGTGATCCGAGGGTTGCTCAGGAGGCTTACGACCGGATGAAGGTCGATTGGTCGCTCGATGGGGAAATCGGGAGAGATCTGAGGGAAGAACTGAAGGGCCTGGAGGCCGTCGAGAGAAGTATCAACCGGGCCAACTACTTTATGCGCCTGGTTCCTAAGGGACGAGGTCTGCTGCAGTTAACCTCACAGCTTGAGGGTCGTGACATCCGCAAGGAGATCGCGTCGCTACAGGCAGAACTCAGTGAGCTTGTCGCATTGGGTCACGCTAAGCTCGCTGAAGAGGTAGGGGCCAAAGGCGTGAATAGACGTGCAGACCTCATCGCTGAGTTTGTTGCAGATCTCTTTAGAACT
>Ga0181556_1004895_pt1 | contig 10675 bp, 7 predicted proteins | sample 011ome_14_FD_148651 | JGI IMG/M metagenome (GOLD analysis project Ga0181556, IMG submission 148651) | Coastal salt marsh microbial communities from the Groves Creek Marsh, Skidaway Island, Georgia - 011505AT metaG (spades assembly) | ecosystem: Environmental > Aquatic > Marine > Intertidal zone >... | reverse complement strand
GCTCAGCGCCGGATCACGCTCCTGGCAGTCAGCCAACTTGCCGGGCAGGCCGGCAATATCAAGCGCGCCTTTGCGGCGAGTCATTTCCCGCGCCTTGCGTGCCGCCTCACGGGCTCGCGCAGCGTCGATCATTTTTCCGACCACCAGCTTGGCATCGGCAGGATTTTCCATCAGGAAATCGCTAAAGAACTGGTTCATTGCCTGCTCCACCGCACCCTTCACTTCGCTGGACACCAATTTGTCTTTCGTTTGCGAGGAAAACTTGGGGTCGGGAACCTTCACCGACAGGATAGCCGTCAGGCCTTCTCGCGCGTCATCGCCGGTGGTTGAGACCTTGGCTTTCTTCGCAAGTCCTTCTTTTTCAATGTAATTATTTAAGCAGCGGGTGAGGGCGGCGCGAAAACCCGCCAGGTGTGTACCACCATCTCGCTGCGGGATGTTGTTGGTGTAACAGTAAAGGCCTTCCTGGAATCCATCATTCCACTGCAAAGCCACCTCAACCTCGACACCCTCCTCGGCCTCTGCCTGGAAGTGGCAAACTTTGGCGATAGGCGTCTTACTCTGATTCAAGAACTCGACGAAGGCGCGCAACCCCCCCTCGTAGGCGAAAAGCTCCTCTTCCCCTGAGCGCTCATCCTTTAAAAAGATGCGAACGCCACTATTCAAAAAAGCCAGCTCGCGCAACCGCTTTCCCAGCACATCGTAGTGAAAGGCAATATTGCTGAACGTCTCCGGTGAGGGTGTAAACCGCACGGCGGTGCCAGTCTCGCTAGTCTCGCCTACCACCGTTAACGGCGTCTCAGGAACACCGTGCGCGTAGGTCTGTTCAAACAACTCGCCTTTGCGGCGAATCGTGAGCTGCAGAATAGATGACAGCGCGTTGACCACCGAGACGCCCACACCGTGGAGGCCGCCCGACACCTTGTAGGTATTGTCATCAAACTTACCGCCAGCGTGCAGTACCGTCATGATGACCTCTGCGGCCGACACACCTTCCTCGTGCTGTTCGGTGGGAATACCGCGGCCATTGTCAGCCACCGTAACTGACTCGTCTGGGTGAATGATGACGTCAATTTGGCTGCAGTGGCCGGCTAACGCTTCATCTATGCTGTTGTCCACCAGCTCAAACACCATGTGGTGCAGGCCGGTACCGTCATCCGTATCCCCAATATACATGCCCGGCCGCTTCCGCACGGCGTCCAAGCCCTTCAGTACTTTAATACTGGAGGAATCGTAGTCCCCTGATTCTGGGTTCTCTGTGTTTTCGTCTGACATACAGCCCCACTCAACAATTAAATAAAATATGTCCGCAACACGATGCTGTGCGCCTAGGTCAACGCGATCACGCCGGTCGCACCTGGCCTTGTTCCACGTGGAACAAGTTGAGCGGCTTCTCGCCCCAGGCGGCCTCCAACGGCGCACGATCCACCGCGGTTAGTATCACCTGACGCCCGGCGCCCAGTTGCGCGCACACCCTAGCGCAGTGCTCCCGGTCCAGCTCCGCCGGCAAGTCATCCACCAAATAAAGCGGTGGCAACGAGGAGGCCTCCTCTATCAGTACCCCCTGAACCAGCTTGAGCGCCACTAACGCCAGTTTTAGCTGGCCTCGCGACAGCACCTCGGCCGCCAGCACGCCGTCGAGCATCAACCGCAAGTCAGCCCTATGCGGGCCGACCTGAGTAAACCCTTGAGCGCTGTCGCTCTCCGCGCTGCGCTCCAGCGCCTCGAACAGCGACAACTTTTGGTCCCAGCCAGCGCGAAAAACCACCTCAAGACCCGCCAAATCATCGGAGAGGGCGGGCGCTAATCTAGCCAACACATCAGCAAGTTTCTTAGCCACCGCCTGCCGCTGCTGCGTCAGCAACGTCCCAGTTTCTGCGATCTCCTGGCGCCACGCTCTATCGCTGCCAAGTATACCACGGCGCAGCCCGCTATTACGCTGTCTAACAGCCAAAGCATAGCGTTTCCACTGGGATAGAAACCCCTGTTCCACGTGGAACAAAGTGCCGTCCAGCAAGCGACGGCGACCCTCAGGTGGGCCCGTGACAATGCCCAACCCCTCGGTGTCCAACAACACCAACGGGAGGTGCAACGCCAATTCAGATAGCGACGGCACGTTCTCACCGCCGACCCGCGCCTTAACACCGCCATCACGATGTTTTTCGAGTCCCATCATCGTTGCGCGCCCGCCACGCTGCACCTCGCCCACGACCCGGCAATGCGCCATACCATGCTGAATCACGGGTTTTGATTGATGCGTGCGGAAAGAGCGGCCCACAGCCAGCAAATGGATCGCCTCAAGGAAGCTTGTTTTCCCTGAGCCGTTGGCGCCAAACAGAAGTGTGGCGCCAGCCGGCAGGGCCACCTGAGCGTGCGCCAGGTTCCTGACGCCTTCGATGGTGATGTGCTTCAGCACTGAAGCGGGTAGGGTGGTAATCAGAGCCGCATGGGCATCACGACATAGAGTCGTTCAGGCTCACCTTCCGACGGCGCCTCCGCGTTTTCGAGTAACGCCGAGCTCGCCTCGTCTGACAGAGACAGCCGGACCTGAGCCTGCTCCAGAACCGATAAGACATCGAGCAAATAACTGACATTGAAACCAATTTCCAGCTCACCACCACTGTATTGAACGCCCACCACTTCTTCGGCCTGTTCCTGCTCGGGGTTATTCGCTGTGATATCGAGATTGTTATCCGACAACTTTAGTCGAACCCCGCGATATTTCTCGTTAGACAGAATCGCGGTGCGCGTGAACGCCTGCTTCAGCTCGCCTCGCTCGCCGATCACCGATTTGTCGGCATTTTTCGGGATTACGCGCTCATAATCGGGGAACTTGCCGTCAACAAGCTTGGAAGTGAAAGTAAACTGTTCATTGGCAGCGCGGATGTGATTGGTGCCAATGGCGAGCTCCAGGGGCGCGCTGCCATCAAGCAGACGCGACAGCTCCAGCACACCCTTGCGCGGAATAATAACCCCCGTGTCAGCGGCCTCGACCAAAGCCGGTCCGGTTGCCAAAGCGAGGCGGTGACCATCTGTGGCCACGACTCGCAAACGACCTCCTAATATTTCTAGGTACAAACCATTGAGGTAATAGCGAACATCCTGCTGGGCCATCGCAAACGCGGTGCTGTCGATCAGTTGCTTCACCAACGATTGATCAAGGGACAGCGCAACCGAGCCCGCGCCACCCTCCACGGCCGGAAAGTCTGCGGCCGGCAACGTGGACAAGGTGAAGCGGCTGCGACCGGCCTTCACCGTCGCCTTGCCCGCCTCCAAAGAGAATTCTATTGTGGAACCCTCTGGGAGCGATTTACAGATATCAACCAGTTTTCTGGCGGGTACCGTGACTTCGCCATCCACGCCCGCCGCCTCGAGCTCAACACGCCCAACCAGCTCAACCTCAAGATCGGTTCCGGTGAGTGAGAGGGTTTTGTCCTCGAGGACCAGCAATACGTTTGACAAAATGGGTAGCGTTTGACGTCGCTCGACGACCCCCGCCACCAAATTCAATGGTTTAATGAGTGTATCGCGGGCAATGGAAAATTTCATGTTTTCAGCTCGTTCCGTGTTTTGCAGTAACCGGACGGTGCGCCCGCCCGGTAGATTGGCCAATCAGGTGGTCAGCGCGCGCAGCAAGTTCTGATAGTCCTCGCTGATATCGGGGCTGACATCCCGTAGCTCTCTGATTTTACGACACGCATGCAAAACTGTCGTGTGGTCTCGCCCACCAAACGCATCACCGATCTCGGGCAGGCTGTGGTGTGTGAGCTCCTTTGCCATCGCCATCGCCACCTGTCTTGGCCTCGCCACCGAGCGATTGCGCCTCTTGGACATCAAGTCGGCCACCTTGATTTTGTAATACTCGGCCACCTTGCGCTTAATGTTATCCAGAGAGACCTGTTTGTCCTGCAGGGCGAGTAGGTCTTTGAGGCTGTCTTTAATCAAATCAATATCAAACGGGCGCCCCGTGAAATTCGCACTGGCGATCACACGCTTCAACGCACCTTCAAGCTCCCGAACGTTAGAGCGGATGCGTTGCGCGATGAAAAACGCCGCGTCTGGTGCGAGCGATATATGGCTCTGTTCCGCTTTTTTCATCAAGATGGCCACGCGTGTTTCCAGGTCTGGCGGCTCTACCGCTACCGTCAAGCCCCAGCCGAAGCGGGACTTCAAGCGCTCCTCAACACCTTCTATTTCCTTAGGATAACGGTCGCAAGTGAGGATCATCTGCTGACCACCCTCGAGTAGCGCATTGAATGTGTGAAAGAACTCTTCCTGAGAGCGGTCTTTGTTGGCGAAAAATTGAATGTCATCGATTAACAAGGCGTCGACAGAGCGGTAGAAGCGCTTGAAGTCATTGATCGCGTTCAACTGCAGCGCCTTCACCATATCCGCGACAAATCGCTCAGAGTGCAGGTAAACAATTTTTGCCTCGGGGTTTCGGCGGCGCATGGCGTTGCCGACGGCGTGCATCAGGTGTGTCTTTCCGAGCCCAACACCGCCATACAAAAACAGGGGGTTGTAAGACGAGCCGGGATGCTCCGCTACCTGCTGCGCAGCCGCCAACGCCAACTGATTGCTCTTGCCCTCCACAAACCGCTCGAAGGTATAGCCTTCTACCAGATTGGACGGCGATACGAGGGCGGCAGGGGCAGGGCGTGGAGGAGCCTCTGCAGGCCGCGAGAGTGCCTGCGCCGCTCCCGACGCAATCGGTGTTACCGACGATGGCGCCGCTGGCTGTCCGCCCTGCACGGTGACAGATGCTTGTGCTGCCGCCGGCGCCACCACATCGAGCAAATAGGTATGAATCAGCGGCAGATACTTTTCCGCCACGAAATCGCGGATGAACCGGTTCGGCGCGGCCAACACCAGGCCAGATTCCTGCCACTCAGCCCGCAAAGGCCTGATCCAGGTATTAAATTGCTGCTGGGGAATATCACCGCTGAGTCGATTCAGGCAGTGCTGCCAGGGGTCAGTGAGGGGCTGGGGGGCAACCAACGTGCTTCTCCGATTGTGTTCAAATCCTGCCTTGTCAAAAGGCTAGTATTAGGGGTGGCTGGCTCCTGCCGTTTCCCAAACTCTCCAGAGTGTGTTTGGCCTGCCCTACGCTGTCGGCGCCTAGTTATCCACAATCCCGCTTATTGATCAACAGGTTTAAGTTCAGCAAAATCAGCGGCTTATTCGTTTTTGGGTGAGCTAAACCAAGCGGCCCGCATTTGCAAGAAAAAACTTTTCCGCCTGTGGATAAGCTGTGTTTATCTTTGGGCCAACCTGTGGTTTGCGGCCTTGTCCTGAAGTGCGCGGCTGCGGCGTGCCCACCACCTAAGAGATACACCATCCAAGGCAAGCCCCTGAAATCGTAGCTTTTTCAGTGGGTGCTTCGATCTCACGCATTAGCCCAAAAACGGGTTGCCGAGCGTGGATGAAATTTTTTCCGCACCCAGCACACGGGGCTGAGGTCACTCATCCGACATCTTGCATAGACCGGAAAGGCTACCTATAATCCGCGCCCCTTAAAGCTGCCGGGGTCGCTAAGTGTCCCAAGCAGCAATCCTGTCGCAATACAGCGGCAGCATTAAACGAAGATGGAAAGGTAACCGCCATGAAGCGTACATTTCAGCCTAGCGTTCTCAAGCGAAAGCGCAATCACGGGTTCCGCGCCCGCATGGCTACCAAGAACGGCCGCAAGGTCCTCTCTCGTCGTCGCGCGCGTGGGCGCCGGCGTCTGTCCGCCTAAGCACCTCGCACAACCTGTCGTTGTGGGCCATGCCCACCTTTCCTCATACTGCCAAGCTATCTCAACCCGACCACTACCGGCGAGTGTTTGACAACCCGAAGTACAAGGTCAGCAGCGGCGCCTTTCTTCTACTTGCAACACCTGGCGCGACGCAGTCATCCAGACTGGGTGTTGTGGTCGCCAAAAAAAAGATTCGCCGCGCCGTGAGGCGCAACCGCATCAAACGGCTGGTGCGGGAACAGTTCCGACACCATCCTTTTGAAACAGCCATGGATCTGGTGGTGCTGGCGCGGCCGGGTGCCGATCAAATGGATAATCCCAGTATTTGGCAAGAACTCGACCGGCTGTGGCGCACGCTGGAACAAAAGGTGAACTCGTAATGCAGTGGCTAACGTGGGTTGACCGATGTGTGGCCAGCGGCCTTGCCCTTTTGATCCGCGGCTATCAACTGACGCTTAGCCCTTGGCTCGGCAGGTCCTGTCGTTTCACCCCTACCTGCTCACAATATGGGATTGACGCGCTGAAGACCCACGGTACTCTATCAGGCGTCTGGCTGACTGGTCGCAGATTATTGCGCTGCCACCCTTGGTGTGCTGGCGGCGCTGACCCCGTGCCACCAGCCAAAACCCCTCAACACACTCACTGAGATCGAGACCACATCATGGATATCCCTCGCTACGCCCTCATCGCCGCCAGTGTTTTGCTGGGTCTGATGCTGTTAGGGGAGTGGACCCGATTTAGCACCGCCCAGCAGGAGGCGGCACTCCCCGCAGTGCCCATGGTGGAAGCGGAAATGGCGGCACCCGACACCCCTGACGAAATGGCAGTAGTGGGCGCCACATCTCAAGACGACATGGATCTCCCTACCGTCGAAGATATCAACCTTGCCAGTGGCCAAGCGCCCGACCGCGCCAGCCCCGCCACCACCGCGACCGGTCGGATTGTGACGGTGCATACCGACGTGCTGGAAATCAAAATCGACCTTGAGGGTGGCGACGTGGTCGGCGCGGCGCTCAAAGACTACCCAAAAACCCTTGATGACCCAGCCGATCCTTTTGTATTGCTGGAACGAAACGCGATGCGCACCTATGTAGCGCAATCCGGTTTGGTTGGGCCCGACGGGATCGACCAAAACCAGCGCGCGCGTTACCGCGCGTCGCAAGACGTTTACACCATGTCGGGGGGAAAGCCCCTGGAAGTGGTCATTGACTACGCGGGTACCAACAGCGCGCTCCGGGTGAGCAAACACTTTGACTTTGAGCCCGGTAGCCACACCATCGGCGTTCACTACACCGTCACCAACCTGGCAGCCGAAGCGGCTCAGTTGACGCCATTTGTGCAACTCAAACGCGATAGCTCGCCTGCGCCTGCTGCCAGTGACGCCGGGATGGGTATGCAGCCTTTTCTGGGGTCCGCCCTGACACAACCCGACCAACGATTTACCAAGTTCGACTTTGAGGATATGGCCGAAGACCCCTTCCGCGCTGATCTCACTGGCGGTTGGATTGCGATGCTGCAACATTATTTTGTCAGCGCGTGGGTGCCGGATTCGGATACCACCTACCGGTTCAGGACACGGCAAACCCGATCCGGCGACAACATTATCGGTTACACCGGCCCGGCCATGGTGATTGCCTCGGGAGAAACAACGACCATTAGTAACCAGCTGTATGTGGGACCCAAGAACCAGTCTGTGCTGGCCGACCTGGCAACGCACCTTGATCTGGTAGTGGATTACGGCTGGCTTTGGTGGATTGCCCAGCCTCTTTTTTGGTTGCTGACGGTGATCCAAAGCGCCGTGATTAATTGGGGGGTTGCCATCATCTTCCTCACGTTGCTAGTCAAGCTCGCGTTCTTCCAGCTGTCTGCCGCAGGCTATAAGTCGATGGCACGAATGCGCAAAGTGCAACCGCGCATCCTGGCGATAAGAGAAGAATATGCCAATGACAAAGCTAAGCAGTCTCAGGCCATGATGGAGCTTTATAAAAAAGAAAAAATTAATCCGCTGGGGGGCTGCTTTCCCATCCTTGTCCAGATGCCCGTGTTTATCGCGCTTTACTGGGTATTGATGGAGTCGGTTGAATTAAGGCAGGCGCCTTTCGCCTTGTGGATCGAAGATCTGTCAGTCATGGACCCTTATTTTGTGCTGCCCCTTCTGATGGGGGCGAGCATGTATTACATGCAGAAGTTGAACCCGGCACCGCCTGATCCCATGCAGGCAAAAATCATGCAATGGATGCCCATTGTCTTCACCTTTTTCTTTTTATGGTTCCCCGCCGGCCTGGTCCTCTATTGGCTTTGCAACAACTTGCTGTCGATGGGGCAGCAATACCTCATCAATCGCAGAATTGAGAGCGGTGCCCTCTGAGCCACTGCGCTATTAGCTACTGTGTCATCCGACAGTCTCGCGTTTGATCAAGACACCATAGCCGCCATTGCGACCCCTTCCGGGCGCGGTGGCGTCAGCATTATTCGTGTGTCCGGGCCAGAGGCGCTTCCCATCGCCGAGCTTCTGACACAAAAAACCGTGCACGCCAGGCAACCTCTCCTCACCCGTTTTTTTGCTAAGGACAATGGCGTTATCGATACGGGTCTAACCCTTTTTTTTCAAAGCCCAGCCTCATTCACTGGAGAAGATGTTGTCGAGTTCCATTGTCACGGCGGCGTGATGGTGACCAACCTGCTACTCGAAGCCTGTCTGGCTCGCGGCGCGCGTTTAGCGAGACCAGGAGAATTCTCAGAGCGGGCCTTTCTCAATAACAAAATGGACCTCACTCAGGCTGAAGGCCTCGCCGACTTAATCGATGCGCCCACGCAACAAGCAGCGCGGCAAGCCACCGCTTCCTTACAGGGTGCGTTTTCAGATGCCGTTAATCAGATCAATCAGCGCGTCATTGACCTCAGAGTCTATGTCGAGGCTGCTATCGACTTTCCCGAGGAGGAAGTCGACTTTCTCAGTGAAGGACGGGTCGGCTCATCACTGCTCGAGCTAAAGGAAGCATTAACGACATTAATCACCCAGGCCCGAAGGGGGGCGCTGTTGAGTCGCGGCGCGCAAATTGTGATGACCGGTGCGCCCAACGCGGGCAAAAGTAGCCTGATGAATCGATTAGCTGATCAGGCTGTGGCTATCGTCACCGACGTTCCTGGCACTACACGCGATGTCATCAGACAATCGATTTCTATCGAGGGCGTGGCGGTCCAACTGTCCGATACCGCTGGTATCCGCGCCGCTACCGATGCCATAGAGCAAGAGGGGATCGAAAGGGCGCAGGCAGCGCTCGACACCGCCGATATCATTATCGAAGTGATCGACGATCGAGAGCCTAAGGACACGGAGCTCTCACCCAGCGACTCGGCACAATCCGTCATCCGCGTGCTGAACAAAATAGACCTATCTGGTCGTGCACCGGGGGTGTTGAACGCAGCAAACCAGGAAGATGAATCTGTCCCGCCCTCCGTCGCCGTTTCGGCTGTGACTGGCGAAGGCATTCACGCCCTCGAACAAATGATCATTCACTGTCTCAGTATGAGTGAGGCGGGGACGACCTCACCCTTTAGCGCCAGAGAACGCCACGTCGCCTGTTTAAAAAGAGCTGAAGCCGCGCTGGATGAGGCGAGCGAGCGGTTTCAGGAGAGTCAGGCTGGCGAGTTGCTGGCAGAAGACCTCAGGCGCGTCCACGCAGAGCTTGGAGCCATTACCGGCGCTTTTGGGGCGGATGACCTGCTCGGAGAGATTTTTTCCTCTTTTTGTATCGGCAAGTAACCGTATTGGTAAGCGGCCCCATCACGCCTGTGAGAACACGCCAGACACAACGCTAGCGTTACCTAGACGGTGGCTGTCCAATAACGATCCACGGGTCATCCACAACTTCTCTCGACAAAGATAGACCATCCGTCGAGCCACACTTCCTCTGTGGATACTCTTGTAGATAGAAACGGGGCGAAGCTGGTGATGGCGCTGTGGACAGTTTCTTGCGCGAAGTTGAGGGAAATCGATCCCCACATTATCACCAGTGAGGCCAGCACCTTAAGCCCGCTTCTCCCATGCCTTGTCCTAACGATAAGCAACTGAAAGATATTGATTTATCGTTGTTGTCCACCAAATTTATAGGCCCTAATAACAACAACATTAAAGTACTCTTCTTAGATAAATATTTTATTTAATTAATAGTCAGGAAAGGCGAAGCACCGTTTATTGATCAGGAAAGCACCTGATCAGTATCACCAAAAGCCGGAGTTCATGCCTGACGGCGACCCGTTTATACTCTCGTCCCTTTTCTCTTAAGTTCCACAGCAATGATCCGACACCCTGAGCATTACGATGTCATTGTGATTGGCGGCGGCCACGCCGGGACCGAAGCGACGCTTGCGGCGGCGCGCAGCGGTGCGCGCACGCTCTTGATCACTCATGCCATCGACACGCTCGGCCAGATGTCTTGCAACCCCGCGATCGGCGGTATCGGGAAAAGTCATCTGGTCAGGGAGATTGATGCGTTGGGTGGCGCAATGGCCCGCGCGACAGATCAGGCGGGCATACAGTTTAGGGTGCTGAATTCCCGGAAGGGCCCAGCTGTCCGGGCTACGCGCGTGCAAGCTGATCGGGTGTTGTACCGTCAGGCAATTCGTTCGGTGCTGGAGCAGACCGAGGGCGTCGATCTGTTTCAGGACGCCGTGGAGGATATTGAGCTTACGGCTGGCGCCGTTTCGGGCGTGGTGACTCGTACCGGAATTGTCTTTTGCGCTACAGCGGTAGTGCTGACAGCAGGGACATTTCTTCACGGAAAAATGCATGTTGGCGAGGAGAACCGGTCCGGCGGGCGGATGGGAGATCAGGCAGCCATCGGATTGGCAGATCGCCTCCGCGAGCTGTGCCCACGGGTGGGACGACTGAAAACCGGAACGCCGCCCCGATTAGATGCCAGGTCGGTGGATTTC
>Ga0181556_1004892_pt1 | contig 10682 bp, 10 predicted proteins | sample 011ome_14_FD_148651 | JGI IMG/M metagenome (GOLD analysis project Ga0181556, IMG submission 148651) | Coastal salt marsh microbial communities from the Groves Creek Marsh, Skidaway Island, Georgia - 011505AT metaG (spades assembly) | ecosystem: Environmental > Aquatic > Marine > Intertidal zone... | reverse complement strand
TTGAATTCCGTCGGGGTGCGTAACGATTCCAAAGACGGTTGACGCCTTTTCGCCTTCTGCCTGAATGAGAACGGGCCGCGAGATGTTGTAGAGTTCTCGCGTGATTTGCTTTGCCCGTGCTTCGCTTGTCTGCGTGGCGGTTGGAAGTACGATGATATATCCGTTCATCAGTAGATGTTGTAGAAGGTGTTTATGTTGTCCTCGATGTCGCTGCGGTTGCTGGATTGGTCGGAGTCGTAGATGATAAACTCATAAGCTCGTGGAGCTCCCGAAGCTGCGTTAGAGCGCGTGAAGATTGTACCTGCCGCATCATTAGTTCCAGCATCTCCCGTTGCTTCTGCATTTCCATCGTACCATATAGCCGAATTTGTTCCATTGCCTAAAGCGGTGAAAATATGTCGTTGATTGTATGTAATCGTGCTCGTTCCTGTCAGAAGTGTTCCTGCCGAAAATCTTAAGTTTGGCGTTCCGTTTAAACTTAAATCAGGCGAACCCCCCACAATCCTTTGAAAGGGGTCATCGAATGCCGTAGCAGCAAATATCGTATATGCTTGAGAAACAGAATAAGGAGCATTTAATACAGCCGTCTTGCAATTAGCATACGCTAAACCATCAGAATCTTTCAATACGCCCGTCGTCCCGTCGTAAATCTTGGGCATATATGAGGTCGTTGTTTGCGCCAAGTCATTCGTGTTTCCTGATTGGTCGTACCAAGTCCGAATGAACCCGTCGTTACTTCCGCAATGAGCAGCAAGTGCAACCGTATCCAACTCGCCGAAGACGTTGAAGCCGATGTCAGCGTAACTCGATCCGTTGTAAACTTCTACCGCGTCGCCCGTGTACGCTGTCCGCAATTTGCGGAGTGAATAAGCCGCCGCCGCGCCTGTGTACGTGTCGAGCAGTGGCGTGTTTTGGGTGAAGTAGTCGCCGATGTTTTCTTCGATGGAGGTGCGGACGCTGGATTTGTCGGAGGAAAAAATTAACAGTTCTTGAGTTTGTCCGCTATTAAATTCTAGAATACGGTCGAACGTTATTGCCAATGTTTCTGTAAACGTCTTGGACTGTGTGCCGTTTTGATAAATTCCAGCGTTTGATACAACTGAGTGCAGTGCGTAGTTCGTTTCAAATGTTACACCTTGAGAACTAAAAGAACCGCTTCCGTATCGAAAGAGCCATCTGTTTGCAGTAGTTTGAGCTAATGCGTAATTTGTTCCAGTCGCTGTGTTTTGTACGTATACATTTTCATAATTTGAAAGCAAAGTAAAAAAGTCCTGTCGTGTTGTAACAATTGATGAGTCAAGGTCAAAATGCATCCCTGATGTTGCCTCAATCGCCAACCTTCCGTTTTTCTTCACTAACGCTCCACCTGTGTAAATAGTCGGCTCTGCTCCACTCGCCGCCGTCGCTGTATTATCGTTTCCTGATTGGTCAAGCCACTGATACACCGTGCAAGTCGTACCCGTGCAAAACGTTTCGATAGCGCTCTCGTCTATGTTGCCTGAACCGTCGAAGCCTATGGTTTGAGTCGTCGAATCCGATGCCCTGCGAATAACCATGCAGTCTGTTACGTTGCCATTCAGCCGCCGCGTTGAATACGCCGCCTCTGCTCCGCTTCCGTAGCTCTCATTTAAAAGCCCCGTAAACGAAGGCGCTTGTGCTATTTCCTCCCACGTCATTTTCAAACTAATCGGTACAGTGCCGCCCGTGCGTTCTTTCAGGTAAGCAAGCAAAGCCGCTTTCGCGTTGTTGAATGTCGTATTGTCGGCGATGGCTGTAAACTGCGTCCAATCGGCTGAGGTGTCGGGATCGGCCTGCGCCTTCTCAGCGTACCACAACTTTCGCCGAATATCGTAACCGCTGGTTGGCGTGTCGCTCGATGCCGATTCGCTTAAGCCGTCGCCGTCCGCCTGCGCCGTATAGTACAGCTCGACCGTTTCCGTAGCGCCTGAACGTAGCGTGCCCGCTTCCGTCAAATAACGGTTATGATAGTAAATGTCGTCGCTCGGTAATTCGCTGCCCGAAATTTCCCACGTGCTGCCGTTGTACACGATCGTGGAACCAACGCCCGCGCCTGTGGTATTTACGTCATCGAGGTCGCCCAACGTCGAAGCGCCCGCCGTGCCGCGTGACCAAAAGCCGCTTTGATATACCAACGCGTCGCCTTCCGCTGGCGTGCCAATTATCTTGACGTCATCGAGGTCGTCCAGCCCGTCAGGTATCGTATTTAGCTCAGCCTGCAAACCCGTGACGCTTCCAATAGGCAAAACGATTTCGTCCTGATAAATCGCGCTCCACGTGCCTTGTTGGTATGCCAGCATCTGATTATCTTCAGGTTCGCCCGTATCCACGTCGCTCAGGTCGTCTAGCACGTCAGGGCCGCCCGCGTCCGCAGCTGGCACCCATGTGTCGCTTTCTGCGTCGTAACTCAGTATTTGGTTATCCGTTACGCCCGTTACATTGACGTCAGACAAATCGCCAAGCTGCGCGCCGGTGATTGGCGTGCCTAATGCTATCTCGATGTCGTCGCGCTTAATGCGAAACGTGAAAGTAAGCACTTGACTGTATCGGCGTGGGTCGTACTCTATTTCGAAATCGACGTCATTAAATTGTACGCTCTCCACGTTGACGCCGTTATACGTTCCGCGCACGCGGTCCAAAGCGCCGCGCACCGCGCTCGCTAAATCGGCCGCGCCATTATAAGCGTCATCATAACAAAGCACCTCAACCCGTACTTCATCCAGCTTGCTCGGTCCGTCGTGAGTATCTTCAGGCTGCACGCTTTGCACCTGATAAACAACAAAAGGTACCGCCGTTTCTTGCTCGGCAATCTCTGGAAATATCTTCGTACCAACGATGTCGGTTACCGCCGTGGTGCCGCTTAAAATGCCGTATATCGCTTTGCCTATATTCATGTCTTTTTTGCTTTTGCTTTCGCTGCTTTTCTTATCGCTCGGTTGTATCCGTCCACCACTTTCTTGTACGCTTTCGGCGTCGCGTTGATTATCGACTTTTTAAATACGCCTTTGTTCCGTCCTTGGCCAAACTTTTGGTCACCGCCTTCTACGATGTTTGCGAACCAGCCGTCACGGTCCACAGGCATACGCCGCCCAACACGCGGCCCCACCCAGTACGATGTTTGCTGCTTGTCAATCAACCAAACGCGAATCGACCGCCGCATAGTACCAATCGGAATATCAAGCGGGTCGCTGTTTGGTCCTCTGCGCACTCGCACTACTTCCCTAGCATCAGAAATATTGCCGAGCATTTCCTTTTTGATGACGTTGCCCGCACCACGGTGAATCCGTCTCTGTACTTTCGGATTTTTCACCTGTTTACGCAATTCAGCAAGCTGCTTCTCAAGCGGCGTCGTATGTGCGTGGATATGTATCACGTGCCGGAAATTTGGCAAAGCAAAACAAGCTGGTCCTGTCGGCCAATTTCTTCGATGCCTTGAATGTTGTAATACTTCGAATTGTATAGCACGCGGTCGTCCGCTTTGATGCCTCGGCTGTCGCTGCTGCTGCGAATTTTAAACCGCAGCCGCTGCACGGGCATATCTTGGTCCGTCGTGATTCGCTCGGTCATGCCTTCGCCCGTCTTCATCAGCTCGGCCCAAACGGTCAGCAGCGTCGCCCACGTCTGTACGCGCTCGCCGTAATCGTTCGTTGTTGTGGTGTATCGTTCCACCGTTATGCGCCGGTCGCTTTGTCCTATCCTCATCGGTCAGAAATTACGCGGTAAGGATTTAGCAAGCTGTGGATTAGGTTAGGCACCTCTGCTGTGCTTGTACCTACCACGACAATATTGCGGTTCTCATAGAAGTGTGCGACTAGCAGCTTGATGGCGTGAATCAAACCATCAGGCACTTCAGACTCAAGGTATCCCAATTCCATTGTCACCTGCACGCCGTTGCTGGTATCTGGGTGCACCGTCGGCGGTGAAATAGTTGTGATGCGTGCGGGCTTGCGTTTTAGGTCCGTGTAGTATTGGGACGTCGATAAGGTAAGCGTCGTGCTTGGCGTATTGTTGTAGACAATGCTTGTGATGCTGCGCACAGGACCCACGGGTATCTCCCACGTACCACGGAACTCGTCAAGATACATGACCGCCGTGACGTCGCCCAGCTGCAGGTTGCAATAATTCTGCACGTAATCGATGGCCGCGCTGCGTAGCGCCTCAATCAGCAAGTCCTCGTCGCTGTGGTCTACGCGCAAAAATGTCTTGAGGTCGGCGGTGCTGACAATGCTGGACTCGGCAGCTGCGCCAGTAATCTCTAAAGTGTAGTACATGGGTGCAAGATAAAAAAAAGGCCCCGCATGGTTGCGAGGCCCTTTCTCATTCAATCAATCTACTCTTACGCGTCAGCGCCTGCAACGATTGCATCGTTGTAAACAATGGCACCGAGCGAACCAGCGCGTCTAACCTTAGCGTCAAAGAAAGTATCAACTACAATCTTGACAGTTCCAGCTGAGATGCCGCTGAAGATGTCCAACGTCACGTCCAAACCGCCCCAGTTGGCGTAGAACATGTCAGACCAATCACCGTAGTACAAGAAACGCAAAGCGTTAGCGCCTGATCCCAATGCTACATCTTCTGCGTCGCTCAACAACTCAGATGCAAAAACAGCACTTAAGTCGTTAGTCGGTACAGAACCGCTTGACAATACATTGTAGCCGAGCATGCTGCCGTTTTCGTACAAAGCAGCGACAGAACCGACTCGCGCCTTTTGCATCAAGTCAGCAACGGAAGTTGGGTGAGCAACAAACTGCGTGTTGTTTTCTGCACCGTTCGCAGTGATAGTAGACCACAAACCGATGATGTCGTCAACAGTTACAGCAGGAATATCGTTATCTGCTGTTTCGGCTCGCTTAATCAAAGTACCTGTCTGACCAGCCAAAGCAGTAGCACCTCCAACACCTGTAATTGATTGCAAAGCAATCTTGTCCTGTACGTTGGCGATAGATCGGCCAAAGTCAGCAGCAATGACCTCTGCCATGTTGCCGTTCGTTTGGTTGATAGCCTCCTTGGTCACAATCATCTGCTGTGCGATACGAGCAGGTGACAATGTCTGTGAACCCATTGACCCAGTGTTGCCAGTTACGCCTGCTGCTTCTGCTGGCTCCTCTGCTGCATCAGTTGGCAAAGATGGCATCTTGATGTCACCAACAAAGCCGTTCAGCTGAGTAGCGCCAGTAGCTGCCAAGATTGAGTTAGAACGCAAAGCGCCAACCAATGCAGTTACCTCAGTGGCTACAGTTGTCACTGCGTCGTCTACTGAACCGCCTGCAGTTGTGCCGTAAACGTTACGAGCTTCAACCAACATTGATTGCGGGATGCTGAAGTCGCCGCGCAAGCCGAGGCCCAAAGCGCTGGCTTCGTTCCGTGCTTCCTGCATCACTTCTTTTTCGAGGCCAGTCACGCCACCGTGTGCAGCTTCGCGCAAAGCCTTACCAAAGTCAAACTTTGCGTTGGCCTTGATTGCTTCCTTGTCGCTTCGTACAACTGCATCTTGTGCAACGGCACGAGCCTTAAGGCGCTGTTCGTTTTTTGACAAAGCGTCGCGCTGCTGTTCAGCTGCTTCGAGCTTTGCGTGGATGTCTTGCGTCTCTTCCAATTCCTCAGAAGTTAACGCGCGCTCTTCGGTCTCTGCGAGAGCGTTGATGTTTGCCAACTTGTCCTCCAACTGAGAGACGTAGCGGGCCGCATCATTTGAGTTGCGAAAATTCATAATCTTTATCTGTTTTGCGGTCTTCTCCGCTGTTTGCTCAAAGGTACGCACTTCCTGCTTTTCAGGTTGCGCCTCCAATTTCGTTTGTACTTCTTCTACTGGCTCAGCCTTGACCTCTGCCATCTGCCGCGCTGCCACCGTCGTGGTTGGGTACGCTGGGTAGGTGACTGGCGACACGTCCAGCAGCCGCGCCATCTTAGTCACGGTGCGTGTGCTTCGGTCCTCGCTCCACTCCTGCTCGGCAATGGTAAACGCAAAGCTGGACTGTGAGATATCGCCGCGCTTGATTAGCTTGTACAGGTCGCGCCCGTCTTGAGTATCAGCCAAAGCTGCACGGTACTTTAGTCCCGTGTCGTCAATGCTTAACTCCAACGTGCCGTTCGTGGTGCGTGCCATCGGTGCGCCTTCGTGGTTTAGCAGCAGCCGCACGTCGTCCTCCATAACGTCGTCAAATGCGCCGCGTGCAATTTCTTCCTTAAAATATCCGAGGTCGGTGCGCTGCTCAAAGTTTGCAGCATAGCCTTCGATGACCAGCGAGTCGTCGCCAGCGGCACGCACCTCTGCGGTTCGTAACTCTACGTTCTCGCCGTATTTGTTGCGCAGCTCTTCAACTTGCGCGTTTTCTTTATTCTCCATTACTACTCAATTTAGTGCTGTACTCGTCGAGCTTGTCCAGCGCAATCTGATTGACTTGTACCATGTGAGCATCGCCACCTCGTACGCTGTTCATGTCCTCCGTGCGTCGCGCTTCGTTAATACTCATAATGCCCGCCTTGACAAGCGTGTCATAATACTGGGCGCGGCTCACGCTGTCGCCTCGCAAAAGGTCTGCAAGGTCGAAACGCGTAAAGTGCGTCAGGCGCTCGTCAGGTGCAATTAGCTTGCAGTTCATTTCCTGCTCTATCTGACGCGTCCATGGCACAATGGTGTACTTGGCAAACTGGATAGCTTGCTGCTCCGTGTTGCTGTACGTCACATTCGATTGCACACCTACAAGGCTTGGCGGCACGCCAAAGATTCGGCAAATCTCTTGATTTAAAAAGTCGCGCTGCTCCGTCAGGCTTGCGTTTTCAGGATCAACTGCGATGCGGTCGTATCGGAATCCGAACGGCAGCAGCTTGGTGCCGAGTTGGTCGCTGCTGTTGTTCCAGCTGTCCTTGATAATGTCAATCTGCTCCTTCTTTAGCGGTTCGTTGCTAGACAATATGCCCGTCATATTGCCTGAGCTACCAAAGAACTCCGCAGCAAAATCCTGCGCCGCCTTCGCGAGTCCGAGCATCTCGCGGTGTAATTCGATTGGACTCTGTCCGTACAGGTTGCAAACGCGCAACATGTCGGCGTGCATATAGACGCCACGGTCTTTGACCTCGTACATGACCTCACCGTCAACCATCTTTTCCTTGACCGACTTAGGGTTGACGATGCAAAGCTCATACGGGTCGCCATTCGGCAGGCGCTTAATAATTGCATACGCCTTGCCATAGATCAGGATGTTCGCCACGTACGTCTGCCAAAAGTCGTACGCTGTATAGCCTTCCTCTGCCTCTACGCTGATAAGATCCTGAATGGTGTGACCGACGCTGACCTGCACTCCGTTCTCGGTGCGGCGCATGACGTCGAGATGCAGCTGCGCAATCGTGCTGCTGATGCGCTGCACACACGCGTATACCGTCGAGAGTCCCATAGCTGACTCAGTGTCCACGTAGGCGCCCGCCCGCGTGCTGATACCTCGCAAATGTGATGCGAAACTATGGTGACCTGTGTACGCTACTTGGTACCCGTCACGCTGGAAAATTCGTTGAAACCAGTTAGCCATTGGCCGCAAGTTACGAAAGGTTGATAATCTCAAAATAGCCCTCGTCTTCTGCTGGGCTTTTCATGTGCTCGCCGATGCCCATAATCATGGCCACGATCGGGTCAATTTTTCCGCCGCTCTTTTGTTTGTCGGCTTTAATATTGCCTGCTGGGTCCATCTTCAGTTCAACATTGCCGAGCGCCCAACGTAAAACGGGGTCGCCATCATGCCAAATTTTGCCCGTTCGCGTCAAAACTTCAAGCTGCTTTGTGGGTGATGACATCGAAACAAAACCCTGACCAAACGGCACCAACGGCACGCCGTCATCCACCAAGTCGATGGCAATTTGCGTGCTGTTGTAACGGTCAAACGCTATTTTTTGGACTTGATAATTGTGCATAATGCTGTTTTCGTCAGTTACTTGGCCTTCGGGCTTGTTCATCACGCCACTCACGACGCGCCTGATACTAGCGTAATCGGTTACGTTGCCGTCCGTCAGATGCACGTTTGGCAGCTCTCGAAAGGTGCGGTAAATATGCGACGGGTCGCGCTCTAATACTTGGTCAACGGTGTCGCTTGGCAGAAAGTAATGGCCGCGAACATGGTATCCGCCGTCATCGGGATAAACCATAACAAGCGCCGTCATGTCGGAAACGCTCGCAAGGTCGAGGCCGCCCCAGCACGGCAGGCCGTCGAGGTTCGCCTCGCGTTTGTTGCGCATCCAAACCTCATCCTGTATCCACGTCTTGCTGGCGGTGACCCATTTATTCAGGTGCTTCGTCTTAAACTCTACCTCGCGCGATCCGCCAAGGTTGATGGCTTGCTGTAATTGCGATTCCAAAAGCTGCGGACGCAATGCTGTACCTAATGATGGGTTGGCTTTTACCCATGTGCTGCTGTCGGTCCAGTCGTCACCTTCGTCGAGTTCGTAAATAATGGCAAATTGCGCGTCATCGTGTTTGATGCCGTCCAGTATTTCTTTGCACGTCTTTTGCAATTCATAGCACGGCGATTCGCGGTTAAAGCCTGCCGTGGTAATTGTAAGATGCAAAGGGTTGCGGCGCGCCTGCATACCGGACCGCAGCACGTTCGCCACGCCGTCCGTGGGGTGCGCGTGATATTCGTCGATTCCTGCAAAGTGAATGTTCAGGCCGTCCAGCGTGTCGCGTTCCGCGCTCAGGTATGTGCACCGCGCCGAAAGCGTCGGCGCTTTGATGTCGTGTTTTCCTGCTTTGAGGTGCTTTCTGAGCGGCGGCGAAATGGAAACCATCCTTTGCGCTTCGTCAAATCCGATTTTTGCTTGGTCTTTCTTAGTTGCTGCAAAATAAACTTCAGCAGCTTTTTCTTGGTCAAAGAAAAGAGCCGCCAAAGCAGCGCCTGCCATAAGCGTCGTTTTGCCATTCTTACGAGCCACAGTAATATACGCATAGTTGAATCTTCGTGTTCCGTCTTCACGAAACCAGCCGTAAAGATTCCACAAGATAAACTTTTGCCACGGAAGCGGGTCAAACGGCTGGCCGTCCCATTCTCCAACGGTATGCCTAATGGCGCGCTGAAAAAAGGTGATGTAAGCCTGCGCGGTATGCGCGCGGAATTCGAGGCCGCGCTCTTCGGCGGTGTCGAGGTCTTTGAGGTAACGTTCGCACGCTTTGCGCGTGTACTTGCTCGCCGCCTGCTTTCCGTGTACTACGTCAAGCGCGTATTGATGCGCCTCAGATTGTAGCATCTTTGAAGGTCAACAGCTCTTCTAATTCGTCGTCCAACTCTACGTCCACTTCAATGCGTTTGCGTGCCGCTGGCGTCATGCCTAATTCCTTCAGCACTACAAGGTATTTACTGCGCGACTCGACCAGCATTTGATGTTCGGGCCGGTGCTTCGTCATCACGCCGCCGTCACGGTTTTTGAATTCGTACGTATAGCCTTTTTCGTCTATGATGGCTTGCAGCTCGCGCACCTCGACCGTAAGGCAAGCCGCCATCTTCAGCAAATCTTCATCGAGTTCGCCGATGTGTCGTGCGCTGCGCAGGCTTTGCTTTATGCGCGCGTACGCTAGCTTTTGCTTGTCTGTCAGTTCATCCATGCGATAAAGGTAAAGCCAAATCGGGAAGAAAGCGCACAAAAAAACGGCCCCTGCTACTACGGCGATGCAGGCCGAAAATGCTCATATTTTTAGCAATGCCTACCCCATATGAGCTTCCGCGCCACTTTTCTTAGCATGGCAGCGGTTGCAAAGACTCTGCAAGTTGTCGATGTCGGTGAAGTCACCGCCAAGGCGCACTGGTTGTATATGATCCACCATTTCCGCAAGCCTGCCACAGTGATTGCATAGCGGATTGTTCTTAATGAACGTGTTGCGCAGCTTGCGCCACTCGTACTTCCAGTAGCGTTTGTCTTGTGGCCTCACGCGCTCGTGCTTCTTCTTGCGTGGGTCAGGCGTCTGCTTGCGTGGTATCCTCGGCATCACGTGTAAAGATATCCTCGGTGTCCAGTCATTGTGTACAACTCAGCGTTAATGCGCTTCCATCTTCTCCAGCGCCAGTCACGTTGGCCGTCAGTACCACAATCTACAGTCTCAGCCATCAGCACATAACGCTCCTCTCTCAGCTTATTGTACTTGTCACGATCGTCATCGTCTAGGCATAACATCCTTCTCCTGTGCGATACGTAGGGCGAGCGTCCTGTAATGTTCAAACAGGTTTCGTAGTTCACCAGCCGTATACTTTCTTGGCGTGTCCTTTGTGCGCATAAGCTCCTCAGCTCGTCCTCGTTTTTCACGTTCAATAGCTTGTCCAAAAATATATTGTTCTCCTTGTGCGAAAATATTGCAGGCAACGCACTGCGGTCTGACATTGTCAGGTTCCCACCTATGAACTCCGTATCTACGGGACACAAAATGTCCAGCGTAAAGTTTGGTAACGTGGTGCGTTTTGCCGCAGGTGATGCAGTCACAGTAACCTTTTGCATCAGCTTCTCTCCACCGAACGTATTTGCTGAACCATTCATCTACTTTCTTTTTTAGCTGCGCGTGTGTCAGCGGTTTCTTGGCTTTGGGTTTCTTGTTGAGCTGCTTGCTGGCCTTGCCGTCGGTCTTGGTGCTGCGTTTCTTTGGCATGGCCTAAAATTACATCGCGCATCTTTTGCTTGATGGCTTCGCGTTC
>Ga0181556_1004883_pt1 | contig 10698 bp, 15 predicted proteins | sample 011ome_14_FD_148651 | JGI IMG/M metagenome (GOLD analysis project Ga0181556, IMG submission 148651) | Coastal salt marsh microbial communities from the Groves Creek Marsh, Skidaway Island, Georgia - 011505AT metaG (spades assembly) | ecosystem: Environmental > Aquatic > Marine > Intertidal zone... | reverse complement strand
ATCACAATCTGCACCGCGCACCCCCGGACGCTTATGGCCCGCGGGTCGATCGAGTCGGTTAGAGACAGGACTAGGGTAGAACAGGACAGGGTACTAAACCTAGCCCGACTCGAATCCATGCTGACTGATTCTCAACGGGGCGGCAGGGAGATATGGATGGTCCGGATTAAGATAGAAATACCGCGCGATCATCTGTGGTTAGAGTTTGTGAAGTACACAGACGACTGGATGTGGGTCAAGACATACTCCATAAGGGAAGGGTTCGAATACTACAAGTGCGACCAGGTCGGCGGCCTGGTGGCCCTGTTGAAAATGAAGACAGCATCATGAGGCACCTTAAGTTATACCTGGAGTCCACAGCCAACCAAGGGTGGCGGGAGGTCGACGAATACGGTATGGAATCGGCCATGGAGGGCAAAGCCATTGGCGAGTTCTCGCACGGGGAACTAGCGGCGGTGGTTAGGGCTATACACTCGGCGACCCAGGCACCCAGCAGTGAAAAGGGCGACCCAACGTACTGGGGGGCAGAGATCATAGAGTACAGGCATAGTAAGAACTTGAATATAGGCCTATTCGATCGTGGCGGCCTAGAACTCGGTCATGCGTACGTCCGGTCGAACCTACCCCCAGATGTTACCATAGCTAGCCTATTAAAGGGTAGAGATGACAATAACTTGTGCTACGCCAACAACATATACATTAAGAAGCAGTCACGCCTAAAAATAGACATCTTCAGGTGCGAGGACGACTGGTTCTACGTCAGGTATAAGACTGATAGTAGTGAGTTGTCTACCTACTACGTCTGCGATCAGCTGCCAGGGTTATTAGGGTTAATAAAGCACTTGGTCGAACATCACAGCAAACACTGACATGAAAAACCTGAATACATATCTAGAGTCCGCATCAACCCAAGGGTGGTGGGAGGTCGACATATACGGTATGGAATCGGCCATAAATGGCAGGACCATCGGTGAGTTCACACGGGGGGAGTCAGCGGCCGTGGTGAGGACCGTGCACTCGGCGACCCAGGCGCCCAACAGTGAAAAGGACGACCCAACCTACTGGGGGGCAGAGATCATAGAGCGCGTGCATAGTGTCAGGAATTTGGATCTGCGGCTGTTCAACTTTAACACCTTGATGATCGCCCATGCGTTCATCCTGTCGAACCTGCCCCCCGATGTTACCATAGCCAACCTGTACAAGGGCCGAGATCGAGATGGATCGCCATCGGGCCTGTACAAGATTTACTACTACGCCAACCACATATTCATCAGGATACCGGCGCACGGTTACAAAATCGACATTTTGAAGTGCGACGACGACTGGTACTACGTGAGTCGGACACCTGAAGGGATAAACACGAGTGATAGCGGGTTCTATATTTGCGACCAACTGACGGGGCTTGTGGGGTTGATAAATCACTTTACGGTACATAACAAAAAGAGGGACTGACATGAAAAACCTGAATACATATCTAGAGTCTGCGTCATCTCAAGGGTGGCGTAGGGTCGACACCGACGGGATGATAGCGGCCATGCGTGGCAAGTCGCTAGGCGACTTTACCGAGGGCGAGGTGGCGGCGGTGGTGAGGGCAATCCACAAGGCCTGCACCCGGGCCAGTATAGGTGTGGAGTTTTACGAGTACCGTCAAGATGAGACCGAAAGGTTGGCCCTGACCATATTCAACATAGGCGCGAACATGCTCTGTCGCACCAAGGTCGATCCATCTGTGGCCCCGGAACAGCTCATAATAATGATGTCCCAGAACCGCCAGGTCCCGGACATGGCCAACAACTTATACATCAAGTATAAGTACCAAAGATATATAGACATCTTCAGGTGCGAGGACGACTGGTTCTACGTCATGTACGTGAACGACGGGTTGATCACTCACTACGTCTGCGACCAACTACCGGGGCTGCTCGACCTTATAGGACACCTAATAAAATAATCACCACCATGAACGAACGGATATTCAGGGAGGCCACCGAGGACGAGTTCTGGTCCCACCTGGAGGAATTCAAGTCCGGCGTGGGGTACGAGGAGATAGGCCCCGCTGAGAAAAAGACCTTACAGAGCCACCTGCCGGGACTTCACCAGGGCCCGGTCGACCGCCTGCTCGCGGACCAGACCCAGTACCCGGTGCACGAGGTCCAGAGGGGCACCGACCCGTCGGCGGACTTCACCCGTCTGCTGACACTCAAGACTGCCAAGGTCGACCACCCCTGCCAAAGCTGCCGGGGCACCGGCGGACAGCCATGCTCGTGCATGGGCCTCGGGGACCAGTGCAGGAGATGTAGCGGTACTGGTTATTGTCACTGCGTGAGGTGCGAGGGGTCCATGGGATACACGGTCCAGACCGTGGTGGTGGTGGCCAAGCACGAGGACGACTGGTGGTGGGTCACGTCTAGTATAGTCGAGGACTACATGAACCACGACTGGAACCACTCCTACGAGGGCCTCAAGAGCACGACCTTCGTCTGCGACGGCCTGAAGGGCGTCAGGATGCTCGGCCAGTCGGAGGAGTTCTGGGAGGCGACCGAGCCGCGTCGGCTGCTCTGACAGTTCACGCCCACCAGTCAAGGAACTTGGATATCACCGGCTTTTTCAGGACCCTCCTTAACGACTCCATGGCGGCTTTCCTGAGCGTCTTTATCTTGTGTATCGCTAGGTTGCGCTGGGTTGGGTCAGTCAATATCTTCGACAGGTCCACATCTGGCACGGTCACGTACTCGGGTAGTACCCGGTGATATGTTCTTGGTGTATAGTCTCCTTCAGCCCATGATGGGCTGTAAGGTAGATCTGATAAAGCTTTGTTGTCCATGAACTCCTCCGGCAGTCTGAATCTGTTGTCGGACCTGTCGTGGCATGCCGTGATAAGCAGGGGGTCCACCGACTGTCTGCCCAGGGTGAATCCTATAACGCTGTAGTCGCTGGTGTTCGGTTCGTTAAGGTCGAACAACACGAACTGGAGTCCGTCCCGCGTGTATTGATCGAACGAGCTTTCTGACCGGACTATACACCAGTTGGTCATCGGAGCCACCTTCTTTATGGCTCTATGTGTGAGCACCATACATATTATCGCGTTCCTCTGCCTTGAATTCCATGTCACTATAACACCCGGGGTGGACACAAGCTTGGCCAAAAGCTGGTCGTACTCCTCGGGATGATCCTGCGACAGGCGTTCCACGTCGCCTAGGAACTGCTTCGGTGTCTTGACCGCGGATATCTTCGACAGCAGTCTCTTGGAAAGGTCCCCGTCCTCCGCCATCTTGGTTATGGCCTTGTTGAGGAACGCCATATTGCCCCTGAGCTCGGGTGCCCACCACCCATCGGGCCACACCATAGCCTTCTGCGCCGGGGGTAGCTGCCTCATGAACTGGTTGACCTTGCGCCACTCGGCCAGCCTGGTCAGGGAGTCTACCATCTGCTCGGGGTCCTCCAGGTCGAAGATGCTGACCTTGTCGCCCGAGGGTCCCCTGAGGTTTGCCATAACGGGCATCACTTCCATAAGCAGGGTGTGTATCAGGGTAATGTCGTATGCCTTCGAGGGGGATTCGCTGGCCAACACCTTAGCGAACACGCCCAAGTACCCGAGGTTGTTGGTTTTCCTGAGTTCCTCCCTGACCTCCAAAAACTTCTGCTCCGAGGGTTTCAGTTTGTGCCACTGGTCCGGGGTGGTCCGGGTGAGTGCCACCCAGTCCATGTTGTTTTCTCTGAAGATCTTCTTGGCCATATCAACGCTCTCCGTTATTGGGCCCGCCTGCATGCCGAACGAGTCGTATCCCTTGATGATCCTCATATTAGTTGTCTTTGATTTTGAGTATGACTCCCAGGTCATGTCCTCCAGGGAGTCGATCTCCCTGTTCAGCCGTTCGATCTCCGTCTTCCTGAGGTCTATCTCCTCCCTGTGCTTGTCGCTGGGCCTGCGGTCCATGTCGCGGACAAGGTCTATGTATAAAAACTTGGGCATTTGGTCCACTGTCTTGCCGTTAATCACGTACCTGCCGTGCATCTCCTTTATACTCACCTCGGTGAACCTGGCCCGACCATCCGGTCCCTTGAACACGAAACCGTTGCCGGTGTCCTCGCAGTCCATAACCTTGGTCCCGTCCTTCAGGACCTCGTACCGGCTGCCACCTATCCACACCAAGTCATACTTGTTTCCCTTGGAGTCGGTGAGGTAGTAGTCATGGGGGCCGCTCCACCTGGTCTTGAACTTGGCTATATCACCCGACTCGGTTTTCACGATCATTGGGAACCAGTTGATTCTGCCTAACGGGTAGCAGATCAGATACAACACGGCTATCACGTGCATAACCATGTGCCCGGTAGATTTAAGGAAGTTATCATCCGGCACATAAACTATCGAGCGGATGATCGGTTTCTTATCCTTTATCGCTTTGATAAGTTTGACCAAGTAGTGGAAGCCGAGGGCGGACAAAATGTACGTTGTGGCGACGCCCTCGTTTGTTGCCTTTTCCTTGGCTACAAGCTTGGCGGCTACCCTGTCCACCGAGCCGTATTTGGCCACCGCCCTGCGCACCTCTTCGGTTGCCTTTCGGACAAGCACGGGGTCGAGACCCTCGAACAGGCGGTCGGGCCCGACCTTCTGCATGACTTCAGCCACCCTTTTCTTTATCCTTTGAAGTATTTCCATGACTTGATATATCCTTTTTGTTTTGTGGACTCGGCCACCTTAACTTCGATGTCCTCAAACGGGGACCCATAAGTTGTCGAACTCTCTGTGACCTCGGCGAACCTCGGCTTGCCGTCCGGCCCGTAGAACACCCAGCCCGCGGGGGTGAACCCGATCCACGACCTCACCACTGCATTCACGGGCTCGTCCTTTACAGTCATGATCACCTTGCCGTCCTTTACCAGGTCGTATACCATACCCCCACGCCACGCCATAATGTAATGGTTGCCCCGGGAGTCGTACAATAAGTAGTCGTTCAGGCCGGACCACTTGTACCTCATCGACGTGACTTCTCCGTTCGAGAGGTTCTTCAGCCGGATAACAGTCGGTACAGTTGACCTAGTGGCGAACGTAAAGCTGAAGTATATGGTCAGGAACAGCATGACCGCATGCAGGATCCTCTTTATTCCGCCGATATTAGGGTACATCGGCAGTCCCAGGGTCCCCGTCACCAGCAACCTCCTGTCCTTTATCGCCTTGAGCAACTTGATGGTGTAGTGCAGTCCCATAAAAGATGCGAACGCCAGGCCCACCACGCTTTCCTTCAGTGCGTTAATCCCTAGCACGCCGGCCACCGCGGCCTCCGGGGACCCTGCCCTGTTGGCGACCCTGCGGACCTCGTCCGCGGCCTTCCTCACGAGCACGGGGTTCACCCCCTCGAGCATCCTCGACAGGGCACCCGACCGGGCCATATCCTTGGCTCTTTTCACCAGGGTATCCATTAGGTATATATTACTACCTTTGCCTTGTATTCCTGCTACACTGGGGTAATATATAGCGACATGAGGTTTATAATAAAATACGACGAGTCTTCTACTAACGGTATCAGGTTTTACAAAAAAGAACAGATGGCGCAGATGCTCGGGGGCAAAGAACTGGACGACTTCACATCAGGGGAAGTCAGGAACATAGCATCAGCCTTAAAATCGACTGGGATGGTGGGTGATCTAAGGGAACGCTACAAACTCTATTTTTATAGTGCCAAACTTAGAAGTGGTCTGGATAATAACCATCCCAGATCTTCGTCCGAGCAACAAAAATATTCGCGACACTTCGAAGGACCGGGACAGCCTTCACAACCGTGGATCTGGGTCCTCAGGACGAAAAAAATACCCGGTCCGGGAGAGTGGTCGATAGACGAAGAAACCCCGGCGACAAACTTGTTATTCATACCGAATGTTGGGCGTAAGATCATCGAAATCTGTAAGACCACGGACGACTGGTTCTGGGTGGATACACCCTCCGGGTGCTGGTGCTGCGACGGGTTAGACTACCTGACCGAACTTATACTCAGGCTCAGGTTCACGTTACTCAAAAGGGCATTCTGATAAGGTTTATCGTCTACCACTCATGACTTGTTAATATATACCGTCATGAACCACATCAGGGAATACCACGACATGTCACCACAAGGCTGCCGGATGTCCACCCAGGGCCAGATGACTGAGAAGTTGAGGGGACAGGTCTTGGACGACTTCACCCCTGGGGAGGTCATGTCTATAGCCTTGTCCTTGATGTCTTCTGGTATGGTGGGGGAGGTCAGGGAGTACTCGGTGCAAAGTGACTACTTCAGAAGGCGATACAAAAACGATCCGATGCACCTGAGGACCACGGACGTGCCCGGACTCAATGAGTGGTCGAGGGACGACGATACCCCGGCCAACAACGTGTATTTTTCGGAAACCCGTGGTCAAAGGCAGTTTGTTGGGAACAGATCGATCGATATTTGGAAGACCACCGACGATTACTACTGGGTACATTACAATCACGGGGAAGTCTGGATGTGCGACGGCCTTGACAGCCTGAAAGGGCTACTGAGGATGAGGAGATAAGCCCTGAAACGGGTATTCTGATAATAAGGAATCATCGACCGGTTATTACTTGCTTATTTTTAATATATACTCCCGTGAGGCATATCAGAGAGTACCACGACTCAACCCCAACAGGCCGCCGGACGTACACCCGGGATCAGATGATGCAGGCGCTGCATGGACAGGTCCTGGACGACTTCACCCCGGGTGAGGTCAAGGCCATAGCCCTGACCATCAAGTCGACGGGGATGGTGGGTGAAATGAGGGAGTACTGGGTGGATAATGACTATTTCAGAAGGACACATCAAGGCGATCCGAGGCACCTCGGGACACTGGACGTCCCCGGACTCACTAGGAATATGTGGTCCAGGGACGACGATAACCCGACCAGGAACCTTTTTTTCTCGGGGGATGCTGGTGGCCTGGCAAGTTTGATCGACATATGGAAGACCACAGACGACTACTACTGGGTCGACTGCGTCCCTGGGGTATGCTACCTCTGCGACGGGATTGCCGACGTCACGGGGTTCATCAAGGAAAAATATGCCTGACGATCAGTCCTTGGTGTGCCTCGCTATAACCTCTTTCACCTCTTCGGACGCCATAGCGTCTAATAGCCCCCGGTGCTGGTCGCACTTGAGGTACATGGCGCCTTCCATGAAGAATCCGGCGTAGGGGTGTTCGCTGGACCATGAGTTGGAATGGGTACTTAAGGTGAGCCACACCCAGTCGTCATCGTCCACCGTGAGGCAGACCGAAAGGCATCCCCATTTTCTTCCTGAGTTATCGCACATGCTGCATCCCCGGCCCCGGCATATATCGCATTTGTGCCACATGGGGTCCGTGACCATAACCAAAACGAAGTCCATAATAACCGGGTGTTCAGGGTTCTCCTTGAACACCGGCCTGTTGTGTGGCCTGTAGCCGGCTTTTTTGTATACCGTATGGTGCAGGACGTCCCTCTTCTCTTCCCATGTGGGCAGCCTCAAGGAGGGACAGGCTGACTTGAGGGCCTGGATCTCCCGGCGGCCGGGCAGCTGGAACGGCAGGGTGCCGTCGTTCACCAAGGGCCTTCCGAACATCCGGTCGAATCTTTTCGCGTGTTCCTCGTGGTCCTTGTCCTCAAAGGGTGAGTCTATTATCCTGTAGGTCATGACCTTATATATTAACCCTCAGTACAGGTCCTCGCTGAACAGCCCGACCCTCGGGTTTATGAGTTCCTCCCGGTTGACCTGTCCTGTGGCCACCGCGATCTCCGCTGCCTCCAGGCGGTCGACGAACCTGTTTTTTGTGGTGAGGAACCCCTGGACGTAGTCGCCGACGCTGTCGGGGCCCGACTTGACCGACCTGAGGCCTGTGAGAGACCCCATAACGCTTATGCACTGCCCGTGTCGGTGGCCGCAGACCACCAGGCCCCTGTCGCAGTTGACGGGCAGTGCCCCCGGCATCACCTTCCTCAGCGGTATATCCTTGTACCATATAGCGGCGCAGGCCACCGTCTCCATAATGTCCTTCATGGCGCGAAGGTACCAAAGTCCCGGGATAGCAAGCAAAGAAATATATACCCCAAATGTCAAACCAAGATGACTGTAGAAAACCCGAGTGACCCCGCGGCCCCGGCCGTTCAGATAACGGCGGGGGACTACGCCAGATCCGTCCACAATACAGCCATGCGCTCGGACTTCCCCGCCGCGCTGGCGCTATCCTCGGCATCGGCAATGCATGCGAAGGGCTATCCCGTCCAGCTTATGGTGAGGGCACCCTTCCCCGGCCGCCCGACCGGTGTCCCCTCGGTCAGGAGGGTCATGCCGGGCCAGGACCCCGCGGAGGTTATCGCGTCCCTCTCCGACGAGGGCGCCGTGGTAACCGGGGTTTCCGGCGGCGGCATGATGGTGGCCCTGGACAGGAACGGCGTGGCGTACGTAAACCTGGCCACCGCCTCCGGCATGGAGTACCACCGTTGCGGGCAGGGACTCGGGCTTTCCGCACTCATCGATTCCCGTTTGTGATCCGTCACGGACAGCTTATCTTTGCACCCATGAAACGACCGACCATCTTCCTCGACATCGACGGCGTCCTCGCCACGGACAAGCAGTTCTTCATGAGCCGGGCCAGGTACCATGGCAAGAGCCCAGTGGCCGCAGAGCTCGGTGTACCTTATCCCTTCGACCCGGGATGCGTGGACAAGCTCAACCAGATCCTGCGGGACACCGGCGCCAGGATCGTTCTATCCTCCGACTGGAGGCTTCATTGGTCCCTGTCGGACATGGCCCTTATCTTCCGCATGAACGGTGTCGAGTCCGTGCCGTACGACGCCACTACAAACCTGCCTATGGCCAACCTCGAGATGGCGAGGGCCGCGGAGATCGGGGACTACGTTTCCGAGAACGGCCTTACCGACTTCGTCGTGATCGACGACCTAAACGTGGGCAAGTTTATGGCCCGCACGGGCGAGCAGGACAAGTTCTTCATGACTAGGTCCTCCGAGGGACTCAAGCAGGTCGGCCTCGCCGGGAAGATCGCAAGGCGGATCCTTGCGTTCCGTGGGTGACCACCGGCCGTCACACTTCAGGGTTCCTGGGTTATTATATATAGTCCAAACATCGCGAAACACTTGAGGCACATCAGACGGTTCAACGACATTCCAACAAACGAGGCGATCATGCTTGGCGGGGGCGACTACGAGGAGGTTCCCGACGCGGAATCGATGACAAGGGGGAAAAAGCTTATGGTCGAGCCGCTGACGCCCATGGACGCGAAGGTCCTGTTTGGGTCCATAGCAGAGGCGGGCCAAACTGCACAAAGCATCCGGATGTCTTACAAGAACAAAAGGTCTGACGCAACCTACCCGGCCTGGTACTACCAAGCCTCGGGGTTTATGGTCGCGATAGCGCTGAGTAAGCTGCTCGATGCCCACAGGTTCTTAGCGCACGGGTCGAGGGAGTTGGATCAGGACGACATCGGATGGGCGATAGAGGTGGCCGGGGAAAAGGAGGTGTTGTTCACGGCGGTCCAGGGATATCTCGGCAGGAACGCGTGGCTCCAGGTCACCAAGGACGAGGAGGAGTGGTTCCACGTCAAGTTTTCCTCCTCCCGGGTCCGGTACTTCAGGTGCGACCAGCGCAGTGGGTTGAGGGATCTCATAAGGGACCTGCCTGTACTTCTCTCTCACGAAAAATGAAATATTACTATGGGTGATTGGATAACAAGGGCCGCACGGGCGGCGCACTGGGTGATAGCACGGGTGGGCGCGGGCCTCATGGTCATGCTTGCGGCCGCGGCAGTTGTGTGGATGGTGTTCGAGGTGTCCGACAGCGTTTGGACCACCTTCACTGCATTGACCCTGATGGTCGCATTCGTTATTGGTAACTTTGTGTTAGATAATAGAGACTAGTACAATAAAATCAAAAACTGGTCGACTGTTTTTCCTTTTTTGTAAAGTTGAGAGCGGTCTCTATTATCTTATCCATGTCGTAATACTTATATTCACCCAGTCTCCCACCAAAATGCACGTTTTTTAGACCCTGTGACATTTCCCTATATTTTTGATAAGTCAAGTTGTTCCCGTCGTCGTTTACGGGATAATAAGGCTCATTCTCACCAGGGACATATTTTATTGGATACTCCCATGTCACCCAACTCACATCTGACTTTGAATGCTCGAAATGTTTGTGTTCGATAACCCTAGTGTGTGGAACCTCATAATCTGTGAAGTTCATCATGGGCGTGCCTTGGTAATTTTCAGTTTCGATGAGTCTGTGATCGAATGATGTCGTCTTGTACTCTAGCTCACCAAACCGGTAGTCGAAAAACCTATCTATTGGACCGGTGAAAATTATCTTTTTGGAAATCGAGTCATAGTGGTTTCTGTCCTTGAGATAATCTGTATTTAGCCTGACCTCGATGCCGGCCAGAAGCCTTTCGAATATTTCCGTGTATCCATTTACCGGAATTGCTTCATACTTATCATTGTAGTACGAGTTTTCATATGTGAATCTCACTGGTAGCCTCTTGATTATCTCCCTTGGCAACTCTGACGGGTTTTTCATCCATTGCTTGTGTGTGTAGCCCTTTATTAGTTTTTCATAGACATCGACCCCAACTAATTTTATTGCCTGTTCTTCTAGGTTTGCGGGTTCGATGATATGGGCGGACTGTTGTTCTATTATCCTTCTCGCTTCCTCTGGA
>Ga0181556_1004871_pt1 | contig 10712 bp, 8 predicted proteins | sample 011ome_14_FD_148651 | JGI IMG/M metagenome (GOLD analysis project Ga0181556, IMG submission 148651) | Coastal salt marsh microbial communities from the Groves Creek Marsh, Skidaway Island, Georgia - 011505AT metaG (spades assembly) | ecosystem: Environmental > Aquatic > Marine > Intertidal zone >... | reverse complement strand
AGGCGGGCGATCCGCCTCGAGACAGGCCTTCGCCTACCCTGACCCGGTGACCGCCGGACGCATCGTGCTCCTCTCCTTCGCGGCGCTCCTCCTCGCGCTCGGCGTCGTCGGTGCCGCGCAGGTGCTCAGCGCCAGGGCAGAGAGCAATGCCCGGCAGACCTCACTCGATTCCTTCTATACGCCGCCGAGCCCGCTGCCCGGCGGACCCGGCACGGTCATCCGCACCGCACCCCTGGACTTCTCGGATCCCGTCGAGACCACCGACGTCGAGGGCGGCACGGCGTACCGCATGCTCTATGTCTCGGCGCGCCCAGACGACTCCCCCGCCGCTTCGGGCGCGATGGTCTTCATCCCCGACACCGCCGCGCCGCCCGAGGGCAGGCCGGTCCTCGCGTGGGCGCACGGGACCGTCGGCATGGGCGACTCGTGCGCTCCGTCGCGCACCCCGCGCGGCCTGGCGGACATGGACGTGTGGCTCGAGCAGGCCATGGCCCTCGGGTGGGTCGTCGTCGCGACCGACTACGTCGGACTCGGCACGCCCGGCGACGAGCTCTATCTCGTGAGCAACGCCGAGGCCAACGACGTCGTCTACTCGGTGCAGGCCGTGCGCGCGTGGGACGAAGCACAGGCGGGCGATCGCTACGCCGTCTACGGTCACTCGCAGGGCGGCCACTCCGCGCTGTGGACGGGCCACCTCAGCGCCGACATCGATCCCTCGCTCGAGCTCGTGGGCGTCGCCGCAGCGGCACCGGCCGCCCTGCTCCCCGAGATCGTGGGCGTGCAGTGGGACACGGCCGCGGGCTGGGTGATCGGTCCCGAGGCGCTCATCGGATGGCGCTACATCGATCCGTCGCTGCCGATCGAGGGCGTGCTCACGCAGGGCGGCCTGGACAACACCGACCGTCTCGCGCAGGAGTGCATCGAGCCGGCCGCGCTCGAGGGCTACCTGCGCACCGATCTCGGCCAGGACTTCTTCTCCGTCGACCCCGGCGACGCACCCGGCTGGGCGCAGATCATCGCAGACCAGACGCCGCCGCCCATGCCCGCGGAGATGCCCGTCTTCATCGCCCAGGGCACCGCCGACGAGGTGGTCCTCGCCTGGCCCAACGCGATGCTCCAGGAGCAGTGGTGCGCGGCCGGATCGACGCTCGCCGTGGACTGGCTCGGCGGCGTCAACCACATGAAGGCGGCGATCGTGGCCGGGCCCGAGGCGATGCTGTGGATCGCCGATCGCTTCGCCGGACGCCCGGCGCCGCGCACGTGCGACGTACCCCCGCCGATCGCACCCGAGCCGCCGACGGACTAGCGAGCGTCGACGACCGTCCCGTCGAGCAGCGGGAGTGACTCGGGGAAGATCGCGCCGCTCACCTGGGTGATGCCCAGCGAGATCCACGCCCCCGGATCCGCGCCGGGTGACAGCGGCAGGGTGAGGCGGTAGACACCCGACTCGGCCTCCTGGCTGTAGATCTCCCATCGTTCGTCGGGCACGATCGGCCCGGAATCGGGAAGGTCCAACTGGGCGCGGAACTGCGCATCGAGGTCGGCGTAGTCCATGCCCGCGGCGACCACCTGGGCGATGACCTGCGCGTCACCCCCGTCCGTCGTGGTGAAGTCCCAGGCGAAGGACTCCCCGGGCGCCGCCATCACGTCGGCCTCGACCCACGTGATCTCGCGCAGGCGCACCCCCTCGGGCACGAAGGCGGTGACGCCGGCCCACTGCCCCACGGTGAGGCCGCTCACGGGGTAGAGGGAGAGCAGCGACGCGAACTGCTGGCTCGGGGAGATGACGGGAGGAATCGTCACCTCGATCGGCACGTCCACGCTGGTCGCGCCGACGGGCACCTCGATCCGGGTGATGACCGGCATCGCCTCGAAGCCAGCCTGGGACTGCGCGAGGAGTACGGCGCCGGCGGGTGCCGGACGCGACAGGCTCACGGGAACGAGGACGGTCGTCGTGCCGACCGGCACGCGCGAGACCGAGTCGGTCGGCATCGTCGCGGTCGGCAGCGGTGCGGCTGCGGGAGCGGGGCTGCCGGTCCGGTGGCTGGCATCGAGGATCCATGCGCGCCCGGTGCCCGCGACGTCGAGTCCGATGGCGGTGATGCGTCGTAGGTCCACGCCCGAGACGGAGCCCAGGCCGATCCACGCCTGCTGCGGGACCAGGCGCGCAGCGTCCGCACCGCGCGACAGCGTGCTGAGCCCGAGACCCGAGAGGGGTACGACGGCCCGCCGGCCCGCGTCATCCACGAGGGTCATGCGCCACGTCGCGCGACTGGTCGGATCGACGACCACGCGCAGGGACAGGCGCGAGGATCCCGAGAGATCCGTGGGGCCGTCCAGGCGCACGGCTCCCCACCCGGGACGCGTCCACGACATGCGCACGGCCGTGCGACCCGGGAGCGCCGCGTAGATGAAGGGCTGGCCGAGCCACGCGGTGTCGAGGCCCTCGGGGACCGCACCGAGAGCACAGGTGCCCGGCGGATCCGCATAGCCGTTGAGTCCGTCGCCGAGACACGCGTCGATGCGCACGCGCTCACCGGTCACGCCCACTCCGGGCGCGGGTTGGAGGAGGAGTCGATCCGGTCCCGCCATGCTCGCCGTACGGACCTCGAGGCCGCTCGCCCTGACCGGCGCGGGCAGCGTGCCGGTGCCGTCGATGAGGCGGAGCATCGACCGGTCACCGTCCTGGACCCAGCGCGTCACGGCCGCGAGGTACGCCGCGCCGATGGTCCGCTCCTGCTTCGGGGTGAGCCGCCGAGACTCATGGCACGAGCTACTCCGCGTCACGCCGGAGTAGATGTTGCGCGCGTCATCCCTGCCGGTCTCGGAGACCGACAGTCCCGGCGTCCACTCCGTGTTGAGGTAGTTGTGATTGCCTCCCGCGAACCACACGCTGCTGCGCAGCGCCCCCGCACCGCCGTAGAGATCGCGTCCGCGGTCCACGAGCGTCTGTCCCTGCAGGTCGAGTACGTCGCCATCGCACGCGGGGAGCAGCGTCACGGTGGGGACGGTCGGCGGCGCTGAGCGCGAGAACGTCGTGGGGGCGAAGGGCACGACCGCGGCGACACGCACCCCCGGCAGGGGCGCGTCGGCGAGCTGCTGTGCCGCGGACACGACTCCTTCTCCCCCGCGGCTGTGCCCCATGAGCACGGTGCGCCCGAGGTCGAGATGACCGTCGAGGAGGTCGACGTCAGCGAGCGCGCGCAGATGGTGCACGACGAGCTGACCACGCGCGGTCATGCCCATATCGCCCATGTCGTCCTGCGCATTGATGCCGTTGGCGCTGATGCTCATGACGACGCGTCTCTGACTGGCGAGCGCATCCGCGAGATAGCGGTAGCCGCGGTAGCTGGGGACCGGGCGCAGCCTGTCCTCACGCGCGCATAGCGGATCGGGCGGGGACACCCGGGGCCCCTGGCTCGAGCAGTAGGCGTGTCGGCCGTGCAGCAGCACCACGACGGGGAAACTGCCGCGCGCCACATCACCCCGACGCGTCGTCGGATAGGTGATCTCGGCGAGATCCTCGACCTTGGTCTCCATCCCGACATCGACGGATTGCCACCCGCGGAAGACCCGCTCGCGGGCGATGGAGTAGCGGCCGGGCGCTGCAGGATCGAGTGCCGAGTCCGCGCGCGGCGCCGCCTCGGCGGCCTGGGGCACCGTCTGCGGCGCACTGGAAGCGGAGGTGATCGGAGCGAGTGCCGCGATGGCCGCGCACGCCGCCCCGATCGCGAGGACCGGACGGCTACGCATGCGGGTGACCCAACGCCTGGAGCACCGCGCGCTTGCCCTCCTTGCCGCTGCTGAGCAGGCCGAGCGCACCGCTGATGCGCACCGACTTCGCGCCGTCGTCGAAGGTCACGAACCTGTTGGCACCGACCTTGTCGAAGGACAGCGACGTACGCCCGCGATCGAACTCCGCGAGGATCCGGGTCGGACCCGTGCCCGAGGCCGCATTGCCCTGCCAGTCGCCGATCACGTAGCGCGTCTGAGTGACCATGACGATGAGCACCGGCGTGAGTCCCTCCGCCGCGGCAGCCATCTCACGCGCGGCGTGCATCCCGGCGACGGCAGCCGCCCCGCTCGCGACGCCGGCGACGACGGCACCCGCGGTCTCGCCCAGCACGGTGTCGGCCGCCGTGTCGATGCCGATCTCCTTGGCCTGCTCGGACGCGATCTCCGCGACCGTGATGCCACCCATCGACCCGGCGATGCTCGCGGCGATCGCGCTGCCCGCGCTGAAGATGCCGGCCGCGATCACAGGCTCGTCGAGGAACGCCGCACCGGCCTCGCGCAGCTCCGTCGCGCTCGTCATGCGTCGTACCGCTCGTGGACCAGGCAGAAGGGATGGCCCGCCGGGTCGAGGAAGACCCGGAAGGCATCGGGGGCGGGCTGGAACTCGTGCTTGACCGCACCGAGGGCGAGCACCGCCGCCTCCCCCGCGTCGAGGTCGGGCACCGTGAAGTCCAGGTGCATCTGCTGCGGATGCTCCTGGCCCGGCCACTGCGGCGGGCGATAGTCGGCCACCTGCTGGAAGGCGAGCGTGACGCCGCCGTCGCCCACGAGCTGCACCCACTCGGGGTAGTCGTCGTGCGGTGTCGTCTCCGGCCACCCGGTGATGGCCGAGTAGAAGGCGGCCAGGGCGCGCGAGTCCGGGCAGTCCAGGGCGGTCAGCTGGAGCCGCGCGAGGGCCATCAGGCCTCCGGCATCGCGAGCGGGCCGGACTTGGCCTGCGGGAAGTAGTTCTGACCGATGCCGGACGTGCGCTTGGGGATCATCACCGTGCGCAGCCAGGACACGACCTCATCACCGTCCTGATTGAGTCCGCGGGTCTTCATCGTGATGATGCCCATCTCCGGGCGCGAGGAGCTCTCGCGCTTGTCGATGCAGATGCTCTCGGCGTAGATGGTGTCGCCGATGTAGACCGGATGGGTGAGCTTGATGTCGGTCCAGCCGAGGTTGGCGACGGCGTTCTGGCTCATGTCGATCACCGACAGGCCGAGCACCAGGGCCACGGTGAGCCCGGAGACGACGATGATGCGCCCGCCCGTGATCGGGTTGGACTCCGCAAGGTGGGCGTTGAAGTGGTTCTGGTTGGTGTTGCAGGTCAGCAGCGTGAACCAGGTCGAGTCCGCCTCGGAGATCGTGCGCCCGAAGGGATGCTGGTAGGTGTCGCCGACGGCGTAGTCCTCGAAGAATCGCCCCAACTGGGCGGGGTGCACGGTGGCCATGGCCTCATCCTGCCGAAGGATCCGGTCATGCCCGGCCCCGGGGACTCCAGATGGCCTCCCGGGCCGCGCCGGGTGACAATCGACCATGACCTCCGAGGCCCCCGCGCCCGCCGCCACCGGCTCCGTCCAGGCCGCCGCCCGGGTCGGCTCCGCCGTTCAGTCGGTGATCTCCGGCAAGCCCGAGACGGTGCGCCTGGCCGTCACCGTCCTCCTCGCCGGGGGCCACCTGCTCATCGAGGATGTGCCCGGGGTCGGCAAGACGATGCTCGCCAAGTCACTCGCGCGCGCGCTCGGCTGCTCGGTACGCCGCATCCAGTTCACCCCGGACCTGCTGCCCGGTGACGTCGTCGGCGTGAGCGTCTTCAACCGCGAGACGCGCGACTTCGAGTTCAAGCCCGGCGCGGTCTTCGCCAACATCGTGCTGGGCGACGAGATCAACCGCGCCTCGCCCAAGACCCAGTCCGCGCTCCTGGAGTGCATGGAGGAGGGCCAGGTCACCGTCGACGGCACGACGTACCTCCTCGGCCGCCCCTTCATGGTCATCGCGACGCAGAACCCCGCCGAGATGGAGGGCACCTATCCGCTGCCCGAGGCGCAGCGCGATCGCTTCATGGCGCGCGTGCACATGGGATACCCCGATCGGGCGTCGGAGATCCGCATGCTGCAGTCGCACGGCTCCGACGATCCGCTGGAGGCGCTCGCGCCGGTGACCGATGCCGCCGAGGTGCGCGACATGATCGAGGCCGTGCGCCAGGTGTACGTCGCCCCCGCACTCGACGCCTACGTCGTCGACCTCGTCGCCGCGACCCGTCAGCATCCCCAGGTGCGGCTGGGCGCCTCGCCGCGCGCCGCGCTCCACCTGCTGCGTGCAGCCCGGGCATCCGCCGCGCTGGCCGGGCGCACCCACGTGCTCCCCGACGACGTCCAGCAGCTCGCCGGCCCCGTGCTCGCGCACCGGCTCGTCCTCACGACCGACGCCCACCTCTCGCGCACGACCGCCCAGGACATCGTGGCCGAGATCGTCACGCGCGTGCCCCTGCCCGCGAGCGCGTGAGGCCCGGCCCATGACTTCGCGCCCATGAGGCCGCGCGCATGAGGAAGGCCCTGGCCGCCCTCACCTTCCGGGGCAAGGCCCTCATCGCCGTGGGCCTGGGCCTGGGTGTGGGCGCCGCGCTCTCCGGGCAGCGCGACGTGCTGCGCATCGCCGTTCTCGTGCTCGCCCTGCCCCTCATCTCCGCGTGGCTCGCCTCGCGCACCCACTTCCGCCTCGGCGCCGACCGCACCATCACGCCGACGCATGTGCCCGTCGGGAGTACGGCGCAGGCGACGCTGACCGTGACCAATCTCGCGCGCGGGCGCACCGGCACCCTGCTGCTGCGCGAGGATGTCGACCCGCGCCTGGGGCCGCCTGTCGATCGTGTGCTCGAGCATGTCGAGCCCGGTGGAGTGCGGTCCACCACCTTCCCGCTCGAAGCTTCGCAGCGCGGACGCTTCGAGGTCGGCCCGCTCTCGGTCACCGCGGTCGATCCCTTCGGACTCGTGCGCCTCACCCGGTCCTTCCGCGCGACGCAGAGCGTGCTCGTCGTCCCGCAGGTGCACGCCCTCGAGGGCAGCGTCGACGCCGACCGGCGTGGGCGCGGCGATCGCGCCTCCTCCGCCCTGAGCTCAGGGGGCGACGATGACGTCATCCCGCGCGAATACCGGCCCGGCGACGACCTGCGCCGCATCCACTGGCGCGCCTCCGCGCATGGCGACGAGCTGCTCGTCCGCCGCGAGGAGCAGCCCTGGACCCGCCACGCGACCATCACGGTCGATCTCTCTCCCGACGGCGTCGGAGGTCCGCAGTCGCCGCTGGAGATCGGGCTGAGCATGGCGGCGAGCGTGGCGATCCACCTCATGTCGCGCGGATGGTCGGTGCGCCTGGAGACGCTCGACGGGCGCTGCCTCGTCGCCTCGGCCGAGGGCGCGGCCGGCCAGGCACGTGTCCTCGAGGTGCTCGCCACGGCGCGGTCGGCACCCCGCCAGTCCAGCGCTCCCCTGCGCACGGGCTCGGACCTGTCCGTGATCGTCATCCCCGGGGTCGACGCGGCGCTGCGCCTGGTGCCGCCGGTCCATCACCGCTCGCTCGCCTTCGTCGTCGACCTCCACGCGTGGGGGCTCGCCGGGGTGGATGCGCGCGACGCCCTCGAGCGCCTGCGCGCGCAGGGCTGGCACTCGGCCACGCTCACCTCGGCACCGCAGAGCCTGCCCGCGGCGTGGCAGTCCGCGATCGACGACGCGACCCTCACGGCGATGCGATGAGCATGGCGATGAGCGGCGCCGCGATGACGAGCGCCTGGGCGCGGATCCGGCCGGCGGCGACGATCGCCGCGGCGGTCGCGACGATGACCGCGTCGCTCAGCGTCGTCCCGCTCTTCGACTCCGGCCGGTGGATCGTGCCCACCGCGCTCGCCATCCTCACCATGTCCGTGGTTGGGGCACTCTCGCGCGCGGTCGCCCTCCCCGCTCCGCTGCAGCCGATCCTCCAGGTCATGGCGCTGCTCACCCTGCTCACGGTGATGTTCGTGCAGCCCGCCGCGGCGTTCGGGATCTTCCCCGGCCCGGTCGCCCTGGGCGAACTCCAGGAGCTCACGCGCGTCGCGCTCACCGAGGCTGAGGCCGCGCTCGCGCCGGTCCCCACGACCGACACGCTGCTCCTGCTCTCCGTCGGCGGCATCGGACTCGTCGCGCTCACGGTCGACACGATCGGCGTGACCCTGCGCCTGCCCGCCCTCGCCGGCATACCGCTCCTGCTCGTCTTCGCACTGCCCGCCGCCGTCATCCGCGGCGGCGTGCCGTGGTGGCTCCTCCCCCTCGCCGTCGTCGGCTGGCTCCTGCTGCTCGCGGCCGATGCGCGCGATGACGCGCGGGCCTGGGGGCCGCTGCTCACCCGACGTCCGCAGGCACGCCCCGACGGCAGCAGCGGACCGCGCGCCCACCCGCGCGTGCGTCGTCCGCGCGCCTCGGCGGCAGGAGCCGCGATCCAGGTCGCCCTCGTCGCCGTGGTCGCGGCCCTGCTCCTGCCCACCGCCATCCCGGGGCTCAGCGAGCCCGTGTGGGTGAGCCCGACCGGCGACCGCCCCGGCATCGGCGGCCAGGGCTCGGTGAGCGTGGATCCCTTCGCCTCGCTGCGCCGTGACCTCGTCGACAACCCCGAGCGTGAGGTGCTGCGCTACCGCACCGACAGCAGGGCGCCCGGCTACCTGCGTCTGGTGAGCCTGGACACCTTCGACGGGGTGACGTGGCGCGCGAGCGATGCGCCCATCCGCGTCCCTCTCGTCGATCCGCTCGGGCCCCCCGATGTGCGCGACATCGAGCGCATCCGCCAGTCCACGTGGGACATCCGCATCAGCGATCTCGACAACGCCCAGCTGCCCGTGCCCTACGCCGCCTCGGCGATCACCTCGCTCGAGGAGCCGCTCGACGAGCGCTGGACCTGGGATCCGCAGACCCGCACGGTCGGCGGTGTCGGCGTCTCCAGTCGCGACTCGGCGTACTCGGTGTCGTCATACGACATCGATCCCTCGCGCGCGGAGCTGCGCGATGCCACCAAGCGCGCACCCGATCCACTCCTGCCCTACCTCGAGCTGCCCGCCGACCTCACGCCCCAGCTCGCGGCGATCGCCGACGAGGTCACGGCCAATGCGCAGACGCCCTACGCGCGCGCCGAAGCACTCGTGGACTTCTTCACCGAGACGGGTGGCTTCTCCTACAGCACCAACGTCGTGACACCCCCCGGCGCCGATCCGCTCGAGTCCTTCCTCGATGAGCGGATCGGCTACTGCCAGCAGTACGCCGGCACGATGGCGCTCATGGCCCGCGCGGTGGGCATCCCCTCGCGGGTAGTCGTCGGCTTCACCGGCGGCCAGCTCAACGACGACGGCGAGTACGTCGTGCAGGCCCGCAACGCGCATGCGTGGCCGGAGCTGTGGTTCGACGGCCTGGGCTGGGTGTGGTTCGAGCCGACCCCGCGCCTGGGCGCGGGCGTCGTGCAGCCGGACTACTCCCGGGAGCGCCCGGACCGCGAGACCCCCGAGGCGCCGGAGCCGAGCCAGGCGCCCGAGCAGCAGGCGCCCGATGTCGCCGCGCCCGTGGCCGGCGCCACGACCGCGGGTCCGCCGCTGCTCGTCATCGTCGCGGCGGTGGCAGCGCTCGCGGCCCTGCTCGCGCTGCCGTCGGTGATCATCGCGTGGCGACGCCGGCGCCGGACCTCGCTCGTCGATGCGCGGGCGCGTATCGAGGCCACCTGGCGCGATCTCGGCGACAGCGTCACGGACCTGGGCTGGCAGTGGTCCGCAGCCACGACCCCGCGCGAGTCCGCGAATGCACTCGCACGCCAGGTGCGCCTGGCCGAGCCCGAGCGCGCGGCGATGCGCCGGCTGGTGTGGTGGATCGAGCAGGTGCGCTACGCACCGCCGAGTGTCGATGTCATGCCGCCCGCACCCGCCGACCTGCGCGCCGATCTCGCCGTGCTGCGGAAGGCGGCCGAGCGGGCCACCGTGCGCTCACGGCGCATCCGGGCACGGCTGATTCCCGCATCACTGTGGGGTGGGGGGCTGCGCGACAGCGCAGTGGTCAGCGAGAAGGTGCCGACGAAGGCCTAGCGGGAAGTCGATCGGCAGGGAGTTACTGCGGGCCCTCGTCGCGGCGCTTGCGCCAGCGATCCTCGAGCCGGTCCATGAAGCCGGACGACTGCTTGGGGGCGCGACGGGGAGCGCTGCCTCCGGTCGCACCGGGTGCCGCATCGCTAGCAGCATCGCCCTCGGCCGCGGGAGTGGCGGGACGCCCGCGCAGCCCGATGTAGGTGAGGGTCGCGCCCACGACCATGACGACGAAGCCGACGACCCCGAGCGGGATAAGCGGCAGGATCGCGCCGAGCATGAGGAGGGTGACGCCACCGAGGAGGACCAGGACGCCGAAGGCGGCGCGGCCGCGGCTGGCTCGGCCGGCCGAGGCGCTGCGCAGGGAGGTCGCGAACTTGGGGTCCTCTGCATAGAGGGCTCGCTCCATCTGCTCCAGCAGACGCTGCTCGTGCTCGGACAGGGGCACCGCGGACCTCCCTTCGTGGGCTTCCTCACAGGATAGGCGCGCGGGGCCAGTCTGGAAACCCGGCGGGTCGAATTCCCCTCCGCGAGCCCTCCTGAGGCGCTCCTCCCAGGGGGGCGGAGCCGGCTCCCCTCAGCCCGGGTCGTCCTCCACCCAGAGCCGGGCCGGCCGGACCACGTCGTGGCCGAAGCGATCCCGCAGCCGGTCGGCGGCGACCTCCGCGGCCCGGCGATCGACCGGGGAGGCGGTCAGGCCGTCGTCGAAGAGCAACTGCTCGGCACTGTCCTCGAGGTCGACCAGGCTCTCGAGCCGGACCCCGACCAGGCGGATGCGGGCGCGCTGCAGGCGGAGGGCGGCGTACAGGTCGACGGCGGTGTCGTAGATGACCTGGCCGAC
>Ga0181556_1004870_pt1 | contig 10714 bp, 8 predicted proteins | sample 011ome_14_FD_148651 | JGI IMG/M metagenome (GOLD analysis project Ga0181556, IMG submission 148651) | Coastal salt marsh microbial communities from the Groves Creek Marsh, Skidaway Island, Georgia - 011505AT metaG (spades assembly) | ecosystem: Environmental > Aquatic > Marine > Intertidal zone >... | reverse complement strand
CTCCGGTCACCACAAGATGAGAAACCAGGTGCGGGTATGCGGCCGCCAAGCGCACAGCAATGCGCCCGCCAAAGGAGTGCCCCACCACCACGAGGGGACCCATTCCTTCGAGTGCCACAGCGATTTCCCGCGCATAGTCCTTACTCGACCAGGCTGTCGGGGGCGCTGGCGCTGGTCCAAAACCCGGAAGGTGCAGGGCAAGAGCACTGTGTCCCTCGAGGATGCGCGCAAAATCGGCGCCGCTTCTGCCCCAGCCATGAAGTGCGATAGCCCGCACGGGACCTGACCCAAACTTTTCGGCGACCAGGGAGCTGGTCCCCACGGTGGTGAGCATGACTACTCGCCCTCAGGAGTGTCCGAATCGGTGGCGAAATGCGGCGCCAGTTCCCGTGGGTCTCTCGAGCCATCCAAAACCTGCCCCACTTGCGTCACAATCGGCATCGCAATGCCCTTGCTGGCTGCTAAATCGAGGACTGGTTTAACTGCAGAGAGACCTTCCGCGGTTTGGTTCATGGTGGAAACCACGTCGGTGAAGCTATGACCTTGACCCAGAAGACGACCAGCCGTGTTGTTTCTCGACAGTGGCGATTCGCACGTTGCAATCAGGTCTCCCAAGCCAGCAAGACCCGACATGGTCTGGGGCTTTGCTCCAAAGGCTGCGGCGAACGCACTGATTTCGGCCAGTCCACGAGTAATGATGGAGGCTTTCGTGTTTTCCCCATAGCCCACCCCGTCGGCGATGCCTACGGCCACCGCAATGAGGTTCTTCAACACTCCGCCAAACTCTGTTCCCACCACATCCGTGTTGATGAAGGTCTTGAAGTAGGGGTTGGTGGCGGCACTCGCCACAGCACTGGCCACTTGGGCGTTTTCAGAGGATGCGACCGCCGCTGTGGGTTGCTCGCGGGCAATTTCCAACGCAAGGTTTGGCCCACTCACGACCGCAATCCGGGACGCCTCAATGCCTTCCTCGGCGATGACCTCGCTCATCCGAAGCCCAGTGCCGGCTTCGACGCCTTTCATCAGGCTGACCACGAGGGCGTCAGGCGCAATGTGAGCACTCGCGTCTCGCAGATTGGCCCGCAAGTGTTGGCTGGGCACAGCGAGGTAGACCTGATGGGCTCCCTGAAGAACCTCAGCCATATCAGTGGAGGCGCGAAGATTCTTCGGCAGATTAATTCCCGGGAGGTAGTCGGAGTTGCGATTGGTGTCGCGAATCTCGCGAGCAATTTCTTGACGTCTCGCCCACACCATCACCTCCGAGCCACCATCGGCAAGGACCTTGGCGAAGGTGGTCCCCCAGGATCCTGCGCCCAAAACAGCAATGTGAGTCATCGGGTCTCCTTGGGTCCAGTGCCATCATGCAGAATTGCGGGCGGGTTCTCTCCACGGAGGGAACCCGCGAGCCGGGCAATCTCCTGCATGAGCTTGTCCGTGGCTTCCTGCAACAGCTCGCGGGTGAGGGTCTTGCCCTGGTATTCGCTCAGATCGAAGGGTTCTCCCACGACGACGTCGATCGTGGTCCTGGGGAAGAAGCGGATCTTCTTGGCATAACGACCCATCCAGTGTTGGGTTCCCCAGTGGGCCGCTGGATACAGGGGGATTTTTTGCTCCAAAGCCATTCGCACCGCACCTGACTTGCCTCGCATGGGCCACAGGTCAGGGTCTTTCGTGAGAGTTCCCTCGGGATAGACGATGACCCCCTGGTTTCTATCCGTCAGAACTTTTGCTGCCTGAAGGGGCTGCCCCAGTTGCGCAGACGCATCACGCTCCACCGGAATCTGACCGCTAAAGCGCATCAACCAGCCGAGTGCTGGAACCCGGAAGAGCGACGCTTTGGCCAGAAATCGTGGTGTTCGTCGAAGCTTCCAGACCACCACGCCCATGACGATGGGATCGATTTCGCTGTAGTGATTCGGGGAAAGGATAAAGGGCCCTGAGGCGGGCAGTTTCGACCCCTCACGAATTCGAAGCTTGACCATGGCCCCAAAGATGGGCAGCACCAGGAAAGCGATGACCCTCCACCGAATTTCAGCAGAGCGCCTCGTCACCGGAGTCTTCGACACCGTAGCTATGCTCCGAGCTCGAAGCTCACACCTAAACCGTCAAGCTTTTGCAGCAGGTGCTCATAACCCCTCGAGATGATGCCAATGTTGCTGACCTCGGACTTGCCCTGGGAGGTCACCGCGGCAATCACGTGGCTAAATCCTCCGCGGAGGTCGGGCACCCTGATGTTGGCGCCGTGGAGCGGTGTCGGACCGGTGATGACAGCCGCCTGCTCCAGAGGGCGCCTTGGCACACGGCGGGTAATGCTGGCGATGCCTTCTTTGTAGACCTCGATGTTGGCGCCCATTTGGACCAAGGCGTCAGTAAACCCAAAGCGGTTTTCGTACACGGTCTCGTGCACGATGGAGCGACCCTCAGCTTGAGTGAGTGCCACAACCATGGGCTGTTGCCAGTCGGTCATGAAGCCGGGGTGTACGTCTGTTTCAATGACGACCGGGTTGATCGCTCCACCAGGGTGGCGGAAGCGGATGCCTTCGTCGTCAATGTCGAACAGGCCACCTACCTTCCGGTAAACGTTCAAGAACGTCATCAAATCCTGTTGCTTCGCACCGCGGACATAAATGTCACCGCGGGTAGCGAGCGCTGCTGCTGCCCAGCTGGCCGCCTCATTACGGTCCGCAATGGCCCGGTGGTCATACCCCTGGAGAGACTCCACACCCTCGATCACGATGGTGCGATTAGGTTCCACCACGATGATGGCGCCCATCTTCTGCAAGATGGCGATCAGGTCGATGATTTCGGGTTCGATGGCAGCGTTGGTGAGCTCGGTCACACCTTTGGCGCGCACGGCCGTGAGCAAGACTTGCTCAGTGGCTCCCACGCTCGGGTAAGGGAGATCCACTTTGGCTCCCACCAGACGCTGGGGAGCTTTCAGACGAATGCCTTCGTAGCTCTTCTCGAGCTCCGCACCAAACGCCCGGAGCGCATCGAGGTGGAAGTTGATGGGACGATCTCCAATGCGACACCCACCGAGGTCAGGGATGAACGCCTCCCCCAGCTGGTGAAGCAGCGGGCCACAAAACAGAATCGGAATGCGACTGGACCCGGCGTGAGCATCGATCTCCGCAAAGTGGGCGCTCTTGACGCCTCGAGGATCGAGGACGAGCTCGCCATCGACGTCTTCGGTGACGGTGACAGCGTGGGCTTCGAGAAGACCTCGGACCACTGCGACATCACTGATAGCGGGAACGCCTTTGAGGGTGCTCGGTGTGTCAGCCAACAGTGCCGCGACCATGGCCTTGGTGACCAGGTTTTTTGCACCACGGACAGAGACCTCACCGACGAGCGGTTTCCCACCCTCGAAAATGACGGTGTCCGCTGTTTCCGGCCGGGCCACCGCAGCGTTCTTGGCTGCCGCTCCCGCCGGGCTCATCTACTGACTCCTCGGCGGAAGTGTTGCTGGCCGCCAGGAATCCCGCGAGCCCTCGAAAGCATCGATGGCCTCCGCATGCTGGAGGGTGAGAGCGATGTCATCGAGTCCCTCCATCAGGCGCCAACGCGTGTAATCGTCGATATCAAAAGCGGAATGTACCGCTCCACACCGTACCTCACGGGCTTCTAAGTCGACGGTAACGTCCAGGCCCGGGTGTGCCTCAATTTCTGCCCACATGGCCTCAACCACGGACTCCGGAACCACCGCGGTCACCAGCCCCTGCTTGCCCGAGTTTGAGCGGAAAATATCTCCGAAACGCGAGGAGATGACAGCCTGGAAACCATAATCCCGCAACGCCCAGACCGCGTGTTCGCGGGAGGATCCTGTGCCAAAGTCGGGGCCTGCGACCAAGACCTGACCTGCTGTGTAGGGCTCCTGGTTCAGGATGAACTCTGGGTCATCGCGCCAGGCAGAAAAGAGCGCGTCGTCATAGCCAGTCTTGGTGACGCGCTTGAGAAACTTGGCGGGGATGATCTGGTCGGTGTCGACGTTGCTGCGTCGAAGAGGTACCCCCACACCACTGATCAGAGTGACCTTGTCCATTAGACGCCTGCTTCCTGCATCAAATCCGCGGGGCTCGAGAGGGTCCCACGAATAGCCGTAGCGGCTGCCACCACGGGCGAGACCAGGTGAGTTCTCGCACCCTTGCCCTGGCGGCCCTCAAAGTTTCGATTCGAGGTGGACGCGGCACGCTCTCCGGGTCCCAACTGGTCGGGGTTCATCCCCAAACACATGGAACAGCCGGCGAATCGCCACTCCCCGCCAAACTCCTCGACAATCTTGTCGATGCCTTCGGCTTCGGCTTCGAGGCGGACCCGGGCAGAGCCCGGAACGACCATGACGCGGACATGGTCCGCCTTTTTCTGACCTTTGATGATGGATGCGAAGGTGCGAAGGTCATCCAGGCGCGAGTTCGTGCAGGACCCCATGAACACCGTGTCGACTTTGATGTCTTTCATTCGAGTTCCAGGCTGCAGGTCCATGTATTCCAGGGCGCGAAGCGCTGCCGCTTTGTCGTTGGGGTCTGAGATGGTTGCTGGGTCAGGGACCACGTCATTCAGGGGAACACCTTGACCCGGGTTCGTCCCCCACGTCACGAAGGGCTCCAACTCGTTGGCATCGAGGAACACCTCGGCGTCGAAAACGGCGCCATCGTCGGTGGGCAGGGTCTTCCAATACGCGAGAGCTTTCTCCCAGTCCTCCCCTTGCGGAGCGTGGGGGCGACCCTTCACATACTCAAACGTGGTCTCGTCAGGTGCGACCATTCCTGCCCGGGCTCCCGCCTCGATCGACATGTTGCAAATCGTCATGCGACCGTCCATCGAGAGCGAGCGAATAGCGGAACCGCGGTACTCGAGGACGTAGCCTTGACCACCACCGGTCCCAATCTTGGCGATGACCGCCAAGATGATGTCCTTAGCCGTCACGCCGGGCTTGAGCTCTCCCTCGACAGTGATCGCCATGGTCTTGAACGGCTTCACCGGTAGGGTTTGGGTGGCGAGCACGTGCTCGACTTCGCTGGTTCCAATACCAAAGGCCATCGCCCCAAAGGCGCCATGGGTGGAGGTGTGGGAGTCACCACACACCACCGTGATGCCGGGCATCGTCAAGCCCAGCTGGGGCCCCACCACGTGAACGATGCCCTGCTCGATGTCACCGAGAGAGTGCAGGCGAATGCCGAACTCTTTCGCGTTGGAACGAAGCGTCTCGATTTGGGTTCTCGAGGTGGGTTCCGCAATGGGCTTATCGATGTCGATAGTCGGAGTGTTGTGGTCCTCTGTGGCGATAGTGAGGTCGGGCCTGCGAACAGGACGCCCCGCGACGCGAAGACCATCAAAAGCTTGGGGGCTCGTCACTTCATGGACGAGGTGGAGGTCGATATAGATCAGGTCGGGCTCGCCCTCCTTGCCCTTCTGGACAAGGTGATCAGCCCACAGCTTTTCTGCGAGTGTGCGGGGTTCTGAGGTAGTCATACTGTGTGCTCTCCTTGAGGAATACCGTGTGTTGGGTGGCCACAGGAGAAACTCCGCAGCGGTTCGGGCCTAATTAGCGTCCGCTGCGGCATCCAAGAAGTGTGAGCCTGAACACCCTCCAAGAGTAACACTCAGGGGCGAGAGGAGCCCGTGGAGGGAGCATCCTCCCGGTCCTTGCGAAGCTTCCAGAGGCTCGCTCCCACGGCCACCGCCATGGCCAGCACAATCACGATCAACGACTCCCAGGTTCCGATATCGGGCGCCCACTCCACGTGCTCTCCACCGTTGATGAAAGGCAGTTCGTTCTCGTGTAGTGCGTGCATGACGAGCTTCACCCCTATGAAGCTCAAGATGAACGCAATGCCAAAGTGCAAGTAGACGAGCTTGTCAATCAGGTGGCCCAGCAGGAAGTAGAGCTGGCGAAGACCCATGAGTGCGAACACGTTTGCTGTGAACACGATAAACGGGCTCTCGGTAATCCCATAGATGGCGGGGATGGAGTCCACCGCAAAAACCACGTCAGCGGTCCCAATCGCCACCAACACGATGACCAGCGGTGTCCATAGCTTCTTACTCTCGACCTGGATGCGGAATTTCAGACCGTGGAACTCATTTGTCATCTCCAGACGCCGTTGGAGGAAACTCAGGAGCGAGTTGTTCCTCTCAACATCGTCTTCTCGACCCGAGAAGAACTGTTGGATTCCAATGACGAGCAGGAACGCGCCGAAGACATAAAAAATCCAGCTAAAGCTCGCGATCAGGGCAGCTCCCAGCAGGATGAAGATTCCCCGGAACAGGATCGCCAACAAGATTCCGATCATCAAGATTTCCTGCTGATACTTCCGAGGGACAGCAAAGGAGGCCATGATCAGGACAAACACGAACAGGTTGTCAATCGACAAGCTGTATTCGGTCACCCAGCCCGCGAGGAACTCGGAGCCCGCTTGTTCCCCACCGATCCCAAACATCACGCCACCAAACACCAGCGCCAAGGTGACGTAGAACGCAACCCATAGCCCAGACTCTTTGCTCGAAGGTACGTGAGGGCGCCAGATGATAAGTAACAGGTCCGCGATGAGAACCAGTGACAGGACAATCAGCGATGTCACTTGGAACCAGAGCGGGAGTGACATCGTGAGTGGTCATCTCCTCGGGGTTGTCTGGTGGACAAAACTACTCCGGCCACCATCTGCGACAGATGATGGCCGTTGATTGTTCCGTGACCCCAGCGGGATTCGAACCCGCGTTACCGCCGTGAGAGGGCGGCGTACTAGGCCGCTATACGATGGGGCCGATCACGCAACAAGACAGTATGACATGCCCCCTGGTCGCCAGGCAAACGATCATGCAAAGACTGCGAGACGAGAAGGTTCGACGCTCACGTCGAGCGGCAACGCCTCGAGTCGCTCGCCATCGGCGTAGGCGACTATCCCCTCGCTTGCCACGCGGACCTGGGTGGCGCGGCGAATGTGCACCCGCCGGTCAGTCACATGCAAACCCTTGAAGACGCGGGGGTAAATGCGGAGGAACGCGAGTCGTGACAACGGGTCGAGTGTGAAAACATCTAGCTTCCCATCGACGAGGGAAGCATCCGGAGTAACTTTCATGCCGCCCCCGAAGCTCTGCGAGTTAGCCACTGCCACCAGGAGGTAGGAACCGGTCTCCTCCACCCCGTCAACCGTGAGGGTGTAGGTAATGGGGCGAAGCTTTGCCAGCTCAATAAGCAAGGCGAGTGTGTAGCGGTGTCGACCCCGTACAAAGCGAAGCGTGTTGGCTCGCTCATTGACGAGAGCATCAAAACCGGCAGAAAAAACACACGCAAAGGGGTGCTCGACTCCCTGCTGGGAGGTTGCCACCCCCAGGTCAATATGTTGCGGGGCGCCCTCGAGTGCGCGAAGAAGGTGTTCGGTGGCCAATGGGATGGACCCGAGGGGTAGCCCCAAATGCCGCGCGAGATCATTACCGGTTCCCGCAGGCACGAGCCCGAGGGGCACGTTCTTCTCACGAGCGAGGTGGGCTCCCAGATGCACCATGCCATCGCCACCCACGACCACGAGGACTGACTCGGGACGAAGCGCATCTCTGGTCACGTTTTCGAGAGTTACATAGTCCTTCTCACGCAACGCGACGACATCGTGACCCGCTGAGACGAGCAGCCTGGCCACTTCATGTCCAGCGTCCTCATTCTTCCCAAAAGAAGCCCGCGGATTCATGGCAACCACAATGTGGCGAGGAGTCATCGACGACATAAGACCCCATTATGAGGCCAGTGTCAGCGCTAGTTCGCCATTTGCTGGGGTGCCTGGACTCGAACCAAGAACAACTGAACCAGAATCAGCCGTGTTGCCAATTACACCACACCCCACCGAGGCGGAGTTTCCTCCGCCGGGACCCTCGATACTCTAGCGCACGCCTACAGCGATTGTCGCAGAGCCCTCAGTCGTTGGAGGCTGGAGCCACGGCCAAGAACCTCCATGGACTCAAACAACGGTGGGCTCACACGACGCCCCGAAATCGCCACACGGAGCGGTCCAAAAGCGTGGCGGGGCGACACTTCTAAACGCTCCACAAGGGCATCGCGGAGGACTTCTTCCAGGGAAGCGGTGGCCCAGCCCTCCATGCTGTCTAGAGCCTCGAGGGCGGCATCAAGAACCTCAGCGCTGCGATCACCAAGGGTCTTCCTGGCATCGTCCTCGATAACCAGAGCGTCATCGGCCGTGAACAGGAATGCGATCATGCCGGGAACTTCGCCGAGGAGTGCAACCCTCTCCTGCACGAAGGGCAGGATGTCCGTGAGCGTGGCTGATTGGTCGTCAGTGATGGGGTCCGACACCAGCGAGGCGCTCTGGAGATAGGGCACACAGCGCTCGAGGAAGACCTCAGGAGTCAGCAGGCGAATGTGGTCGCCATTGATTGATTCAGCCTTTTTGACATCGAACCGGGCGGGGTTGGGGTTAATGCTCGTCACCTCGAAGGCGTCGACCATCTCATCCATGGTGAAGACATCGCGATCCGGGGCAATTGACCACCCCAGAAGTGCCAAGTAGTTCAGTAAGCCCTCCTTGATGAATCCCCGATCGCGGTGAAGGAACAGGTTTGACTCGGGGTCACGCTTGGAGAGTTTCTTGTTGCCCTCCCCCATCACATAGGGCAGGTGACCGAAGCGGGGAATGTGGGAGGCAACACCAATTTCCTGCAGAGCCAGATACAGAGCAATCTGACGAGGAGTGGAGGAAAGAAGGTCTTCTCCCCGCAAGACGTGGGTCACCCCCATTAGGGCATCATCCACGGGGTTCACAAACGTATAGAGCGGCTTTCCGCCTGCCCGGACAATCACGAAGTCGGTGGTTGAGCCTGCGGGGAAAGACACCTCTCCTCGCACGAGGTCATCGAAACTAAAGTCTTGGTCGGGAACCCGCAAGCGCAAGGCGGGCTCGCGCCCTTCATCCCGATACGCCTGTTTCTGGGCTTCGGTGAGCTCGCGCTCGTGGTTGTCATAGCCCTGTTTGGGGTCACGGCCCAGGGATTCGTTCCGGGCCGCCATTTCCTCAGGGGTGACATAGCTCTCGTAGAGGTGTCCGGATTCCACCAGACGGGCAATCAAGTCCTGGTAGATCTCGCTGCGCTGTGATTGCCGGTAGGGCTCGTGAGGACCACCGGTCTCGACGCCCTCATCCCATTGCAGACCCAACCACTGGAGTGCTTCGACTAGTTGTTGGTAGCTCTCCTCGCTGTCGCGCTCAGCATCGGTGTCTTCGACACGGAAAATGAACGTCCCGCCGGTGTGCCTGGCATAGGCCCAGTTGAACAGGGCGGTGCGAATCAACCCGACATGGGGTGTTCCCGTGGGAGATGGACAAAAACGGACACGGACGTCGCTGCCGGTGGCAGTCGAAAAGTCAAGGCTCATGAGACCACCAGTCTAGGAGTCAGGAGAGCTCACACTAGATGTCGTACGCGATGGGTTCGACATCTCCGGAGGCAGGTGTGCTCGCCTTTGCTCGCGTGAGAGTGATGCGGGCCACCACACTTGCCACCAATGCAAGCGCCACAAATGACAATCCGCTGTAACCCAAGAAGGCGAGCACCACGCCGGCAAGAGCTCCACCAGCAGCCCCCGAGCCGCTCATCACCAGGTCGGAGACACCTTGCCTGGCTGCTCGCTTCTCAATAATGGTGGATTCTGAGAGCAAAGTGGAGCCCGCAACAGTGGCAGCGCTCCAGCCCAGCCCTAGCAGCACCAAGCCAATGACGACTGCGAGCTCATTCTCGGACCCAAAGCCCGTGAACAGCAGACTGGCCAGAAGAATAACCTGCCCTACGAGGATGGTCGGAATACGGCCAATGCGGTCTGACAGGATTCCAAAAACCGGAGCCAGCGCATACATGCCGGCAATGTGAAGGGAGATGGTGAACCCCACGATGGCCAGTGACGCTCCGTGATGCACCAGGTGGACGGGGGTCATCGCCATCACCGCGACCATGGTCGCGTGGCTCAATGCAATAGAGATGATGGCAGTGCGTGCCACCACGACGTTGTCAACACTGGGGCCAAGAGACTTCGCACCCGCGCCGTTGGGGTCGCGGGCTAGCTCTCTCGCAAGAAGTAGAGGGTCGGGACGAAGCCCCACAAAGTAGACAACTGCCGCGAGCGTCTGCGCCGCCAGGGTGAACACAAAGGGTCCTGCAAGCTCGGGAAGGCCGAGAAAGGATCCCAATGCCTCACCGGGGGTGATCAGGTTGGGCCCCGACACAGCCCCCACCGTTGTCGCCCAGACCACCAGAGAGAGATCCCTCGAGCGGGTTCTGTCGTTAGCGATATCGGTGGCTGCGAAGCGGGATTGCAGGTTGACTGCCGTCCCCACTCCAATGAGGGCAAGTCCTACCAGCAACAGAGGAAAGAAGGCCACCATCGTGGACACGATGGTGACGATTGCTCCTGATGCCGCCAGGAGCGCACCAGTGAACAGTGAAATCCGGCGCCCTGAACGGCCCGCGAGACGAGCCAGTGGAACTGCAGCAAGAGCAGCACCCAGGGTGGACATGGTTGCTGCCATTCCCGACCAGGCTTCAGAGCCCGACAGTCTGCTGGCAAGAATTGCGCCCATGGACAGCGTTGCCCCCATACCGAGCCCCGCCATGACTTGGCCCGTGATAAGGATCCTCCGAACCCGCTGCTGGAGTACCTCCAGATCGCGCTCAGTAGTCGCGGTCATCACGATTCTTAGCGGGGTTAGAGAGA
>Ga0181556_1004856_pt1 | contig 10748 bp, 10 predicted proteins | sample 011ome_14_FD_148651 | JGI IMG/M metagenome (GOLD analysis project Ga0181556, IMG submission 148651) | Coastal salt marsh microbial communities from the Groves Creek Marsh, Skidaway Island, Georgia - 011505AT metaG (spades assembly) | ecosystem: Environmental > Aquatic > Marine > Intertidal zone... | reverse complement strand
TTAAAGTATATTGATGTTGATGGATCCCAATCGGTTGAAAAAGTATTTAAGGATATTGAGCAAAATTTTTAATTGAATGAAAATTTTATCCCTTGATGTCAGTGGAAATTACTCATCAATCTCATTGCTTAATGATGATGAGGTAAATACTTTTACCCAAACCCATGACCGAAAAGATAGGCCTTATTGGGACAAGCTTTTTGCTCGGATTGGTTTTGATTCAAAGAAAGGTTTCGATACTCTAGATGGCCTAGCTTTTGCTAGTGGTCCTGGCTCATACACCGCCCTCAGAATCACCGCCTCTTTCTTAAAGGCTATAGCAGAGGTAAAGGAATTGCCGCTGATACCTATCTCTAATCTGGAGTCCATTGCTCACCAAGCATCGCAATGGATTAATGCTGTTGAGGCAAATATTTATGTAACCATTGAAGCTGATTCAAAAGAAAGTTATTTTTGCAATTATAAAAAAAATAAAGATGAGCTTACGCCGACAGCAACTGAGTCAGTTATTGAGATGGGTAAATTAACAGCCATAGCAAATAAAGAGGGTTGTTATTTTGCTGGAACGGGTTGGCCCATTGAGGTCACAAAGAACTCTAATTTTTTATCTCAAGCTAAAGGGAGTGCTGAGTCCATTGCATTACTGGCAAAGAAAAAATTGGAAACTGGGGCAAGCTTTCTTCCTGAAAATGCGAATCCAGTTTATCTAAAGACTCCTGATTATCAAAAATCATGATTTCAGACTTTTTTCTTGCTCTGCTCCTTGCTCTAATTCAGGGATTAACTGAGTTTTTGCCCGTCTCCAGCTCAGCACATTTGTTGTTTCCATCCTTGCTGTTTGGAGTACAAGACTTTGGGATTGCCTTTGATATTTCAGTCCATGCTGGAACTCTGGCCGCAGTAATTTATTTTTTTAAAAAAGACATTCAAGGATTGCTCCAAGCATGGAATCCATTGACATCGTATAGGAATAAAGATGATTTCTCTCTAGGGCTAAACCTTCTTATTGCAACCTTGCCCATTGTTGTCATTGGATTGCTTGCATCTGATGGAGTTGAGTCTAGATCTTCAAATATTGATTCAATTGCCTGGGCAAACCTAGTTTTTGCTGGTTTGTTATATGGTGTCTTTAAGTTTTCAAGCCAATCCAAGTCTTTAAGTGAGTTAACCTTGTTTGCAGCCTTGATCATTGGTTGCTTCCAAGCGTTGGCTGTTTTCCCAGGCGCCTCCAGATCTGGTATGGCAATCACAGGAGCATTAATTATTGGATTAAACCTTAAAGATACTTCAAAGTTTGCTTTCTTATTAAGTATTCCCACAATTTTAGGCGCTTTGGTGCTAATGCTTGCTAAGGGTGCATATTCAATTGCGTTAAGTGACATGCTCATAATGCTAACAGGATTTATTGGTTCAGCTCTCATAGCATTTTTTACTATTAAGAGTTTTCTGAAATTTGTTGAGAAGATTGGAATGACCCCATTTGTTCTGTATAGAGTTGCTCTGGGTTTGGTGCTTTTACTTATATGATACCTCCTCTTGTTTATGAATCATCCATTCAACATAGCGCAGCAGAGGACACTGCTAATCAGATTGGAACTACTGCAATCACAAATCAAAAATTAAACAACCAGCCGCATATCAATTTATCAGAAGCTGGACTATCATTCTTTCATCCAGAGGCAAGATCAACCAATCAATTTCGAATAGATTTTGATTCTGGAACCACAGGATGGCGTATCAAAAGAGCCAATCATGAAAAGCTTATTAAGAAAGCATTGGGTAAGTCAGACAAACCTTTAAAAATCCTTGATTGCACGGCTGGCATGCTGCAAGACACTTTGTTGTTTCTGAGCTTAGGGCATCAAGTCATTGCGCTAGAGCAAAGTAAAATTTTGTTCCACTTATTACAAGATGGAATCAAGCGATCTGAAAACCAGAGTATTTTTAATCAACTGGAGCTTATTCATATGAATGCATGTTCATATGCCGATCAGGCAAAAAATTTTGATGTTATTTACTTTGATCCAATGTACCCATCTTCCAAAAAGAATGCCTTAAGCTCTGGGCAGATTGAGTACATATCAAAGATATTAGAAGTAGAGTCTCTAACAAATAACCCAATTAATGATTTCGAAGTTTTGCAACTAATACCCACAAAAAAAATGGTTGTTAAAAGACCCCTAAAAGCTGAGAGTTTTTCATCACAAATTAACTATAAAGTTTTAGGTAAGACAACAAGGTTTGATGTCTATATATAAGCTAATCTCTAATATGACCGTCACCTGAGACAATATATTTGAAGCTTGTAAGTTGATCAATGCCAACTGGACCTCTTGCATGAAATTTGCCTGTAGCAATTCCTATCTCACCCCCAAGACCAAATTCACCGCCATCAGCAAATTGTGTAGAAGTGTTAATCATAACAATTGCACTATCAATAGAATTTGTAAATTTTTCCTGCATATTTTTATTCTCACTAATGATGGATTCAGTATGACCAGTTCCAAACTTTCCAATATGGTCAATCGCTTCCTCAATATTTGAAACAGACTTTATGCTAATTATGGGCGCCAGGTATTCAGTCGACCAATCGCTTTCAGAGGCAGGGATGGCCCTGTTATCAAAATTAATTGTTTTCTCGCAGCACCTTATTTCACAGTTTGCATCAGCGAGAGAATCAACCAGTTTTGGCATGAAGGAAGAGGCAATATTTTTGTGGATTAGTAGCGTCTCAACTGCACCGCAAATTCCCGTTCTTCGCATCTTTGCATTCATACAAACTGACAAGGCTTTTTCTTCATCTGCATATTCATCAACGTATATATGACAGATACCTTCTAAATGCCCAAATACAGGGACTTTTGCAGATTTCTCAACCTCCGCAACAAGACTTTTGCCGCCTCTAGGCACGATGACATCTATCGCACCTTCTAGGCCCTCTAGCATCATGGTAGCCGCTTCTCTACTTTCGGAAGGGACTATTTGAATGCATTCTTTGGGTAAGTTTGCACTCATTAAGGCATCTTGAAGAGACTGCACAATTGCTCCAGCAGATCGAAGTCCGTCTTTTCCACTCCTTAGGATTACTGCATTACCTGATTTAAGACACAAGCCCCCCGCATCGGCAGCAACATTGGGTCTACTTTCGAAAATTAATCCAATGACTCCTAGGGGTGTTGCCACCCTAGATATATTTAAACCGTTGGGTCTGTCCCATGAAGCTAGCACTTTACCAATCGGATCATCAAATGACTTAATTTCAGCTAAAGTATTACATATTCCTTGGAGCCTGCTGTTATCGAGTGCTAATCGATCGATAAAAGCTTCATCCTTCCCATTATCTTTTGCTTGCTCAATATCAATTTTGTTAGCATTAAGAATGTCACTTGCATTTTCTTGAATTGCTTCAATAGCATAGTCAAAGAAATTATTTTTTTGTTCACTGGTAACATTATTTAAAATCAGGCTTGCTTTTTGTGCCTTGAGGCCTATTTCATGAAGTACAGTTGAAAGTTCCATATTCATTTTTTTACAAACCATGTTGATTTAGCTCTGCTCATTAGACCTCTGATTGGTTTTTTATTACTTCCTGAAGTTATCACCATCGTACATTTATTTTTTAAGCAAATTTCAGCTGCTTCAATCTTTGATATCATTCCACCTTTACCCATATCGCTTGCGGTACCTGCCATTTTTTTAATTTTCGGTGTAATTTTATTTACTTCTTTGATGATATGCGCAGCTTTATTTTTATTAATGTCTTCTTTCGAAGTGTAAAGCCCATCAACTCTCGAAAGCATCACCAATAAATCAGCCCCTATAAGTTTTGCAACTTTTGCAGCCAACAGGTCATTATCTCCAAATCTAATTTCATCAGTTGCTGTGCTGTCATTCTCGTTAATAACTGGTAAACATCCAGCCTCCAAAAGCTTGCTAATAGTTTGTTTTGCATTTTGCGATGATACTTTAAGCTCGGTATCACTTGGAGTTAATAACATCTGACCTATGGGAATAGAAAATTTGTTAAGGTTTTTCTTCCATGCCGACATTAATTCAATCTGACCATGTGCTGCCATGGCTTGAGATTCTGACAAACTAGCTATTTTCGATAATTTTATTTTCCTTCTCCCAAGGGCTATTGCTCCAGAAGTTACCACCAAAACATCACGATTATTTTTAAGTAACCAGGCAATATCTTCGCTTATAGCTGATAAAACTGAATGGTTGACTGAGCCGTTTGGCTTTACAAGCACCGCTGAACCAACTTTAATTACTATACGCTTGTATGAATTGGGATTTCGCATTTTTAAATTTCGAACACTATAGAAGGCTTTGTAGTTGTTATTTAAACATAATAAAAATTTTTCAAGAAATTAGATTCTTAATTTTTTTCAGGCCTGGTGCCCCATACCTGAGTCGAACAGGTACTCCCGAAGGAACGCGATTTTGAATCGCGCGCGTCTACCAATTCCGCCAATGGGGCTTGGCGGTCATTGTAGCTGAGTTCAACATCTTTTAGAATTAGCAGCTCTCATGAAAACAGACAAATTCAATTACGACCTTCCTGAGCATCTTATTGCTCAATATCCTTCCTCACAAAGAACGGATTCAAAATTACTGGTTGCTATTAAATCTATTCAGCATCAAGTTTTTAAAGATATTGGAAACTATATAAACAAGGGAGATCTTTTGATATTAAACAAAACTTCTGTAATTCCAGCTCGATTATTTGGAGAGAAAAGTACCGGTGGAAAAATAGAAATTCTTCTTGAAAGGTTTTTATCTGATAACCAGACCTTAACTCAAATTAGATCATCCAGAGCTCCAAAAGAGGGCGGAGATCTTGTATTTGAATTTAAAGAAAAGAAATTTCAAGCCACTATTAAAGGGCGCCAAGATAATTTCTTTATTTTAGATTGGTCTGATGATCCAAAATATTTATTTGAACATTATGGCCAAATTCCTTTGCCACCCTACATGAATAGAGCAGCAGAAAAATTAGATGAAGAGAGGTATGAAACTATTTATGCTGACCCCAATCAAAAAGCATCTGTTGCGGCGCCTACTGCTGGCATGCATTTTGATCAGGAGCTCCTCAATTCCCTTCAGCATAAAGGCGTAGAATTTGGGTATGTAAATTTGCATGTTGGAGCAGGGACTTTTCAACCAGTAAAAACAGATCACATTGAAGATCATGTGATTCATAAAGAGTTGGTTGAGGTTAACTTTGACTTGATTGATCAGGTTAAAAGGATCAAAGCGAGTAAGGGTAAAATTATTGCTGTTGGAACAACATCGGTTAGAGCTATTGAAACAGCCTTTCAGGATGAACCGTCAGCATTTAAAGGTGAAACTTCTTTATTTATTTATCCTGGCTATAAGTTTAAAGTGGTTGATCATATGATCACTAATTTCCACTTACCAAAATCTTCCTTACTCATGCTTGTTGCTGCTTGCATAGGATATGAAAAAATGATGGACATCTATAAGACAGCGGTTGAGAAAGAATATAGATTTTTATCTTATGGTGATGCCATGCTTTTGAAATATCATGAAGTTTAATGTTTCTGCTATTTCTGGTTATGCCAGGCGAGGGGAGTTAGATTTTCCAAGGGGAAAAGTTCAAACTCCTGCTTTTATGCCAGTAGGCACGAATGGAACAGTGAAAGCGCTTGAAGTTGAGAACTTAGAGGAAACAGGCTCTGAAATCATCTTGGGGAATACCTATCATCTCATGCTGAGACCCGGAGATGAGCTGGTTAAAAATTTAGGCGGACTGCATAAGTTTGCTAATTGGGATAAACCCATTCTTACGGATTCAGGTGGTTTTCAAGTATGGAGCCTTGGCGACTTGGCAAAAATTACCGAAGACGGTGTTAGCTTTCAATCTCCATATGATGGAAAGAAGTGCTTTATGAGTCCAGAGGATTCAATGCAGATTCAAGAAAATCTTGGTTCAGATATTGTGATGGTGCTTGATGAGTGCACGCCATATCCATCTGAGCATCAGCAAGCTAAAACCTCCATGGAATTATCCTTGCGTTGGGCAAAAAGATCTCGTGATGCTCATAAATCTGACTCTGGATTATTTGGAATTATTCAAGGCGGCATGCATGAGGATCTTCGCGCTGAATCACTTAAAGGACTGGAGGATATTGGCTTTGATGGAATTGCCGTCGGTGGATTAAGCGTCGGTGAGCCTAAGGAAGATAAAACCAGGATACTTAAACACCTTGCACCCCATTTGCCTGAATCTAAACCACATTATCTAATGGGAGTTGGCAAGCCTGAGGACATAGTAGAGGCAGTGTTTTACGGAATAGATATGTTTGATTGTGTTTTACCCACACGAAACGCAAGAAATGGTCAACTCATCACATCTTACGGTGTTTTGAATATTAGAAATGCTCCAAGCAAAAACTCAGATGACCCCATCGATCCTAACTGTGGATGTAAGGTTTGCAAGAATTACTCTCAAGCATATTTAAATCATTTAGATAAAACCAATGAAATGCTTGGCTCAATTTTGAATAGTTTTCATAATATCTACTATTACCAGAGTTTAATGCGTGAAATTCGTCTATCTATTGAAACAGATTCATTCGCCAAGTTCATAAAAGACTTCTATAATAAGCGGCATTTAGACATACCCAAGCATTTAATCTAGGGAGATTATATGAACGAAACACAGCAACAATTACCATGGTGGTTACCTGATCCTATTATCGTATTTTTTATAGGTTTTTTAGCCCTCATGTATTTTATGACCATTCGACCTCAGCAAAAGCGCATGAAGGCTTTGCAAGAAATGATGGATGGACTTGAAAAGGGTGATGAGGTGGTGGCTGCAGGCGGAATTATAGGTAGGATCAAGGAAATTAAAGGACCATACGTATCGATTGAAGTTAGCGAGAACATTACTTTTAAACTTCAAAAAACTGCTATCGCGAATACTTTACCAAAAGGTACCATTGCATCAATTGATTAAAAAAAGACTATGAATAGATTTTCAATCTGGACATACACATTTATATTAATGGTGTTGTCTATTGGCGTAATCTATTCTTTGCCAAACTTATATCCTGCCAAACCAGCAATTCAGATTGCCTATACTGATTCGGGCAAATCAGCTGATCAGATTTTATTGAATCAAGTGAAAGGCATATTAGAGGATCAATCTACTGGTGTTGAATCCATTGGACTGAAAGACAATAACATCATTGCAAAGTTTAGCTCTTTTGACGATCAGCTTGCAGGTAAGGCCGCATTACAAAAAAGCTTGCTAGATGAAGCAATTGTTGCATTGAACCTCGAGCCATCTACCCCACAATGGCTTAGAAACATTGGTGGCGGACCCTTAAAACTTGGCTTAGATTTATCAGGTGGAGTGCATTTTCTTTTAGAGGTAGATATTGATAGCGCCTTAGATAACCGTCTTGAATCATTGCTAAATCAGTATCGAAAGAAATTTAGAGATGATCGCATAAACGTTGAAAGTTCAAGAAAAGATAACAAGGATTTATTTTTTTCTTTTGCCAGTGATGAAGATTACAACAAAGCACTAAGGATTTTTAACGAAGATAATATCACTCCCCTTGGAACCCCTTTGTATGATTTAACAGCAAATTCGGTGAGAAACCTTGTGGAGCTTGCATACTCTCAGTCTGCTATAAAAGAGATTAGGGACTATGCCGTAGGGCAAAACCTTATGACCTTAAGAAATAGGGTTAATGAGCTTGGGGTGAGCGAGCCAATTGTTCAAAGACAAGGTAGCAGCAGAATTGTTGTTCAATTACCTGGTGTTCAGGATACAACTGCAGCAAAGAAAATTATTGGAAAAACTGCAAATCTAGAATTTAGGTTAGAGGCTGCATCCACTACTTCAAGATTACGAAAAGAAGAATTTGATTATCAAGACGAGCGAATGGGCTCAGCTTTTCTAGAAAAAAATATTATTGTTGCTGGTGAAAGGGTGACCAATGCAAGTGCAGGTTTTGATGAAAGTGGGTTTGCTCAAGTAAACATCACCTTGGATATGCAAGGTGGACGTGCAATGCAAAAAGCTACTACTGGGAATATTGGCAGGCGACTGGGAGTTCTTTTTGTAGAGCAAAAAAGTAAATCAGTCCTTGCACAAGATGAAGATGGTAATGATGTTATTGAGCAGACTTCCTATATTGAAAAAGAAATTATAAGTCTTGCTACTGTTCAGGCTGTTTTAGGAACTGCATTTAGAATCACTGGCGTTGGATCTCCGCAGGAAGCAAGTGAACTTGCATTATTACTTCGAGCTGGAGCATTGGCAGCTCCCATGAAATTTGTAGAGGAGAGAACGGTTGGCCCAAGTCTTGGAAAAGAGAATATTGAGTTAGGAGTTAGATCCATTATCATTGGTTTGCTCTCAGTCATCGGTTTCATGCTTTTTTATTATCGATGGTTCGGATTTGCTGCAAATATTGCTCTTTTTGCCAATGTTGTTTTGATTACAGGCTTTATGTCTCTGTTGGGAGCAACTCTGACTCTTCCTGGAATCGCAGGTATTGTTCTCACTATTGGTATGGCAGTAGATGCCAATGTACTAATTTTCTCTAGGATCAGAGAAGAACTTAAAGAGGGCAAAGATCCTCAGACCGCTATACAAGAGGGTTTCTCTCGAGCCTTTGTAACCATTATTGATGCTAATGTAACAACATTAATTGCATCTATCGTGCTCTATGCAATTGGCACTGGTCCTGTAAAAGGGTTTGCGATTACTTTGTCGATAGGTATTTTAACCTCTATGTTTACTGCTATCTTGGGCACAAGAGCAATTATCAATTTAATGTATGGAAATAAAAATATTAAGGAGCTAAGAGTCTAATGAACTTTAATATTCCATTCATGAGCTATCGAAAATTTGCAACCATAGGCTCTTTGGTTTTGCTCGTTATTTCTATTGGTTCGTTGAGCTTTAAGGGCCTTAATCTAGGATTAGATTTTAGTGGCGGAACTCTTATTGAAGTTTCTTATGAAGAGGCTGCAGATCTAGTCGATATAAGAGACTTGATGACTAACAATGGATTTGATGATTTCCAAGTGGTAAATTTTGGCTCTAATTCTGATGTGCTAATCAAAGTTGCAGATAAAAATGGTAACAGCCAGCTTGGAGATGTGATCTATAAATTTTTACTAGATGCTGATCCATCAACTGAACTTAAAAGAATTGAATTTGTAGGGCCTCAGATCGGTTCAGAGCTTAGAGATCAGGGTGGGTTAGGAATGCTTGTAGCTCTTGGCATGATTTTGCTTTATGTTGCCTTTAGATTTCAATATAAGTTTGCACTTGGGGCAGTCGCAGCCCTTGCTCATGATGTCGTAATTATTCTTGGGTTATTTTCATTGCTTTCTTGGGATTTTGATTTAACTGTTTTGGCGGCCTTGCTTGCTGTCATTGGTTATTCTTTGAACGATACCATTGTTGTTTCAGATAGGATTAGAGAAAATTTTAGAGGTGAGAGAGGATTCGAACCCGATGAGATTGTGAACAGATCCATCAATCAAACATTATCGAGAACCTTGATTACCTCATTGACCACTTTGTTGGTTTTGTTTGCCTTATTTTTCTTTGGTGGAGATATGATTAGAGGGTTTAGCCAAGCCTTAATTATTGGAGTTTTGGTGGGTACTTATTCTTCAATATACGTTGTAGCCAATATGCTGCTAGGCCTCTCAATTACCCAAGATGATCTTGCGATACCTGAGCCCGAGGGAGCTGAATTTGACGATATGCCCTAAAGGGCTGTGAAATTGGGTTTGATGGCTTCAAGCATCTGCTTAAAGCATTTTGGAGTAGCACACAGATAATGATCACTTTTCTTGTAATCAGGATTGCCTAAAAAATCACTTGTTAGTGCACCTGCTTCTTCTGCAATAAGCATACCTGCAGCAACATCCCAAATTCCCAGCCCATTAGCCCAGAACCCATCTAGTCTTCCTGCCGCAACATAAGCTAGATCTAATGCAGAGCAGCCAGACCTTCTGATAGTGAGACTGTGTTTGTATAAAGTTTTGAAGGTTGCAATATTTTCAAATTTGTATGCTTGTGAATCATTTACATGGGAAGTATTTCCTATGAGGGAGTCTTTTAGCCCATTTCGAGCGCTAACCCTAATTCTTTCTCCGTTTAGCTCAGCACCTTTACCTCTTGATGCGCTAAATTCTTCTCTGCGAGTTGGATCGATGATGACAGCATGTTGAGTTTGACCATTTACAACGCATGCAAGAGAAATACAGTATTGAGGATAGCCATGAATAAAGTTTGTTGTTCCATCAATAGGGTCTAGAATCCATGTAGTTTCAGAGGTGTTAACCTCATGCCCAGATTCTTCACCAAGAAAATTATCATCAGGATAGTATTCCCTTATTTTTTCAAAGACCATCTCTTCAACTTTCCTATCTACTTCAGTCACATAATCGGTCGGACCTTTTTTCATCACGTTGAGCTTATGAACTTTTTTTACAGCAAATTCTAGTTCAGCTGCTCCAATATTTGCAGCAATAATAGCGACGTTTAGTAATGCAGGCTTTGACATGTCGCATATTGTACTGGAAATGATGATAATAGTTCCATGAATCCAATTAATCGATATGTGCAAATAGTTTTGGTGGAGACATCGCATCCAGGGAACATAGGATCAGTTGCACGTGCGATGAAAAATATGGGCTTAACCAACTTAAGTTTAATTAATCCAAAAAAATTTCCACATCAA
>Ga0181556_1004840_pt1 | contig 10776 bp, 12 predicted proteins | sample 011ome_14_FD_148651 | JGI IMG/M metagenome (GOLD analysis project Ga0181556, IMG submission 148651) | Coastal salt marsh microbial communities from the Groves Creek Marsh, Skidaway Island, Georgia - 011505AT metaG (spades assembly) | ecosystem: Environmental > Aquatic > Marine > Intertidal zone... | reverse complement strand
GCCGTCAGGTCCAGCCAAAGCTGGATCGACCGGACGACGTAGGAATGGGTCATCGTAAATGCGCCATGGCTTGTTGCCAGCACCAGAGGGCATCGTACCAGGCAGCTGCTGCTGATTCGGCTTGGTCGCACGCGACAGAATGGTGTTGTAGCTCTCTTTGGCCACAGCCTTTGTCTCAGGCATGACTTGCTTGCCGTAGCCTGGGGCAATGCGGACCGCCAAGTTGGTTATGATTGCCTGGTTGGCAGAGTCCGGCACCTCGGAAGGCTCGTCCAAATCGCTGTCCTGAGGGCTGCCTGGCAGTGGGTAGCCAAGACGGATGCCCTTGCCATTCCAGTCGGCAATCATGGCGTCCAGCCTGCGCATGGCAGACTGCAGCTGCTCGGGCTGAAGGTCAAAGACGTAGGACGCAAGGCCGATCTCTTCGAGTGCTGCCGTCACAAATTGGCGCTTGCTGTATCCCATGTCAGCCTCCGATCGCTTCGTTGATCATCGTTAGTAGTTTCTCATCACTGGTGCGTTTTGTGAATTTTAATCTAAGCTCCTTGGCTTTCTCGACCAATTCGATCCGGGTCGGTGCCGCATCATCAGCTGGCACTTCTTCGATCTCGACGATTTCGACCAGCTCAACTGGCTTGGCTTGGAGCGCCTGCTCACGCAGAAGCCGATGGTTGATGCCATCGATTGGCTTGGATGGCTTGCGTACTCGCGTGGGTTTTTTGCCTTTGCGGTACTTTGGCATGAGGATGACTGGTTCCATTACTTTGCCTTCTTCTTAACTGTTTTGGCTGCCGCCTTAAAAGCCGCAGCAGTCGGAGCGCCTTTTGTGCCAGGCTTGCGCATGCGCTCTGGTTTCTTGCCTTCAGCCTTTTGACGCTCAATGCGCTTGCGCTTGGCGTGGATGTTGGCGTAAAGCCCGGTCTTCATTTCTTGGCCTTCTTAGGCGCCTTGCTCGGTTTGCCTGCAGCCTTGGCTGCCTTGCGAGCAACGTTCAATGCGATGGCCACAGCCTGCTTGCGCGGCCTGCCAGCCTTCTCTTCCATCTTGATGTTCTTGCCGATGGACTTGCTTGAGTAACCTTTTTTCAGTGGCATTTCGATCTCCTATGCAGAAAGGGGGGCCGAAGCCCCCCAATCGTTGCCAGCTTACTGGTTGAACAACAAGATACCAGTCATCTCTGGGTTCTTGTTCACAACGCCGAACAGCGTGTCCAGACGATACTTGATCGTCATGCTGTCGATGTCGTAGAACTTCTGCATGACCAGCTCGATGCCTTGGTCGGTGGTAGCACGCATCACTGCGACACCAGCGTCCGAAGGCACGGCATAACGGCCGGGCAGAATTTCCAGAGCATCACGCTGCCAGAACACGTTGACCTGTGCGGTGTTCACGTTCAGGAAGGTGATGGCTGCTGCGTCAGCAGGGATAGCCACTTCGACGTTCTTGTACTGCAACTGAGCATCGGTAGGTGCAACACCTTGAGCACCGATGATCGGAGGAGTAATCGTCATTTCAGTAGCGGAATCGACCGAAACAACACGGAACGTCTTTAGCTGACCAGTGCTCTGCTTGGTGATGTGATGCACAGCGTACACCTCAGCGATCGTGAACGCGTCACCGGCAGCCACGTTAGTCGTAGACGACACAGTGACTTGCTGGAAGCGGTTGTCCACGTTGATCTGACCACCGACAGAGGTCGAAGTAGCCTGAGGCGTGTAGTTGGCCTGAGTGCCTGCACCGTTTGTGTCGATGGTGATACCAGCGCCGCCAGCAGCAGCTGTCAAGCGGTTAGCGTAGTCCATCTTGTAGGTCTCAAAACCAGCGACCATACCAACAAACGAGCGCTCGTAAGCACGATCAGACTTCTGGTTGCCAAACGAACGAGTCGCAGCAGCCAAGTTACCGGCCAGACCGTTGTAGTCACGGCTGGACAGAGCCAAGAAGCGATCGTAGTCAGGCACGCCCTGCTCGTTCATGATGGCGTCGCACAAGGCGATGTCGTCATAGTCACCAGCAGCAGCACCGATGTCCACCACCAATGAGCCAAGGCTTGCGGCCGAGTTCATGATGGCAACGTTGATGTCGCTGGCCAGCTTTTGCTTGGCGCTGTCGCCCAGACGACCTTCTTGCAGCGCATCGCGCAGCTCGAGGGAGGTCATTTCCCAAGGCACGGTCTTGCTGAAGCCCAAGGTGGCAGGCACAGCAAGCTGAGTCATGCCCTGGTAGCCAGCAAGTGGAGTGCCGGGAGTGCTGGTAACCGACTGAGCAATGTAAGGCTGCGGACGCCAAATGGTGTTATTGGCACGCTCCATCATTGCGGAGTCAGTGTTGTAGATGCTGACGTTGCGTGACAACACCAGCGCGTCCTGGAAACCTTCCAGGAGGTCTTCGAACGCTACGCGTTCTTCTTTGGAAAATGAGTTAGCCATGATCGATTCCTCTCAAAAGTGTGATCATTTGGCCGATCGCTTCTGCTTTCGGTACTGCATGACTTTTGTGTAGTCACCAGTCTTTTCAGCTTCTGCTCTCAGCCGTTCAAGGGTTGAGTCCACTGCGCCTGAAACACGACCAGTCCCACTGATTGTGCGCTCTGGTGCAGGGGCTGCTTTACGGTTCGTCACTTTCAATTCTTTCTCCAGTTTCGCTACCGCAAAAGCAAACTTTACGGGGTCATCAATCTTTGCGAGCTCAGCCGCCTTCTTTTGGTTCTTGCCAAGTGCGTAGATCACCAGTGCTGGGTTATCAGCTCCTTGCAGCACAACTCCCTGCTGCGTGACGTTGAACAATTCGGAGACCGTGGTCTCTGCATCTTCAAAGTCGCGCACCTTCAGCCCGGCCTTGGCCTTGCTGTAGGAGTTGAGCTTTTCCTGCCACGATTGCTTTTGCGCTTCTTCAGCCTGTCGCGCTCTATCGAGCTCTGCGTCAGCCTGCCTCTTGCGCTCATACCAATCGGTCAGAGCAGCTTCAAACTTTTCTGCATCGTAGTCGTAATCATCGAGGGTTGGCTTTTTGCCCAATGCGACTGGCTTGGTCTCAGTCTGCGTGGTCTGTAGCTGTGCCTCTAGCTCACGGTTCTTACGCTGCAATTCACGGTGTTGCTTACGCAATTCGCGGACCCATTCAGGAGCCTGCTGTTGCTCTTCGGGAGGTGGCGCTTCCTCACCAATGGAGACTATGACTTCATCATCGTCGTCTTCGCTTTCGCCTTCGCCTTGATCGTCCTGGTCGATGACGGTATTGGTCTCATCATCTTCCTGCTCAGTCTGATCTTCGGTCTCAGTGTCCAGCTCTTCGACGTCGGTGACTACACCCTCGTCTTCAATTACTGCCTTTCGTCTTAAGTTCATTGCTTACCCCATTAAACTCACCCATTCAGAACGGCTGGGTGGATGCCGTTAATTCACATTCTCACTCAAATGCGGACTTTTATACAAGAGCCCACATTATCCCTGTCCTGTGACAATCTTGCGCGTCTCCTCGACAGCGTCCAATGCCTGAGCTCGATCTTCGCGATCGATCTTCGACAAAGTCTCTGCTGTCTTGGCGCGTTTGTATTCTGCCTCGGCAATGGTCTCGACCGTATCGGCACGAGCTCGAGCAGCCTTGGCCACCGCCTCTTCGGCTGCGGCCTGCAAGAACACCGCATTCGGATCTTGCGGCTGGCCTTGCAGCTCGACCATCATCTCTTCCATTTCGGCCTCGGTCGGAGCGACCACGCCCATGCGCACAAGCTTCTTGCGGAAGAAGTCGCGCACCTCCCAGATGCCCTCTCCCTCCATGTTCATCATGGCCATGGACTGCAGCACTTGCTGAGTTTCTGGGTCTTGGGTGATGGCCAGCATGCCGGTCAAAGCCTGCACGGTGGCAGCTCGCTTGCTGCTTGACGATGGGCCGACGTCCACGTCCACATCGAAGTTTGCTTGGCTTAGGTCGTTGAGCATGACCACGCGGCCAGACTCGTCGACCGTCGGCTGCATCAGCTCGACCATGTCGGTCTCACCATCGCTGGTGATGACCTTCATCTTGCGGCCTTCCTCGATGTAGATGTCCTTGGCCATCGAGAGCCAAACCTCGCCGCAGCGCTTCATGGCCTTGGCAAAGTTGCTCATGTAGATGAACGTCTGCATGTCCAGGCGCTGCTGGATCATCTCGACAGCCTTGCCGGAGATGTTGCTAACGATCTTTTCGGCACCGCCCTGGTTGCCGAGAATGTCCTGCATGTCCTGCTCGGTGATCTGCAGCAAGCCAGCCAATGCCGGTGGCACCGCTGCGCTGCGCGTGTAGGCGACCGGGCCGCTGATCTGCTGTTCGCCATTGGGTCCAGTGACCGGGTTGATCAACAGGTAAGGGTAATCCTTGATGTTGTCCTCGGACCACATGACCTGATGCCCGGCAATCTGCTCAGGCGTGAGGATTGGCTTTTCGACCGACGACAGTGCGCTGATCTCGCCCAGCTTCGAGAGCTGCATGTTCTTCAGGCGCTGGGCATCCTTCGCCAGACGAACGTGGCCCATGCAACGCTCGATGTTATCCACAAACCAGCGCTTGCCGTAGGCCGGAATGATCGGGATGCACTTGCCTGCGATGTAGCCTGCGTCCTCAAGGATGCGGTTGCCGGACATGATGTACTTGTGCACGCGCCGACGCTTGATCTTGCGCTGGCGCACCTCGACGCTGCCGATGGCCAAAAGGTTCTCTTCGAGGGTCTCTTCGTCGTCAAAGTCGGACTGGCGGTACTTTTCCTCGGTGCCATCGATGTTGCGGAAGATGCGAATCGTCTCGGTGACGTCCTCGACCTTGTAGTACTCGGCAATGTAGACCACGTCAGGCGTAGCCCAGTCGAACTCGTACTGGTGGACGGTCTTTGGCCATGTGGCCGGGTCGTCATTCCACTCGGCCTTGTAGGAATCGCGGGTCATCGAGTAGAGCACGTAGCAGTAACGTGCGTCGGCCTTGTCTTGACGCTTGGCATTCAGGTCAAAAAAGACCGAGCTGTCTGCATCAAAGATGGGCTCGATGCGAATGCGCTGGCGCTCGTTGTCTTCGTCCTCGTCGTCCTCGTACTCGGTGCGCAGGCGCCAAGCACCAAAGCCACCGCCGACTGCCTCTTCAAAAGCGTTGTCGTAAGCCTCGTCGGCTACGCTGTCCTGCTCGTCTGCCCGGTACAAACCATCAAGTGTGTCGGCCAGCTTGCCTGATGACTTCTCGCCGTCCTTGGCCACGTAGTCCACCGTGATGCGATTGTTGCGGTACTCGTTGATGATCCGAATGATCGCCAGGTGGACCTTGTTGACTTCAAACTTCGGTTTGTTTTCGAACTGATCCCACAGCGGACCTTCCCACTGTGCACCAGCGATCGAATAGAAACGACGGTCCTGAAGGCACTGCAGACGCTCATCGCGCAGGGCAGATTGGATCGTGTCGAAGTCAGCAAGAGCCTCGGCGTGCGTTGTCGCCAGGCGTTGCTCTTTAGAAATGCGTGCCATAGTTTGCCCTCATTTTCAACAATTATTCACCATTTGTTCACGTTCGGCAATGGCGTGACGTTTATTTGCTTCTTTGGTGCTGCTCGACGAATACCCTCGCAGGCGTATCGTAACGCATCAATCACGTGGTTTTTCTTATCTTCAAGAATCGGCAAAACGCGCCCAGTCATTGGATCGGTCTTGTAGCTGTAGAGCGTGAGCTCGTCAATCGTGTGCACGCAGCGCGGGTGCACCACAATGTCGTAGGACTTGAGCCACTCGACACCCTCTTCGACCGACTTCGGACCTTTGACGGCCGCCATGATCTTGGGGAATCCATGCTTGCGCATGTGGCTGATGGTCTCCGGCCGTGCCGAGTCAGCCACCATTGGCCACTTCTCAGACTCTGGCACCGTCATGAACAGATCAGGCGTGTCGATGATCTCGCAGCCAACCTGGTAAGCCTCGTAATCGATGTAAAGATTGCGGCCAATGATGTGGCAGCGGATCAGCACCGTCGGGTCGGATGCAAAGCCCCAGTCAGAGCCCAGGCGGTGGATTGCATCAGGCGGTGCATCAAACTCCTCGACGCGCCAGTTGCGAAAGACGCGAGTGCTGCTGTTTTGCAGGTATTTGCCCAGCCAGACGTGCGCGTACTTGTCCGGATCGCGCCGCTTGTCGTACTCCATCTCGTTGCGCAGCACTTCAGGAAACCAAGGGTTGTCCATGTAGTTGACTTCGGTCACCACAGCGCCTGGGGGCGGATTCGGTCCGCGCAGCAGGTGATCGACCGGGTCGGATGCGTTGGCCGGGTTCCACGTGAACCACAGCTCGGACTCAGGCTTGCGGATGGTCGGGCGCAGCAGATCAAGGCTGCGCTGGCTCAAGCTCTGAGCCTCCTCCACCCAGGCGCAATCGTAGCCTTCGAGCGACTTAATCGAGTCAGCGGTGTGGTTTTGCATGCCTTGAAAGATGATCAGGCCATCGCCTTTTTTGGCTTTGATCTGCGCCTCTTGCACCTCGAAGTAGGCGCCAGCTCCCATCTCTTCGATCTTGAGCTCAAGCAGGCGCTTGACAGACTGGGCCAGAGACTTTTGCACCTCGCGCACGCAAACGCTGCGCCGCTTTTGGTCCATGATGTGCGCCTCGATCATCATCTCAGCGAACTGGTGCGACTTGCCAGAGCCTCGGCCACCGTGCGCTCCCTTGTAGCGGGCTGGCTGCAAGTGCGGCAGCGCCCACTCGGGGGTTTCAATTTTCAGCGTTGTCTTTGCCACGAATCACCACTCGCTCAATCTTTGCAAACTCCAATGGCGCACCGTCGGCACCTGTGAGCTCGTGCTGCTGCGTTTCCTTCCACCGCATCTGCGTCTTGGACCACCAGATTGCAGCGGTCGTGTCGCCGGACGTTGCCTTTTGAAACAAGGTCTGCCCGACCTGGCTGTTGGCCTTGGCCTTACCGTTGATCAGCTCCCTTTCAAAATACTTTGTTAGGGTATCTACCGAGATGCCGTCGCGCACCAATGCAGCGATCTGATCGATCGGAACGCCAAAGCCGGACATAGATTCGACCTGCTTGCGCTCCTTTTCGGTTGGCTCAAATGGCTTGCGGCCTGAGCCCTCACGAGCCCCGCCATTGCCGCCTTTTTTGACGTATCCCTTTTTTACAACAGGTTTTTCAGTTTTTGGCTTTGTCGTTGCCATCGGTAACCTCCGCGAAAGGTTGGTTTGTTTCTGCGTGAACGGCCTGTTTGCCGGTGAAATCCTGCCACCGTTTTACGATGACATCACAATATTTTGGGTCAAGCTCCATGATCCTGGCAATCCTGCCGTTTTTCTCGGCTGCAATCAAAGTGGTTCCAGAGCCTCCAAAAGAATCCAAAACCACGTCACCGCCTTTAGTGTTGTTCAAAAGCTGATACTCGAACAGCGCCACCGGTTTCATGGTTGGATGCTCACCGTTGCGAGATGGCTTGTCGAACTCCATGATGGTTGTCTGTTTTCGATCAGACGCCCAAAGGTGACCAGCGCCGTCTTTCCATCCGTAAAGGCAAGGCTCGTGCTTCCAATGATAATCCTGTCTGCCCATCACAATGCTGGACTTTTTCCAGATCAAGCACTGTCGAACGGTCCAGCCAGCGTCCTTGGCCGCGCCACGAAAGTTGTAGCCCTCGCTGTCCGCGTGCCAAATGTAGAAGACCGCGCCGGGTTTCATGACCGTGTCGGCTGCCGTGTAGGCATCCCGCAAGAACTGCCGGAACTGGTCGTCGCCCATCGAGTCGTTTTTGATGGTCAGCTTCTCCTTTGTGCCACCCTCGTAAGCCACGTTGTAAGGCGGATCGGTCAGCCACATGTCCACCAGCTGGCTTTCTGTCAGCTTGCCAAGATCATCAACGCTGGTTGAGTCGCCGCACATCACGCGATGCTTTCCAAGAATCCAGACGTCGCCTGGCCGAGTGATTGGATTTTCTGGGGCTGCTGGCGCGTCGTCCGGGTCTGTGAGGCCTTCATTGATCTCCACCGGCATGAGCGCTTGAATCTCATCGCCAGTGAAACCTGTGAGCTCCACGTCAAAGCCGAGGTCTCCAAGCTCCGCGAGCTCGAGCGCCAACAACTCGTTGTCCCAGCCAGCGTTCAGTGCCAGCTTGTTGTCCGCGATGACGTAGGCGCGCTTCTGGGCCTCGCTCCAGCCTGCCGCGACCATGACCGGCAATGATGCCAGCCCCAGCTTGCGCGCGGCCATCACGCGACCATGACCGGCAATGATGCCAGCCCCAGCTTGCGCGCGGCCATCACGCGACCATGACCGGCAATGATGCTGCCGGACTCATCCACCAGCACAGCGGTCGTGAATCCCCATTCCTTGATCGATGCAGCAATCTGTGCGACCTGTTCCTCGGAGTGGGTGCGCGAGTTCTTGGCGTATGGCACCAGCTTTTCGATGGGCCACTGCTCGACCTTGTCGGCTGGATTTACTTTGTGGGACTTTGTGGTCATGCTGCATTGTCCTCCAGTTTGGTCTGCAGCTCAATGAGCTTGTCCAGGTAGTGCCTGGCCTTGCGCAGGTCGTCGACGCCGCCTTTGTCACGCCATCGGCTGACGTACTTGACGATGTTGCCCTCGAAGTAGCCGAGCTGGTTGGCTGCGATGAAGTCCCATGGCTGAATGGCCTTGGCCTTGTAGTGCTGGCCGCCGACCTGGGTGTCGTTTGCTGTTGTCGCCATGACTTTGACTGCCATGCGCAGATCATCTGCTGCCTGTCTCAACATCTTTGGATCACCATCTCCGATGGCATGTTCCAACCTATCCAGCTCCTTGAGCATTTGCTTTTCCATGTTAGTGCTTCCTCACGTTTCTGTGGATAACTTTCCCCTGTTTTCCCGCATCCCGGTGCCCCTACCTGCCCCTACCGTATACGGTTTAGGGGCGGGGCGGGGCGTTTTTCCGGGCTTTTGCCCCTATCGCCCCTATCGCCCCCAGGGGCAGTCAGGGGCATTTAGGGGCGCTTTTCCTGGCCACTTTTCCTCATCAACATGGCGCTGGCCTGCACCTCATTGCTCACAATCCAGCCGTGCTCCAGCGTCTCAATCGTGCCTGCGTTGAGCAGTTGCGCGATGATTCCATCGGGCCGGCTGGCCTCAGTTTTGTTCTTGGCCGTGCGCTCCGACATGCCATCGTTGACCAGCAGCTCACGCAGCGCAGACCTGCTGATGTAGGGTAAACCCTCGCGCTCCTCAGCTCCAGCATGCCACCAGGCGCGCTCGATGGTGCGCACGTTCTCATCGTGCTTGGTAAGTTTTTTGTGGGGTTTCGTGGTGGCCGCATCGGTATCTGGCACGGCCACGCAGGTGGTGGCTGGTGCGCCGAACTTGGTGGTGCCCATCTCGATCACCTCCAGCCGAAAGTAAATCGTCTCGCCCTTGCTGGGCAGCTCGCGCTGCTTGGTGACCGTCACAGACCGGCTGCCGTCCTTCTCTGTGACCTCGATCTCAGTGTCGATGTGGGCACGGATGCCGGACCAGCCGCGAGCGCCTCTAGCCGCATCCTTGCCGTTGTGGTGGATGATCATCATGTGGCCGTAGCCACCTGGTCGAATCTGGCCATTACCGGACCCATGTCCTCGCCGCTGTTCTCGTTGGCTCCTGCGCTCATTCTGGCCAGCGTGTCGCCAATGATCAGGCGCACTGGTTTGCCCTTGATCTGTTCGACCGCCTTGACCAGCTCGATCACGTCATTGGCGTCCTGGTCGCCGGAGTAGAAGTTCATGGGGACCGGCACCATCGCCAGGTTCTCCAGGCTGCAGCCGTAGAACTGCTTGATGGCCTGCATGCGAGACCGGATGCTGGCCGGTGCCTCGCTGGCCAAGTAGACCACCAGGCCTGGGTCGGTCTTGCGGCCGTAGCAGTCAGTGCCGGTTGCAATGGCCGTGGCCACTGACAGCGCCCAGAATGTCTTGCCAGAGTTGCTGTCGCCATAGACCACCACCGAGCTGCCAATGGTCATCAGGCCTTCGACCAGCTCGTCTGGTGCCTCGTAGTCGGTGCCTAGCTGGTCACCGAAGACCACATGCAGCTTGTCGATCACTTCCTGGCCAGTGGACTGCACCAGCAGGCCTGCCAGGTCGTGGCCAGCCTGCGCATAATCGTTGGCATCCATGCCCTCGATTGGAGGCATCACCACGCGCGCGCCGAACTTGGCGCTGGCCTGGTCGGCATATTTCTGCCCCACGCCGCGCTTGTCGTGGTCGGCCACGATGACGATGTCCTGAGCTGCGCCGTACATCTCGCGCAGTGTGCCTGTCACCGGCACCAGGCTGCTGGCGCTGTAGGCCACCACGCAGGGCCGGCCGGTGGTCTCATGGACCGTGGCCGCGGTTGCGAACCCTTCGGCCACATACAGCGTGCCTGGCTCGTCCATCGTGCCCACCATCCAGAACTTGCCGCCAGCCTCGCCGCCTGGGTGGTAGAGCTTGCCGCCATCGTGGCTGATGTACTGCAGGCTGCAGAGCTGGCCATCCTTGTCGAACAATGGCACCACGAGCCGTCCATCGCCTGTCAGGCGCGCGCCATGCGTGCCGATGCCTTTGCGCGCCAGGTAGGGGTGATCCGGGTGCGCCGCGGAGGCCGATGACCAGATGGTCTCGACCGTGTCGGCCGCCACCTGGTGCTGGCGCTCCAGCTCGGCATCGCGCAGCGCCTTGGCCTCTGCCACTCGCCTGGCGTGCGCCATCTCTTCGCTGGCCGTGAGCTGCCTGCCCACGTCGGCCTTCCAGGTCACCTCGATGCCTGAGCGCCAGCAGCCAAACCGACCG
>Ga0181556_1004833_pt1 | contig 10786 bp, 21 predicted proteins | sample 011ome_14_FD_148651 | JGI IMG/M metagenome (GOLD analysis project Ga0181556, IMG submission 148651) | Coastal salt marsh microbial communities from the Groves Creek Marsh, Skidaway Island, Georgia - 011505AT metaG (spades assembly) | ecosystem: Environmental > Aquatic > Marine > Intertidal zone... | reverse complement strand
TACAAGGATTGCGCAAAGATCGAACAACTCCAGGATTTCCTGTCGCCGTTCGGCTTCGTACTCGTGGAGCAAGCATGGGTTGGCGGAACGTGGGGGGATGGGTTGTTCATAAAAAAACATTTGCTTTAACAAAAGCAAATAATCACCCAAACCGTCTGAAAAAAAGTGGCTCGGTAACTTTGTTCAGACGGTGCACGGAGTGACGAACAACTAGAGGTACCGCAGGCTCTCCGAGATCCTGGACGGTCACCGGGGGTGGTAGTACCCGCAGGTGAATCCTATCCCGAAGATGACCAAGGCAACAAAGGCCCCGAGGGCCAGGTCCGCGATCAGGTCCTGGACCGCACAGGCCCTATCGAGACGGCGCCGGACCTCTTCTATTCCGATCTCTTTTTTCTCTTTCATTTGCACTCATTTAGGGAAACATTCGTATCTTCATCAAATATACGACATATCAACCATCAACAAAACATAAAAACAGAAAATGGCAAACGTACTAACCATGCTGAAGGCACAAGCGGAGGCGAACAAGCAGAAGGCCCTCTGGACCCTGAACCTCCTAGTCAACAAACCGGTCGGCATCGGCGACCACAGCACCGGGGACCTTTACAAGAATGCCGAGGAGGCCCTGCAGATGCTTGTAGACGCGAACGATCAGATTGAAATGATAGAGAAGTTAGAGGCGAGCATACAGGGACCCATCAAGTCGTGAACCCGGCAGCACATTTCGTCTAGGGGACTTATGGTCCCCTTTTTTTATATATAGCAAATGCGATGCGTGAGATACTTCAGGGAAGCACTCGGGAAGTTCGAGTTCGATAGGACAGAGGACAGGATAGCGGACGCCTTCCAATACAGGTTCACGGACGGTCGCGGAAACGATTATTGGGTCCACTTCCTGCCCGTGGCGGGAAGTCCCGGTTGTTACGAACTCGAGTACCTGACACAGGACTACGACTACAACGCCATGACCGCCGGGTTTATACCGTTCACGATATCAAATATGGTTTTCGGGGAAATCCTGTCGCACTTCGCGGCAGACCCAGGGTTCGAGGAGGTTGTGGTGAGACCGACGGACGACAGGAGAAAATCGCTATACCTCAGAACTTTGAGGCAGCGGTTTCGCCGACCGGATTGGTCTGTGACCGAGGACGAAGATGGGGATATACATGTAAGCAATCGCTAGGACTTGTACTTTCCGCCACGACGCTTCCTCTTGCAATATTGCATTTCCGAAAACCCCCTTGGGTCATTGCAGTTGATTGCCCTCTTGCGCTTGACAGACCACCTGTTTTTCATTCCCTTCCTGGGACGATTGTACGACTCATAGACGAATTGTTCGAATCCACGGATGTTTTCCATGGTCTATATATCAATGTCAGGGATCAACGGAATATGAGTATCGCAAGCAACCCAGCGATGATCGCACCGGCCGACACGTCCTTGAATATCGAGTTCCTCTTCTGCCTGTCATACTTCTGCTCGAGGCTCTGCGATAAGGTCCTGTATTCACCGATCTGCTTGCCCATAAAGGATATGGTCGTGTCCTTGGTGGTGATGATCTCGTTCTTCAGGGAGATGATGCTGTCCTTGTTAGCGATCATCGCGTCCTTGTACCGGACCTGGTCTCCCAGAAGCTCTATGTTCTTCCAAAGCAGGACGTTCTCGTCCCGTGTCGAGTCTCCCCTGAGCAGTTCGGTGACTATCTGCCTGGCCCAGGGAGCCGGCAGCTGGTACATGCTACTGTCCCTTGTAACGGCTTGCGAAGAAGCTGTCAAGCTGAGCGTGGTTGTAATTAAGAGCGCTATTAATCCTTTCATTGTTCTCCAGCCTTATTTTTTCAAGGGCCTTCCTGTTCTGTGCCAGGAGGTAGTTGCCGTTCTCTATCAGCTGAATGGTCTGCTGCTGGGCGACCTCCAGCTCGCGGGTCCTGTCCACAAGGGTCTGCTGGTATGCCTTGACGCTGTCTATCTGGGACTGGATCTTGTTGACCGCGTCCTTGGTCTCCTGGACCTTGGACTTGACCTCCATGTTTGTGGAACTCATGTTCTTGTTGACTACAAACCATACCACGACGGCGATAATAATCGTCGCGAACCCATATTCGATGAGGTTGTGCCTGTACCTGGACAGGGTGGATACCTTCTCGGCTACCTGACTGGCGGTTGTCTTCTTCTTCACGTTCTATATATCATGGATTTATCCTCCCATGCCCGGGATGCTGATGTTGGAGATTGACTCCATGTTGCCGGTGAGGGTCCTGTAAAGGTAGTAGGCCGCGCCTAGCACCACGAGGACAATGACGGCGTACATGACCGCCCGGCCAAGGCTCCTCCAGATAGGGGTCCTGGGCGCCAGTTCTGCTTGCGCTTCCTCTTCCTCCGGCTCGGCCTGCTCGAACTTCGTGACCGGCAGGTCGGCCTGCGGCGCGGACGCAAGGTTCTTGCGGATGCCCTTCTCGGTGAGGGGGTTCAGGTAGAACTCCTTCACTGCACAGGTCCTGATCGCGTCGATGATGTTCTCGGCGTCGTCGTCCTTGGTGAGGTATGTGCTTGCCCCGAGGTTTATCATGGAGGTGACCCAGGTCAGGTCGTTGTTCCAGGAAAGGACTATAACCTTGATACCCGGATAAAGCTTCTTGATGTTGGGCAGCGTCGCGAAACCGTCCATGACCGGCATGTTGATGTCGAGTAGGACTATATCCGGCGTCGTGTGCTTGAGCAGCTGGAGCAGCCTCATACCGTTCTCCGCCTCCCCGATTATCTCGATGTCCGGGGTCTGGGACAAGGCGGCCCGTATGCCCTGGCGGAATATGGTGTGGTCGTCGCAAATGACGACCTTGATGAACTCGCTCATTTTTTTAGAATTTGGGTTAGTGTTTCTATAAGAGTGCTTGCTATAAGTTTTTTCTCACCTGAAAATATCGTTGATCTTTTGGTTACGGTAGATGGCCATCCCGTTGAAGAATATGTCCCTGACGGTGTCGTCGTCTATGCCCGAATGGGCGACCTGAATAGACGACCTGGCGGACACCCCGTCCGCGATTTTGCGGATCCGGTCGCTCCTGAGGTCTATGGTCACATACCTGCCGCCGGTGACGCACATGCCCTCCGACTGTAGGGTCCTCCTTAGCCTGTCGGTCACCGACCCCTTGGGGTTGTGCCTCCTGAGGATGATCATCACAACCTCGACGGAATCCGCGACGCCAACGAGCTTGAACCTATGGGCACCCTCCCTTTGGCCTAGCGACTTAGGCGGGCAATAAGCTACTATAAACATGTGCTGGCTATATTTTTGATGGATCCTTGATCACATGCAATATATAAAAGAAAAAGGACATGAGGAAGCTTTTACTGTTTTTCTTCGTCTCGCTGATATCCAGCTGCGCGGTCTACAACGGGGCGACGATAGACGACCTGTACCACTCGGGCGCAAGGGTCCAGCATGCATACGTCGACCCGGACAGGGGATACCTTAGGATGAGGGCAGCGTCCCCTAGGTGGAGGGCATTCGACGACGACTTCCACTACTGGAACTTCGGGCCGGGTCTGGTGGGGGTAGGCAACCCGATGGGAGGGTGGAACACCTGGAGGTGGTACTCCCCCGGCTTCCCCGTGTACGGGACGTCGCCGTGGATGCCCTACTCCATATACGGGACATGGGGCCCGCACTTATTCTACCAAAATTGGGGGGTCGTGGGGACATGGGGGCATGCAGGCGCATGGACCCCATACAGGACGCCACCCCGCAGGCAGGCACCAGAGCCTAGGCAGTTCAACCTTGGCGCATACGGCGCCGGACAGAGGGTCGGCGGACAGACGCCCACCAGGACATTCGGCACACAGCAGCCAGCGTACCAACCTAGCACCGGAACCCAGGGGCGGCCCGAGGCCAGCAGTGCCAGATCGGGCTCGCCCGCAAGGACCTTCGGCACACAGCAGCCAGCGTACCAACCAAGGACCGCTACCCAGGGCCAACCAAGGACCGGTGCCGCACCAGGGAGCGCGCCTGTCAGGAAATTCGACAGGCCATGATCTGCGCGGTCAGCATACCGGGAATACGCCTGGTGATCAACGACGAGCAGGTTGACCTGATGTTCCACGGCACGAGGGAGGACGTCGAGTACCGGTTCAGGGACATGGGCATACACCTGGACCTGGGTTCCACCGACGTGATGAAGACAGGGTGGGACTATGTCAGCTACCTGTCGGAGGACGTCCCGATCCTTATACTTGACCTGGACTTCGACTTCAGGCGCATAGGCCACTCCCCTTTCGTGTTCATAGTGGGCGAACGCACCGTGACGATCGGGCAGTACTGCGACCACCTGCGACACGTCATAAGGGACAGGCGGATAGGGTCTATAATCTGTTGATGGCTCACGGGTGGCCACACACACTGGGCTGGAAGCATCCCTGCCCCGCGCCCTCCACGTACCCGATCCGCATGTCTATGTGGACGTCCCGCCCGTAGGGACTCACCCTGCCGCACACCTCGCATCTGTCCTTCTCGCGGGACTTGGCCTCGAAGTACTTAGTCCTGACCGTCTCGCCAAGCAGTTGGTCGTTTGGGGTGGACAGGATCTCACGCTCGCTGATTCCGATTATCATCGCATTGGTTTTGGGACAAATATATGATAAATAGCTACACAACGTCGATCTTCAGGTGATAGATCGTCATGTACCCAGGATAAGCGACCACCACACTGTTTTCGGCCGACACCCCGTCCACCACCGCGGTGACCAGGCACCTTCGGCCGGTCCGGTCGACGCACAGGAAGGATCTCATGCGCAAGGATGCGGTGCTTGCATCCGCCAGCCGGCAGATCACCGTGTAGACGTCTGACCGACCGCCGACCACCTCGAACAGGCTGTCCGTCGCGTCGACGCGCATCTCCGCCGCGGGGAACGAGGTGAGCTTGCACCCGGCGTTGAAGCAGGGACCGAAGTCGACCCTGCCGACGCGCTGGGAAAACCCATGCGAGGAAAGCAGCAAAAGGGCGGCGAAGGCCAAAAACTTTGTCATGTGCAGTTATATATTCCAAGGAAACTCCTTATATTTGACACATGGCAAACAGGCCCATCATCTACATCGACATGGACCACACCTTCTGCGACTTCGCCGCGCACAGGGAAGTATGGTCCTCGTTCGCAACGACAGAGACAGAGAACAAGTTCCCCTGGTCAATGAGGGGATTCTTCGAGTCCATACCGCCGATGCCCGGCGCGATCGACTACTGGCACTCATGGTCCGGAGCGATGGACCTGTACTTCCTCACGAGGCCATCGCTCCTGAACAGGCACAGCTACTCCGAGAAGGCCAACTGGGTGTACAAGCACCTGGGGCAGTCCGCGCTGGACAAGCTCATACTGTCCCCGCAGAAGGACCTGCTGATAGGCGACGTGCTTATAGACGACTACGGCGGCAACGGGCAGAGCACCTTCGGCGGGGAGTGGTGGCAGTTCGGTTCCGAGGGGTGCAGGGATTGGAGGGAGTGCCACGACAGGACAGTCGACTTCATGGACAGAATAAGGTCCGGGGGGAGGTCATTCAAGGTGCCCGCGTTCTTCAGGGAGGCAGAGGCCGCCGTCGCCGAGCAATAAGTCCAGGGACTCAAGCTTCCGTCGCCTCGTCTCCTCCACCATGTCCGGGTGTGTGTACATGCAGTCAAGCCTAGTCACCAATCGGTCACCCAGCGACTCGAGGTACACAGTTTCGCCTTCTAGGGCAATAACGTATCCCATCCTGTATCCCACGGACTCGATGTGCATAGGCGTCCTGTCGTCCCACCACGTCCGGAAAAGCACCGCCTGCCCGCTGCACACCACCCCCGCCGGGGTCAGGTGGGGTCCGTCCATCCATATCTTTACAGGCTCCATAGTTATTATATCCCAGTCCCTACACCATTGTTCAACATGGGTGACCTGACACCCTATAAAAACAAAAAGCGTTTATGAGAGGAATGGTCACATCGAGCCACTACGTGGGGCTCACACTAGAACAGGCCAAGGAAAAGGCAGTAATGTACGGCCTCAACCCCAGGGTCGTGGAGGTCGACGGAAAGCCGCTGATGCTCACGATGGAACTGGTGAACAACAGGGTAAACTTCAGGATCAGGAACGGGGTGGTGATCGAGGCCTACGCAGGATAGTTTTTTTGTCGGTCTCGGGGATTTTCCATATCTTTGCAGTCCATGAGACCAACAAAAAGGGAAACAACCGTCCGCAGGATAAAGGAACTAGCCAGGGACTACCGGGTCAAGCTGTTCTTCAACAAGAAGACAGACTCCCTGGGACAGGCCCGATTCTGGGCCAGGTCGATAAGCGTGAACCGCGACCTGGCGCCACGCCAGATGCTGTCGGTCTTCTTCCACGAGCTTGGCCACATTCACTGCCATGAGCACGGAAAGTGGTCCAGCTACCACAACGTGAAGCCCAACGACGAGCTGACAGAGAGGGAGAGGGAGCTTATGGTGAGGACGGCGGTGAAGGCCGAGCGGTGGGTGGACGGATGGGCCAGGGCCGAGATGGCCAAGCACTTCCCCGGGGTCGAGTACTTCACGAACTATGGCGACAGGTCCGTCGCCGAAAATTTCCTATCTTCGCTAAAGAAAGAACTGTATGCGTAGAGAAATAAAGAACTTCATCTTCCTCACCCGGCACGAGATCACGATCCACGGCAAGTTCTTCCTGACCGTGCACCTCCCGCCAGGGTGCTCTAGGCAGGAGGCGCTGGACAGGCACCGGACCGGAAAGAACCTGCACCTAGTGGTCTACGACCCGGTGATGAGACACCCGTCATCGATCATGTCCAAGTCCTGGTACCTTATACCCGGAGTCAGATACAGCGGCAGGGCAGCAAACCGCAACCTTATACACACCTCCTTCAGCTACGACTACGGGAACGCGCTCGACGGCGTCCGAACCCGGGCGCTGACCAGGACGGAGGTGGATTTCATGAGAGAGCACAACTACCTAGAGATATGACAGCATACTTATCGACATCGAGCTTCTTCGTCTTCTCAAAGGACCTCAACTATGGGGAGACCCTCTTCGGCGGCAAGCTCCTGGCCGAGATGGACTGCGAGGCAGCCAAGGTCGCAAAGTCCGTCATATACGGCACCGACGCGGACGGGGTCGTCACCGCGAGCTTCGACAGGGTGGACTTCCTGTCCCCTGCAAGGAAGGGCGACCTGGTGGTCATGGAGGCGGACCTCACCGACCTCGGCAGGTCCTCCATCAAGATCTCCATAAACGTCTGGGTGAAGAAGGGGCCCGACCGCAAGGACTGGACCCAGATCTGCACCGCCGGCGCGACCTTCGTCTCCATGAGGGACGGCAGGCCGCACCCGCACGGCAGGACGATGCCCAGGGACACAGAAACGGGCAAGCCATGAGGGTGCTCACCATCCTGGGACACCCCCGGCAGAGGGGGTTCAACTGGACCTTACACCAGGAGGTCGGCAGGTTCTGCCGCGCCAACAAGTTCCCGCACAGGACGATAGACCTGTACAGGGAGGACTTCGACCCCGTGGTCAGGGAGTCGGAGCCTGACATCAACCGTAGGATGGTCGAGAACTACCAGGAGATGATAGCGTGGGCCGAGGTGGTCGTCATAATAAGCCCAGTGTGGTGGTACCGGTGCTCCACCATGATGGAGGGGTTCTTCGACAAGGTCATGACCAACGGGTTCGCATTCTCGGTCGCCCACGACAGCAGGGGCAGGGAACACATCTCCCCGCTCCTTACCGGCAAGACAGCCATCGCCTTCCTGTCGTTCGGAACCGACACCCCGTTCAACAGGATCGTACTCGCCAACGTCGCAAGGGCCAGGCTCCTAGGTGGCGTGCTGTCCCAGTGCTTCGGATGGATGGGGTCCTCAACCGTGGGGTTCTTCGGCATGAACTCGCCAAACGGCCACCCGATCGCAGTCGAGTCGGCAATAACCAGGTTGCGCGGGATCGCGCCCGAAAGACATTCAATGATCAAGAAAATAACAAGCAAAATATGGGCAAGATTGACAAGAAATTCATGAGGGAATACCTCAGTGCGTACGCGCCGGTCTCGATGGAGGCCGAGGGGCAACGAATATGGGCGGCCTACGTCTCCCAGCACGTGGACGAGATGCACAGCGACACCTACGGCAACGTGTGGGGCGTGATCAGGTCTAAGAGCAACCCGGGGGCCTACAGGGTCGCCATAGAGGCACACTGCGACGAGATCGCGTGGATAACCTCACACATATCCGACGACGGCAAGATCTCAGTTAACAGGATCGGGGGGTCCGACATCCAGATCGCGCCCAGCAAAAGGGTGGTCGTCCACACCCGCAAGAACGGGCTGGTGCAGGGGGCCTTCGGGTGGACCGCTGTACACCTGCGCAAGGGCACCGACAAGAACATCGAGCTGAAGAGCCTGTTCGTGGATCTCGGGCTCGACTCGAGGGACAGCGTGGCGGAAGCCGGCGTCGAGGTGGGCAACATCATCACGTTCAACGACCCGTTCGAGACGATGGGCGACTACTACGTCGGTCGGTCCCTGGACAACAAGATGGGCGGGGTTATTATCGCCCACGTCGCGAAGATGATAAAAGAGTCGGGCATCGACCTGCCGTACGACCTTTACGTTGTGAACTGCGTCCAGGAGGAGGTCGGCCTTCACGGCGCCAAGATGGTGGCCCAGGTCATAAAGCCCGACGTCGCCATCGTGACAGACGTGTGCCACAACACCAACACTCCGGGTGTCGACAAGAAGATAGACAGCGACATCAAGGGCGGCAAGGGCGCGGTCATTGCGCACATGCCCCAGAACCACCGGGTGCTTGTGGAACTTATCCGCTCAGCTGCCGAGGACAACTCGGTGCCCTTCCAGCTGGACGTGGGCTCCTTCGGCAACGACACCATGGGATTCTTCCTTGCCAACGGCGGCACCCCGACCGCGATCATATCCCTGCCGCTGAAGTACATGCACACGACGGTGGAGATGGCCCACAAGAAGGATGTCACCGCGGTGGCCGACCTTTTCTTCCACACCCTCCAGAGAATAAATGCCGACCACCGGTTCAAGTACCACGACTTTTGATTTGGTGTTTCCAAAAACATCCGTATCTTTGTGTCAACAAAACAATCAAGGGCATGGCAGTCAAAATATTCGGAAAGGAAGTCAGAACCGGGATGGTAGTTAGTTGCTTGTTCAAGGACGGCACAACAGTGTTAGGAAAGCTGTACATCGATGGGGACGGCCAGATGTGGATATGTCACAACGACCCCTGCAAGGACGGGAGTCCAGCCCCCAGCAGGCTTGGATTCAGGTTCTCCTGGACCTTCCGATATGATACTGACCATAAAAGATACACGGACGACGTCACTAACGTCCTTCCCGTCATAGAAGGCATCACCTTCAAGAAGGACGTGACTATCGGTGAGTCCCTCTCCCAGTTCTTGGACTTTCAGGTTGGTCATACCGACCTATGGATGTGCTTGAACGCCGCCGTCAAGCCCTTCGAGGACTACAACTCATACGAACTCTCCGAGACTCCTGGATTCATCCGGATCTCCGGCAAGGTCCAGACCGAGAAGGGCCTGTTCGACAAGAGCTGCGAGGTCAAGCTCGCGAGGTTCATATCCAAGGTCTCCGAATCCCTCGCCAAGAAGGACATCAAGACCGGCATCGACGACAAGTCCCTGGAGCGACTCAGCAACAACCTGGTCGCGTTCAAATCCGGGGACTACCTGAAGCTTGAGTACCTCGAGGGCGAGGACATCATCAACGGGTACATGAAGGACAAGTACTCCCACAGCGCGACCGGCACCATCCACAAGTCCTGCATGACTGACAAGCTCGAGAGCCTCGTGCTCTACACGAAGAACAAGAAGGTCAAGCTGGCCGTGCTGAGGAGCGACAATGGGATAGAGGCCAGGTGCCTGGTGTGGAGCTCAGGGGGCAGGAAGTACTACGACCGGATCTACTACACCCATGAATGGGTTTCCACCATCCTTGAGAACAAGCTGGTAGCGGACGGAGTCAAGAAACTTGCGTCTTGCCGCACCCTCAAGTCCGTCAAACTCCAAAATCACACTTTCGACCAATACCCATACCTGGACAGCTTCAAATTCCTGGATCCCAAGGAGGGAGTGCTCTACTTCGGAAAGGACACCAGCATGATACCACCCGGTAAGTACTGGGTCCTGACCCACACCGACGGTTCCTACAGCGAACATACCATCTACCAAGAGGATTGACAAAAAGGCGCCATGGGCGCCTTTTTTTATTTCGTCAAAAGACCTATCTTTGCCCTGCAAACAAAAAAAAACCTCATGCAAATGAAGATAAGGTCCTTCGTGTTCACCCCCGGGATGCCGATCACCTGCACCTTTTCGAATGGACACAAGTTAGTCGGCAAGTTCCACACCGAAAACGGCAGCATCGCCTACATATGCCACAACGATTGCAATTTCGATGGGTCAAAGGGGGATAACCTGCACGGTCACCGATTTTCCTGGGCATTCAGGTACGATGAGAAAATGGACGTCATATCGGAGGACATTGTTTTCATCGAGCCCATGGTAGAGTCAGTAAAGGAGGACATCAAGATATCCCCAAGGCTCCTCGAGTTCGTCAGGCTGGCGCCCATGCCCTACAGCCTTTATACAATATTCGCAGCCAAGGTCAAGCCATTCGAAAACTTCGCCGACTACGACCTCGCCACCAAGCCGGGCTTCATATCCATGAAAGGTTCGGTCAAGACCGAGAACGGGGTGTTCGAGAAGAATGTCGAGGTCAAGATG
>Ga0181556_1004830_pt1 | contig 10788 bp, 15 predicted proteins | sample 011ome_14_FD_148651 | JGI IMG/M metagenome (GOLD analysis project Ga0181556, IMG submission 148651) | Coastal salt marsh microbial communities from the Groves Creek Marsh, Skidaway Island, Georgia - 011505AT metaG (spades assembly) | ecosystem: Environmental > Aquatic > Marine > Intertidal zone... | reverse complement strand
CCTATATAGGAATGTTGATCGGCAGTTCTGTGGCCATATTCACAAAAGGTTTGGCTCCAGCGGATCTTATAAACAAGTCAAAAGAGTTAATGGGTGCGGGTGTATTACCTAGCTCGGACAGCGTTTCTGAAATTGTTGCGCCATTTAACTTGGTGACGAGTTACTTGTGGATGATTTACTTGGTTATTTGGATTATGACACAAGCCAAGGCACCGATGCCATATAAATGGAATACGCTTTTTAAGGTCAAGTAAAATCTGATTAAATAGTAATAACATGGAGACACATTACCTCGTGGTCAACTCGAATCTCAGGGACACGACATTGTATCCTTCTGGTAATTCTTACACCATGCATCTTTTGAACCCTATTGAAGATATCACTAGGGTTGAATTGATTCAAGCGTCTGTCCCAAACGTGATTCAGAATGTCGTGGACGGTTCTAATATTATACAGGTCAGTAATGTAACCACAAGCGATCTTCATGCATTCTCGATACCGAGTGGATTTTATTCGGCATCAGGGCTTGCTACTGAAATACAAAACGCTATTTATCCAGTCTCGGGTGTTCAAGTTACTTATCTTCGAGATGAAGGTAAGTTTCTTTTTATACGTTCAAATACACAGCCTGCATTTCATTTACAACCAACTACTCATTTGGCGACACTCATGGGATTCAGTGACGCCACAGAAAGAACCGCAGTAAATGTCCCAGATGAATCAAATACGTCACCATCATTTACATTATATGCAAATAATGAAAGATATTCAGGCTTATACTATATAAAATCAGATCGTCTTGTGAATCTTTTTGCGGACAATTACATTTTTTTGGATATTGCTGAATTGAATACAGTTCGTATGCAGCAGGCCCAAAAACTGCAAGCCAGTACATTCAGCACAACAGGTGCACAAAATAACTTTGGCCCTATACCATTGGACGTTAGTTCCGGTGATGTTAAAAATTTTAAAGAGACAAGTGACTACATATACGGAGTAGATTTTGATCCACCAATATCTTCAATGTCTCGGACAACGGTTCGCTGGAGAAAGAGTGATGGTTTTTTAATTGATTTCCAGGGGCTTGAACAAAATTCATTCATCCTAAAAATATTTTGCAAGTTTCGAAAGGATGACATTGCACCCAACACAAGAATGAAAACGTCAATTCAAAATAACAAGCCTAGACCCATCGTGTTAGTTCCTGTTCAACGTTAATCTCCGCCTCTAGTAAATGGATACAGACTATCTTGTTATTGATTCGCGTCTAAGAGACACCTATCTGTATCCTAATTCAAATTCATATACTATGTTTTTGCCTAATCCCATTCGGTATGTGTCAAAGGTTGAACTTGTCCAGGCCACCATACCGAATGCAATTAACAATGTAACTGATGGTTCCAACATCATTCAGGTCAGCAATATCGCAACTAACGATCTTCATGCATTCTCAATACCAAATGGACGTTATTCTGGTGCTGGTCTGGCGCTAGAGATTCAAAATGCAATCACAGAAGAATCAAACATAACAGTTTCGTACCTTCAATCAGAAGGTAAATTCCTATTTGCAAGATCGACGAGCGACGGTGACTTTAAATTCAAACCGACAAGTCTCCTCGCATTGCTCATGGGTTTCAGTGACACAGCAGAAAGAACTTCAAGTTCCGTAGCAGATCAATCAACATCATCAGATTATTTCAATTTATATGCTAATAATTCACTATATTCTGGAAATACATTCATAAAATCTGATAGATTGGTAGATCTAAATACGGACGATCAAATATTTTTAGACATTGAAGAATTGAATAATATTTGGGTTGAACAGGCAAATAAACTAAATGATACAACAGCATCTCGAAATTGTTTTGGACCCATAGCCATGGATGTAAACTCGGGAGTAAACAAATATTTTAACGCTATAAAAGATTATAATTGCGGAACTGACTTCGCTAACCCTATTTCGCAGATTTCAAGATTTACTGTGAAATGGAGAAAATTAAATGGAGAACTAATTCAATTTGAAAATGCACGTGATAATTCATTTGTATTAAGAGTGTATAGCAAATTTCGCAAAGGTGAAACTATAAACTTAATTTCCAAGCATCCCAATGGATTCGCCCTCAAATAGTTGTCTGTTCTCATCCCGCCAGTCCACGGGCATCTGGGGCCTCATGTTGGGATTACCAATATGGACCCTCAAGAGAAGCTTGTGTTTATCTGTGCTAACGCCCAAATTACCGGCGCTATCCATTACACGAATAGTGAACTTATCAAAACTCACTGGATTCTTGTACTGGATGATGTATTTGAAATCAGAGTTTTCCTGGAAATACCTAATCGAACCTACGGACACACCATTGGGTGGAATAGTAGCAAAGTAACCACGAATACTTGAACTGTCAGAGCCTGCTGTTACAGCACTGTCCGTAAAAGGCGAACGAAGCTCTTCAATGTCAAACACCGTAGATTTTCCAGCTGTAAGGACATTTGATTCGGCATAAACCAGGTCCACCTGGTAGACATTTCGGTAAATTTCTTGAAACTGCCTCGTGAATGTATTTGATAACCCTTCGATATAAAGGTAGTGAACCTCGGAGTCCGCGCGGAGATCCATATTAGTATTACCCAAGAAAATCATACGCTTCGGGCAACGTCCTGACGACCTTGATGGGTCTCACGTTCCTGTACAACCATATGACACTCTCGATTAACTTGAAAGTGAAGAATGTCGGGTTGGTCACTATCGCCGAACGGATGACCTGTTTCTCGGTCTTTGGTTTCAACTCGCGCATCAGCCACGTGAACTCCCACATCAGTCTAGGGATGGTAGCGACCTGAACAACTTTAACGTCCGAGAAGTCAAAGAGAAAGTTGAATTGTTCTTTCTTGAAGCAGCTTCTCACATCTTCTTTGAAAGTCATCCAATCCTTGTGTGGGACGTTGGTTGTGTGAAAGACAAAGTGAAAAGTTTGATTCGTCCATAATTTTGTGTAGAACATTTTTATTCATTATTATCAGGATGTATTTAATAGGCTTTACAATTTTTGTCATATTGGTGGTATTTTTATTTTACCGCCGCGAACGTCTCGAGTATGACGAGTTTGGATTTTTGTCGTTCAAGACCAGACGCGATTATGAAGAAAAAATGGAAGCTGTAGGAATGATCGTGAGTCCCATACTCAATGAATTAGGAAATTCATCTTATGCCGAAATCATCAATGATAAGAGACAAACTATGTACGGAACAAAATTGGATACAGTCGAAGCAAAATTGGAAGAATTCGACAAGGTAAATACTTCTTTGACCGATCCAGAACTGATTAGACAAAGAAAAGAATTATTGGAACAAATACATGAACTGGGATCTGAAATCAATAAACCGTTTACGTTAATTGAAGCTATATCTATAGATTCCCCATATCTAGATGCACTAAAGATTCACACAAAAATACTAGGTAATATACCGGACCTTTTGATTAAGGATGATGAACTACGATTGCAACAGGAAAAGGATTTAGAAGAAAGTATGAAATCACTCCAAGCGACTTCAACCAAAAAAGAGACAATTATGGAAAAACTAAGGAGGGAACAACAAGAGAGAACCACAGCCCGCAAAAAGGCAAAGAAAGAGGAAGAATTAGCAAAGGCTCGTCAAGCTTCCCGGCCTCCTGAAATGACGCTAGCCCAGATCCAATCCCAATCCCAATCTCAGGCTTGGACACAGGCTCAGGCTCGGACACAGGCTCAGGCTCAGGCTCAGGTTCAGTCTCGGACTCAGTCTCGGACTCAGTCTCGGACTCAGTCTCAGACTCAGTCTCAGGCTCAGACTGTAATGACAGATACAGATGTAATACAAACCGAAAAAGATAAAATACAAGAAGAGGAAGTTTTTAAAGTTCAAAACGCAAGGGATGAAGCCGAAAGCGTTATGAACCAGTTAAGAGAAATACCTTTGGAAGAACGAGTAAGGAGAAAAATATTCGTACAACCCAAGTTGGAACACAAACCTTATTATTTTGTAAAGAGTTTGCCTGCAAATCCACCTTACGATAATACAAAATACGAAAAAAGAAATATTTCATTTAAACCTTTGGAAATATCTTCTATAATCCCCCAAGTAAAACTTTCGAACACATAGGACATTTGAAAGCGTAGTTACTGTTTAAATACACAATACTATTAAGACAAGATACACAAAGATTGTGTTTGCAATTTATCCTAACTGGTCTCTTGTTTTCATAGCACACCACGCACATCTTCTTTTTCTTTTTTGGGAATCTTATTCGGTCAAAATATGTTTTTACTATTTTGCCTACGTTTGTTATGGCCGGTTGAAGTTCAAGAAACATGATTCGAATGAACATTTTTATCCTATACCACAGAAATGCATCGCGTTCATAATTCACGTGCACGTAACCTTTTATAAGCCACGGTATATAAAAATTCGATTTATTCATGTTATTATGTGAGCGACAAAACACAACCGGAAACCCCATCATGCTCGAGTTGCAACTGCCATTTCTCGTACACCTCCATCCATTTTTTGTAATACCATAACAACGTAGGCCTATTAGTTTAAAGAATCGTCCGAACAAAGCGAAACATCGTCATCATCATCATCAACAACATCATCGTCATCTGGTTCATAGTCGGCATCCGATGTATCATTTTGAACATACAGATTGTCTCCTAAATCCTCATATCCAAGCGAATCTATATCCTTTATTGTTGAATATGAATTTATTATATGTTCCTTGCTTATCCAGACAGGATTCCTGAATGAGTAGTGACCTTGATTGTCAGTCTCTTCCAGACATCTGACCAACGCCGAGGTTTCCTTCTCGTCTATCATTTCGGCGAGAATGACACCGTCACCAAGCTGTACGTCTACAAACATAGTTTATGATTTATGGGTCATAAATCTTTAAGTGTCTTTTGCAAAAATCAAGGCCAGTTTGTGGTTTATGTGTACATGGTTTACTATTGAGACATGTCGCCTTGCATACTTTATGAGAATGACGTTTTTGCATCTCTTTCTTTTCTGGGAGTTCATCAAGAACGATTATACATCTTCTTTCTTGAGAAACTTGTGATAGGAAATGTCTTTTCCATCCTATGATCATACTAAGTAGACTTTGTAGACAAATATTTAATACATGCCTCCCATCCCGATGTTATTGTTGATAGGATTACTTTTTCCTACCAACGTGGTGTTGACGGGCAAGGAGTTCGGAACGTAGTTGGTGGAGGCATCCCGAACGTAGAGAATGTACGCAGAAACGCCCTCGCGAACCTGAGGAAGCATTTTGTTCACTACTTGCTGATTCATGCGATCAATCTGGGCGACGACGTTGCCGTAGGGGTTCGTCGCATTGTTGATGTACACGTAGCGCATGAATGTCATCACATCCCTCGGATTCTGTCGGTCGATGGAAAGACCCGTTTCATTCTTGAACTGTGACCTAAGCATCGCCTGGATCCGTTCCAGATTCGCCTGCTGAAAGAAAGCGGCGTTCAATGGAGTAATAGACTTGTGCATGGAAGTGATCATACTCGTTCGCACCTCTGCGGACGGGATGGGATCCTGATCAACGCTATTCAGTGGGGTCAAGTTAATCATACTACTAGTTGTTGAGGTTTTTTCTTGGATTCTTGAGGACCGACGTTGGGGTGATGAAGTTACCTGAACTTACGGTCTTGAGTGACTTCCTCACACAGAAAAAAGTGCAAGGCTTGTCATAATCGATACCACCCACCTTTCCGTACATGCGATCGGCGGTAACTGGATTATAGATCCTCTTCCTGCTCGCGTCCGTTCTGGACACCGCCGTTCCACCTGGTTTGTGCGACCAAGTTCCGTCCGAATCTTGGCGGTAGAAGTGATAGTCCTGACCCCAACTGTTCACAGCCAGAAATCCCTTGTAGTGACCTCTGGGGCACTTGTCCTTCGCCTTTTCCAGGGACCACGTTATGATGTGTCTTGGGTTGTCCGCCAACACGCGCCTCTTCATGGACTTGCATGTCACTGCGTTATTATAACCAGCGCCCATCGCAAAAAGACCGGGCTGTGGTTTGCCCGCGCGTGGATTAATGCGAAGGTCGTCCAGAAAGTAAGAATAACAATTGTGTGTGGCTTGAATCATATAGTCTCTGGACCACTCCTCGCCTCTGTATTTTGGCTCATAGCCGGATCTAGGGAGAAGTTTCGGACCCATTACTACTATCTACATTCATATTTATTTCATTGATGTCAATTCCAAGGTCGTGCATCAGCGCAGTCCTGAGTTCGTCCATATTTTCAGCGTCGACTACAATTTCGGTCATGTACTCGATTTCATTGTCCCTGGGAAGATCGAAAGACTCTGCTAGATTTCTTCCCACTATCTGACTGCTTCGAAGATTGGTCGTGATCATTCTTTCCCTCGTGCTTCGAGCTTCTATAATGACTGTAATGTTATACTCTGGAATGTCAAAGTCTCTACGACACACTGGGCAGGTATAGTTTCCTTGTCGCTTCCAGCGGTTGATGCACGCCGTGTGAAATTTGTGATTGCACGGAAGGGTTCGCGCACTTCGCTCACTCCTTGATGTGATATTGTTGAGGCATATGGCACATTCGTGCAAGTCAACGTGCAGGGGACAGTGCTCCTTTCCTTGTGCCTTTTTCTTTCGGCAAGGTGTCCCCGCACGGGTCGGAGCGCCACACTCACTCATCAAGAGTTACTAACAACTAAGAAGTAAAACATTTGCTGGATAAAATCGCAACGTATAATAGGATGTTATCCGACAAAGAAATCACCAAAGTTTTGAAGGACCTGAAAAGTTCAGCGCCCCTCAAGTACTTCCGCGGGTTAAAGACCAAGGAGGATGTCGTGACCCGTGTCAAGAAGATTGAAAAGAAGACCTACGCGCCATTCAAGACGGATATCGGTATGAAGACCAAAACTTCCACGTGGACAATCAAGTTTTACCGGGTTTATCCAGGCGCAAAGTCACTTGAAAACAAGGCAAAGGTGACCGGAGTCCCATTGGATATAATCAAACAGGTATATGATAAGGGACTGGCCGCCTGGAGGACCGGTCACCGTCCCGGAGCCACTCCTCAGCAGTGGGGGTACGCCAGGGTTCACTCGTTCCTGATGGGCGGACCGACCTCGCGCGGACCAGATCGCCCGCTGGCCATCGAGGCTGGGCTCTTAAAGGTCTAAAGCGGTGTCTACCATTGACTTCTTCCACCAGCCCTTGGCATCGCGGTAGAACGCCAAGGTCTTCTTGATGCCCTCCTCCCACGAAGTCTTCTCAGACCAACCCAGCGCTTCCAATTTAGAATCTTCTATGAAGTAGCGACAATCATTGAAGGGACGATCCTCCACGAACTGGATGGTCTCTTCCTTATTCAAATCAAAGACCTTGCAAATTTCCTCGGCGACATTCATGACAGACCGCTCCTTCTTGGTCCCGATGTTGTAGGTCTCGCCCGTCTTGCCCATGTGGAGAATGAAATCAAATGCCTCGGCTACGTCATCCACATACAGATAGGATCTCACCGCCTTGCCCTCGCCGTGAACGGGCAACTTTTCGCCTCGCATGGCACGCATGCAAAACTTGGGAATCAATTTCTCCGGAAACTGACCAGGACCGTAGACATTATTGCCACGGGTGATGATGACCGGCAACTTGTAACTGTGGGCGTAGGCCTTGACCAACATCTCGGCAGCAGCCTTGGTGGCACTGTAGGGGTTGGTGGGATTCAGAATCTGTCCCTCGGTGTAACCACTTTCAGCGTCCACGGGCGTCTCTCCGTAGACCTCGTCGGTGCTCACGTGGATGAAACGCTTCAGGTTCGGATTGTTCATGGCACTCTCCAAAAGTACGTGCGTTCCATAGATGTTGTTGTGAGTGAATGTGAATGAGTTGCCGAAACTGTTGTCCACGTGGGTCTGTGCGGCAAAGTGCATCACCACGTTGATCTTTCCAAAATCCATGATGTAGTTCACAAAGTCCACGTTGGTGATGTCACCCATCAGAAATTTGAAGTTGCGACACTCCATGACGTCCGTGAGATTGTGCATACTCGCGCAGTAGTCTAACTTGTCCATCACCACAAAGTTGTAGTCCGGGTAGTGGGTCACCAACCTCCTGGTGACGTGACTTCCTATAAATCCAGCACCTCCAGTGATTAGAATGTTCATCATCTTTTCACTTGTTTTGTAATATCGCAGAACCTGTTTAAAAAGATGTGATCGTGACTTATGGCGATGATCGTGCCCTTGAAGTTTTTCAAAAGATCTACAATCTTGTCGGTATTTTCTTGATCTTGGTGGCACGTGGGTTCGTCCAATAACAAAACTAAGGGTTCCCTTGCGATCGCATAGGCCAGTGCAGCCCTCTGCTTCTGTCCGCCCGACATGGGTCCCGACCTCGGAATGTCTGCGGTGATGTAGTGATCCACAATGGGCTCGTCCTTGAACAGCAACGGGTCTTGTGGAACGTAGGCGATTCCATATTTGTAAAACCACTCGCGATCGTGATCCTTTAGACTTACATCATTCCACATAATTTCACCATCCCATGGCTGATACAGACCCATTAGTATTTTTAGTAATGTTGTCTTACCGGCACCAGACATGCCATGAAATCCAATGTGCTTGCCGTAGGGTATTTTCATATTGAAATTGGATATGATCTTGTTGTCCTCGTGATACCCGAACGAGACATTTTTGATATATATGTCCGGCTTTTCGTTTATTAAAAATCCCCATTCGTCACTATCCGGTTTGTCCAGAAATTCACAAACCTTATTGCGCTTCAACTCCTTACCCTTGACATCTTTTATAACATCCACGGATTGTTCAAATATTTGAAATATTGTTAGTGCATACACTATAAATTCATGAATAGTTTCACGTTCTTTTCCATAAAGAATTAACAAACCAACCATCAATGAGCCTGAAGTAAAATTTAAAGCTACTAACGAACCAAATGTGTAGGACTGTTTTTTTCTATATTGCATAATGGTATTTTGTTGTTCTATCCATTTATCGAATACCGATTCTTCTTTGTGATAAGTTCTATAAATTTCTAATTTTTCTATATAATCACGAATATAGTCATCTTGTTGTTTTTTATGTTTTTGTATTGGTATAATGTTTGGCATATGAACAATTTCCGTAAACAAATTTTGTATACCTACATGTATTATGCTACAAATCATAGTTGCGATCACAAGTTGAACAGATTTTTTACTCAAAAGATACATTGTAAAACTTATTTGAATAATAGATCTCAATGTATAATTTGTGATTGCCGTAAAACTTTCGACCACGGTCTCGACGTCGCTGTTTATCAACTCGATCGTGTCATGAAATGAATTCTTGATAAAGTAATCATATGGCATCAAGTAGGTTTTCATGATCGCCGTTGTCTTAGCTTCTTGTGTAGTGGTGGCAATGGCGTAGGAAACCAAACCCACGCGGATTCCGGTGAACACATTTCCGACGACCTTGTAGACAAGAAATGATGTAAGAACCTCCATCGGAAACGAAGGTTCTTGAATAAGCGCGTGCACCAATTTGGCTTGAAACGAAGGAACCCAGGAAAGGAATACGGCAGCCGCGGTACCACTGGCGATCCCGGAAGCTATGTAGCCGAGTGAACTTCTGGCATACTTCCACATTGTCTATAATTAAAATGACCTATAAAATAAAAGATGAATGACGCAGCGTTCTATTTGTGGACTGGCATTGCAGGGGCTCTATATACTGGTTTCGCAGCACTTCGGTACTATTCGTTGTCTGGCACACAACTCATCAGCGCATCCAGAGCAAAGAAGATGATCAAGTCGGGTGAAATCAAACACGTCGTGGATGTCCGAAGCAAGTTCGAGTGGGACTTTGGACACTATCCTGGTGCGGTTCACATGCCCGTTAATGTGATCTCTCAAGATCGATTAAAGGGGTTCAAAAAGGACGATGGTATCGTGGTCTACTGCAACACGGGTCAGCGTGCTCGCGTTGGAGCCGAAAAGATTGCGTCATTCGGGTTCAAAAAGGTCTACTATATCGATGGACTTTACTCTACAATTCTATAATTTCCCATCCAAAGGGGTATTCCAGTGACCTCATGGACAAACACAATGTAGCCTCCAACTCTTCATCGATAGGTGAAATTTCTGGAAACATCGTGGGTATGTCAGCAGGCGCCACTTCTCCCATAATTTCATACATTACCAATACAGACTGATAGTCAAACACCTTGCAGTCGTAACCCAAAGCATATTCGTGTTCCGTGTTCATCATCAATTTCAGATTTTTTCCACAGTTTTTGATGATGGTCCTTTTAGGAATCATTTCTGTTAACATTTTCACTTTGTCTTCCTCGACTCCCCTCGAAATAGGGACATGCATCGGCATCGTAGTATTGTACCGCTGCGAGAGTTCCTTGTGACGGGTCGGGACAACCCAGAGATTGAACAAGGCTCCGCTCATTTATCTTCAAGTGCACGATTCGTTTAATATTCATCCGGAACGAACAATTCGTAGGGGAATGGATACTCTAGGCTTCGCTTTGAAAAACATAGGACCGCGTCAAGATCCTCCTGAACCACTGACATCTTGGCAGTCTCCGGAAACATCATCAAAAAATCTTCCATGTCGATATCCTGATAGAGCTCGTGCAAAACCAGTGAACCATCCATCTCCCCGTACACCTTACAGTCCCTGGCAAGTCTGCGTTCACCGTCACCCGTGAGCATGAATTTGACGGAAGGTCCTATGTCGGTAATCG
>Ga0181556_1004824_pt1 | contig 10799 bp, 6 predicted proteins | sample 011ome_14_FD_148651 | JGI IMG/M metagenome (GOLD analysis project Ga0181556, IMG submission 148651) | Coastal salt marsh microbial communities from the Groves Creek Marsh, Skidaway Island, Georgia - 011505AT metaG (spades assembly) | ecosystem: Environmental > Aquatic > Marine > Intertidal zone >... | reverse complement strand
GCGGGGCTGCTGTGTGACTGCCTGCTCTACGAACTTGGTGCCATCCACGACGGCTGAGGTGTACTGGATACCCGCCTCTGCAGCAAGGTCCCAGTCAGCGCCGCGTACACCCGTACCAATCTTGGTCGGGTCCGTTACGCCACCGGGTACATTACCCCAGTGACTGAATGTGATCGTGGGTGAAACCGCTGTAGTGGGATCTGCCTCGTCCGTGAACAGGCCATCCTGCACTGCATCTTCTGGTATGCCAGCCAGGAACTCTGGCTTAATAGAGCGCAGGGGCTTGACTACTTCCTCCTGTGGCTGCGGGTATGTGGCGTTGATCTCCTGAAGCAGGGCCTCCTCGAGTACATCGCGGTCGACCTTCGGTATCTTCTTACCCTTGACTGCCTTCTGGAACGCGGCTGCAACAATCTCATCGCGCTTGGCCGGATCTGTTTCCTTACGTGCTTGATCGACCGCCTTGTTAATGATGGTCCCTATCGACTTGGCTACGGTCGGGCGAATCATTTCATTGTCGACGAGCACCTTCACGTTCTGTGCCACTACGTCGGACTGCTTCGCTCGCACCAGTTCCTCTGTGTTATCCCTACCGCCAAACACCTGACGACTACGGGCACGGTCACGTGGGGCAATGACTGGCGGGGCGGCGGCCTCAGCGGCTGCCTTCTCGGAGGCCTTGAGGGCCTTCACCTGTTCCCCTGATACAAGTCCACCGGTCTGCTTCTGCAGCTTGGCTGACTCTTCAACGAAGGCCTGGCGTGCAGCCTCGGTCCGCTTGTTGGCGTCTTGGTCTACGGCCAGGAGCGTGCCTACAGGGAGACTTGACTTCGGCTGGTACTGCGGGGTCTCGGCCAGCGTCTCGAGCTGCTTGGCCCGGCGCTCTGCTGTCTCCAGCTGTACCTGAAGCTGCTCACGGTCCGCAGCGATCTCAGCGGCCGGGCGCTTGTTCTTACCTGTCTGCTTGCTCTCGCGATCCAGCAGGGTCAGCTCAGCCTGGATCTCCGGGATACGACTGCGAAGGGCCTGGGCCACGAGTGCCTCGGGCTTGGAGGCAAACTCCGCGTCGGCCTCAGCCAGTCGTGATGTGAAGTCGTCCTGCTCTCGCACAGGGCCGCCGGGTGTGTCGATCAACGGGAGTGGCTCCGCGTCGATCTCCGGCACGCCCATGATCTGGCGGTACTGGATTACTTCGTCCGATTCCTCCGGCTCTGCGGTCGGGGCTGGCGTAGGACTTTGTATCGCGGCGCGGGTCTCTTCAGCGGCTTGAGGTGCGGTCGCGGCTGTATCAGATGGAGCCCCAGCAGAATCAAGAATTGAGCGAGCACCACCACCAGCACCACCGATGCCACCGCCAACAATGCCACCCGCAATAGCACCGCTGAGAACACGGCGCCTAGCTTCTTCAGAATTCGTATCATAATTGGGATCCACCGCTCCTCGTGCTTGTACTGCCAAGTATTCTTGAAGTCCCTCAGTCGGGGCCTCTTCCGCTGCACCGAGTCCGCTTCCGACCAGGATCTTGTTGAACATATCCCGGACTGCGCCCTTGGTTGCTTTCTTGCCGGGCTCCGCGAGCATACCAAAGAATGCACCGGGGCCGACTGCATCGAGTGCGGCTATCGGGAGTGCATACTTCGCGGCGACACCAATGTCTTGTGGGACGCCGGCTTCCTTCTGTTCATTGAGGATATTACCGAAGTTCTCAACGTATGATGGTACTGCAGCGCCAGCGGTGGCCCCGAGCATAGTGCCAAGAACCTGGTCCGCCTTGTTTAAACGCGCACCTGTGCGGCCGCCGAGGTAGGCGGACAGAGCAGTAATGGGTAAGCGAACAGCCTGCTCACCGAACAGACCGGAGGTGTAATCCCAGGCGTCACGAGGGGAACTGACGTCGAACGGAGAAGCTACTCGCGGGCGAAACTCTTCGCCGGCGGCAGCCGCTTCATTCGCGAGCTTATCAAAGAACCGTGCGCCAGACTCGACGCCGACAGTAGTCGACACAGCCTGAGCTGCGCGAGCGGCGTCACTCGCCAGGCCGTAGCCTCCGCGTTTCACGCCTTGCTTGAATTCACTCGGTGGTTTGGGAAGATCCGGGACGAACTCTTTCAAGCTCGGGATGTCTTCCTCGTTTCCAAAAACGTCAGTTAGTCCAACTCCGGGACCAGCCATAGATTGTTCCTTTAAAGTAGGTCGAGCTGTGCTGCGAGGTCTTCGATGGTTATGCCAGCCGGGAGTCCTTCGAACCCTTCGAACTTACGGAGGGCCTCCAGTGCTCCTGCTTGTGTTGTGTCCCCATCAGCCACTGCCTTAAGTGTTGATTGTACCAGGGTTTTCGGTGTCATGCCAGCTGGGATAGGCTGAGCAGGCTCGAGCTTCCGGGCCACACCCTTGCGGACCTGGAAGATCTCAGGCTCTCCGGTGAGCGGCTCAGTGATTGTCGTGAACTCCGGCTTGTTCGCCTCAGTCTGGGCCCGCACCAGATCGGCCTGGGCCTTCAGTGTAGCTGCGCGGCGTGCCGCGTTCGAGCGGGCTACCTTACCCGGGAGCATACGGAACGCCAGTTCCTGAGCTGCGTCGACCGTAGCGTTACCTGTCCCCTGCAGCCGGATCGGGCGACGGGCAGTAGCTTCTATCCCACGGCCGCCTCCTGTCGGGAAGTTCAGGCGGGTGATCTCGCCAGTGGCGTTGTTGCGCACGAACCCGGTGCCGGGGGCGGAGCCCGCCTCGCGGTCGATGAACTCGTTCGCTGCGGCGATCTCTTCCGCGCCCTCTACCTGTGAGCGACCAAGCGGTACCGGTGCTGGTGCGGTCGTACCGGACTCTGGGCCTGCGCCTACTGTATCTACCGCAGAGGCATCAACAGGGGGCGCTACTGGTTCATCTTCCAGTGCGCCGAAGAATCCTCGACCTTGGAGCTTATTGATTACCATCTCGGGGACGCCGAGGGCGAATGAGTTAAGCCCCCTCGCGATGCCGCCGACGAGACGGCTGGAATCCGAGAAGTACCCGGTACCCTGACCAGCGTCATTCTGCTCCTCAAGACCTAACTTGCGAAGCCAGGCCTTACGTTCTTCTGCCGTATCCTGGCTCGCGTCGAAGGCAGCAACAGCGGCGCCTACGGGGAGTGCTACCTTAGATGCAAACTTACCCAGCACACCAAGCCCACGGCGTGCCACACCAGCGGGAGCTTTCGGGGCTGGCGGAGCTTTCGGTGCTGCCGCGGCTCTCGGTGTGGCTGTCTGACGGGGCGGCGGGTTAGGTGAACCAGTGGCCGCACGTTGCGACGGCAGCCCATCCTCGACGCCAAGACCAGCTCCGAATTTCTGGCCGGCTGCGGCGCGTTGGGCTATGCCTGCTTCACCAAACTGCGCGAGGCGGCGCTGACGGTTGGCCTCGGCCAGTACGTCTGCGTCGATCACACCTTTTCCTGGGCCAATCTTCTCGTAGTTCCTGATGTCGAATGGGTCTGCCATGGTTAATCCTTATTCAGCTAGTGATGATAGTGCGTTAATTGAATTCACCGCGCCGGCCGCCAGTGCTGCATAGAATCCACTTGCAGCCTGGCCTGCGCCAAGGTTGGTGTCGAGTGTTACCTTCACGGCCTCGAACGCGAGGCGTGCATTCTCCAGTGCGATTTCCTTATTTGCCATACGGTTACGGTCGTCTGCCTCGATGGCTTGGATATCGCGTGCGTAGGCCTGACCAAGCGCCCCAACTGCTGCTGAGTAGCCAGAGATGTCTGCGCCATACCGGTTAACCAAGGCCTGCACCGTTGCAGTTTGCCCCGCCAGATCGGCGCGGTAGCCATCAAGCTCGGCCTTGTAGACATCAACCTCTTGATTCGCCTGCTCAAGCTGACCTCGAAGTCTAGCTACCAGTATATCAGATTGTACTTTCTTACCTGCCACTACCTCACCATAGGCCGCGGCCTCCGTGCGATAGATATCCACCTTCGATGTCTCACCCTTGATGCGGGAGTCGTACATGTTGAACTCAGCCACCTTGGCCTGGATCTCGGAACGGTACCCTTCGATCAGTGCACGGAAGGCCTCGATGCGAGTACCCTCAATGCGGGCCTGAATGCCGGCGGCTTCGAGCTGGGTCTTGTAGATGTCCACCACCGAGTTAATACCCTCGAGCTGAGCACGGTAGACTTCCACCTTCTGGCGCTGCAGATCGGCCTCGAGTTTCTTACCTTCAACCTCGGTACGGTAGATCTCGATGCGCGAGATTGCTGCCCGGATCTTCTCCGCGAAGACCGTGGCGTTGGTACGGTATGCATCCATCCGGGCGTTGTACTGTGCCACGGTGGCGTTGAATACCGCGATCCCTGATTCCAGTGAGGCCTTCGCCGCGTTTAGCGACCGCTCCATGATCGAGCTGTGGAATCCGATCAGGACCGACTCGAGTTGACGTGCCTCCTGGATCGTAAACTTGCGGGCCTCGAAGTACTGGTCGTTCCGCTTGATCATGATGTCGCGGTTGATCGAGGAGTACTTGTTGATAATGTTCTGCTGTGCCTGCTGTAGGGCCACGTTCATATCACCTGGGGGCAGTGGGAACCCGCGTGCGGCACCTTGTTTAAACGCTGACTCAATCTCCAGCTTGGCTGCTTCCATCTCGCGGTCGCGGGCCCGGTTCCACAGGGCGTCCTCGTCGCCTGTCTCGAGACCATACGTTCCATTCTGCATATCCGACAGGAGCTTTGCCTTCAGCTCTGTCAGCAGCTCGGTCTCATAGGCCTGCTCGTACCAAGAGAACTCGGTGGTCGGCGCAACCAGATCATCCTCGGGCTCCAGTGAATCGAAGACCGGGATCTCAATCGAGGGGACCTCCGGGACGGTGATGTCCGCAACTGTAGGTACCGTCGGCAGATCAACAACGGGCGCGGTTGGCAGTACTGGGTCGCTTATGCTTGGCGCCGACGGAGCCGTGGGTAGGGTAGCGTCCGGGGACTGTGGTATATCGAGTGTCGGAGCGGACCCTGTAAAGTCAGGGACCGTAACCTCCGGTAGCTCCTCGATGGTCACAGTCGACTCGTACTCCGGCAGTACGCCAGTGATATCATTGAACGTCGGGGACACTGGCTGCATCGCCAGGAACAGCGACTTGGCGAAGTCCGAGCTATCCCGCGTGACATAGTCAGGCGAAGGTAGCCCGGTGATGGTAATACCACCAAGGTTTGCTAGACCGCCGAGGGAGCTGAGGAACACGTCCGCGCTCGTTACCGCGCTTGTCGCGTACGCCTGTTGTGATGTGATGATGTCAGATACGGCCATGGTTGTCCTTTATACCCTTGATTTTATCATATATTTCGGCGGTTCAGTACCTGCGGATAGAGCAGGATGCTGTTCATACTAAAGTCGGAACCTTCCTCATTAGCCAGTTCGAACTGCCAGTATGTCGATTTCGGCCCACGGCCAATAGGCACGCGGCGTTGGTGGTGACTCTCATTACCATTGGCCGGGATTCGATAGACCCTGGGGCCATCGTGTGTGGTCAATGTCTTAAACAACAGGTTGCCATCCGAACGGTACCCAAGGTACAGCTTCGGTATACGCTTAACATAGCTCGTGTTGAATCCCGAAATGCCGGTCCGGAACACTGCGTCAATCTGTGAGGCATCGTCAAGATCCTGAGTCCCGAGGCTATGAACACCGGTCGATCCAGCTGCCAGTACCTGTCCGTTGAATTCGGCGAAGCTGTTGAAGTCGAAATTGGTGTACTCAGTGAGCGCACCCTTACGCATGTTCATTACCCATGTGCGATAGACTAGGTCTACTGTATTCGACCCGTCTGACACCAACATCAGGGCCGGTAAGTCGATGGCCGCCGCGGCTGTTGCGGCTACCCATGCAGCCCCGGTAAGTTCGAGGATGGGTAGCTCCAGGGCGGCGCTCGCAGAAGCGGAGCGAACAGTGGAAGCAGTCAGCCTTTTTCTTGGTAGCGTGATCTCTGCTGTGTATACCTTCCCTGCGCCCATTGAGCCGGAGGTGCTCTTCAGCGGGAGCGTCATAGCTCCGCTATAGACACCCGCCGGATAGCCTGCAGACGTAGCCCGAATTGCCGGGAGCCTGACGTTGGTGCTCGATATGGTACCTGTCTTCACGGCCGCCGACATCGTGAACAGCGGGAGCGACAGGTACGCTGATTCGTTACCGCGTGCGGTCAGCGAGAGCGTGGGGAGCGATACACTCGCGGTCCCACTGACTCCGGTCTCGGTTTCGCCCGTGCTTGTAAACAGCGGGAGCGTGATGGCTGCAGTTGCTGTAGTAGTTGTGAGGTTACTACCAGCTGAGATTGTCTTCAGCGGCAGGTCCAGGGATGAAACACCATCAGTGTCATCCGAGACAGCGGTGGCCGCCGAGATTGTCTTCAGTGGCAGGGTCGCGGACATACCAGTGTTGCCAGCCAACAGGGTCATCAGTGGGAGCGGTTCAGGCTCAATCGCACCAAGGCCACCTGGCTCAGCCGTGATCAGTAATGGTCCAAGTTCGAGGCTGGCCTCCCCATCAGTTATGTTCGCAAAGTCAGCAGCAACTTGTGCAGCTGATCTGGCTGTGTTGTACAGAGATACAAAGTCGATTATGCCGTTGAATTCGTTCGCTGGGCCGTAGTCTGCACCTATCAGGGTGTTGTCGCCGGCCACCGCGTCATCGGTTCCGATTGAACTCGACGACAGGGTAGTGTCGACATCGTCTACGTAGAGCTTGATTGTCCCGGCTGTTCTGTCAATGACAACCGCAAGCTCATGCCACGTGTCAACAGACAAAATGCTGGAGGCTGTCCACCCTTGGTTACCAGATGTGGTGCCATCCGAGTGAATATCGATGTTACCGTTCGATGCGTTGATGTCTACGAGGAATGTCTCAGCGGAAGCTCCGCCGGCGAGGGTCCGCGATATTAACCCCAGCTGGCCGGAGGCGGCCGCGTCCATCTTGAATCGAATCTCGAATGTAACGTCACCTACCAGCTCTAGGTCGAGGGTCTCAGGGAGCGTTATGTATTCAGTGCCGCCGGTGAATACGACCGAGCCGCCGAAGGTAGCTCCGGTGACAGTCGCATCATTACCATTACCGGAGCTGTCGTGCGCTGTCGTTCCGCTTGTCTCCGAGAACGTGTAGTGTGCTGCCCAGTCGGCAGGCACATCATTGGTGAACTCCGTGGTTGGTACGGTAAACCCTGTACCGCCAGGATACTCACACGTGTCAGTGATACGGAACTCATCCATCCAGCCGTTCATGAAAATCGTGGTGGCCTTGTTGGTACCTATCCGAATTCTCAGGTCTGATATATCGACCGGAGTAGAGTCGGAGACCGTGATGTCAAGGACCCCGTCTACATAGACGTAGTACTCGCCGGCTGAGTGGTCACGGACAAGGGCGATGTGGTACCACTGGCCAGTGTTCCATGAACTCTTACTACCCGCGGCATCGTTCGCTATGTCGTTAGACGTACCGTCAGAACTGAGCCCCAGCTTCAGTAGTCCACTCGCACCGGTATTCTTGTAGAGTGAGACACCATTCTGAGTGGCTGATGGGTACAGATGGAAAAACGTGTGGAATGCACTATGGGTATTGAACCGGACAAAGCACTCGATGGTCCACCCACTCGCACCGGTATTAAGGGTGAAGTTTGTACCGTTGATGATGTAGTCGCCGCTACCATCAAACAAACCGGAAGCACTGCCGAACTTCTGTTGAGCAGTGTCTAGTTGGGCATCACCAGTTGCAGTGAAGTCATCAGCTTCAGTGCCCTCGTTCGTAAACGTAGTGCTGGTGTCAGACCCGTTGAAGTGTAGCAGGAACTGGTTAGCCATCGTTACCCCTTAGTAAACAGGGGGCAGCCCCGGGTGTTCGCCCGGAAACCACCCCCCATAACCCTGCATTAAGACGCAGGTTCTGTGACTGTGAATGTGCTGATCGTTTGAACAGCAGATGTCACAACGGCGGTGGAACTCATGTTCAAGTTCGCGCCGGAGGTAGCGATGTTACCGTCGAGCCGGAAGTAGGCCTCCGCGGAGTCAGCAGACTCGGCGTCAGAAATGCCTCCCAGCAAACGGAAGTAGCCGGCTGTGCCGTCGGCCAGGCCAACGCCAGTCCACACCTGGGTGGACAGCTTCTCGAGGATACCAGTCGTCGGGTCCTGTTCGAACTCGAGACCATTGACCCAGTCGACTCCAGCCACCGCGGTACCCATGTTGACATCGGTAGTCGTGATCGTGGTCGTGTTGGCAACTACGGCGAGACCGTTGTAGAGGGTGCCTACGCCAGGTTTGGCTGTCAATGTGACTGTGTCAGTCGACGCTGAAGCTGTGACGAGGTAGTTCTTCGGGTTGGCGTTGATGTTGTTCGCAACGAGTGTCGCTGTGTTGTTCAGTGATGTATCGTACGATACCGCGCCGTCCATGATATTGATGCCAGCAATGGTGATCGAATCAACCGAACCAGAGCCACCACCTGTGAGCTGAACGGAACCAGCCGAACGAACTTCGTTGGTGTGAGCGCCGGAGGCGTCAGTGATTGTCGCGAGCAGGGTACCAGTTGAGGCTGCATTACCAGTAGCGGGCTGAGTGCCGGAATAGATCTGGAGCTTACCGCCGGAGAACGCTTGTTTAAACGAACCGCCGTCCATGAGGAAGCTGCGAAGACCATCAGAAAGTCGAAGTGCCATTTGAATCTCCTATTTAGATATGTTGTGTTACGCGTTGAGTTTGGTCGACGGCAATGTAGCTGCACCCGAACCAGTTGTTGCCTCAGCTCCACCTGCCCCCTGAAGGGTAGACAGATACTGAACCGAACCGCGATGACGTCTCACGATACCGGCCCCCATAGTTTGTTCCGGAAAAGTAAACTTCTCCTGCGTGATATTTGTAATCTGCCCACCATCAGCGGCCACGCATATACCCTGGGTGGAATGAAACACTGCTACCGGGCCACTACCCTCACCTTTGAAGATCATGTCCCTTGATACTATATGGGCTGTACCCGGTATTGCACCATACGAGAAACCCTCATCGAGCTTCCACTCGCTGGGCGATTGGCCGGGTAGCCAAAAAATGTTGTTCGATGTCCCTAAGTATACACCAGATTCCATCGGAATGATAAGTTTTATCGGGTGCCGGAACCTGAAATTTTTCCGGAGATCAAACAGTTCATACGCGAATGGCTCTGAGTAATATAGGGTGCTGCCGTCTGCCACGAGGGCGTGACCGTTGTATTCAGCCACAGCCTGCCCCGGGGGCGGAGGAGCCTTGAACTGGGTCTCCAGTGGCCAGGCCAGATCCGGGACCTCGTCGTTGATCGAGGCCGTAGTCGTTCCGTTACTGTACTCACCATAGTGGTACAACGTCTCACCGTCGCGGCGGGACACATAGATCCTCACCTTATCTACCCCGGAGTCGTCCGATACAGGGATATTGCTCAGGTCTATGGCTCCACCCTCGGCCACCGGTATCACGCCTGCGGGGCCTGTGCCAGACTCCTGGCCATCCGGGCGGACAAAGGTAACTGCGTACTGGTAGCGGCCGGCTGGGAGGCTACCGTAGCTCTCTGTAGCCGTCGGCTGGTCTGAGGGCGGGAGGATACCCCAGCTCCTGTGTGTTCCATCGCGCTGGACCATACCCGATACCTTGCCATCGGAGTAGCCTACATTGGTACCGTAGTTGCTGTATGATACCGGATCGCCAGACATATCGGTACGTAGGGTTACCGTGCTCCAGTCGGGCAGGACACGGGCCAGTGTGGTGCCACTGAGCACAACCAGGCAGGTGCTACCATCACTCCATATAGAACTGGCACTGCCGGCCACCAGTGCGGCGGAGAATCCCTTACGGCGCGAGACCGCCAGGGAGTCATCGATGTCTACATTCTGGGCTACCTCAAGTTCCTCAGCGTTTAAACGCTCAGGGTCCACGGTATTCCGCAGACCTTGAAACTCGAGAAATTCGTATACGCCCTCGTCTTTGTTAGCTGCCATCGTTTGCCCAGCCGCCGAATTTGAACCCTGGGTAGGCCATGTTCTCGAGCAGCACACCGCGGCGAACGTCTCGAAGCTCCGCTGTGAAGTCCTGGGCAAACGCACGGGCGGCACTGCGAAGCTCTGAGTCTACGTTGGGTGAGGACAGGGCCTTAGCCGCTGCGTACAGTGGCAGAAGGTGGTGGTACTGTTCAGGTATCTCCGGGGACGCGGACAGGGAGTCAGCGGACATCTTTGTCGCCGGGTAATGAGCAGCCCTGAGATTTATAACCAAGGCATTTTCAACACTGCTCGGCGTCGGGAAGAACCTGATCTTGTTTGTGGCAACGTCCGTTGCATACCAGCTGGGACGGCCGGGAGTGGCTGTCTGTGCCGAGTTCACGTCGAAGTAATCCTGGCTACCGTACCGGGCTTGGGTCTCCCGGATATTGTTGTACGTGGCCCGGGACAGATCATAGACCGTGTCCGACGGGCGAGCCGACAGGATGCGGATGATACGCGGATCGACCGCATAGTCCGACACCCCGGTAGCCAGGGTTATCTGGGTGAACGCTGTGTCCGCTCCAATAGAAACCAAGCCCAGTGTCTCGCGGCAGATCTTGCGTTCGGCCTCGTTGAACCAACGGACTAGGGATGAGTCCCGAAATAGTTGGTCGTCGGAGCCCGATACCATCTCGGTGTAATCATCGAGATAGTCGCGGCGACACTGGTCAAGGAGTTCTTCTACGGTCATTGGTTACTCGTATTCTGGAGTCTCGTTCTCGAATGTGTTTACGCGAACGCCGTTCTCATCAATCGCCTTACCGAGTACACGGTAG